>JAABUX010011050.1_pt1 | contig 10016 bp, 10 predicted proteins | sample 5561851 | NCBI WGS metagenome assembly JAABUX01 (sample SAMN10711883, study PRJNA513361) | rock metagenome | isolation source: Antarctica rocks | place: Antarctica: Victoria Land, Richard Nunatak red sandstone | collected 2016-01-03 | reverse complement strand
AGAGCAAAGCTGCTTATATCGGCATGATCGGTAGTCCCAGTAAAGTCAAACATATCTTCAAGGACCTCTCGAAAGAAGGTGTCTCGCCCGAACGTCTCGCGCAGGTCCATGCTCCTATCGGATTAGACCTGGGGGCCGAGACTCCCGACGAGATCGCGCTGAGCATCGCCGCCGAAATGGTGATGTTGCGCAAGAAGGGAACAGGGGCACCACTCAATACGGTGCATCACCTGTTAGAGGAAGGGATAGCTGTGTAAGGGCCTTAATTATGCCTTTTAACAAAATCATCCGGTCATGGATCGATCCCTCCGTAGGGGCGCAATTGATTGCGCCCTGCTTGGGCGAGGACCACGGGCGCAATCAATTGCGCCCCTACGGAGGGATCATTCCCATATTATTTTATTAAAGCGCATCATTACACCCTGGTCCCGCTCCACATGCCAAACGAGGGCGTAATGAATGAGGCCCCTACACCCGTTCATCGTGTCGGACGCATTTTGATATATCGCACAGTCACTGTACCGAGTAAGCAATAGACAATTGCCATACCAAAGAGCAACTGGAAACCAAGAATGGGGTGTCCATTGCGAGCAAAACTGTCCAGCAATGGGCCACCGATGACTGGCGCGATTACCTGGGGCAGTGAGAGCGAGATGTTCCAGACCCCCATATCGCGCGCATAGTTTTTGTGTGAGGGCAACACATCCGCCACTAATGCCCAGTCAACGCTGATATAGGCACCGTAGCCAAGGCCAAAAATGGCACCGGCGGCGAGTACGATGGGTAGTGATTGTGTCACGATAAAGATGAGACCGACCAGGGCCATGAAGCCACCGGAGACATAGACCATACGTTTGCGCCCGAAACGGTCCGAGAGCCATCCCGCTGCAAGCGCACTTAGCAGGCTGGTGAGTGAGAGAATGATGATGAAGTTTGTCGTCTGTACCTCTGGGTTGGGGACACGGACCGCATCGCGCATGTAGAACTGTAGAAAGTCTTGTACGGTATAAATGCCCAACGTCATCACGAGGCGCGTAAGCAGGACCCAGGCGAAGTCGGGATCGCGGCGCGGATTAAAGTCGAAAAGTCGTAATATGCCTATCGTAGCGACCACTTCCAGCACGATCTGTTGTACATCACGGTTGATCTGTAGAGGCGCGCTATGGGAAATATTCCACAATACCATAATGCCCCAGGCTATACCGATAGCAAATACTGTCCCAAAAATATTAACGAGTGTTTTTTGTGATAGCGACAAACGACGCTTTGGCAGCGTTGTCTTTATTGGCAGTGCGTTTTGTTCTTGTTCCGCCACATGTGTCGAGACGCTCAAGCGCTCATTGACTGCAAAAATAGTTATGAGCATCATAGTGGTCAATACGGCAATGATAATGCCGTAAGTAAGCCACAAGCTTTGCTGGTAGGCAGCCATAGGCTTAGAGGCATCGACAAACAGGCTCGCTAAAATGACTCCGCCGATACCACCGAAAGTAGCCATAAGTCCCATTACACCAGAGGCGAGGCCACGCTGCTCCTCTGGCACAATATCGGGCAGCAAGGCATGGAAGGGGGCACTGGCAGCATTGTTGGAAAGCTGAATGATGGCATAAGCAATCGCTAGCGAGAGAATGTCACGTGCGGTTGCCATCCAGATCAGGCCACCGATGTTGATAATCGTGCCGATGAGAATGTAGGGCCTTCGCCGCCCTAGAACCGCGAACCGCCCTCGTGTCTGGTCGCTGAGCATACCAAAGAGCGGGTTAGCGAAAAGCGAGACGAACGCGCCTGGTACTAAAATAAATGCTAACGCCTCACCCTTTTGCAACTCACCGACCAGCTTGAAAACCTGGCTCGGAAGAATGATAATACCTAGAGCAGCCCAGTGAAAATTGAGTGCGAACCAAAAAATACTGATGGCGAGGAGTTGTGTCCAGCGCAACTTTGGAAGGATAATCGCCGGACGGCGTGATGGAAGCAATCCTTCCTGTTCTACAAGAGCCATGGTGTCCTGTTTTCCTTTCGCTTATTCGTCCCCTACAAGGACGGAGCGGTTTTTACGGACCAATGATATTACAGGAAGGATACTTCATGTTTACGTTTCGCGCTAGTGTCATTTGCACTAGTATTATCTTTTGTCTTATCACGCTCGCATCATGTGCTGGCCTTAATACAACCACCCGTCCCGTTAAACCTGCTACTCCTGCTACTCCTGCCTCGGCAGCCCCTGCTCCATCACCTACTGTTGCGCACAAACCTGATATTACACCTATAACGACGAGCGTGGCACCAGCACACTATACTCCTCATGTTTTTTTGCGAGGTGTGGGGCGACCAGATGATCTGATCTTCGATCAACAGGGCAGTTTACTGTTTAGCGACCCTTATAACGGCACCATTAGTCGCGTCAACCGAAATGGTTCTGTTACTGTCATCTTGCGTGGTCTGGCGGCACCAGAGGGCCTTGTCGTGCTGCGCGACGGTACTCTCATCATTGCGGAACAACAGAAGCATCGTATTCTTGCTCTTGCGCCTGGCGCGCCAGCACCCTTTGTTCTACATGCACTACCCGGGATACCCAGTACAGCACACTGCAAGGATGGTGTCGATGGCATCGCACTAGACCCTACTAACGACACGTTAATTATCCCCGATAGCCCGACAGGTGAAGTGTATCGTATGAGTCGTGATGGGAAGCTCACCCTGCTGGCTTCTGGCATCCCTCGTCCCGTTGGTGCCGCCGTCGATGCACAGGGCAACGTCTATGTCGCTGATGAATGCGGAGGGTCTTTATGGCGTATCGCGCCAGGTGGAAAACCAATACGCATGGCAAACTTTGGCATGCTTGACGACGTGGTACTCGACACGCATGGTAATGCGCTCGTTATCGACCTGAAACCATCTATACACGCACTTATTCGCATGAACCTGACTACAGGCAAACAAGAGACGCTGGCAAGTCGAGGCTTCATTGAGCCGCAGGGGCTTATGATAGATGCTCACGATAATATCTACGTCTCAGATGACTATGCAAATGTTATTATGAAATACACCCCGGCATGAAGAAGCAATAGATCAGGGGAGGCTGCCGATTTTGTGCCTATCTTCGCAGATGCCCTTGGCTCTCAATGCTTGACGCAAAAACATGAACCGCGCCCATTGCCCGGAAAAAGCTTGACAATAAAAGACACAAGATGTTATACTTATTTTGCTTGACAAATAGCAAATATGAAGCTATTTGTCGATATGAGAGAATAGTATAGTAAAGAGCGAGGAGGTGCCTTCATGAAGCTTGCAGAGGCTTTGGTTTTGCGGGCCGATGTGCAGAAGCGGATAACACAGTTGCGTGCACGTCTTCAGCAGAGTGCGCTCATTCAGGAAGGTGAGCAGCCGCCCGAAGACCCGCAGGCGCTGCTGACCGAGTTGGATCAGCTACTAAATCAACTGGTCGAACTGGTCTTACAAATTAATCGCACCAACATCCAGACTGCGCTTAATGAAAGCACAAATCTTACTGCTGCGCTTGCTCTGCGTGATATGCTCACTCTGCGCTATAGCATCATAGACACGGTAGCCACTACTGCATCTAACCGCATCGACCGCTATGGTCGTTCGGAGATACGTAAGATTTCTACCGTCGATGTACCTGCGCTGCGTCGCCAATTGGACGACATTGCCCGTGAGCGGCGTGAACTCGACACAGCAATCCAGAGCGTGAACTGGACAACCGATCTTGTAGAGTAGAGCGCAAGTTGGTAGTCGATCAGCGTGGTAGCGAACACCAGGCGGCAACTGCCTCAAGTTGTACCAGCAACTGAAAATTGCTTCCAGTCTGGGGCAAGGCACAAACTCACTGTTATGCCCAGCATCGTAACAAGTGTACTGTGTATCGTGCATCAATCACTACCGGATGTTGGACTATTCTGATTGACGAGGGTGGGATAGGGGAACTTGCGCTCAATGAGGCCGACATGCACAAGCATGTCGGCCTTGTTCTATTTGTTGTGGGCGCGCAATAAGCCGTTGTGAGATGGTACAATAAACAGTATATTCGTCTCCTGGTTACACCCGTAATGTTCGGAGTACATATTTTTATGAGCAAACTTACCTCCATGAAAGAGGCCGTAGCCCACTACGTGCCGGATGGCGCATCCATTACATTTGGGCTAGCCCTTGAACCGTTTATCCCCTACTCTGCGGGACATGAGATCATCCGCCAGCAACGACATAACCTGACCCTTATTGGTCCTATTTCGGATATCCTCTTTGACCAGCTTATTGGGGCAGGCTGTGTTGAGAAGATTACAGCGGCGTGGGTGGGTAATGTGAGCGAGGGACTTGGGCATTGCTATCGACGCGCCGCCGAGAAGAGCATTCCTCGTACCATCACCATTGAGGATCATAGCAATTTCACTATTGGTCTCGCTTTATTGGCGGCGGGGCTCGGTTCACCTTACATCCCGACGCGTTCGTTGTTGGGCAGCGATATCCCACGCCAGAATCCAACGTTTCGCCAGGAGCCCTCGCCATTTGATGGAACGCCGCTGCTCCTGGTGCCAGCAATTCGTCCCGACGTGACTATTCTGCATGTGCAGCGCAGCGACGAGGATGGCAATGCCCATTTTTGGGGCAATCTCGGCGTATGTGAAGAGGCGATGATGGCGGCACGCGATGTTATTCTCGCCGCGGAAGAGATTGTGCCGAAGTCGGTGATCGTCAGTGACCCGAACCGTGTGCTGGGACCATCATTCAAGGTTCGGGCAGTTGTACATGAACCCTTTGGGGCGCATCCCTCGATGGTACAGGGCTATTATAACCGCGATCACCCGTTCTTCCGTGAATATCACGAACGGACGCGCACAGTGGAAGGCTTTCAAGACTGGCTCAATGAATGGGTACTAGCGGTACCGACACGCGCCGACTACGTGAAAAAGCTGGGCGAGGAACGCATAAAAAGTTTGGGCCTCAAAGAGCATCGCTATGCCGCCCCTATTGATTATGGGTATTAAGGGGGAATTATGAATAATACACCTATGTACACTCCGAGAGAATTGATGGTTGTCTGCGCGGCACGCCAGATACGCGATGGCGAGCATGTCTTCGTGGGTATGCGCCTTCCCCTGCTAGCGTTTGCTCTCGCGAAGCGGACTCACGCGCCCAACTGCGTCGGTCTTTTCGAGACAGGTATCATGCGTGATGCTCCCTCGACACAACTGCTCTACACGATGGGTGACGCCCCGAATATTGTCGAGGCATTGTGGACGACACATACTGTGAACTTACTAGGACTTATGGCGGCAGGTGAAGTACAACTGGGCTTTATCGGTGGTGCGGAGATTGACCGCTATGGTAATCTCAACACGTCTGTTATCGGTGATTGGAAACACCCCAAAGTGCGTCTGCCAGGAAGCGGAGGTGGTGCTGATATTGCATCATTGGCACATCGACTCGCCATCATTATGCCGCATGATCGTCACCGCTTACGGGAACGCGTCGATTTCATAACCAGTCCTGGCTATGGCTATCCAGATGAGCAAGGGCCCGCTGGCGTAGCGTGGAGAGAACGCGTCGGATTGCCACGCGGTGGCCCTGCGGCATTGATTACCACCATCGCTGTCTTTACCTTCGACCCCAACAATGGAGAGGCAATGCTCCAATCGTATCATCCTGGCAGCAGTATAGAGCAGGTGCAGGAGCTGACAGGCTGGCCCCTGCGTCTCGCTCCCGATTGTGCCGAAACGGAGCCGCCGAGCGTGGAAGAACTGCGTGTGATAAGAGCGTCTGACCCGGAGGGAGTGTGGACGAGTTAAGAAGCATTAATCCAGCCAGTTGAGTACCGATAATGGGCCCGTGTCCACAGGGAAGGTAAATACTTTTCCCATGATTTGCAGGTTCATTGTTTCACTCTCAAACGTATACATCCAAGGAGGCTCAACGTACTGGCTCCATCTTTTCCCTCCCTGAGTATCCCATACAGCCACTTCCGTCTCAGCCGACATGATGATCCATTGCCCGTAGCGTTCCCAGTGTAAAAATCCCAGGTCGGCACTGTCCTCCCACAATTTCTCAGGGATGTCCAGCTTATAGGCAAGGATGTGCGTCCCTGCACCGAAGAACAAGACGTGCGTTTCTGGAACAAATATCACTCCCGGGTCAAATACTCCGCTGACTGCGGGCCAATATCTTTGCGCGACAACAAGTACGGGGCGTCGCTCGTCATGCTGAGAGTAAACCGCGAGGAAACAGGTGCCTGTATGCTGGGAAGGACTCATGGACGACCTATCGAAACCTATCTCATCTACGAGTTGCGCTTGTTTGCTATCTATTTTTGCGTAGTTGTCGGGGAGATTCTCCGACAAGCAGTGGAGTGTGTAATCAGCTATGACGATCTTGAACATCAGCTTCCTCCAGGAAGGAGTACATACGTGATTTCAGAGAGATTTCGCATAATCCCCGTCTTCGTAGATCATTTCGGCATCGTACCACACATACCGATCAGGTTCAAGAGGAAAGTTGTTCAGGTGAGGTGTTTTACTTTCTTCCTGATAACACCATCAAAGCAAGAACAAAGGTACAAGTCAAGTCTTACACACCATAATGTTTACCAATGATATACTGACAGTACCTATTTTGTGGCTGTAAAGTTGTTTACAAAATGAATGTTAGGAGCTAGTCAGACATGTCAGACTATCAATACATCCTCGTTGAGCGAAATGAGCGTGTCGGCGTCGTCACGCTGAATCGTCCTAAAGAGTTAAACGCACTCAACAATGCGCTGGTAGGCGAGTTGGCGGATGCACTAGAGGAGCTTGACCATGATGATGCGGTTCGCTGTATCGTGATTACGGGTGCAGGCGATAAGGCTTTTGCCGCTGGTGCCGATATCAAGGAGATGTCCGATAAGTCGCCCGTCGATATGATGCTTGGTGGCTTCGAGTCATGGGGACGCATTCGACGCATTCACACGCCTCTGATCGCCGCCGTTGGTGGCTATGCCCTCGGAGGCGGCTGCGAACTGGCGATGCACTGCGACATGATCGTTGCTTCGGAGAACGCACGCTTCGGACAGCCCGAAATCCTGATCGGAGTTATGCCTGGTGCGGGCGGCTCTCAACGTCTTGCGCGCACTCTTGGGAAGTATCGCACGATGGAGATGGTCCTCACTGGTGCCCAGATCAGCGCACAGGAGATGGAGGCCCACGGTCTTGTCAACCATATTGTGCCGAAGGGTGAGCATTTGAACGAGGCGATGAAGCTAGCGCAAAAGGTAGCCGAGCAGGCACCTGTCGCCGCCCGCCTCGCCAAAGAAGCTGTCCTCGCCGCCTTCGAGACTTCGCTAGAAGAAGGATTGGATATAGAGCGTAAAAACTTCTTCTTGTTGTTCGCCACGGAAGACATGCGCGAAGGTATGCGAGCCTTTATCGAGAAGCGCAAGGCAAACTTTCAAGGAAGGTAAGACTCATCAGAAAGTAGGGAGACCCCCCGTGGGTCTCCCTACTTTTTCCCTCAAAAGGATGGAGAACTAAAGGTCACTAGCCGTTTCCCTTTTAGATGAATAGTGTGGTATACTTAGAAAATGCTGTATAGTGCATTGTTGCTCAGAGTAGATTGTCTATTGGAAGCTGCGCGATACAGGAGTGTTTATTGGGCAGGAAGCCCAGGAATTGAGAAAGATACATGTCATTAGCTGATCGAACCCTGTATTGTCGCGATTGTAACCAGGAATTCACGTTTACCGTTGGCGAGCAGGAGTTTTATGCGAGCCGTGGACTAACCAATGATCCAACTCGCTGTCCAGAATGTCGTGCCGCACGGAAGCAATCTGGTGGTGGGCAGAGTCGCGGTGGTTTCCGCGAGCGCGAACCACGCCAGATGTACAGCGTTACCTGTGCGAGTTGTGGAAACGAAGCGCAAGTCCCTTTCCAGCCACGAGACGATAGGCCCGTGTATTGCAGCGATTGCTTCCAGTCGCAACCCTCCTCTAACCGAAGTAATAATCGTCGGTCGAACTGGTAGTCCCCATGAGTGATATTCTCCTAAAACCCGGTGATTCGTTTGAGGTCGCGCTAAAACGATTCAACCGCAATGTTCAGAACGCGGGTATCCTCTCCGAAGCGCGCCGTCGTCGTTACCATGAGAGTGCTCAAGATCGTCGGAAGCGAAAAGCTGCAGTAGCACAGCGCCGCAGGAAGCGCCGCACTCAATAACGGCGTGATATCTGGAACGCTTCAGATATTTGGAGAGTAGTGTCATCAAAACCAGCACGGAGAAGAAATAATGAGAGCTTAACGGTGTAGATGGCATCTCATTAAGGAAAAAGAAACAGAACAAAGAGGCGTGATGGCTCAATTTTAGGACCAGCACGCCTCTTTGTTCTGTTTCTCGATGGTCGTTGTCTAGCATGTAATCTTCAGACCCCCAATCTGATTCGTAGAATCCTCAGCGGAACTTGAAAAGATAGAAGCGTCTTGTCCTCCATAAGGTGGGACAAGAGTACGTAAGCGGTTTCAAGTTCTCTGAGTCGAAGCGTGTTATACTACTAAGGAAAGGGATTGCGTTTCCGCGCTTTTAGATGGCCGACTCAGAGAAGCCCTTTGGAGATGCGATGGATACCTACCTCGGCGACAGAAGCAGATGATGACCTCCTCTGCAATCTGCATTGGGCTTCTAATAGAAGAACGTGATCTTGACCGTTTTGCTGTTAAGGGCGCTGTCTTAGTTTAGTTGTAAGCTTCTCGCCTCATTGCTGAAGTGGCTTAAGAAGCTTAGCGAGAGGGATTTCTATTCATGTCACAAGAAGATGCAGTTATTCTTTCAGCAGTTCGTACCCCTATCGGACGGTATGCAGGCAGTCTCAAAGATGTACGGCCTGACGATCTCGCCGCGCTGGTCATTCGCGAGGTGGTGCGACGCGCGAATATCGACCCCAGTAGTGTAGAAGATGTTATTCTTGGCAGCGCGAACCAGGCTGGAGAGGATAACCGCAACGTGGCACGTATGGCGTTGTTGCTGGCAGGTCTTCCCGTAGAGGTCGCAGGCCAGACCGTCAACCGACTTTGCGGGTCTGGATTGCAGGCTATCAATAGCGCTGCCCAGGCCATTCAAACGGACGCGGGCGATACCTTTGTCGCGGGCGGTGTCGAGAGCATGACGCGTGCGCCGTTTGTACTTGAGAAAGCCGATTCGCCTTTTAGCCGCAACATGAAGATGTACGACACGACCCTTGGCTGGCGTTTCATGAATCCCAAATTGTCCGCAGTCCATCATCCCTATAGCATGGGTGAGACGGCGGAGAACGTCGCGGAACGGTACTCTATAAGTCGTGCCGAGCAGGATGCCTATGCGCTGCGTAGCCAACAAAAGGCGGGAGCGGCACAGCAATCAGGCCGTTTCGCGGCGGAGATTATTCCTGTCACACTTCCAGCAAAGAAGGGTGGCGAGCCGACGATTGTTGCATTAGACGAACATCCACGTGCCGATACTACGCTCGAAAAGCTCGCAGCCCTCAAACCCGCTTTCCGCAAAGACGGCGGCAGTGTCACTGCTGGCAACTCGGCGGGTATCAACGATGGTGCGGCGGCTCTCGTTATGATGGCGCGTAGCCGGGCTGAGCAGCTTGGCCTTCAGCCCCGCGCACGCATCATCGCCTCCGCGGTTGCTGGTGTTGATCCCGCATATATGGGGTTGGGTCCTATATTCGCCACGCGCAAGGTCTTGCAGAGGGCGGGACTGAGCATCAACGATATGGACCTGATCGAACTCAACGAGGCATTTGCCTCGCAGGTGCTCGAGTGTGCGCGCGAACTAGAGATCGACGTGGAGAAGCTGAACGTCAACGGCGGTGCCATTGCGTTAGGACATCCACTCGGCTGTAGCGGAGCGCGTATCATGACGACACTGCTGCACGAATTGGAGCGACGTGGTGGACGCTATGGACTCGCGACCATGTGCATTGGCGTTGGACAGGGGATCGCCACGATCATCGAACGCCTGTAAAATGATGAGGTTCACGACAAACC
>JAABUX010011045.1_pt1 | contig 10020 bp, 8 predicted proteins | sample 5561851 | NCBI WGS metagenome assembly JAABUX01 (sample SAMN10711883, study PRJNA513361) | rock metagenome | isolation source: Antarctica rocks | place: Antarctica: Victoria Land, Richard Nunatak red sandstone | collected 2016-01-03 | reverse complement strand
CAGGCTCTTCTGTCAAGCCCTATACCTACGCAGCACTCGTGAACAGCCGGAAAGCCACCATGGACACGCTGATACTCGACGGGCCAAAAGACTATTCTGTGCCCGGCCTGGCCGGCGGTAAGTACACGCCCCACAACTACAACGTCAACACTTACTACGGCGCGCAGCCTCTGCGAGTGGCTCTGTCCAACTCCCTCAACGTCTCGGCGGTGAAGGCAGAGGAGGCTGTTGGAATTCCTCAGCTGGTCGACTTCTACCGCAACCTCGGCTTGCGGCCGCTAGGCGCGGACGGCAAGCCGGAGGCGGCGACCAACCAGTACGGTCCGACGCTAACTCTTGGTGGCCACGCCATCACCCTGCTCGATCACGTGACCGCTCTCTCGGTGCTGGCCAACCTCGGCTACTACCACCCGCCCGAGGCGATCTTGCAGGTGGCTACCAACAAGGGCCAGTCGCTGTACCAGTCGGACCCGGAGCGGGGCAAGCGCTTGGCGCTGGATCCAGGCGTGGCCTTCATCATCTCGTCGATCCTGGACGACGATCAGAACCGCAGTCTGGTCTTTGGTCGAGGAACTCCTTTGCATCTGCCTGACCGCCACGCCGCCGCCAAGACCGGGACGACGACTGACTTCCAGGACGCCCTCACGGTGGGCTGGACCCCGCAGCTGGCCAGCGTGTTCTGGGTGGGCGACCAATCCTCCCAGCAAGGGCATCACATGAGCGGCAACTCGGACGGCGTCTACGTGGCCGCGCCCGCCTGGCACCGCTTCATGGAGGAAGCCTTGAAGGGGCAGAAGGACGAGTGGTACCAGCCGCCGAGCGACGTCATGAAGGTGGGGGGCAACAGCTGGACGCTGAGAGACACGCCGAAGGTGGAGAGCCTGAACGGCGAGGTCAAGCCGGCGCCCTCCCCCAGCCCGTCGCCCGGGGCACCCGGCGCACCGCCCCCGGCCCCCCCGCCGCCACCGGCAGGCGTGCCGCCCGATCCCGGCGGCCCTGTCGCGGGGCACTGCCCGCCGCGGTGCACGCCCCCGCTACCCAGCCCGCCCGGGGGCTGAGATAGCGTCTGACTTGGGGCGGCCCGACACCCGCTGCGTAGAATAGGCGACCGCATGTCGATCACTCCCCTGGCGGCGGTGGGAATCACCGTCAGCCGAGAGGCGCTGCCTGAAAGCCAGCTGAAACTGTCGATCGAGGTTCCGGCCGACCGGGTCGAGTTGTTCTACCAGGCGGTGTTGCAGCGGCTGAGCCAGCGCATCAAGATCGGTGGATTTCGTCCTGGCAAGGCGCCCCGCGCTCTGGTGGAAGCCCGGATCGGCGAGGCGACGCTGCGAGAAGAGTTCATCGACGCACTGGTCCCGCCGGTTATCAATGAGGTCATGCGCGAGCAGGGCATCGAGCCGGTCGACCGGCCCAACGTGGAGGTCAAGGAGCTTGAGCGCGGCAAGCCCGCCATGCTCGTAGCCACGGTCACCGTCTGGCCGGAGGTGAAGCTGGCCGACCTGGACTCACTTCGGGTCGAGCGGCTGGTCAGCATGGTCGACGACCAGCTTGTGGAGGATCGCATCGCGGAGCTCTGCGCGGAGCACGCCGAGATCGAGCCGGTCGACCGTGAGATCACGGCCGGCGACATCGTCATCGGCGATCTGACCGTGAGCGTCGACTCAGAAGAGCTGCCCGAGGAGGCGCGACCCGCCGTTGAGATGGAGGTCAAAGAGGGGGTGCTGGTGCCAGAGCTTCTGGCCGCTCTGCCAGGCAAGGGAGAGGGCGACCTGGTCCAGGTTCAGGTCGAGATGCCTGAAGATCACATCAACGAGAAGCTCAAGAGCAAGCTGGCCACAATGCACGTCAAGGTCACCGGCGTCAAGGAAAAGCGGGTTCCTCAGCTGAGTGACGAGCTCGCCCAGCAGCTGAGCGACAACGAGCAGCAGACCGCGGTCGATTTCCGCCGCACCCTGCGCGAGCAGATGGTTGAGAGAGCTCACCGTCTGGACGAGTTGAACTTCGAGAGCTCAGTGTTGAAGACAGTTGTCGACGCCTCCGAGGTGGAGGTTCCCCAGGCCCTGATAAAGCGGGAGCTGGATCGGAAGTTAGACGATTTGGAGCACAAGCTGGAGCAGCGCGGACTGCGCCTCGATCGCTATCTCGAATACCGCAAGCAAACGCTGGACGAGTTCCGCGCCGAGGAAGCCCCAGACGCCCGCGACCGCCTGAAGGTGGACATGGTGTTGGACGCGGCGGGCAAGGAGTTCGCCACCCAGCCGAGCGAGGACGAGGTGACGGAGTATCTCCGCCGGGAGTCGGCCAAGGATCCGGAGACCGGCGGTGAGGACCTCGCCAAACTGGAGCAGAACGAGGTCGCGCGCGATTACTTCCGCCACCGGCTGACCCGGCTCAAGATCCTGGAGGCGCTCATCGCTCGGGTCGGGGCGGAGCCGGCCGGCGAGAGCGGCGGCCGGCCCACAGCCAAAGAAGAGGTGCAGATTGCCGAATAGCGAGTCTCCGACCGGTATCTACAATGGCGGCATGAGCGCCGATGAGACGCAGGGCTACATGGTCCCGATGGTCGTCGAGAGCACCAACCGCGGCGAGCGGGCCTTCGACATCTATTCGCGCCTCCTGAAAGACCGGATCGTCTTCATCGGCACTCCCATCAACGATGAGATCGCCAATCTGGCGATCGCCCAGCTCCTGTTCCTGCAGAGCGAGGATCCGGAGAAGGACATTTCGCTTTACATCAACAGCCCGGGGGGCCACGTCTCGGCCGGCCTGGCGATCTACGACACGATGCAGTACATCCGGCCCGAGATGTCGACGATCTGCATCGGCATGGCGGCTTCCATGGCCGCCGTCCTCCTGGCAGGCGGGACGAAGGGAAAGCGCTTCGCGCTGCCCCACGCCAACATACTGCTCCACCAGCCCTCCGGCGGGATGCAAGGACAGGCGACGGACATGCAGATCCAGGCGAAAGAGATCCTGCGTACTCGCGAGGTGCTGAACAGCATCCTCGTCAAGCACTCGGGACAGCCCATCGAACGCGTGCAGCAGGACACTGAGCGGGATTACTTCCTGACCAGCGAGCAGGCCAGGGTCTACGGTCTGATCGACGACATCATCCAGTCGCCTGCCGCCGCCGCGCGGCTCCTGGCCGCCGGTGGGGGGCCGACGGAGAGCAACGGCGCCAACGCAGCCGGGACAGCCGCCAAGGGCTGAATCATGATCTTCCGCCGCAAGCCGAAGAATCCCGAGAGCGTCCGGCATTTGCCCAAGTGCTCCTTCTGCGGCACCCAGCGCGGTGAGCGGGGTGTGAAGCTAATCGCCGGCGGCGGTGTCTACATCTGTAGTGAGTGTGTCAGCGTGGCGAACGAGATCCTACGGGGCCACACGCCGCCCGCTCCCCTGGGCACGTAGCATGGACCGCTCATGAGCGAACGCGACGACCGCCGGCGCTACACCCGCTGTTCGTTCTGCGGCAAGGGCCAGGATCAGGTGCGCAAGCTGGTCGCCGGCCCTGGCGTCTACATCTGCGATCTCTGCATCGACCTCTGCCAGGAGGTGCTGGAGGAGGACGGCCGCAGCAGCACGACGAAGAAGGCCAAGCCCGGCTTCCTGCCCAACCCCAAGGCCATCTCCGCCTCGCTCGATCAGTACGTGATCGGCCAGGAGGTGGCCAAGAAGGTCCTCTCGGTGCAGGTCTACAACCACTACAAGCGCGTCTCGGCCTCGAAGTCCGTCGGCGATGTTGAGCTTTCCAAGTCCAACGTGCTGCTGGTGGGGCCCACCGGCTGCGGCAAGACCTATCTCGCTCAGACGCTGGCCAAGATCCTGGACGTGCCATTCGCCATCGCTGACGCGACCAGCCTGACCGAGGCGGGTTACGTGGGGGAAGACGTCGAAAACATCCTTCTTCGCCTGATCCAGGCGGCAGACTTCGACATCAGCCGCGCCGAGCGGGGGATCATCTACATCGACGAGATCGACAAGATCGCGCGCAAGTCCGACAACCCATCGATCACGCGGGATGTGTCGGGCGAGGGCGTCCAGCAGGCGCTGCTCAAGATCCTGGAGGGAACGGTCGCCAACGTTCCGCCTCAGGGCGGTCGCAAGCATCCCCACCAGGACTTCATCCAGATCAACACGACGAACATACTTTTCATCTGCGGCGGCGCCTTCGATGGGATGGAGCGCATCATCGAGCACAGAGTCGGCCGGCGGTCGATCGGCTTCGGATCGCCCAGCACCAAGCTGGCCAAGCAGGAGAAGGCGGAGATCTTTGCCCTGCTGCAGCCCGAGGACCTGATGAAGTACGGATTCATCCCTGAGTTCATCGGCCGCCTGCCGATCACTGTGACGCTGCACCCGCTGGACGAGTCGGACATCGTCCGCATCTTGAACGAGCCGAAGAACGCGCTGGTCAAGCAGTATCAGAAGTTCTTCAACCTGGACAACGTCGAACTCGTCTTCAAGCGGGGCTCCCTGGAGGCGATCGCCGAGAAGGCTGTCGGCCGTGGCACCGGGGCGCGGGCACTGAAGTCGATTATCGAAGAGGTGCTGCTCAACACGATGTTCGAGATCCCTTCGCGGCCGGACATCAAGCGCTGCCTCATCACGGCCGGCTCGATCCGTGACCGCGCCGAACCGGAGTTCGAGTACGGCGCCGTCGAACCCCCGCACCGTCTGGGCGAATCCGCATAGGCCCTGTTCGGGCCAAGGCTGCGCACTTGATGAAGGATCTGGCGGGCAGGTCTGCCCTGCTGACCGGCGCCTCGTCTGGCCTCGGCCCGTTCCTCGCCCGACGACTCCACCGAGAAGGCGTCCGGCTGACGCTCAGCGCCCGGCGCCGCCCAGAACTCGCACGATTGGCGCGGGAGTTGGTGGGGTCCCGCGTGATCACCGCTGACCTCACGGAGCCCGGCGAGGTCGAACGCCTAGCCGGAGAGGCGGGGCCGGTGGACCTGCTGCTCAGCAACGCCGGACTGCCGGCGAGCGGGCCACTGCTCGACTTTGAGGTCGAGCAGCTGGACCGCGCCTTGGCCGTCAACACTCGGGCGGGCATGGTGCTCGCCCGGCTGCTCCTGCCGGCGATGCTCGAGCGCGGCTCCGGCCACCTGCTCTTCATGGCCTCGATGGCCGGCCTGGCGCCGGTGGCCAACATGAGCGTCTACAACGCCACCAAGTTTGCCCTGCGCGGCTTCAGCCACGCGCTGCGAGTGGAGCTGAGCGGGACGGGCGTCGGTGTCTCCGTGATCGCACCTTCGTTCGTAAGTCACGCCGGAATGTGGGCCGTGACCGGCGAGCGCAGCCCGTTCGAGGTCAGCCCCGAGCAGGTCGCCGACGCCGTCCATCGGGCTATCGTCGAAAACCGCGCGGAGACCATGGTGGCGCCGCTGCCGCTCCGCTTCGGCGGCCGCCTCGCTGCCGCCATGCCGGAGCTGGTGGAACGCTTCGGCGGCTCCGCCGCCCGCATGCCTTCGGCCGCTGTGGACGCGCAGCGCCAGCACCGGTAGGGCTGGTCCCTGCAAGCGTTGCCTTTCTGAACGGTTGCCGGCTTGCTCCCAATCTGGAATCGAGGCATAACCTCCCCAATCGCACGCAGGTGTCCGGGACGGGCTTGCCCGGAGCAGAGGCCTAACGGTAGATACGACCCTCTGCTTCTTCCCGTGGGTCTCCGACGAGCTGGATGTAACTCCTCACGCGAGAGGTCGGGACGTCTGGAACGCAAAGTCAAGGGTTCCTGGTCGTGCCACTTGAATAGCCACATGACCCCGTGTCGCCGCCGGTCGTTGGCACCCCGATGCCGTCCGCTCGGTGATGGCCGATGAAGCTGAGAGGACTGCTGGAGCTGGTCTTGGAGGTACAGGACGTGGACCGCTCGCTTGCCTTCTATCGGGACGTGCTGGGCCTGGAGCTGGTCGAGCGCTGGCCGGCCGAGCGGCCGGGCGCGTGGGTCCGGCTGGGCGCCAACGAGGTCCTGGGTCTCTGGGAGCCCAGGTCGGGCGGTCCGGGAGTCGGACTGCACGGCGGCCGGGGAGGCAGTCATGTGCACTACGCCGTTTACGTCGAGGAAGGATCGCTGCCAGCCTGGACCGAGCGACTTTCTCAGGCAGGCTTCAAGGTCGAGGGCCCCATCCGCTTCCGGCACGGCAGCTCCATCTTCGTGACGGACCCCGACGGCCATGTACTGGAGCTGGGCGATTGGCCCCGAGACTGGGAGGGGCGCCCGGTCCAGAAGCGGGTGTAGTGGTGTCGAGTGAGCCTTCGGAGGTGGTCCGCAACGGCTATGACGCGATCGCGGCCCGTCACCTCGCCTGGATCGGGGAGATCCACGGTGATCCCCGCCTCCGCTTTCTTGACGAGCTGCAGCGCTGGCTGCCGGACGGCGCGGACGTCGTGGACCTCGGCTGTGGGGCAGGTGTGCCTTGCACCAAGCTTCTGGCCAAGCGACACTCCGGCTTTGATCTGCTGGTCGACGAAGTCGTGACCATGCAGGAGCCGGGAGGGCCAGTGACGTTTCTATGGATACTGGGTCAGAAGCGCTCCGCTGTCAGAGGGCAGACGCTTCCGGCCGGCCGCTAGCACTTACAATGGGCGGATCATGCGCCGCCAGGAGGCAGTCGTAGACGTAGCCCGGCCGGCGCGCATCCGCTGAATCCAGCAGAGCGACTCCGGCCTTTTCCCCGAACCGAGGCTCAAGCACGCCCAGATGAAAGACCACCAGGCCCTGCCCTCCGCCTATGAACCACAGGCCGTCGAGCCGGGTTGGTCCGCGCGCTGGCACGAGGCGGACTTGTTCCGGGCTGATGCGCGCAGCCCCAAGCCCAAGTACACGATCGCCCAGCCGCCCCCGAACGTGACGGGAGAGCTGCACATGGGCCACGCCGTCAACGGCACCATCCAGGACATCTGGGCGCGTTACAAACGCATGAGCGGCTTCGAAGTGCTCTGGCTGCCGGGCGCCGACCACGCAGCCATCTCGACCCAGAACGTGATCGAGAGGCAGCTCGCCGGGGAGGGGCTGACCAAGGAGGAGATCGGCCGCAGAGCGTTCGAGGAACTCGTCGACGCCTGGTACAGCGAGACGGGCGCAACCATCATCGACCAGCTGCAGGAGTTGGGCGCCTCGCTGGACATGAGCCGGTACCGCTTCACGATGGACGGCGCCTACGTACGCGCCGTGCGAACCGCTTTCGTCCGCTACTTCGAGAAGGGCCTGCTCTACCGCGGCCCCCGCATCGTCAACTGGTGCCCGCGCTGCCTCTCCGCCATCTCGGACCTCGAGGTCGAGTGGCAGACGGCCGAAGACCAGCTCTATGAGATCAACTACGACGTGGTGAACAGCCCCGGCCGGCAGCTGACCATCGCCACTGCCCGGCCTGAGACCATGCTGGCCGACACCGGCATCGCCGTTCATCCCGACGACGAGCGCTACTCCGATCTCGTCGGCGGCCTTGCCCTGCTCCCGCTGGCCGGTCGGCGCATCCCCATCGTCGCCGACAGGGCGGTGGACCGTGCCTTTGGCACCGGGGCGCTCAAGGTCACTCCCGGCCACGACCCGACGGACTGGGAGATCGGAGTTCGCCACGGGCTCCAAGTCCTATCCGTCCTACACCCTGACGCCCGCCTCAACACGCCTGAGCTGCCTCGCTATGACGGCCTCAGCGAGAGCGAGGCGCGGGAAAGAGTACTGGAGGACCTGCGCGGCCAGGGTCGGCTGGGCCGGGTGACCCCGCTCAGGCACGACGTCGGTCACTGCGACCGCTGCCACACCCGCATCCAGCCGCTGATCAGTGAGCAATGGTTCCTGCGCATGAGCGAACTGGCCCGGATGTGCCAGGAGGCGAGCCGCCGGGGCGAGATCCGCTGGCACCCTGAGCGCTACGAGCGGACCTACCTCGACTGGCTGGCCGGCATTCGCGACTGGTGCGTGTCGAGGCAGCTCTGGCTGGGCCACCGAATTCCCGTCTACACCTGCGCCGACGGACATCGCTTTGCCTCCGTCGATGAGCCATCGTCGTGCATCGACTGCCGCAGTGGGGAGTTGACACAGGACCCGGATGTGCTGGACACCTGGTTCAGCTCGGCGCTCTGGCCGTTTGCCACGCTGGGCTGGCCGGACGACACCGAGGACCTGCAGGCCTTCTATCCCACGTCGCTCGACTCCACGGCCCGCGACATCATCAACCTCTGGGTGACCCGCATGATCTTCAGCGGCCTTGAGTTCATGGGCCAGGTCCCGTTTGCCGACGTGTCCATTCACGCCACGATCCAGGCCCCCGACGGCCGCCGGATGTCGAAGTCACTGGGCACGGGCGTCAATCCGCGGGACATGTTTGCCCGCTATGGCGCGGACGCGCTCCGGGGTTGGGCAGCTTCGGTGGCCATGTCGAGCCAGGACGTGCGCTTCGACGAGAGCCGGATCGAGGGCTTCCGGCGCTTCGCCAACAAGCTCTGGAACGCCAGCCGGCTGGTCCTCATGGGCTTGGGTGACGAGCCGGTCCCGACCCCGGCACCGGACGGCGACCTGACCCTGATGGACCGCTGGCTGCTCTCGCGCCTCCAAATGGCCATTGAGAAGGCAACCCAGGGCATCGAGAGCTACGCCTTCCAGGTGGCGATCAACGCGCTCTACGACTTCTCCTGGCATGACTTCTGCGACTGGTACCTGGAGGCGGCGAAGCCGAGGCTGCGCGACGCCGAGCCGGCTGCTCGCGCCGTCTGCCTCCACGTACTGGACACGCTGCTGCGGCTGCTGCATCCCTTCCTGCCCTTTCTCACCGAGGAGCTCTGGCACCGGCTGCCCGGAGAGCGAGCTTTCCTGGTTCGGACCGCCTGGCCCGAGCCCGATGAGCGCTTTGCCGATCCGGCGGCGGAGGGGGCTGCCAGGCGCGTGATCGCGCTGGTCGAGGACATCCGGCGCGAGCGGAGGGCGGCGGCCGCTCCGGCCCGCGGTGGCTACATAGCCTTTGCCGCCAGCATGGAGCCCGAGCTGGCGGGGTTGACGGCGCAGCTGGCCCGTCTGGAGATGGTTGACGAGCTGGCACCGATCGGCGCCGCGCTGGTCGAGGGCGGCGCGCGGGTTGCCTTCCCGAACGCGACCGGCGCGGTCAAAGAGCGCGAAGCGGAGGCTCGGCGACTCCGGCAGGACTACGAGCGGACCGAGGTCAAGCTGGCCAATCCTGAGTTCCTCGCCAAGGCGCCCCCCGCCGTGGTGGAAAAGGAGCGGGCCAAGGCTGCCGAGCTCAGGGCGGCCCTCGAGCGCCTCGCCGTTGGCTAGCGCCAACACACGAGCGGATAGGGCTGAGATGCGCCGCCCACATTCGGGCTGCCCAGGCTGCCGGCGCCTGCGGTTGTTGGTGTGCTCGCCTTAGTCCCGCCCGGGCTGCTGCTGCTGGCGGCGCTTCTGACGCTGCTGCTGCACGCTCTGCGGCTCCCCGGCGGTCGCGCTTTGACAGCGGCCGGGTGCGTCGCCTCCGGGGGAGCAGCGCTGGCCGTGTGGCTGGCGGGGGGCCGCAACCCGGTGGAGCTCGTCACACCGGGGTCCGTCGCCGGCACCACCTTCGGCCTCCGCCTGGATGCGCTCTCGCTGACGATCCTTCTCTGCGTGTTGGCCCCCTCGGCAATGCTCCTCGCCGCACAGCGCAGGACCGCCGGGCAGGCCGGGGTGGCCTGTCTGGCCGTGGCGGTCGCGGCGGTCAGCAGCGAAGCAGACCGCCTGCTGCTGGCTGTGGCCGCCCTGGCCACCTGTTTCAGTTTGCTCGCGCTTGCCGCTGGCGGCCTCCGTGACGCCACTCGGGACAGCGGTTTCGGCACTGTCCGGATCTGGCTGGCGGCGGCCACGCTGCTGCTGCTGGCGGCCGCGGTAACCGTCGAGCTGGCCGGGGGAACGTCCGCCTACAACGCTGCCCCGGTTCTGGCCCTGACCCTGCCCGCCTTCCTCCTGATCGCCGGTGGAGTGGCGGCGGCGGCCGGTCTGCTGCCCTGGCGCCCCTGGTCGGTCGCGGTCTGGCGGAGCGGTGCGCC
>JAABUX010011044.1_pt1 | contig 10021 bp, 12 predicted proteins | sample 5561851 | NCBI WGS metagenome assembly JAABUX01 (sample SAMN10711883, study PRJNA513361) | rock metagenome | isolation source: Antarctica rocks | place: Antarctica: Victoria Land, Richard Nunatak red sandstone | collected 2016-01-03 | reverse complement strand
GCGGTGTCGAAGCGGGACCAGGGACCTCGTCGCGGCGCACCACACCCGACCGCAGTCGTCGTGCGCTGTCATGCGACCGCGGTCGCAGGCCCGTTCCGGCCGCGGTCCACTTTTTTGAGGCGCACCCGCGTCCGGGGGTGTGCCCCGAGATTGTGAGACGCGGCCTGCGACTGAAGTCGCATGGCACACCACGGACACTAAAGTGTCTCCACACGCGCCACCCCACGACGTCGGTCGTCGTCCTGTGCCATGCGACTTGGGTCAAAGGCTGATCCTAACATTGTCGTATTAGGCTTGCGAATAATAATCTATATATGTAGACTATAGGCATGCCGCGACAACCAAACACCTCTCGTCAAACGCTCAGCGTCCTGGACGCCCTGCTGGAGCAGCCCCAGGCGTGGCACTACGGCTATGATCTCAGCCGGCAGACCGGGCTCAAGTCGGGTACGCTCTACCCGATCCTCATCCGCCTGGCGGACCAGGGTTGGTTGGAGACGCGCTGGACCGAGGCCGAGCGACCGGGGCGCCCACCCCGCCACACCTACCGCCTGACGCCGGAGGGGGCGCGGGAGGCTACGGCGGTGGTGGGCCGCGCGACGGAGGAACCCCTGGTCTTGCGGCCAAGCCACGGGGCGGCGGGAGGATGACGACGGTGCGCGACATTATCGACCGTGTCTGTGCGGCGGCGGCGCGTGGTGTGCTCGTCTGGGCTGCCGCGCGTCTCGACCCGACGCGGCGGCCCTGGATCGAGGCGGTGCGCGCGGAACTTGACCTGATCGAGGGCGGCGTCGCGCAACTGACGTGGGCCGTTGGCGGGCTGCGTCTCGTCTGGTCTGAGAGGAGGATACGCAGAATGGGCAAGGTGCGGACCACGTGGGGCTGGACACGGCTCGTCGCCGCTGTCCTGGCGCTGGCCGCCGTTGGGGTGGTCTCCGTCCCGGTTATCTTTGGAGTGTCTGGCGCCACGACGAGCACGCAATGCACGAGCACGCATGCCCCGTCGTCGTCGTCGCCCGCCGCGCTCGTGACCGCGCGCGACTATTTCGCGCAGGGTAACTATGACTACGAACTCGGGGCATGCGCGCGGGCGATCGCCGACTACAGTCACGCTATCAGACTCAACCCCCGGTTTGCCGAGGCGTACAATAACCGCGCCTACACCTATATGATGCAAGCCGACTATGCGCCCGCGCTACCAGACCTCGACCGCGCGATTGCGCTGCGCCCCACGTATGTCCACGCGCTGATGAACCGGGCGGATATCTACAATTATGACTACCACATCGACCGCCAGCGCGCGATCCGCGATTACGACCGCATTATTGCCCTCGGCGCCGTCCAGGGGACCAGCGTGTGTGGCCATCGTCTGCTAGCGGCCCAGAATGGCTGGAACCTCGGCACGATTGTGGCTATCATCTCGGGAGCCGCCACGAACTGCGGCGCCGGAGCGCGGATAAAGCAATAGAGCCCCTGACGGCCAATGCGACGCCCCAGCGCTGCGTGGGGATGGTCGTCGATCTCCTACGGAGTTGACGACCACGAGGGGGGCGGGGCGGCTGTCTGGGTGAAGTCGAAGCAATCCGCCATGTCGTCGGCGGCGGCGTCATACCGGCTGAGCGTGCTCAGGCCGAATCTCCGCTCACAGAAGCGCACCAGGCTGACGTGCGAGCGGACCGTCGCGGACACGTGGCCGTGTTTGGCGTACGGGCTGAGTACCAGGCAGCCCACGCGCGGACCGTAGCGGAACTGCGAGCCCGCGTAGCCCGCGGGACCGCCGCCGTCCCACGAGGTGTCCAGCGGCGGCGGGACGTGATCGTACCAGCCCCCCCAGTCGTCCCAGGTGATGAAGATGGCAGTGCTGGCCCAATAGGGGCTCTGGCCCACCGCGTTGACTCGATCAGCCGTCCAGCGCATGCCGTCGGTTACGTTTTGCGTCGGATGCTCGCTCACTCCGCCCCCCTGGCCCTGCCCGTGCGACTCCGGCGCGTACAGCCACGACACGCTCGGCAGGGTATTGGCGGCGATATCCGCGTCGAAGTCGCCCGACGCGACGTTGGAGGGGCTGTGCTGGAGGTCCGCGATGTGCCGGTGGTAGAACCCGCCGTAGTTGCGCCAGGTGAGGCCGGCCGCTTCGAGGCTGGCCGGGAGCGACGGCAGGGCGAAGGGTGGCTGGGGCTGGTAGGTGCGGTGGGCCGAGGAGTTGTCGATGACCGGGGAGTCAGCCGCGATCAGCATGAGGTGGTTGGGCTCCGACTGGCTGGCCACGTCGGTGAAGTAGTGGTCGCAGAGGGTGAACTGCCGCGCATAGGCGAAATAGGCGGGGATGTCAGCCTCGGTGTATTGCTGCCGGACCGCCCCGCTGTCGGCGTTGAGCCACGCTACGTGATCGTGGCGGGGATCGTGGCTCGGCGGGTTGGGCGCGTGGTCCAGCGCGATGCCCTCGGCGCCAGGGAAGGCGCCGAAGTAGTTGTCGAAAGTGTGGTTCTCCTTGACAATAATGATCACATGCTGGATGGGGGTATCGGTTGCCATGTGCGTCTCCTCTTAGCTGCCGGTGAGTCCACTTGCTGTCATGCTAACAGGCGCGTGTTAAGGGCAGGTTAAGAGGTTTTCACGGAGGAGACCTCCAGCCTGCCCTACATAGGCCCCAACAGGAGGTGCAGCCTACTCGTAGCGTTCCTCGCGGCGCTCTTCGGCGCGCTCCTCGGCGCGCTCTTCGCGGCGTTCCTCGGCGCGCTCCTCGCGACGTTCCTCCTCACGCTCCTCGCGACGCTCTTCGGCGTCAAAGCCGCCGAACCTCTCCGGCTCGTAGCGTTCCTCGCGGCGCTCTTCGGCGCGCTCCTCACGACGCTCTTCGGCGCGTTCTTCGCGTTCCTCGCGGCCACCGCCAAACAGGTCACCAAGTCGATCCATCATAGCCCTTCTCCTTTTTGTTGTGTGCTGGTAGACGCCAGGACTCTACTATAGCAAGGTTTAGGACTACCTATCCCTCAGCGTGGGCGAGACCCTCGATATAGGCGACGAGGGTGCGCACCGCCGCGCCGGAACCGCCCTTAGTTTGCTCGCCCTCGTCCTTGTCGGACCACGAGGTCGGCGCGATGTCCAGGTGCGCCCAGGGCTTGTCATCCACGAAGTGCTGCAGGAACATGGCTGCCGTGATGGCGCCGCCCTGGCGGCCGGCCGAGTTCTTGATGTCGGCCACGTCGCTCTTGATCTGCTCCTCGAACGCCGGGTCCAGCGGCAGGCGCCACATCTTTTCGCCCGCGCGCGCCGCCGCCGCCAGCACCCCGTCGGCCACCGCGTCGTCGTTGGCAAAGACGCCCGTGTAGTGGGGTCCGAGCGCCACCGAGGCCGCGCCGGTCAGCGTGGCCACGTCGACCAGCGGCCCCAGACCCTCGCGCACGGCGTAGGAGAGCGCGTCGGCCAGCACCAGGCGGCCCTCGGCGTCGGTGTTGATGATTTCGACCGTCACGCCGTTGAGGGCGCGCACAATGTCGCCGGGCGTCTGGGCGCGCCCGCCGAGCAGGTTCTCGGTAGTGGGGACCAGCGCGGTCACGGCGATGGCGGGCTGGAGGCCGGCGATGGCGCGCATCGCGCCCAGCACCGCGGCGGCGCCGCCCATGTCGCCCTTCATCTGGTGCATGTTCTCGGCCGGCTTGATGGAGATGCCGCCGGAGTCGAAGGTAATGCCCTTGCCGACCAGGGCCGGTTTGGCGCCGTTCCCGGCGTCCCGGCTCGCGTTGCCATCGTAGCGCAGCACGATGAAAGCGGGCGGCTCGTCGCTGCCCTCCGCGACGCCGAGCAGGGCCGCCATACCCAACTCTTGCATCGCCGCCCGGTCCAGCACCTCGGCCGCCAGCCCATGCGTCGAGGCCACATCCTGGGCGCGGCGCGCCAGTTCGGTCGGCGTCAGCACGTTGGGCGGCTCGTTGATCAGGTCGCGCGCCAGCGTCACGCCAGCCGCGAGCTCGCGCCCGCGACGCACGCCCTCTTCCACCGCGGCGCGGTCCTGACCAGCGGCGAGGACTTGCGCCTCCTGGACCTGCCCGATGTCGGTCTTGTGGTAGCCATCGAAGCGGTAGAGGCCCATCGTCGTGCCTTCGGCCAGCGCCTGCGCGGCGACCGTGGCGCCGTGCCGCTCGACGCCGTAGAGCGTGGTGGCGAAGGCCGAGAGGCCGGCCTTACGCGCGGCGCGAGCCGCGTTGGCGGCGGCGCGGCGCAGGTCGGCGACGCTCAGCGTCGCGGGGTCCCCGATGCCGACGAGGATGACGCGCGCCGCCGGCAGCCGTCCCATGGTGTGTAGCACCGTCGTCTCGCCGACCTTGCCCTTGACCTCGCCCTCCGCGCGCAGCCGCGAGAGCAGCCCGTCCAACGCACCATCCACCTGCGTTGCCGCCCCATCAAGGGTCGCCTCGCCCTCCGGGACCGCCACCACCAGCACCGGCCCATTATAGCCCATGACATCGTCGGAGCCTACCGTCACGTTAACCATCGCACCATCCCTTTATTCATCCGTATCCAGTACATGTCTCATGTGTACCACTTAATTGTCAATTGAGAGATATAGAGATAGGGGGCAGGCATGGGCTATGGCCTCAAGGAATGCTACGGCGCATATCGGCCACGTGTACGATCTCTACCTGCCCACCCGGTAGCCTGTAGATGACCGTATAGGGGGTCTTGGGAACGACGAGCTGTCGTAAGCTCGGATCTTCGTTGCTCACACGGCCCAACTCAGGAAACATCTCCAACCCCAGACACGTGTGTCGGATGCGCTCGATGAATCGCTGGGCTGTCCTGGGAGTAAGGATGTAGAAAGACGCGATATCGCGCAGGTCCTGTTGCGCACGCGGAGTATAAACGACGCGCACTATTGCTCGACCGACTCGGGCAGTCCAAGGTCACGCCGTACCTCACGCGCGATAGCGTCGCGCTCAGCGGGCGCTCCATACTGCGCGAAAAACGCCTCCATCTCCTCGTCGGGCACGAACTCACCACGGTCGGCCTGGGCCAATCCCTCCTGGATTTTCTCCAACTCGGCCAGTTCTTCCTCCGCGTAGCGCTCCAGTGCCCGTGCCATGTGATAGTTGCGGCTGCGCTTAGTCAATTGAGCGATACGGTCGTACCGTCCCTGCACACCTTCGGGGATACGCACCGTCGTTGCGATCGTCGGTTCCGCTGCCATCGTCCCCCCTCATACCTTGTAGTCTTTTGTAGTCACGTCTAGTGTATCATGGTACGAAGTCCCGTAGATATAGATAGAGAAGCGCGAGACCGTGGATAAGGTGATGGCGAGTTGGAGGGTACTACGACCGGCTTGCCGGTGCGGTCATTGGGGTGTCGAGGTCATTGTTCGCCGGGTGGTCGTGCTCACCAGGAACGTGCCGGGTCCCTCGCTCGTCATGGGCCGCGCTCGTGCCCGTTTCGTCGAACAGGAAGGCCAGCGCCTCCAGGTAGGTGTCGGCCTCGGGAGCGACAGCGGCGGCCTTGAGGCGCGTGGCCAGGTGGTGGAACATGCGGTTGACCAGGCGGTGCGCCAGCATGCCCACTTCCGCGCGGTCGGCCTCCGCGAGGTGCTCCAGCGAGGCCAGCGTGCGCGCCAGTTCCGCCTCCTTCTGGCTATCGACGTGAGCGCGCAACCGGGCGATCATAGGCACGGCGCGGCGGGCGCGCGCCTCGACGGCATAACGTTCCATGCAGGCGTCGACCAGGCGCCAGGCCGCGTCGATGCCGTCCCGTGTGCCCTCCAGGCGCGGCGTTACCGCGCGCAGCCCGTCAAGGTCGGTCAACTCGACGCCGGGCAGAGCGCCGACGGCGGGATCGACATCGCGCGGCACGGCGATGTCGTAGAGCAGCAGCGGACGCGCCGGGTCGCGCGGCAGGATGGCGGCGGAGGTGACGGGCGGCTCGGGGGCGCGCGTGGCCGTGATGGCGAGGTCGGCCGCGGCCAGCAGGGCGGGCAGGTCGTCCATCGACGCGTCGCGCCCATCGCAAGCAGCGGCCAGGCGCGCCGCGGCGTCGCGCGTGCGGCTGACCACCACCAGGTCGCCGATGCCGGCCTCGCGCAGCAGATGCGCGCTGACCTCGTTGATGCGCCCCGCCCCGATCAGCAGCGCGGTGCGGCCGCGCAGGCCGCCGAGCCGCTGCCGGGCCATCCCCACGATGACGGCGCTGACGCTGGTGTCGGTGGTCCCCAGCGCCGTCTCGGAGCGCACGCGCTTGCCGCACTGGACCGCTGCCCGCGCCAGCGCCTGCAGCTCCGCCCCGGCGGCGTCGCGGCGCGCGGCGTCCTCGAAGGCCTCGCGCACCTGCGTCCCGATCTGCGTCTCACCAACCACGAGGGAGCGCAGGCCGCCGGCCACGGCCAGCAGGTGACGCACCGCCTCCTCGTCGACGTATTGCTCCAGGCAGCCCACCGCTTCGGCCGCGCCGACGTCGCTGACGGCCAGCAGGTGGGCCGTGGCCGTCCTTAAAGCGGCGCGGACATCGGACGCGGCGACGTAGACCTCGATGCGGTTGCAGGTCGAGAGCACGGCCGCCTCGGCGATGAGCGGATCGCGGCGCAGAAGGTTGTAGAGCAGATCGAGCCGTTCGCCGTCGATGGCGAGCCTGCCGCGCAGGGCCAGGGGGGCGCGGGTATGATCCGTGCCAACAAATCCAATAGACACGACGTTGTAGATCCTACATACGCACACCGGGCGTGTGCCGCACACTACAGGGGCAACAATGACCGATGACGCCCGCCGGTTTCCATAGGCGTGCAGGGGTTGCACATCCCCAGTATACCAGTACAGCCGCTCTATTCAGTGCGGTGGGACGGTATACTACACGCTGGGCGATAGCCTTTATGCTGAAAAAATAGATGCCAATTTGTGGCGGCACAGTATGGGCCGTCCGCGGTCCTTCTCCCACGTGCGTGGGAATCTACTCCGCATCCTTTCCAACATGTGCGCCGCGTGACGCGCGCCTCTGGCTCGACCTCGCGCCACGAGCGCACGGCAAGGAAGGGAGCGGCGCGCCTTGATGCGCGGCGGGTAGACGGAGGATACATCACAGACCAGCGGACCCGGCGGCCACGAGACAGGCCGCCGAGTAGAGGGGCGGGAGAATGGCTCGCTACATAGTCGATGGCGGCGCGCCACTGCGCGGGACGGTGCAGGCGGCGGCAAACAAGAACGCGGTCCTGCCGATCATGGCGGCGACGTTGCTCACGGACGACGTGTGCGTCCTCACCAACGTGCCGCAGATCACTGATGTGATCGTGATGGGCAACCTGCTGCGCCGTCTGGGCGCGGAGGTGGAAGGGTTGGGCGGCAAGCGGCTGCGTATCTGCTGCCGCGGCGTGCATGAGACGGAATTGGCGGCCGATCTGGTCGGTCGCATGCGCGCCTCGGTGGTGCTGCTGGCGCCGCTGCTGGCGCGCATGGGCCACGTCCAGACAGCTCCTCCGGGTGGCTGCGTCATCGGACGGCGCGACGTGGGCACGCACCTGGACGCGCTCGAAGCCCTGGGCGCCACGATCCGCGAGGTGCACGGCACGTACGTGGTCGAGTCCAACGGCCTGCGCGGCGCGTCGATCTTCCTCGACGAGGCCTCGGTCACGGCGACCGAGAACACGGTGATGGCGGCGACGCTCGCCAGCGGCGAAACGGTCGTCAAGCACGCCGCGTGTGAGCCGCACGTGGCCGACCTCTGCGCGTTCCTGGTCAAGATGGGCGCGCGCATTAACGGCATCGGCAGCAACGTGATCGGCGTCGAAGGCGTCGACAGCCTGCACGGCGCCGAGCACGAGATCATCTCCGACCACCTCGACGTGGGCACCTTCGCCGTGGCCGCCGCCGTCACCGGGGGCGAGATTACCATCCGCAACGTCGTCCCCGGCACCATGGACATGACCAACATGATGCTGCGGCGCATGGGCGTGCATATCCGCGAGGAGGGCACGACGATGCATGTGCGCCCTGGCGAGTTGGTCGGGACGCGCAAGATTGACACCGATCCCTGGCCGGGCTTCCCCACCGACCTGGCCTCGGTCATGATCGTGCTGGCCACGCAGGCGCGCGGCACCACGCTAGTGCACGACTGGATGTACGACGGGCGTATGTTCTTCACCGACAAGCTCGTGGGAATGGGCGCCAACATCGTGCTGTGCGATCCCCACCGCTGCGTGGTGACCGGCCCGACCCCTCTGCGCGGCCGCACCGTCTACAGTCCCGACCTACGCGCCGGCGCCGCCCTTACCCTTGCCGCCCTGGCCGCCTCTGGCCGCAGCGAGATCCACGACATCGAATTTGTCGAGCGCGGCTACGAAAATTTCGTCGACCGCCTCTCGGCGCTGGGCGCCTGCATCGAGAAGGCGTGAACGAGTGGTTAGTGGCGAGTGGCGAGTGACGAGTGACGAGTGGCGAGTGACGAGTGACGAGTGGCGAGTGACGAGTGACGAGTGGCGAGTGACGAGTGGCGAGTGGCGAGTGAGATGGGACGCGCGTTGGTTTTCACGCTGATTGTCGTCGCGCTACGTATGACCACCTGCTTGTTGCCAACCATTCGACCTCACTCGTCACTAACCACTAATCACTCTCGTCCTCACTCGTCACTTGCTCCCGTCACGCCGATCTCCGTGGCCTTGGCCAGGATGGCGACGAGGCGGCGGCGCGCGGCGAGGTAGCGCGCGGCCTCGTCGGCGTCGGAGCCCGGCCCCTGCTCGCGGCGGGCGTCCAGGTACTCCTCGGTGTCCTGGAGCAGGGCCAGGAGATCAGCGCTGATGGCCCAGTAGGCGGGCAGATTGGCCGGGTCGATCTGCACGTCCTCCAGCAGCAGCTCGGTCGCCCGCATCTGCTCCTGGAGGGCAAGCCAGTCGCCCAACGATGGCGGTATTGGCTGTTCAGCAATCATGTGTTCAGGATGGTGGCCGCCACGCGCGACCCCATCACTCCCAGCCCGATGAACCCAATCCGTGTCCCGTCCTTGTGCGCGTCGTGTACGTCCGCCATCGTCCCCGCTCGCTCCCCTCGTCCGGCTCTCTAACCCGCAGTATCCTCCCACTATCCCGCAGGAATCCGGCCAAGGAGCCTGGACATGCATGCGCATGCGGATGGTTCCACACAATATAGTGAGCTACCGGGAGCGCGGGCAATTCTAACGCTCCTGTATGGAGCGATTCGGGCAGCAGTAGGGACGCCCGAAGATCGCTCGGGGGCGGTATGTGTCACGCATAGGGGGTACTGTCCGCAACACACAGGATCAGGATGTGGTACATCGTGATAGAGCGCAATGCACTCGACCGACTATGTTCACTGATCCACTCTTGTGGGAACGTGTCTACGATGTTGACATCCTGCTGGGGACGTTGCAGTGAGAGTACGGCCCTTTTCTTCTCGATGTCCGCCGTTAGCCAGTCGTGCCATTTGGCCACCGAATCACTCAGCACATACCCCAGCATGCCCACTGCGGGGAAACGAGCTGTGTAGTCGGCATACTCTCCAGACAAGAACCGTTGCATGGCTTCGGGACCCGTATAGTTTCCCACTCTCTGATGCTTTTTAGTGGAGTTAAGCTGTTTTGCCTCGAAGACAAATTCCGGGCGTCCTTCGCCGGTCACCTGTACGATGAGTAGGTCAATCGGATTTCGTTCCTTCCCGGGATGGGTATCGCTTGGAATCGGGTCTTCGTTGTGAACATCGTAATACTTCGTCCACTTCGGGCGTTGGAGCATCAGTCGATTCTTGATGGCCTCGGCGATATATCCTGTGATGTGCTCCTCGTGTGACTCAGCCCTAATCTTTGTTTGCGCCGCATCAACGCCCCACGCAAGTAATGAATGCACATGGATGATAAAAGATGAGACGAAAGCATCGATGATGACAGGAGTTGGTTTCGCCTCCTTCACCAGTCGTCTCCGCCTTGAATTGACTGCGCAATGATATCGGCGGCATCGTTGATTGCTTGTGTTCTTGTCCAGCTAACAAGTCTCGTCGGCTTGTACAAGAAAATGCGGGAGCCATCATACAGCCGAAGG
>JAABUX010011043.1_pt1 | contig 10022 bp, 14 predicted proteins | sample 5561851 | NCBI WGS metagenome assembly JAABUX01 (sample SAMN10711883, study PRJNA513361) | rock metagenome | isolation source: Antarctica rocks | place: Antarctica: Victoria Land, Richard Nunatak red sandstone | collected 2016-01-03 | reverse complement strand
CGAGGCTGCCAGGATGCTGGAACCCGGGGAGGACCTTCCAAACGATCCGATGGATTTGGAAGCTATCGCTAGCCTCAAGGCAGATGCATGGCAGACATCAGCCGACACGGCTTCTGGCCGCATGCGCCGCCGCTACGAGAATGTCTTCTGCACCATTCAGCTGAACGCCGCTGATGCGGCAACAGTGCAGGTCGGCTCGCAGCACTAGCCCGGGGGATCCGCCTGCCTGCCAGTGTATGCGCAGGGTGCACAGCGAGTGACTCTGCCTGGTTTAGGATCCGGCTCTGTGACGCGGCGTGCTCTGCGATGCAGGCAGCCCTCACGCTTGCTGCTCCGTCGCTGGATGCTCAGCTTCAGCTGGACCAGACAATCCGCACAGGGCTCGCGAAGGTCCGGCCAGGATCAGATATATCAGCCCGCCAGCCGCTTATCAAGAGGTATGCCCGAACCTGGGGATAATCGTCAAACCGCTGACCGGGCCTAATAACGCGTACAGCGAGTGATGCAAGCGCAGGCTCTGGACGTCCTGCGAACACACCTGCGTCAAGTATATGCTCACAGCAAACGTGCCTGTCTGTTCTCTGCACTGCTGCAGTGCATGCACTGGGCTTGCAGGGTAGTTCTGCATGGCATGGACCACAGTTGGCGTTGTCCACGTGCAGGCGATCGCAGTCATGGACAACGTTGCTCGCATGGTGCTACCTTTGCTGCTGCGGGGCGTCAGCCTGCGCTCGGATGCGCTGAGCAGCGTCCTCGATGACAATCACATGCAACCAGCAACTGCGTCCTCTTCCGAACTGCACGTCACCCGGTACCGAGGCCCTCTCGACGGTGAGGAGGAGATGCTCACCTCGACAGTGCTGTCTCACGATCCAGTGGCTTACCACAGAGTCGGGTGGGTACAACCCAAGCGCTGCGGATCACCTGCCGCAATGTGCATACGCAGCTTGTGGATGATGCGGCAGTAGCCAGGGCTGACAGTTACATGCAGCACTGCCTGTGGGTCCGGCTTGATGGCAGCTTTTCTTAAGGCTTACTCTTGGAGCGATTGCTGATAAAGTTTGCACGTGCAGCACACGACGTGCCGCTTGCAGCCGACGACGCTCAGACGCAAGTGGACCAGTCGGTGCTCACTGTCATCGCGGCGGACACAATGGACGGTCTGGAGGTGTGAGAGCACACTAGCACCGGCGATCTGAGCTTCAATGGCGTGTCCATACCGAGGTATGTTCTCAGGGTGCTCAACAGCTGGTTGTCACGCCGGCTTTCGGTGCGCATGCGATCGCGCGCTCTGGGGCAGAACGCGCCACTTCCCTGCTGCTGGCTCGGCAAAAATCTGGGTTCAGAGTAGCGATGCTGCCCCGGTGCATTGTCTGGCACCTCACCGTGCGCCTGTGCTCAGAGTGCAGCCCAGCTCTACCCTGACACATGCAACTGGAAGAGCCATGTTGCACGCGCGCTCTACCTCCCAATGCGTTCGTACGTGTACGTGAGTGATGCTTCTGGTGCACGTCTGTGCAGGTCGGGATGGAGCTGTACGCGCAGGCGGTGCCGCTTCTTCCCGGCAAAGTGGCGGTTCTTGCCGGACACACGCTGGCGTTCGCGACCGGAGGCAAGCTTGCGGCGACCCAGCACAGAACTGTGGTATGCCGTAGCCCCGCACGGGGTGTTACCGTGTCAGCCTCATGTGCCTGAATCTCGCTGCTGTATGCTACCGCTTGCCCTGTCCTGACGTTCAATCCTACGTTCAGGTCAGGGTCGAGGTCAGGGGAGAACCAGTCTCGGTTGCGGTCCAGGAGGGTTTAGAGACGAAATGATGCAGTGCAACCCAGTGTGTGGCATGCCAAGACAGTTGCAGGCCTTTCCGGATGGGCACGGCGCACCCTAGTGTCTTGTGCGTGCGATCTGCACTCCGCTCTGAGTTATGCAAAGCCTTTCACGCATGGCCTCAGGCCAGCAGCTAGCTTCGTACTGAATACGACCTAACTAGCTGCAGCCATGCAACGTGCGTCAAAGCGTCCCTTGCTGCCTCCCTGCGGCAGTGCCGTCATCAGGCTTTTGACGTCGCTCTACAATGAGCAGGTCTGGACCTCGCGGACGGCATTGGCCTACCAATTCAGGGCCACTCGCTATGGTATCATCGACCTCAGAGATGCACTACGTGAGGCAGGCACCATGGATGCCAGCTACGAGGGGTGCGCCGTGTGTGGTGTTGCCATGCGTCATGAGATGTGTGTCATCGGAGGCTCAGCGCATGCACCTGCCCAGCAACACCTGACGTATTGCTGTCAGGTGGGAGCACCCAATGCCTGTCAGCACATACTCGCACCTGTTTCGAACGGAGCACGACAGCATCAACATAACCCAGCCGGTGAGCCTACGAAGGAGGTCCATAGCTGAGCTCTCAGCATGCATGTCAACACGCACTCGTGCTCTTGCTGAGGTTGAGGCCCTGTGTGGAGTCGCCCAATGCGCTCCTGGCCAAGGTTCGGCAGCGATCTGAGGACAGGGTGCATGCAGGCTCACGCATGTGCATCTTACTCGCTGATGAAAATGATATGGCCGTCTTCTGAGACGACGTTGGCTGTGCCTTGCGCCTTGAGTGCCCGCTTTGCCTTGCAGGGTGGTGCAACCACAGTGATGCCAATCGAGGCTCTGTACGACAGCTTGGTCGTGGCGCAGATAGTGCACCACAGGCGTCCACGGCGTGCGGCAAAAATCCGCCAGCCTCTCGGTGCGGCGCCCACTGGTATGCATAGATCAATATACCCCACACCGCAGGCCGTCACAATCGCGCTCATTGTCTGGAACCAGGCAACTGCAGCTTGGCATCACTGAACTTGCTCATGCTGGTTGCCTTGTGAAGCTGTCCTATCGCATCATGAACATCCTTGCTGAGGTAGCTATTGCCAAGCAGCTTCATGAGATGCTGCAGAGCTCTAGCGTGGTTGTACATCTGCGGCTGACAAGCCCATGCGCAAACGCTGATCTGCCTTTGCATCGCAGCTGATCACTGCCGAGGCTCGCGACTTCCAGCTGCCTTGGACTCCGACCTCCATGACGCCCACCTGTACCTGAAGCGCCGGCTGGCGATCCATGTGAAAGACCTGCACGGTGAGCCGCTGCTGTTCACATTGCTGTAGACCTGAAGGCTGATGTTCTACCACTGCCATGCATTTTTGTGTGTATAAAATCGCCAACAGAAATACACGTGCTAGTCAGGTGTCGGAGGTACAAGGATAGCTATATGCACCCAAGCTGGGATGTAGTCATCCATTCCCCAGGGATGACAGCAGCGCTTGCAGCACGGATGGTTGGCCTGATGCGATCATTCAAAGGGTGATCAGCTCATGGAAAGCACGCAGGGCGGCCTTTCACACTGACGCCTCTGATGTCTGTGCGCTACATCAAGGTGTGCTTCCCGCCTGTTGCTCACAGCAACATCACACAGACGCTGTTTTGAAGCGGAAGAATGTAAATGACATCCCGCACAACCAGTCCATCACCAAGAGTAGTACTCATGTTATACACTAGACTCACTTCAAATTCCCATCTGCTGCAATTGAAGTCATTCGTCATCAATTGAAGCGTGCCCGTCGACGTTGGCAGGTACTGATCCAAGACAAGACAGGCGTCAACCCAGACCAGCAGCAGCTGCATTTCGGTGGCCTTTTCCTAGAGGACGACCGCTCTTTGGCCTATTACGGGGTCTCATTCGCATCTGAGAGCCGCCTCCAGCTGATGGCGTGGCAAGTGCCCTCAGCCACCTGGCGTGCTCAATGAGTTTGCAGGCAAGGTGATGTGATGAGGCTGCGGGAAGATTGCAGCGCAAGCACAGGGACATCAGGTCTCTCTAGCTCTGGATCACAATGTGTCAGGTTTTTGACGAGCTGCACCAATTGGCGATGTGCCGCTTCACTGACGCAGCACCTTCCAGACCAAATGTTACATCATGCGCTTAACCTCTGAATGCATACCGCCTACGCGCCAGCAGTCAGCAAACGGATCTACATGTACAGCGACGATCGCAAGGCTAATGCTCAGTCTTGACCTCAGCCTTCTCTGCTGGCGATGACGAGACGCCGCTGTCTGCTGCCGGCGCGGGTGCTGCAGTCACGTGCTCCTTCAGCAGCTTGACTACGCCGTCCTGATTGTTCAGCTCGGCGACCTCCAGCGCCGTCTTGCCGTCCAGATTTTTGGCTGCCGTGTTCGCATTGCTGCGTACAAGCACGGTGTCATCAGCAGGCAGAGTCTACTACGCACCAACTGCAAGCAAAGCGGATTCAAGCACTGCTCTCAGCAATTGTGTGCATACAGGCAGCGCCTAGTGCCGCGCCGTGACCTAGGAACAACAGCATCCGGTGTCCGCAGCATGCACAGGGTGCGCAAGAGAAAGCAGACGACGCGTCTACAACGCTGCGCACTGTTTCAGCAGGAGGGCGACGCCCTCATCCTGCCCGTAGCCCGCGGCGTAGTGCAATGCAGTGTTGGAGTTGTTGTCGGCGGCATCGACCGCGGCGCCCGCCTCCAGCAGCGCCTCCGCGCACTTGATCTCGCCGTAGCCGGCCGCGAAGTGCAATGCGGTGCGGCCCTCCTCGTCCGCCTCGTCCTTGTCGGCGCCCGCCTTGAGCAGCTGCAGCAGCGCCGCGTCGTCGCCTGCACACACACGGCATGGCAAAGGTCAGAGAGTAACATTCCGTCCCAAGCAATCTGACCGTTGTGAAAGGGCGCAATACAAACATGCTTGTCATCCATGGGCTTGACTAGGCATTTGCAAGGCAGAAGCCTGTTGGAGCCGCTGAAATTGGTTGTTCACTAGCTTTCAGACTGCACGTTGCCTGCAGGGTCCCTCTGCACATGAGTACAATGGCAACGACTACGTCCTCACAACTGATGACGCTGTGCACAGGGCGCGCGCCCACCTGTGCTGGCGGCGGAGTGGACGGTCGCCTCCTCCTCCTCCTCTTCCTCCTCCTCGCCCTCCGCGTCTGCCGCCGGCCCCACGGCGTGACCGTTGGCGCCCGCGGCGCCCGGCACAGGCATGTCGCCCATGGCCGTGCCCAGCTTCTTCAGCACGTCGGGGTCGTTCCAGTACCTGCGCGGCCATGGCGCTGTTATGCCGATGAATTACGAGATGAACTGCAGCAGGACATCTCCGATAGGACATCAGCATGTGCATTGACTCGGACGCGCTGCCGAAGTCATCATCGAGTGACGTCTGCTGCCAATTTCAGAGCCTTTTCCGCAGGTCATGACGGCTGGAAGCGACAATGTGTGCGCACTTCATCATGGCGGCCGGGCCGCCGGTCTCGATCTCCTTCATGATCTTCTCCAGCTCCGGGTCGTTCTTCAGGTTCTGCAGCTTCCCCTCTATCGCTTCCCTGTAGCTGGGGTCTTGCATGCCCGACATCATCGCCATCATCTCCGGATTTTGCTGCGGCAACATACTTGCATGAGTCAGGTCTTCAGCGACAGATGGTGCTTCGAACAGGCGTGCATAGTTGCATGCAACTGCACGACCACACAGCTTCTGCTGAGCAGACGCAACGGCTTTTGCATGGAAAGAGAGGCTCAACATGAGGTCACACACCTGCATGATCTTGGAGCCAAGCTGCTCCGCCATCTGCATGAAGGCCGGGTTCTGCAGGACGCCGGACATGGCCTCCATGTACTGCGATGGGTCGAAGGCTGCCCCTGCTGCAGGGCCTGCCGCTCCTGCGCTGGGCATACCGGGCATGCCGGGCATTCCAGGCATGCCGGGCATACTGGGCATGCCGGCGCCGCCAGGGCCCATGCTCTGCTGCAGGGCCGCTGTCATCTGCGCAAAGGCTGGGTCGCGGGCGATGTTCTCCGCCATCTCCTTGATAGCAGGATCCTGCAGCAAGCCACTCCTCGGAGTTGTGGGCACGCGGGACACAGAGGGTTGCGCGAACGGATTCGTCTAGAAAACGATTTATGCATGCATGTATGCATTGCGACGTGACATGGCGGATTGTTGCACCGGTGCCGACAGCAGCCTCGTCACGGCGTGGCGAAAGCAAGCACTGCTGGGAATGCAGTGCAATGCAAGGTTTCGGCTGCTACGCACGTCCATCACGTTCTGGAGAGCGCTCATGTCGAAACCTTCGCCGTTGAAGCCGCCAGGCCCAGCCATGTTCATGTGCTGTGTGATGTGGAACTCTGATTTGCACTGCTGCTAGTGCTAATGCATCGCTGTGCAGGTGTCCCGGCAGGGGGCCGAAGCAGAACCTTAGCCACAAACCTGTACTGATCCTGCTGCAGATGACTGCTTTGTCCTCGTGTCGCCTAGAGTGACCACGATGTCATGCATGTTCCGCAACACAGCGCAGTCTTCCTGGCCGAAGGTTACCAGGCTGATGCCAGCTTCTCGCAGGGCGCGCAGCAAAGTGCAGCCAACACTAGCGCTCACGGCGCTGATCGGCTCGTCGAGCAGCGCAAGCCTTGGCTGATGGTACAGCACACGCGCGATGCTGAGCCGCTGCAGCTCACCCGGTGACAGCATCCCTGGACAAACAAAGATTGGCTGAGAGCGTCTCTACAGCAAGGAGCCACCCTTCAGACTATATTGAGATGACAATCGCGAAGCACATACACCCAGGGGACTGCAGCTCACCAGCCCATGGCAAAGGGGCATCGAGGTCGCCGTTGACACGGTCAAGCAGGTGCTCGAGGTGGACCTGCGTCAGAAGGCTGTGCGCCGTCTGATTTATGAGGCTGTCGGCGGCTGCAGACGGGTATACGAGCTGTAGTCGCAGGCTCGAGCCGGGAGCGACGAGCGGCCGCTGTGGCAGGACCATGACCTGCGCGCCAAGTTATGTGGCTCATTACAATGGTCCTGATGCATTGCAGAAGCATGTGTTGGACAATGCCATGTCACTGCAGACGGCAGCACCCTGCATGATAATGGGCACGCAGACCGACACCTGTTCACGCGGCGGCATCTCAAGTGTGCCCGCGGTCAGGGGGTGCAAGCCGGCCAAGGCGCGCAGCAACGTGGATTTGCCGCAGCCGCTGGGCCCCTCAAACAGGATAGCGCTGCCATAAAGGAGGCTGACAGAAAAGCTGCTGATGATAGAGACGCCGGCTGGCGTGCTGCAGCTTAAGTATGCACACATGAATGCCGATGCAGCCCTGGGGTCCACCAAGCAAATCTGAAGACCTGCACCGCCTGCTGTCGGGTTGCTGGCAGCCGCAAGCGCCCTCATCAAGACGCCAAAAGGCGCATCTGTGAACACGGTTCCTGGGTAACATCTGGTGCCTGCATACACCGTGAGGAGTGATTTCGTAGAACATGACGCTCATCTGTGCCTTACTCTGCGGCACCGCCGCGTCTTCAACGGCTTTGCCCCGGAGGCAAGCCTCACCGTACTCTGGGTGCACGACGACCGGGCATGCCGCCGCATCCCGTGTCGGATAGCGCAGCAGCGACCGCGCGGCAGTGACCTCGCTCCACGGCGCGCCCTGGGCGTCGAACAGCGCTGTGCCCGTGCGCGGGTCGATGGCGTTGCTCCAGAAGCCGTGACTAGCCAGATGGTCGCGCAGATGGCTGGCAAAGCGGAGGAAAATAGCCAGCATCCTGTCCATCTCCTGGGCTGCCTACGCATCTCCGATGTACCGGTTAAGCTGCGGCATGACCACAGCATCATCCTGACTGCTGAGACATTTGCTGTAGCGTTACAAAACTGGCACAGGGTACCTGCTCCATGGCTGGTCCATCAGTGTCAGGTGCCAAATCAATGCCATCCTCCGACACTTGGAAGGTCATGATTGCCAGGACACTGCTCGCGTTCCCTAAAGAAGACCGGCCCGGGAAGACTGTTTGTACATCGGCACACAGTCCTGCTGCCAGTTCGTGGACTGAGAACTCAGCCGGGTTGCCTCCGAAATAGCATTTTGTGGGCGGCTGTAGCAGCTTTGCCAAATGCCCTGCGGAGAAGGAACCTGCATTTGATCTCGGGCCGAACGAGATGCCAGTGCTTATCATCGGCAACAGTCTGGGCCGCGCGCCTCCGGGGCTGTCGTGAGCATCCACACCGTAATCATGGTGGTTGACCGTGTGTGCCTTCAACTGCTCTGGGCCAGCGTAGTTCTCGAGGGCCTGCTCCAGCACATAATTTATCACAGACTGAGCTTATATCAGTGAGACGTGGCAATAGAATGGCAGACCATGGCATGCCTGCATGAAGTGGCTGACACGCGCTGTCACGCCTGCCAGCTCAGACACCTCGTCAGCCAGATTCAGCAGGCTCGTGAAGCTGTATACGAGCGTCAACGTTGCGAAGGAGGCATTGGATATGCGCTCGGCAGCAGCGCCGCTGCTGCCACCCTTGATGTCACCTGCGCTTTGCAGCCACTCCACATCGCATGTGCCACATGCGCACTGGTGCAAGCTTTTGTTCTGCTCGACAACCATCACAGGGTACACACCGTGCAGCATGGCTAGCCCGATGCAGCTGTAGTTGAGCAGTGCGCCTGCATAACCAAGTGCGTGGGTGCTCGCGGACAGCAGCCAGCCGACGTCGATGAGGGATCGCATGTTGCGCAGCACAGCCGCAAGCGGGTGCTCCAGCGCATCCGCCTCGGCAGGGCCTCGGCTGGCAAGCGCGATCTCGACAGACCAGGCGCGTAGCCGCAGGTGTGCGGCGCGGAGGTCGCCTTCGAGCCTCTCCTGCCCATACACAAGCGCTGCGATGCGGCTGGCCGGTAGCCTGCGCCACGTGTTGCAAGTGTTGAGGATACGCATACAACAAGCCACCAATGCAGCATCAAAGCTTGTCAAACGGGCGCGGAGCCTTGCGGACCTCTGCAGGAGTGTACCAAGCACTGCAAAGCAGTAGACGACGCCGACGGCCAGCCATCCCGTGTAGCTCCACATCCACCAGGAGTAGAAGACAATCCTGAATGGCGCTGTGCCGAACTCGACCATAACCCGCTGGAGAAGCTGAGTGAGCAACGTCAGGTCGGTCGTCATCCGCTGGTCAGGGTTGTCTGGGCTGAGCTGGTCGGCTGAAGCCGGCTCCGAGCTGACTGGAGGCAAATAAGCATGCTCTGATAGATACAGGGCCTGCATGCGGCGCGCCAGCACACCCCGAACACTGCAGCAGTGACTGATTGTCTCAGTCGCCATGCAGGACAATGTTAGACTCGTCTTGTCTCGCAGCAGTAAGATGTTCTCACCTCAGGGATATGAGCTCCGACAGCCACCGCGTCGTTGCCTGCAGCAGCGTACATACCAAGAACAAGCCAGCGGCCCGCAGCAGGGTGGAGCAGAAGCTGGTCGCGTCATGGTCCACCAGTGCACGGTAGAAGGCTCCGGCCACGAAGCCGCCTGCAATGGCGCAATGGCTTGTGACGAGAGTCGTATGTTTCCGAGTACACCCTCGGGAAAAATCCACAGCAGAGTCAAGCGCATGGGAAAGCTCCAAGCGCTGCGCACCTCTGGCCACTACATAGCCTTCCAACAGCGCCAAAGCGATCACAAAGGCGGTGAGTCGCCTAGGCAGCGAGCAAGCAAGTAAAGTCTGCAGCTGGCGGCAAAACTCCCAGTTGACGCCCGCAAAGCGTGGCTGTTTGCAGGACGCTGCTGTGGCCTGTGCGGCGACAGGTAGAAGGCCGTCAGCGGCTGCTCAGCTCCCAGCATGCGTCGACGCCGCGTAACATGTTGCGTCACCTCATCCGTGCGCTGTGGCGATGCTGATGATCCTATGCCGGATGCAGGTAGCAGCGGCGTCGTACTCTCGGCCAGCGGGGGATGTATCAAGGTTCGCAACCAATAATGCATTTCAATGCAAAAGCCAGTTCATGGCTGACCTTTGGCTGACTGCTGCCCCTTAGGGCGCGATCAGTCACGAGGCAGGTGTTTTGTCGGCTCTCGCAAACATGCATGCAGGAGGCTATCTGTTACAAATGAACGACAATCCACCCCCGGCATGTAGGCAATGCATGACGCCGACTTGACGATCCTGTCAGCAGCGCAGGGCACGACACAGTAGGCTCGCCAG
>JAABUX010011041.1_pt1 | contig 10023 bp, 8 predicted proteins | sample 5561851 | NCBI WGS metagenome assembly JAABUX01 (sample SAMN10711883, study PRJNA513361) | rock metagenome | isolation source: Antarctica rocks | place: Antarctica: Victoria Land, Richard Nunatak red sandstone | collected 2016-01-03 | reverse complement strand
ACCGGCCAGATACTCGGTCTCGGCCAGGCGGCGGTCGAGCACGTCGAGCTGACGCTTCACCTCCATGGCGAACCGGTCGATCGGGTACTCCATTTTTGTCGGCGCGTAGGCATAGAAGTGGCCGAACCCGCCGCCCAGGTAAGGCGCGCTGCCCATCTGCCAGAACAGCCATGACAGGCATTCGGCGCGTGCCCCAGCCTCGGTCGGCAGGAAAGCCCCGAACTTCTCGGCGAGGTGCATCAGGATCGCGCCGGACTCGAACACCCGGACCGGCGTCGGGCCGCTTCGGTCCACCAGGGCCGGGATCTTGGAGTTGGGGTTGACGGCCACGAAGCCGCTGCCGAACTGGTCGCCGTCGTTGATCCTGATCAGCCAGGCGTCATACTCCGCCCCGCGGTGGCCAAGGGCCAGCAGTTCCTCCAGCATCACCGTCACCTTCACGCCGTTCGGCGTTCCCAGGGAATAGAGCTGCAGGGGATGGCGGCCGACCGGAAGCTCCTTGTCGTGCGTGGCCCCCGCTATCGGGCGGTTCGTGCTCGCGAACCGGCCGCCGTTCTCCTTGTTCCAGGTCCAGACCTTGGGCGGCGTGTACTCGGACGAGCTGCTCATGTTCAAAGCTCCAGGTGGTCGGCAAGCGCACGCGACCGTGCTGCGCGGTTCCTCAAGCCTACATGATGGGGCCGAACGGTGCGAGGGACAGCGCGGCCGACGCGCGCCCGCTCCCCGCTCCAGCCCGATGCGCCCGCCCGGTGGCCACTGGTCAAAGAACGGCGTGCCCTAATTGACACGCGGCCATACCCATTTAGCTTCGGACGCCGGACACCCGGCTGGGCACTGCCCTTCCGAGCTGTTCGAGGCTGAACGACGGGAGCTGACCGGTGGCAAGTCATGTGCAAGTCTGAAAGCGGCTTCGGGAAAAGCCAAGGCGCAGGCAAATCCGCATGATGCAGAAAGATTCGGAGCAGGCTTCGTCCCTGCGCCACTTGATCTCCGACCGCCGCATCGCCGCGATGCTGGGCCTTGGCTTCAGTTCTGGCCTCCCCTTCCTGCTTGTCTACGTGACGCAGTCGGCTTGGCTGTCCGAAGCCAAGGTGCCGATCAGCCTCCTCGGCCTGATGAGCGAACTGACGCTCGCCTACAAGTTCAAGTTCGTGTGGGCGCCCTTTCTCGACCGCTATGATGCGCCGGTCTTCAGCCGCCTGCTGGGACGGCGGCGCGGCTGGATCATCGTCTCGCAGATCGCGGTGATGCTGACGCTGGCGGGTGTCGCCTTCGGCGATCCCGCGCATTGGCTCGCCTGGACCATCATTTTTTCTTTGGCGCTCGGCTTTGCCGGGGCGACGCAGGACGTGGTGATCGACGGCTGGCGCATCACCGTGGCGCCCGCCGAACGCCAGGCGCTGATGTCGTCCTGGGCGGAGATCGGATGGCGCTTGGGCAACCTTGCCGCCGGCGCCGGGGCGCTCTACTTGGCGGACGGCTTCGGCTGGCGTGCCGCCTACCTGTGCATGGCCGCGCTGATGGCCCCCGGCATGGCCGCAGCCCTTCTGGCGCCCGAGCCTGAGTCTGACAAGGCCGCGCATTCCGGGCGACCGGGCTTGGTCGCGACCATCTCCGAGCCTATCAAGGAATTGATCACGCGCCTCGGGCCGCTGGCCATTCCGGTTCTCGTCATGGTGGCCGGATTCCGCATGCCCGGCTACGTGTCGAACGCGATGGCCCTGCCGCTGTTCAAGAGCCTGCACTATTCCAACACGGACATCGCCACGGTCACGAAGCTGTTCGGCTTCGGGGTCGCGCTGGGGGGCACGTTCCTCGCGGGCTATGTCGTGCCGAGGATCGGCATGATGGCGAGCCTGCTCGTCGGAACCGTTTTCGGCTCCGCCTCGCATCTGAGCCTCGCCTATCTCGCCGTGCACGGCGACCACGGCGGGGGCGAGTTCTGGACCTTCGCCGCCGCTGTCAGCATCGACAGCTTCGCCTACGCTTTCGCCTCCATCGTCCTCATCACCTATATGTCCTCGTTGACCGCGACGGAGCACGCAGCCAGCCAATATGCGCTCCTGACGTCGCTTTGCGCCCTGCCGGGCAGCCTGCTCGCGGGCGCCTCGGGCTTCATCATCGAGAACCTGGGCTTCGAATGGTTCTTCATCGCGACCTCCCTGATTGGCGTGCCGGTCGCGGTTTCGGTTTGGCACGTCCAGCGTTTGCAGGAAAGAACGAGGCCGCAGCCTGCCTTCTAAGTAGCCGTTGCACCCGCCCCCTTGCCCATAGTCATGACCACCGCCACGGCCCTCGACCGCCTCCGCATGCACGCGCGTTCGGCAACGCTGTTCGCGCCCACCACTCTTGCAGGCGCTGTGGACAAGCTCGGCTTCGTCCAGGCGGACCCGCATCCGCGCGCCCGCCCGCGCGCAGGACCTCATCTTGCGGCACCGGGTGAGCGGCTACCGCGCCGGGGACCTGGAGCGCAGCTTTGCCCGGCTGAACCTGGAGGAGGACTTCCTGTACGCGTATGGCTTCATGTCCGGCGACACCGCGCGGCTGCTTCACCCCCGGCCAGACCCCGGTTGCGAGGCGGGCGTGCACGTTCCTGCGGGGCTTGCGGCGGAGGTGCTGGCATTCGTGCGGGCGAATGGCTGCACCCATCCCAGGGACCTGGCGGAGCGTTTCGGCCGCGACCGTGCGGTGAACGGCTGGGGCGGCTTTTCGAAGGCGACCACCAGGGCTCTGGAAAGCCTGCACTATTACGGGCTGCTGCGTGTGGCGCAACGGCATGGCGGCATCCGCATCTACGAGGTGGTGCCGCCGTCGCTACCCGCGGCCGAAACAGCGGAGCGGGCGCGGCACCTCGTCATGCGGGTCGCCCGCATCCTTGCCCCCGTGCCCGCGGTCAGTTTGCGGGGCGCGCTGGCGTTGATGGCGCGGCGCAACCCCGGCCTCGGCCCACTGGCGCCGGTGGTCGCCACGGCACTTAAAGCCGGGGAGCTGGAGCGGGAGAAGGTCGACGGCGAGACTTATTTTTGGCCGGCCCTCGACGACGATTGGCGGCACCGCCCGGCACCGCGGGACGTCCGCCTCCTGGCGCCGTTCGACCCGGTCGTTTGGGACCGCCGCCGCTTCGAGCACCTGTGGGGCTGGGCCTATAGGTTCGAGGCCTACACGCCCCCGCCGCGACGGTCGTTCGGCTACTATGCAATGCCCCTGCTGTGGAGCGACGAGGTCATCGGCTGGGCAAACGTCAAGCTTGTCGCGGGAAAATTGCATGTCGTGACCGGTTACGTCCGACGCTGCCCGCAAACTCGCGAGTTCCAGCGCGCCCTCGATGCCGAATTGGCGCGGATGGAGCGGTTCCTGACAAACCGGGAGTTTGCGCGCCGTGCTCAAGAGGGTGCCCGAACAAGCGCAACGAGACCGGCCTGACAAACCCGCAATGTCCGCAGTCCACCATGCGCAGCGGCAGGCTTGGCCTGCGCCCGCGCCGATGACCCTTTCCTGCAAAAAGGACAATCCATTCATGCTCGCCGGTGCTAGACCTCTCCCCATGAACGTCGCGCTCCGCAAACCCATGACACAGAGGGAGTTCTTCGACTGGGCTGAGGCCCAGGACGGACGATACGAGTTCGACGGCTTTCAGCCCGTTGCCATGACTGGCGGCAACCTCGGCCACAGCAGCCTGATCGGAAATGTCAACCGTCAGCTCGGGAACCACTTAGAAGGCAAAAGTTGTAAACCTCTCGGCCCGGATGCCGGCATGGCCACGATTGGCGACGCCGTGCGCTACCCAGACGCCGTCGTCACATGCACGGAGTTCAGCGCTCGGGACCGCGTGGTCCCAAACCCCGTCATCGTTTTCGAGGTCGTGAGCCCGTCCTCCGTTCGCATCGACCGCGTCGTCAAACTGCGCGAGTACCAGGCCGTCCCGACCATCCGCCGCTACGTCATCGTCGAGCCGGACGCCATCGCCATCACCGTCTTCTCCCGAGACCACGCGGGCGAGACGTTCAGAGCCACCGGACTGACCGAGGACGACATTCTCCAACTTACGGAGGTCGGCATCGAAATTCCGGTCGCGGCGATCTACGAGGGCATTGCCTTCGACGACAAGCAGGACAGGGAGCCAGGCGGGTAGCTTGGGTTCTGTCAGGGACCGGTGCCAGCAGGGATAGGCGGTGTTCCCGATGAGCATTGGCATTGCGGCAGGCTGCGGGAACGTGCTGGTGATGGCGGGTGCAAGAACGAAGGAAGCGGGGCAGTTCGTCGTAAGCCCGGCAAAACGGGTCGGCTGACCTTGGGCACTTGAAGCCGTGCATGGGGCGGCGGCGATCTTTGACGCGATCAGCGCCACGACAACCGACAACCGGCCTGACTGTCCGCTGTGAACTGGACAGCGCCGACTGCCCCAAGGGGATCGTCGTGCCCGGTCGGGAGATGGACGGCCTCAACATCAGCTGCAATGCCCTTCCACGGCGAATGGAACTACACCCTGCAACCAACCAAGCCATCAGTCCGAGCGCTTGTTTCCGGATGAACCCTCCCCCCGAACGGAAGCGCGGCCAATGAGTCGCAATGGCGGCTCCCCGGCAGGGAAAGCAACCTCAAAAAACCTACTGGAGAGTTTCGAGAACATGGCGTTGAACGATCTGAATGGACGTTGGGTGCTGGTCACGGGCGCCGCGTCCGGGATTGGCCACGAAACGGCGCTCGCGTTCGCCCGCGAAGGCGCTGATGTCGTGGCGGTCGACCTCGACGAGGCCCGGCTCGCGGAAACGTCGCGGCTGATCGAGGCGATGGGCCGGCGCTGCCTGGCGCGTGGATGCGACGTGAGCGACGCGCAAGCGGTCGACGCGCTCGCCACGGGTGTCGCAGCCGACATCGGCCCGCCGGACGTGGTCGTGAACAATGCGGGGGTTGGCTTTCTCGGCCCCTTTCTCGACACGCCGCTGAGTGCCTGGAGCCAGGTGATCGGCGTCAACCTGATGGGCGCGGTTCATGTCAGCCGGGCGTTCCTGCCGGCGATGATTGCCGCGGGCGGCGCGCGGCACCTGGTCAACGTCGCGTCCGCCGCGGGCCTGCAGGCGGTGCCGAACCTGAGCGCCTACTCCGCCTCGAAACACGCGGTGCTGGGGCTTTCGGACGCGCTTGCCATGGAGCTGCGGGACACGGGCATTGGCGTGACGGTGGTCTGTCCCGGCGTCATCAACACGCCGATCATCCGCAACCGCCGCGCGGTCGCGCCGAGCGTGCCGGCGTCGGCGCTCGACAAGCTCGCGCAGCAGTATCAGGCCAAGGGCGCGCACCCTTCAGTGGTCGGCCTGCGCATCGTGCGCGCGGTCAAACGCGGCGAAGACATCGTCCTGGTCGGCCCGTCGGCCAGCGCGGTGTTCCACGCGCGCCGGCTGTCACGCGGGTTGCTGCGCAAGGCCGGCATTTCGGGCGCGCGACAGCTCGGCTACGTCTGGTAGGACGCCGTTCCTCAGCCCAGCGCCGCCTTCACAATCGCCTCGGCCTTGGCGTAGGGCGCGAAGAAGGCGTCGAAGTGGTCCCCGGTCCCGCGCACCACGACGCCGCGCTGGTTGGAGAACTCCCGGAAGCCCTCGACCCCGTGGTGACGCCCCATGCCGCTCATGCCCACGCCGCCGAATGCCAAGGACGGGAGGGCGCCCTGGACGGCGCAGGCGTTGACCGCCGCCCCGCCAGAAACGACCTGGCTGAGCACGTGGTCGGTGCTCGTCCGGTCGTCGCCGAAGACATAGAGCCCAAGCGGCCGTTCGCCCGCATTGATCATCGCGATGGCCCCATCCAGGTCGTCATAGGGCACAACCGGCAGGATCGGGCCGAAGATCTCTTCCTGCATGATGCGCAGGTCGGGCGCCGGGTCGACCACGAGCGAGATGGGCATGCGGCGCGTCCCGCGGTCCGTCCGTCCGTTCGGCTCCAGCTCGACGACCAGGCTTTGCCGGTCGCGCGCCTCTTGCAGCATCTCGGAAAGGCGGTCCAGGTGGCGGAGCGAGATGATGCCGGTGCAGTCGTCGCTTTGCGAATAGTCCGGCGCGGCGCGCTGCATGAAGTCGACCGACAGCTTGACGAAGCTGTCCACCTCGGCCCGCGGCACCAGGCAGTAGTCGACCGAGATGCACATCTGCCCGTTCTTGACGGTTTTGGTGCCGATGACCGACTCGACATTGGTTGGGTTCACCGAACCCGGCGTCAGCACGGCCGGGCACTTGCCGCCCAGCTCCAGCGTCACCGGGGTCAGGTTGCGCGCCGCCGCCTGCATGATCTGCCGTCCGACGTTGGGGCTGCCGGTGTAGAGAAGGTGGTCCCAGGGCAGCTCGGAGAAGGCACGCGCCAGGTCGAGGCCGCCCACGGCGACATGGACGAGCGTCGGATCGAAGGTCTTCCCGACCATCTCGCGCAGGAGCTCTGCCGAGGCGGGGGTGTACTCGGAGGGCTTGACGATCACCCGGTTGCCCGCGGCGAGCATCTCGATCATGGGGCCGACAGAAAGGTCGAAGGGAAAGTTCCAGGGCACGATGTTGCCGATGACGCCCTTTGGCTGGCTCTGGATGTAGGCCTGCGCGGTGCCCATCAGGGCGGGGTCGATCTCGCGCTCGGACGGGCGCATCCAGTCCTCAAGCTTGCCCAGGACGTATTGCGCCCGAGCGACCGGGCCTAGCACCTCGATGAGGTCGGACGCTGGCACGGGATGGGCGCCGAAGTCTTCGCTGAGCGCGGCGCTGATGCGCTCGCGGTGGCTCAGCAGCATCCCAATGAGCTGGCCGATACGCGCTTTCCGCTCGTCAAGGCTGGGGTGGCGGTCGGTGTGGAAGGCAGCGCGTTGCGCCCCGAATGCTGCGTGGAGTTCTGCGATGGCAGCCCCGTCGCTTGCCGGGGACGCGGTCAACGTCTGGCCCGAGCTTTCCAAACCCGAACTTTCCAAAATAGACATTTCGTCCCTCCGAATACATGCTTGCCGACGCCTGCCCTGGTGGAGTGAGAGGCCCGGATCCCGTGATTAGCCGCATCCAGAGCTATTTAGAAGGGGTGGTTTAAAGCTTCGACGGAGCGGCAAACGGAAACGGCAGGCTTCCTGGCCGAGCAGGCAAGGTCGGGTGCGCAGGGCGTCACGACAACTCAGCCAGTGGCTGGACAGACAAACAGGCCGGTCTTTAGCTGGCCCCGACTTTGCCGCTTCAGCTCGGCTTCCCCCAGCTCAGGCTGCCAGCCGCCGCTCGTCCGACGCCGACCACGCCAGGCGCGTCCTCGCTCCCGCCTGCACCGGATCGGCGTCATAGACATCGTCCGGCAGCAGCACCGACGCCGCCTCGCCGCCCTCGGTCGTGAGCGCGACGCGGACCGTGCCGCCCTGGTACTCCACCGCCTCCACCTGCGCCGCAACGCCGTCCCCGGTCCCCACCAGGCGGCACCGGTCGGCCCGCACCGCCACCGGCCCCGACGCGCCCGGCAGCACGTTGTGCCCGCCAATGAAGCGCGCGACAAAGCTGCTGGCGGGGTGCCCGAACACCTCGCGCGGCGCCCCGGTCTGGCGGATATGCCCGTCCTGCATCACCACCATCATGTCGGCCAGCGCCATCGCCTCGTCCTGGCTATGGGTGACATGGATGAAGGTGATCCCCAGCTCCCGCTGCAGCCGCTTCAGCTCCTCCCGCACCCGCGCCCGCAAGAACGGGTCGAGTGCGGAAAGCGGCTCGTCCAGCAGCAGCACCCGCGGCTTGCCCACCAAGGCGCGGGCCAGCGCGACCCGCTGCTGCTGCCCGCCCGAAAGCTGCGCCGGCAGTCGGTCCGCGAACGCCTCCATGTGGACCAGCGCCAGGAACTCGCGCGCCGCCCTGGCGCGCTCGGCGCTGCGCACGCCGCGCATCCGCAGGCTGAACGCCACGTTGTCCAGGCAATTCAGGTGCGGGAACAGCGCATAGTTCTGGAACATCATCGCCGTGCCGCGCCTGAGCGGCGGCATCCCCGCGACGTTCACGCCGTCGATCAGCACGTCGCCGCCGCTGATGCTCTCGTGCCCGGCGATCATCCGCAGCGTGCTCGTCTTGCCGCAGCCGCTGGGGCCGAGCAGGCAGCAGTAGCTCGATTTCGGGATGCGCAGCGAGATGTTGTCGACCGCAGTGGCCGCGCCGTAGCGCTTGCTCACCCCGATCAGCTCGACGTCGAAGCGGGGGTCCATGGCGGCTCTCCTCAAACGGGCGTGCGGCGGCGCTGTCTGCGTTGTAAGCGCAAAACGAAGGCCAGCGTGACGCCGATCAGCAGGAACGACACCGCCGTCGTCACCGTGCCGATGGCGAACAGCGTCGGCGTGCTGTCGCTGGAAATCAGCGCGTAGATTTCGAGCGGCAGCGTGTTGTAGCTGCCGATGGTGAGCGTCGTGCGGGCGTACTCGTCGTATGACAGGGTGAACGCGCCGACGGCCACGCCGACGATGCCGGGCAGCAGGATCGGCAGGGTCACGTGGCGCAGCCGCTGCCACGGGGACGCGCCGAGATCGGTGGCGGCCTCCTCGTAGGAGCGGTTGAAGCGGGCGACGACGGCGAACATGGCCATCAGGCCGAACGGCAGCGTCCAGGTGAGCTGCGCGCCGAGCGCCGAGGTGAACAGGCCCTGCGGCAGGCCGAGCAACTGGAAGCCGAGGCCGATGCCGAAGCCGACCAGCAGGCTGGGCATCACGAGGCTCGCGACCGCGACGTAGAACAGCAGCCCGGCGCCGGGGAAGCGGCGTCGGAAGCCAAGCCCGGCGGCGACCGAAATCACTACCGTCAACACGCTGACCACCGCCGCCAGCATGACAGAGCGGCCGAACGACACCGGGATGTTCGCCATCTGGCCGGGCTTGAGGATGTCGGCGAACCACTTGGTCGACACGCCCACCATCGGGAAGGTCACGCCGCCGTTCGGCCCCTGGAACGACAGCACGTAGATCACCAGCATCGGGCCGTACAGGAACAGCAGGAACGCTCCCATCAGCCCCGCGAGCAGATAGAAGGTGTAGGGCCGCGGCTCCCGGTCTCGCGCCATCAACTCATGCGCCATCAGCCCACCAGCTCGCGGCGGACGTCGACCACCCGCATCATCCCCGCCACCAGCAGCGCGACCACCAGCACCAGCACCACGGCGCTGGCCGCGGCGGGAGGATACTGCATCGCCTGGATTTCGGTCGACAGCGCGGAGACGATGGAGGCGCTCTGCCCGCCGCTCATCCGCTTCACCACGAAGTAATCGCCCATCACCTGGGTGAACACCAGGATGGAGCCGAGCACGATCCCCGTGCGCGACAACGGGAAGATGACGTGGCGCATCACCTGCCACCGGCTCGCCCCGGCGTCCCGCGCCGCCTCGATCAGCGCGCGGTCGATTTTCGACAGCGAGTTGGCGATCGGCCCCATCATCAGCAGCGTATACAGGTGGACGTAGCTGACAATGACCGCGAAATCGGAGAACAGCAGCACGTCGAGCGGATGGTCGACCACATGCAGGTCCATCAGCATAGTGTTGAACACGCCATTGCGGCCCAGGAAGGGAATCCAGGCGATCGTGCGGATGATGCCTGAGGTCCAGAACGGGATGGCGCACAGCAGGAACAGCACCATCCGAATTGTGCCGCTGCGGACGTGGAACACCAGGAAATGGGCGATGCTGAAGCCCAGGAACAGCGTGATGGCCCAGACGATGACGGCGAACTTCAACGAGCTGACATAGATGCGCAGCGTCGCCGGTGTGGTCAGCAGGTCACGGTAGTTGTCCAGCATGAACGCCGGGTAGATGCCCACGCGGTCGTAGTCGAAGAAGCTAACGACGAGGAACAGCAGCGTCGGCAGCGCGAACAGCACCAGCAGAATAATTGCCAACGGCCCCACCTGGAGCCACGACACCGCCCAGGGCGCCAGGCGCAGGCGGGGGAGCCGCAGCCGCCAGGTGCCTGCGCGCAGGCCCGCCGTGGTGTCGGACGCCATCAGGCCGCCTTGTTCAGCGCGTCGCGGCAGCGCATGAGCGGCATGA
>JAABUX010011040.1_pt1 | contig 10023 bp, 9 predicted proteins | sample 5561851 | NCBI WGS metagenome assembly JAABUX01 (sample SAMN10711883, study PRJNA513361) | rock metagenome | isolation source: Antarctica rocks | place: Antarctica: Victoria Land, Richard Nunatak red sandstone | collected 2016-01-03 | reverse complement strand
CTGCGGCCGAGGTCTACTTCTCCGGCTGCTGCTGAGAATGCCAGTTCTCAGGCCCACAGTTCGCTGTCACAACAGAGTTTTTCAACAGCATCGATCGTTCGTGACGGCTGTTCCTGCCCCGGCGTTTTGCCGAGGCCCAATCGTCAAAATACAATTCATGAGCCACTGTCAGAATCTAACTCTCAATCTCGACCCTTTTTGAGGGTCGAAGCAGGCCTATACCCATTCAAACCGGTGCCTGCGGGTCGATATGTCTTCTTCATCAGAACGCAATCCGCTCGACTTCATCGAGGGCCACCGCATCGCTGCGCCGGTCATAGAGGCCCGTTGTCCGCGCGCTTTCATGACCGGCCATGGCCTGTGCTATTTCGAGCTTGCCGCCGTTCTTCAAGTATGTCGTGATGCCCGTCGCCCGGAAACTGTGCGCGCTGATTTTAGTGCGCAGCCCCGCGGCTTTCGCGCGTCGCTGAATCATCATGTGGACGTTCGCTTGCGGAAGTGCCCGGCGCGCTGCCGCCAGCCGACCGTGGCGTAGAGTCGGGAACAGCGGCGTTTCCGGCCCGCCCGCGAGTCCGGCGGCCGCAATCCACTCTTCAAGAAACTGATCGAGATTGTGATGGCAGGGCAGCTCCGTCACCTTGCCGCCTTTTTCATGCAGCCGCACCCAGCCCCGCCGGTTTTGGATGTAGAAGTCTCCAACCTTCATTCCCACGGCCGCGCCGACCCGCGCGAAGGTGTAGCCCATGAGAGCGATGAGGGCGCGGTCGCGCAGCCCGAGCAGCGAGCCGGTTTCAATCGACGCGAGCAGGTCTCTCATCTCGCTGGCATCGAGCACCGAGGTTTTGCCCTTCTTAACACTGTGTTTCGGCCCCCGCACCGCATGGGCGGGATTGGCTGCGACTACTTGACCGGTGACGAGCCAGTCGAAGAGCATGCGGATCGCCGCGAGATGCTGCTTGACCGTCGGTTTCGAGCGGATGCGCCCCAGCTGCTCGACGTAGCCGGCGATGTGCATCGGAGTCACAGCCGCCAGATCGTGCAGGCCGCGTTCCGCGCACCAGGCCGCAAAGGTTTCGACGGCCTTGAAGTAGGCGCGGCGGGTGTGCGGGTTGCGGATATTGACGGTGAAAAACTCCCAAAAGCGCCGCCCACCATCGGGCACGGCCTGGAAGAGCGCCGGCAATGCTGGAGCCACCGCTGTCGGAAGGGCAAGACCGTTATTCATGGACGCGCTTTGGTTCGTTGTCGCGCTTTACCTGCTCCACCCGCCTCAGTGCTTCATCGAGCTGCTTCATCGAATTTGCTTCGACTTCGATTCCCTCGACCTTAATTCGTACCTTGCGGCCGTTGCGTCCAGCCAACCACCCGCTGAGGGCGGCAATCGTAGCCGGGCCTAAAGCATTGGCCATAGCGATAAACTCGCCGGTATACCCGCCGACCGAACCCACAGCGTCCATGGTGAAGATGCGAGGCTTCGTTTCAACACCATCGACCCTTAAAGCTGCAAGGACGTTGCCAATGGTTTCTTGGTACTCACGGCTGAACTGCGCCGGGTCGTCCGGTGACCGCTTGAGCATGATCATTATTTCGTCTGCTGATGTCATAACGCCCGCCTCTTCATCCACATATGATAACGTCCTTTATCATATGTAAATAAGAATAACGAGACGCTAGCCACTATGAAATCCAAATTTTTCGATTATCTCTTTTGTTTCGATTATTTCGATAATAGTGCTATTCTCGAATAGCACTATAGGGAGAATATGATGCTCGGGGAAACTGTCAGCTTGCTACCATCCGAGGAGGATCAAATTCGAGATCTCAACCGCACGTTGCAGCTCGGCACCCCTGCTCTTATTGGTCTTGGGAATGAACGGATTGAGCTTCCTAAAAGTCTGTACATCCTTCTTAAGGACGTCGTGCGCCAAATGATGGCGGGGAGAACCATCACGCTTGTTCCCGAGAAGCAGCAACTCACAACGCAATCTGCTGCGAATTTTCTTGGATTTTCTCGGCCACACCTGATCAAACTCCTTGAATCCGGAGTGATCCCATTTGAGAGGGTTGGCCAACATCGTCGTATTCGGCTGGAGGATGTCAGAACATTTCAAAAAAAACGGGACGCGGAGCGGAGATCTGCTTTGAATGATTTAGCAAAAGCCGAATATGAAGAGGGGCTCTATGAAGGAATCGCTATTTCTGAAGGGGGGAGCGACGAGTGAAGGCCGACTACCCGGTCATGCTCGACGCATGCGTTCTTCTCCCTATGCCGCTGGCAGACACGCTGCTCCGGATGGCGGAAACGCCTCGCTTATACCTTCCAAAGTGGTCAGACGACATCTTGGCTGAAGTATCACGAAGCTTAATAGGAAAATGGAACAAGACAGCGGCGCAGGCAAAACGGCGGGAGGATGCACTCCGGTTCTCCTTCCCGGAGGCTTTGGTGGTTGACTACCAGCCGCTTGTGGATGTCATGACCAATGAGTCGAAAGATCGCCACGTCTTGGCCGCCGCTGTTGCTTCCGGAACCAAGCTCATCGTCACCTACAACGCGAAAGACTTTCCGGCAATACCTCTCCAGCCTTGGGGCGTTGAACGGCAAGGGCCGTCTACGTTCCTCATCCAGCTCTATGATCTGGCGCCCGGAATTGTGGCGCAAAAGCTCATCGAGCAGGCACAGAACATCGGCATTTCGCTTGAAGGTTTACTGCGGAAGCTGCAGATCAACGTGCCAGGCTTTGTCACTTTTTTCTGTGAAGAGCAAAGAATCGATCTGCATGTGTAAACCCAGGGTTTTTGTTAGCTCCGTGGTAGAAGGGTTCGCAAGCTACAGAGAGGCTGCACGGGTGGCCATCATCGGTGCAGGCGGAAAACCCGTTCTCGTAAACGAGGAGCTCATGGCTTCGGACACATCCTCGCGAAATGCTTGTCTGGATGCCGTAGAAAGCTGCGACATCTTTCTGCTCTTGATAGGCCAGCGCGGAGGCTGGCATGCTCCTTCAGGCAAGCTTGTCGTGGAAGAAGAGTTGGAGCGTGCTCAACTGCGACATCTGCGCTGCCTGATCTTTATTCAGATAGGCATCGAACAGGATGGTGACGCGAGCACGCTGTCGAGACATGTCTCCGATTACGTGAACGGCTACTTTCGATCAACGTTCCACAATGAAGCGGAGTTGAAGATCAGCATTAGAGAAGCGCTGAAAATACCGCTCACGCTTGCCAAGGTTCCCATAATGGACACTGCCGCGCTTCAAAAGTCTTTAACTATCGCCAAATCCCTGATCCAAAACCAGGCTTCCATCCGCTTTGTCTTGGCTCCTCAGCGGACGGAGGAGGTTTTTTCTCCTATGATGATCGCCTCTGAAGATTTTGGGGAGCGGGTTCTTCAGATCGGGCATGCTACGGAGTTCAAGCTCTTTTCCTACTACTTTGCAAAATCGAAGCCAACCATTGAGAATTCGCGATTCGTGTTAACCCAAGATGGTGGAAGCAACTGGCAAAGCGGACAGCAGGAGATTCGCGTCGAAATCGGGGAAAATGGAACAGTCATGCTCGATCTCAATGTGACGCCGCGTTGTGAACGCAGAGATGATTATGGCGTGGGTGGCATTCTGCAAGATGACCTAAGTTGGATTCTCAGCAGGTGCTTCAGCTTCGTTCTGCAGCTATACACAACGTTCGATCCGCATCGACGTCAGGAGGCCTTCGTATGGGGTACTGCGCTCGCTGGATCTGGCCATAGACGCATTTTGAAACACGATTCGGATTCTGCTTCTTGCTACCCAAACATGTCCGGCACAGAGGGAGCCGTAGTTGCTTTCCCGGACTTGCGGCCCATTACGCGTGTCGGCCTTTCTCAGCATGGAGAGGAAATAGAACGCGCGACACTTGCATGGCAGAACAAATTAAACGAGTCCCTTCGCTGAAAGCGTGTATGGCATAGAATATTGTCACGCATTACACGTGCGCCGAACTTTATGCCGAAAGTGGAACATAAAGGACATTATCATGCGCAAGCTTTAAGCCGCCAGATCCTTAAGGATCTGACGGCTTCTTCTTCTTAGCTTGGAGAAGTCGTAAACGATACATCTATTGTGAGTCATAGAAGCAGCTGCATTAGTGCTCAATGAGGTAGATCAAAAGCTCCATTGCTGCCACGCATTGCCCTGATACGGGTACTGGTCGATATCCGTACCAGCGGTCTTGGATTGCCTATCATCATCCAGCGCTTGACCACTGTTCACGTTGGTCACTTCGTAGTAGCCTCCCGCGACCGATGTGATTTGCCACTTCTGCCAGGGATTGCCGTTATAGGGATTTTGGTCGACCAGCGCGCTGTTCAACTTAGAGCCCCCGGTCACCTCAGAACTACGGTTTAGATCGGTGAGAGCCTTTCCATGAGGCTGTCGGCCAGATCCCAACGGTCCGAAGTGCCTGCGACTTCGCTGAAAAAACCGACTTATCGGTACAAATCGAAAGAAATAATGTTGAGAGCTTGAGAAAGGAAGGCCCCTTCCAAGGAGGGCAGATACTTCATCGGTAGAGGCGAGATAGGGTGCATAGCACGCGGCCTTTTGGGCTGTTGAATGTCTGTTGCATGGCCATTTCGGTAGCCACGGACTGCAGGGCGATGGCGTAGGTCGGGTAGGGGTGCACGACGCCCGCGAGCTGCTGCAGAGTGATGCCGCGATCGATCGCAATCACGACCTCCGTGATCGCTTCACTGGCGCGTTCGCCGACAAACGTGCCGCCGGTGATGCTGCCGTCAGGCAGAGCAAGCAGCTTCAGGAAGCCATGTGTGTCGTCCTCGCTGACGGCGCGGTCGACCCGGGTGAGGGGCATCGTCCCAACTCGCAGCTTGTCTCCGTACTTTCTGCGTGCCTGCTGTTCTGTGAGGCCCACCTGCGCCACTTCAGGAGAGGTGAATGTGACGCGGGGCATGGCGCGCGGCGTCCCTGGAGCCTTGCCCGGAAGCAGGGCGTTGCGCGCCGCCTGGAAACCCTGCCAGCCGGCCAGATGCGAGTACTGCGGGCCACCCAGCACGTCGCCCGCAGCGTAGATATTGCTTGCCGAAGTCCGCAGATGTGCATCGACCTCGATCCCTTTCTGTGTGTAGCGGACTCCCGCGCGTTCAAGACCGAGCTCCTGTACAACCGGCGCACGGCCTGATGCGACGAGCAGCATGTCGCCATGAACTTCGCCCGCAGAGGTGGTGAGGGTAAACTCATCGCCCGAGCGGGAAGCTGCCACTGCACGTCCAATGATCCACTCGATGCCCTCTGCCGCGAACACAGCAGCCAGGACCGCGCTGGCCTCGGGTTCTTCGTGGGGCAGCAGCGCTTCCGCAATCAGCGCCACCTGTGCGCCCAGCCTGCGATAGCTCTGCGCGATCTCACAGCCGATGGGCCCGCCTCCAACGACGACAAGCTTTCGCGGCAGGCGATCGTTTTGAAAGATTTCTTTGTAGGTGAGGTACGGAAGTTGGTCGAGACCTTTGATGGAAGGCTGACGCGGGCGGGCACCCGTGTTGATCAGGACTTTACCTGCAGTAATTTGCTTGTCGCCTACCTGCAGGGTGTGTGCATCCGTAAAGCTGGCGCTACCGAGAAGCACTTCCAGACCTTTTGCACGCAGGGCCTCCGGTGTGGTGGGCGCATAAACGTGTTCGATAGTGGAGTTCAGCCACGCCCGCACCTTCGGCATGTCTGTCGGGCGCGCTTCAGCGCCAACCCCGAAGCGCGCCGCATGCTGAACCGCATGTGCCACGGAGGCCGCCTTGATGAGCGACTTGCTCGGCACGCATCCGGACCAGGTACAGTCCCCGCCGATGCGGTCCTTCTCGATCATCACGACGCGTGCGCCCAGCTTGAGCGCAAAATCCGCAGCGATGAGGCCGGATGCGCCGGCGCCGATGATGGCGAAGTCGTAGTCGTACTTCACGGGCGGGTTCCTCCTGTCTGGAGCGGAGCGTCCTTCGGAATACGCGCCATCAGAATAAGTCCGGCGATCGCCAGCGCCACCGTGCCGAGCAGGAGCCCATCGAAGCGGAGCGATTGGCCGAGCCAGCCTGCCATCAGGGAACCAACGATTGCACCCACGCTCAGCAGCACGGAGTAGATTCCCATGGCGCTGCCCTTGCTGAGCCCTCCATGCAGCAAACCCGCAAGCCAGGAGAGCGCGGCCGGGGTAAAGCCGGTCTCCACCAGAATGAGCAGCGCCGTTCCGATACCGATGGTCCATCGGTACCCGGCGCTCGCGGCGCCCGCATGATTCACCAGGTAGAAGCCGAGGCACACCGGCAACATGGTCGCGAGCGAAATCAGCATGGCGCGATGAATACCGACGCGCGCCAGTGCCACGCTCCAGCCTATGACGCCGGTTGCAAAGAGCAGCGCATACACCAGCAGCACCCAGCCGAAGTGCCTGGGATCGGACGCATAAAGGCCGTCAAAGAACTGGGTCCGATTCGTCGGCGACGGCGACGTCATCAGAAAGGCAAGCGTGGGTCCAAGCCAAAGCCCGCTCACCGCGTTGACGCAGAGCCACACAGGAGCCAGCCGCCGTACGTGTTCATCCTTGAGCGCAAGCCGCAGGCCTTCGAGGGCAGTGTGCTTCGCGGGGGCTTGGACGGCCCCTGCAAAGAGCGCCAACAAGAGCGCCGCAAACAGGTATCCGACCGCGAGAAGGCTGAACGCCATGCCGTGCAAGTGGCTCCACAACTGGGTTGCGGCCACACCTCCTAACGCGAAGCCAGCAAAGAGGGAGACCTCGAAGAAGCTCATGGCGCGTGTACGGGCGCGCAGATCGTCTTGCGTTCGATCCGCCAGCCAGGCCAGCAGCGGCGGCGTGATGGCTGCGACGCTGATGCCCTCGAGCAACCGGCTGAGATAAAAGATCGCAGTGTTGTGAGTGAGTCCAAAAAGCTGCACCGCGACTGCCCCCAGCAGAGCCCCTGCAACCATCACCCGGCGCGGATTCCCGGCATCCGCCAGCATTCCCAGCGGGATCGAAAACAGGAGTTCGGCCGCAAAGGCCACGGCACCCAGCGTGCCGGCCGCACCGGCCGCACCGGCTCCCGTAAACCCCGCGCGGCTTATCTGCAGAGCGACGAGGTAAAGCCCTACCAGCGTGCCGCTTGCACTGCCGGAGATGCGAAGAAGACCATTCGCCGCCAGCGTTCCTAGCAACGATCCGCGCGGCTTCTGCTTCAATGCTGTGTTTTCGACGGGGTATGATCGGCTCGTCACATGGCACTCGCATTCCAGCGTACGCTAGGACTGCGCGCAGGCCAGCGCCATCTACCGAAAGAGGCCACCCTGTCGATTCCCAACCTCGAAGTGCCGCGTGTACCGGCACAGAAGAAAGACGCAAATTACGTCTTCTATGAGCTGACCCGGAGTATCTGCCCGCAGTGTCGCACGGTGATCGACGCCAAAGTGTTGCTGCGCGACAACAAGGTCTACATGAGCAAGCGCTGTCCCCGCTGCGGCCCGTTCGAAGGGCTCATCTATGCGGACGCTGAGGCTTATGTCGCTTTTGGCAAATACAACAAGCCGGGTACGATTCCACTGCAGTTCTCGACGGACATTGTCGAGGGTTGCCCGCACGACTGCGGCCTTTGCCCCGATCACCAGCAGCACGCCTGCCTTGGGATCATCGAGGTGAACAGCGCATGCAACATGGCCTGCCCACTTTGTTTCGCGAATGCGGGCCCCGGTTTCTCGCTCACGCTCACGGAGGTGGAAGAGATGCTGGATCACTTCGTGGCGACGGAAGGCAATCCGGAGGTCGTTCAATTTTCCGGCGGCGAGCCCACCATTCATCCGCAGATTCTGGACTTTGTCCGGGCCGCCCATGCCCGCGGCATTCCTCACGTCATGATCAACACCAATGGCAAGCGAATCGCCGTTGACGACCGGTTCCTCGCCGAACTGAACGAGGTGCGCGCCTCCATCTACTTCCAGTTTGACGGCTTTGAGGAAGAAACTTACCGCATCATTCGCGGCGAACCCGGCATCCTGCCCGAGAAGCTCAAGGCCCTCGACCGGCTCGCGTCGATCGGCATCAATTGCACCCTGGTTCCCGCCATCGAGCGCGGCGTCAACGAGCACGAAGTCGGTCGCATCATTGAGTTTGCGATCTGGCATCCGGCGGTACGCGGCATCAACTTTCAACCTGCCTTTCACGCTGGCCGCCATATCGCACATGACCCGATGAACCGCATGACCATTCCGGACATTCTGAAGCTCATCGAGACGCAGACCGCGAAGCAGTTCATGGTGTCGGATTTCATTCCGGTTCCCTGCTGCTTTCCCACCTGCAACTCGGTGACGTACGCTCTGATCGACGGTGAAAACGTGACCCCGCTTTCGCGCGTCGTCAACGTCTACGACTATCTGGACTACATCACCAACCGCGTGATGCCTGATTTTTCACTCGAAATCCGCAAGGCGCTCGAAGGCTTGTGGTCCTCCTCCTCGGTGCCGGGCTCGCAGAAATCCGCCGAACAGTTTCAGCTTTCCTGCGAGGCCTGCGGCATCCCCGGTAACGGCACGCTCGGCGATCTAGCAAAAAATATGTTGATGATCATGCTGCAGGACTTTATGGACCCGTACACCTTCAACCAGAAGAACCTGATGAAGTGTTGCAAAGAGTTTCTGATCCCCGGCGGCAAGCAGATCCCTTTCTGCGCGTACAACACCGTGGGGTATCGCGAGCAGGCGCGCGCGCAGCTCGATGCAATGGAGCCTGCGCGCCGCCAGGCCCGGCGCGACGGCGTGCCATTCATCCCGCAAGCGGTCGTCTTCGATGTCAAAAATGCGCAGTGGTCGCGCACGGAATCAATGACCACGCTGCACGACATTCAGCCGGTTGTGATCGCATGACCGAAGCGCGGCCGCGCCTCCCGGACATCACCGTCAAGCAGTGCTGCGCTACTTTTTACGGCAGCGATGCCGCACGCTACCTGCTGGGCGAAAGCTTCCATCCCGGCGGAACACAGCTTACCCACGAGCTCGCTCAGCGCATGAGCCTCGGCCCAGACTCGCGGGTGTTGGACGTGGCTTCCGGGCGGGGCACCAGTGCGTTTTATCTGGCGGAGACCTTCGGTTGTGAGGTAGTGGGAATTGATTTCAGCGAAGAGAATATTCGCCTCGCGCAGGCTGCTGCCGCCGCCGAACGCGGACTTACCCCTCGCGTCACCTTTATGCGTGGCGATGCCGAGCACCTGCCGCTGCCGGATGCAAGTTTCGACGCCATCGTCTGCGAGTGTGCGTTCTGCACCTTCCCCGACAAAGCCGCAGCGGCAGCGGAGTTCTTTCGCGTGCTCGCCCCCGCGGGACGAGTGGGGCTGACCGATCTGACCAAGGCTCCAAGTGCGGCGGCCGAACTTCAAGGCTTGCTGGCCTGGATCGCGTGCATCGGCGACGCGCAACCGGCAGAGCGTTATGGAAGCTGGCTCCGGGCCGCTGATTTCGAGCTGACTGAGCAGCTTGATCGCAGTGAATGCCTGGTGGAGATGGTCCGTCAGGTGAGCGGCCGCCTGCTGATCGCGGAGGTAATGACTCGGCTGCGCAAGCTCGACCTGCCCGGCTTTGATCCGGTGCAGGCTAAGCAGTTCCTTGCCGCCGCTTCAAAGGCCATCGCCCAGGGTGAACTCGGTTATGTCCTGCTCCTCGCAGCGAAAAGGCAGGCATCCTGACATCAGCAAAGGCTGATCTACGCAGGCAGCAAAGCGGTGCCGGAGAGCAGGTCCTAGCTGACTGCGAACTACGAGTCGCCAAGTCCTGACAAACGCGCTCTCGTTACTTAGGGCACGAACTCAGCATACCGGACAGGTGAAACAGAAGAGCGGCTACGTGCAAACACGGGCGTGCCCAAGAGAAGGCCATGGAAATGACGACAGGTTAGGTATCTAGAGGCTAGGCTCTGTTGCATTAACCGGGCTCAGTGTACCGTGAGGAGGAAGTTGAGGGCCAGCCATGTCGATCTTCAAGCGTCGCCGCTTTCCTGTTGAGATTATCC
>JAABUX010011039.1_pt1 | contig 10024 bp, 19 predicted proteins | sample 5561851 | NCBI WGS metagenome assembly JAABUX01 (sample SAMN10711883, study PRJNA513361) | rock metagenome | isolation source: Antarctica rocks | place: Antarctica: Victoria Land, Richard Nunatak red sandstone | collected 2016-01-03 | reverse complement strand
TGGTTGAATTGAGCCAAGATCAATGAAATCCTTAAGAGTTGGTTGGGGTACGCTGGCTGTCAAACCGCGGCATGGCATTGAATCCAACCGCCGCAAGGTTTGCCGCGCCGGGGTGTACTGAGCAGCCAGACTGGGCCACGTCTCACTAGGCTCGGGCTCAGCAGGGCAATGCGCTGTCGAGGAGTTCAGGACTGCACAGCTCGACACGCCGCTCGACACACTTGCGGGGTCCCGCGCTTCTGATGACGTGCTGCCGGTGACAGACCGGGCTTCGCATGCAATAGCAGAGTGGACGCATGGCAGGGCCGCTGAGCCCTAGCCTCAACCCTGACCCAAACCCTACATACGCAAACCCAAACCTCGCCCTAGTTTTAATCTTACTCCTGACCCTAACCTTGACCCTAATCCTAACCCTAAGATTAACCTCAACCCGAGCACCGCACCTCTGGAGCAGCTGCCACGTCTTTTGACAGGGCCCGCAACGCCGACATCCGCGGCAGATGCGGAGTGGCGAAATTTGGCATCATCTCGACCGCCGACTGCACAGGAAGCGGAACACTTTCAGTGGGCGGCACGTGCTCACGACTATCCTGGTGCTCTTGCACACCGAGAAAGAACATGCACAGCCAGGGAGCAATGGCCCCGCTGATTGTCTCACGACGTCTGACCGCCGGCATGAGCTTTAGGAGTCACCATGTGTACCGCTGCGCTGGCACAGAGCTCATTGACGGGTGCAAGGCTGCTTAAAGGCTGCATTCAGCTGCAGCCCACCTGCAGCATCCGCCACAGCAAATGTGCATGCTGTAACCGCAAAGTTCACAGCATAAAAACTGCAGTTTCAGCGCACATGCCGAAGCGGCGCGTGCACCCAGCTGACCGTCATCTCGTCGCCTCCGGGCTGCAGCAGTGCGACGGACTGACGGAAAATCAGGGTCCGCCCGCCATCCACAAACTCCACGCCGGCCGCATCTGACTCCGGGCTGTCCCCGATCAGGACGGAATACACCTGCCGGCCAAGGAGCATGGGATGAGAGTTCAAGTTGGGGTTAGGGTTACATTGGGGTTGGGGTCGGGGTTAGGGTTGAGGTCAGGGTTAGGGGTAGACAAAGAGAGATCTCTTCGGCGCGCGCTGCTTGCCTGACGCTCCGCTCACGGACAGGCATGCAGTGCGGTTGTGATCGTGAGCGCCTTGCACTCGTCTCCAAACAGGCAAATTGCACGCAGCAGAGCTCAAGTGCAGCGGTGCACACAAGTTTGCCACACAAGAGGGCGGGTCGTGGCACAGGCCGGTAAGCGGTGACGATGCAAACACCCAGGTCAAGATGCCATCTGGGAACGCAGCAGATTGGGGATAAGGGTTACATACACGCACACCGCGGCGGTCTTCTGCGTGAGCTTGGTCTTCCGGCATCGTGACCAGCACGCGTCGATGGCCGTCAGGTTGAAGCCGTCCATGTTGATGCACGTATTCAAGGTCTGGTCCCATGCGATCGCAATGAGCTAGGTTAGGTGCCTATTTCACTGAGCGAGCACTCCCATAGGAGTATTGAGCTGCAATGAGGAGAAGCCCCTGGCTGAAGGAGGACAGACGCGATGCAGATCTAGGGGGTAGGTACGCCGCACCGCCCGTGACAGCCTCAGCTGGATCAATGACCTGCTTGTAAGGCAGTAACCACAACGCTGACGTTGCCCACGTGGGCCTCAAGACTGATCCATGAGAGCAATGCTTGCTGTTGGTCCGATGGGTCCGCCACCCACCAGTCATTCCACAAAACCATTTTGTACAGTGCTTCGTGTCATTGGAAGTTTTCAAATTCTGTTTCCAAAAATGATTTGAATTTCCCAAAAGTGGTTGTTTCGAGAAGTCTGTTTCGATCAGTATGCGCACCACGTGGACGACTGCGGACAATTTCGCCACCGAGGAGACGCACTCCGGGCAGCTGCCCTCTGCGAGTGACGGCTCCGACGGCGTCCCGCGCAGGAAGACCGCCATGGCGGCGACACACGACTCGAAGACGTCTCCGTCCTGGAGCTGTGTCGGCAGAAGCAATGGGGTGTTTTCAGGAGCAAACAACTAAATTTTGGGTATGACTTGACGTTTGCTGTAGAAAACGAACTCTACAAATGAAAATTTCGGTATCGGATAACTTTGTTTGTTCAGAAGCTCTTTATTTATATACTGACTTTGAACACGGTGGGCATCAGGGTTTAGGGCTGATCTAAGGCGCCAGCCGGCCATCCAGATCATTATGACAACGGTTGATTTTCGAACTGATACGACTACACGGAAGGAAGCCAGCGCCGAGAGTGCGACGTGTGGCACACCAGCTGCCGAGACGTAAATGTAAATGCTGCGCAGAGGCTGCGCAGCCCGGATGCAAGTCTGTGCCATCTGCAAGCGCCTAGCGAGGTTGTCCGCACACAGTCGTAGACCCAGCCCACACAGGGCCACGATCTCGCCAGCTTCCACTGGACAGCCAGAACTACAGAGCTCACAGTCCGAGTCAGGGTCCAGGCTTGCGCTGGGGTAGGGTCTCGCCTGCTGCAGCAGCTGCCTGTACACGTCCTTGCCGGGCCGCCTCGCCTCAGCGATGCCTTCGTCGTGTTGCTCCGCCGACAGCCGGCGCATGAGCCCGGCCAGAAGCCTGCCCACCAGCAGGTCATCTTTCCCATAACTTCAAAAGCTTTAAGGAGAATTTCAGTGTCAAGCGGTGCACGCCTGGTTCAGTCGTGGTCTGGACTCTAAGCAGAAGTCTTACCGCACCTATGTGCGTGATGAAGGGTAAATATTGCAAGTGACTCAAAGTAAGTAGACTTGCAGAAACTGAGCTCGCAGCTCAGGAACCGCACGAGGTTTAAGAAGGCTGACGAGGCACTAGATTTCTCTCCAGTCGGCAGGGGTGCATGCTGCTCCAACGACGTCCGTGCGGAGATCATCCGCTCCTCCGCAACTGTTGCCCAGGGTTGGGTTGAGGGTTAGAGTGAGGGCGAGCGTTAAGATTAGGATGAGGGTTAGGATTATGGTCGGATGTCAGGGTCGGCGTGTCACGTGCCAAGCGCGCGGCGCAGAGTATGTCACTGACGGGCAGTGCGAAGCCCGAAGCGCAGCGGCGCTGACCCCGTGCGTCAGTATCCCGCTGTCGGGACCATGATGGCATTGAGACACTACTTAGTGGCAGGACATCTGCGTTCGTCTGTCCTCACCATTTCTGAGCCGAGCAACGCGCCCCATCCGAGCCGAGCAAGGCTCCTGATCACTTGAGTGTGGGCATCCCTCAGTCCCGCCATGCTGGCGGCGGTCCCCTGCGCAATTCGCTCAGCAGTGCTGCTGAGGAGGTGTAGGGTGGGTGTCGGTTGGACTCGGGGTCAGGGTTGATCCGAACGGCAGCCCAACCTCACTCCTGAAGGCGAAGGTCAGACCCTGATCCTACCCCTGGACCCTAGCTTTAACCCTGTGAGGGTAGCCCAAACCCCAAACCCCAACCCCAACCCCAACCAGAACCCGAACCCCAATCCCAAACCTAACCCTAGACAACACCAGCCCGACCGCACCTGAAGGCGGAGGTCAGGCCCTGGGCGCAGGGGCGGCAGGCGCCATCTCTGTCCAGCTCAACCACGCGCTCCTCCGTCCAGCTTGCCGCCCCCAGGCGGTCCGTCAAACGCTCCACCAGCCTGCGACGATGCCCACATGACTGTGAGCGCTCGGTCCGCGCTTTCGCATCTCACCCACCGGGCAGAGAACCATGTCGCAGACGTCATGGGGCTAGTGTCGAGGCGCCGATCACCTGACAGACATGCGCTTCCTCGGAAGCACCACCTGCCGGCAGCGCAACCCTGTCGCTGCGCGTTCCCCCCGGTGGACACAGAGGTCCAACATCAAGATGCAGCATCAAGAGCGTAGTGGCTCACACACGAGAGCGGATCGACCAGCCTGACTACACACGCTGCAGCCTGCTGAGAAGAGTCGTAGCTCGCCGGAAAATGACACACACACCAAAAGCTTCAGCTTCTACGATGTGAACAAGCCCTGGCGAAGGGGCTGCAAACCGATGCGTGGGTAAGGACTAGACTTAGGGTTAACTTTAAAGTTAGGTTCTTAGGGTAAGGGTCAGGGCCAGAGCCAGGGCCAAGGTCAGGGTCAGGGTCAGGGTCAGGGTCAGGGTCAGGGTCAGGGTCAGGGTCAGGGTCAGGGTCAGGGTCAGGGTCAGGGTCAGGGTCAGGGTCAGGGTTACGGTAAGGGTTAGCATAAAGCCCTGGGCGTCAAAGCAGACCTGGTCTGGCTGATGACGCCCGCCACGGAGCCCAGCTGTCGGCGCCGCCGGGCGTCTGCTGAGGCCGGGCGCTCCTCAGACGCCTCGAGGAACGCCGTCTCCGCGTCATAGTCGTGCGCCTCGCGGACCTGCGCGGAGAGAACCAAAGGCACTCTCAGGGAGTCTGCCGATCCCGAGCAGGGCAGAGCATTTGACCCGGGGCGCGACGACAGCGCATGCTGAGGCGGCATCGGTGTGCCTCTGGAGGACTACAAGATTGTCCGTAGCAGTTTCATGTGCAGGATAGTGCTCGGGTGACGCTGCGGGGGCCGAGCAGGGCATGCCCTCTGAAGATCCCTGGATGGGGTGAGGGGGGAGACAGGGCATGCATGACTTCCATGTGCTACGGATCGTCACGGTACCTTGTTGGCAAGCTCGACCAATGTGACGGGGCTCATTGTGCCCGGCTGCACACGACGCCGTTCGACGCTTGTTGTGGCGTATCAGTAGGCGATGATCATCTACGTCTGACGGCTAAATGTGAGGAACGAGTCCAGCGTGACTAAAAAAGCTGCCCTTGGCTGATTCTGCTTTGCACGCCTGATTTGGCTGATGGAGATGAGCGGCTACAGCGACTGAACTCGGGGCGACTCACAGCCGACCGAGCGAAGGCCTTTCGGCGCCGTGTGTGGACAAGCAGCGACCCGGCATGGCCCCTGGGTAAGCAGCATTGCAGTCTCGCAAGCTCTTGAGCAACGCCATGAGGCACGGGTGACCGAAGGTCTGGCAGCTCACAGGTGCCTGATCAACACGCTCGAGGATGGTCTGCTGGTTAAAAGCCCCCCCCCCCCCCCCCCCCGGGGAAGCGGAGCGCAGGACTGTACCATCGTGTACAGCACGACGACATATGCATATGCAGGCTACCTATCACGTTTGGGTTTGTGGGCGCCCCGATGTATACCTACGCCGTACCGTGTGCTCAGGTTTCTGGTTTAATGTCGTGCAGGTTGTTGGACCTGCCGCTTGTTTGCAAGCGGTGGGCATGCATCCTTGGCCGGCCATCCGCAGTGTGGAAGAACACCCGTATCGATCTGTATTGGTTGCACGAGGGCGATGGGACAGGTAACACAGGCGAGGCGCCGCTTCTTGACTCGCGGGTGGTGTCCGCATGGTTTAGCCGGTGAGACGCCTCACCCTCAACCAGCTGCACAGCAAGGTATGAATGCTGCACTCATCGTGCTGCAGTGCCACTGAATCCACTGCCGATGAGTTGTGCAGGCGCGCCAACTGCATACAGTAGCTCCGCATCGAGGACAGCATTCTGGTTAGCACCATGCCCGCAGTCATTGCCGCAACCGTACTGGGCAGCCAGTGCAGCAGTCTCGAGGTGCTGCATATCAAGGCCGAGAGCGTGGGCATGGCTGGCACCGGAATTGCGGCACTGGCGGCGCTGACGCGGCTCAGCTGCCTCGAGGTATGCATCGGGCTCACGTCGTCAGCATAGGCTCAGATGCAAGTCCGCTCATCATTTGTAGCTAGCCTTGGCTACATAGGGCACGGTGACAAGATCAGCTCTGCTGCACCCGCGCACATGCCACAGCGACATACAATAACGTTGTGGATCAGATAGCTATCAATGACACGCGTGACCCATCTGTTCTCTAGTGACTTGCCAGCAGGCTGTGCCTTGTGGTTCCTTCAAGGTTTGCGGCATTGTCTATGCTCAGTCTCGACAGATCTTCGAGCGGATCAAAACGATATTGATGCACAAAATCCTTACATGCCGCGCTGTCTGCGATCCCTGCAGGTAATCATAGAGGACGAGCTGCTGAGCGATCGGGGCGCAACGCTGCTATGGACGGTGCAGCGACTGCCTGCGCTGACAGACTTGGCCCTCCGCCTTGATGCGGGCTTCGGAGTGATCCATTTAGACCCTGTCAGCGACACCCACGCGCTGCCGCGGTGCCAGGAGCTCGCAGAGCTGCGCAGTAGCAGCCTGACCTGGTTGTGCGTGACCATGATCGGCGAACCGGCGGTGGGCGGCCAAGCAGAGGACAACACGCTGCAGCTGGTCGGGCTGCCGGAGCTGCGGTCCTTCCAACTGTATGGCGTCAAGGCAATGCCGCCAGCCGTCAACATCGACGCCACCAGCTTCGGCGGGACCCCGAGGTTGCAGGCCCTGCGTCTGGAATCCGTCGAGCCCCTTCAGCTGCGGGAGGGGAGCTTGCAGGAGCTCACTACCCTCACCGCGCTGACGCTCTGCGGATGCGGGCTGCGAAGTGTGCCCGCAGATCTGGCGACAGCCCTCGGTCCCACTCTGTGCGTGCTCGATCTCAGCTATAATGACCAGCTGCAGATTGATTCGACTGCACTGGCATGTATTGTCCAGTGCAGTCGGCTTAAGACCCTTGGCTTGTTCAAGCCGAGCATCAATGTATGGGAAGGCAGGCTGTCCAATGATGTGTGGCAAGGGGTTGCGCAGCACATTGGTCAGGAGGGCTATGTCCCAGCGCAGTTCAGCTGCGAGAGTTTGGCGCAACTAGTGCGGCTGCCGTCCGTGTTTCGAAAGCGGCATGGTCGGGACCTGAGTTTACTAATTGACTGGAAGGATTATGTGGAGGTATCTTACGCAAGTGGAGGCGTCGTGAATGCTTGCCTGTAGAACCCACTGCCTGCAAGCAGCATGTGTTGGCATGCCTTTCGGCCTGCACACCAGCGTACCACTGTGATGCTGCTGGCTGAAATCTCTCGCACAAGTGCACTGCCGGAGAGTAGTGAGCAAGCATTTGGGTGGACTGAGTCCGACTGAGTCAGCCGCTAATCCATGACTGTGCCGATTGCGGCTTTACAGGCGCTGTAAACCTATGTGTTCTTACATGGGGCCTCCTTTGTGTGACTGGTACACGTAGTGCGTGACAACAAGTTACACTGCTCTTGTACAGCCTAAGTGCACAACACAAACGTGCTGCTGTCCGTGCATACCATGATGTCAATGCGGACGCGTGACTATTTGCCGGATGCTAGCCCTGTTCTCGATCCTGAACCTGATACCTACATGCACATGTACGGGTGACTCTCATTCTGAACCTAGACCTGAGCCTGCAATGGTATACAGAAGAGAAGAACCTGCAGCTGCAACGGCTGGTGTTGCGCAGACGAATTTGGCCACATGTGCGCGACATGCAGCCCGACTGTGGGCCAGACTCAAAGCCAAGTTTTGCATGCTGCCTTGTGAGCTTTCCAGTGCGCCTTCTGGCAGGCAGCTGAGCAGTACTTCGCGACGAGGCACTGCGAACACTCCAGCGTGCCGAGCGTGTCTTCGGCCGGCGTCGCCATGCTGCGGCAGCGCGGCGACCAGCAGCCGACGCTGGGCAGCGCCATGCGCCGCTCCTCCAGTGTCATCGGCAGCGGCGCCGCAGCCTCAGCCATCTCCCGCACGCTCGTGAGCACACGCATTGCCAGGCTCCGCAACTGCGGCAGCAACATGCTGCTCATTGAGCACCGTTAGGGAGGAAAACACACAAATGCTTCTGGTGGCAACAATGCAGAGAGGAGCCACGATCAGCTCTACGGCGAACAGCCAGAAGCGGGTGGCTGCCATTGTTTGTGAGTGCTTGCAGGTTGTCAATGCCAAATGTGGTGACACTCGCAATTGCATATGCTGCCTGGGCAGGCGTCCACAGTCACAGATAGGTCCCTGGCTGACTCAGGCTTGTCAGCGCACCCAGGCGCTACGCTCAGTACCTGCACAGACAGCGGGGCTGTAACAGCTGGGTCTTAGGGAAAAGGTGGCATCCCAGCTGAGGGGATGGAACTTCGCCACAATCTACACCGTAGCCCAAGGCTGACCGATATTTCCGGGGTATGGCAACCCCGGGTGCTACAGAGGCACTCATTCATAGGCGGCTTGCATATTGCGGGCACCTTGATGTGTTCTTCGTGAAGTACAGATGCTGCAAGCGACCTACAGCATGCGGTTTAAGTACCGGAGCACAACCGCTGCTCCAGCGCCCAGCTGCAGCGATTGCCGAACTGAAGTTGATGCCAGCTTCAACTTGGCAGCAGACGTTACGACAAGCCCACCTCGAACCCAGTGACCGCCCGACGCAAAGGAACACCCTTCCTGGTGCCAGAATCTCACACACGAGCCTAGACCAAAGCCATATTGCATGCTGCTCGCCAGCCCGAAAACTTGCTTGCGACACTGCATTGCGCGAGGAGCGAGTCGCACCATCGCGTTATACGTGTCCGGGCCGGACTGCAGCAACATGTCGTTGTTGCTAACGGTGACGTCGCTCGCGCTGAGCCGGAGCAGAGCCTCCAGCGCCCGCCACGTGTCCCTGGCGGTCTGCGACTCAGCCTCGAAGATGGCATACGCCGCGTCGGTGCCCGAGGGACCGGCATCGAGCCCGCCTGCACGCGGCCAGACGATGGCAAACGCAGTCAGACGGTATCAAGCAGCATCTCGCAGTGGAAACCATTGGTTGCGCTCGCAGAAGTGGGTTAGACCGACGTCTGACAGGACCTGACAAGCCTGGATTGCAGATGCCCCGCAGCCTGTATAGGGTCCGAATCATGGTCAACTCTGTAAGCTCACTGTTGCCTCGAACCTGCGTGCCCAGGCAAGCAGCCCAGGCAGGCGGCCTACTGGCATGTGGCGGACAAAACCGACACTGGGTGTTGCCCACATCACCAACAGCACTTTCGGACGGCAAACCGAGGCATCAATGGGTTGACTCCCACAATTGCCAGCTCGCAGGCTGCTGAGCCGGCATACACCATGCTGTTGCGAGGGCCAGTGTGCAGGGTAGGACTGCACCTCGGAGTGTAAATGCCTCGCAGTCCGGAGCAGGGTGACGTGAGGGTCCAGGGCTGCACCTTTGAGGCCCATACTGAGCAGCGCCTCCAAGCAGAACCAGGCTGTGCTCCTCAGCCTCCCCTGCTGTCCCGCGTCGTTGCTGTTCTCTTTGCCATCCCGCAGCTCGTCGAGGTCAGGCCGACCCTGCCAAACATGGCACCGGTGCTCCGTGAAGTGCATGGCCCATACCTTATGAGCGAGGCACAATATGCCAACAATCGTTGAATGACAGCAGACATGCGAGCACCTTCAGCGAGCCCTGTTTGACGGCCCAGCGCATCGCCTTTGCCACGTCGCCTGCTGGCGGCATCCGCAGCAGAAGCAGCAACGCCGCCGCCTGCCGTGGCGAATGAGCACAATCACGGAGGAGCATCAGAGGCCTCTCGATGCTGCCACAGCATTTCGGTGAGCAGCCAATCCTCAAACGACCGTCACGAGCCTTGCTCAAGCCAACAAGCAGCTGCTCCCTGCAGCTTCATGCATATATATACAGTTGCCACATGAACGTGATAGAGAGGATACTGTGAAACTAGTCATACCTGTCTGGCACCTTCGAGCAGTGCCACGGCAACAGCCCGCCCGGCAGGCGCCGCCGACCGCTCGACAGCCTTGGCCAAGGCAAGAGCCGCGGATTTGCCCTCGGCTGGGCCGAAGCCCGGCGTGCCGGCCGCGAAGCCCTTCAGGCGTCTCATGAGGCCGCTGTCGGCGCGCAGCGACGCCTGCAGGAGGACAGGGTCGAGGGTCAGGTTCAGCATGAAGCCTGCCTAGGACCATAGCTGTCATGTCCAGCTTGCCTAGGAACTTCGCGGTGACCGATTTGGATGCGTGGATGCTGCGTGACCGCTACAGGTCACCTGCGCTAGCTTCGACACGCTGCTGCTGTGTAGAGCGCGCAAGAGGATCGTACGTGCGTGTG
>JAABUX010011038.1_pt1 | contig 10024 bp, 17 predicted proteins | sample 5561851 | NCBI WGS metagenome assembly JAABUX01 (sample SAMN10711883, study PRJNA513361) | rock metagenome | isolation source: Antarctica rocks | place: Antarctica: Victoria Land, Richard Nunatak red sandstone | collected 2016-01-03 | reverse complement strand
TCCTCGTGAGCACAATCAATGGTCTTGGGCCGCGACGAGCCAGCAGTAGACGTGATAGCGCATGCGGGCGCTGGTCGTGTAATCGTGACCTGCAGGGTAGAGTTGGCTGCCTCCAGCTGTCTCCGCTGCTTCGTGGCCTCTGTCACAAAGCCCTTCTGGAAAACGTACTGCTTCAGCACGTTGGGGTCTGCCACCTGCGAAGATGGTCTCAGTGACAGGAGTTAGGTCCGTCAGCGTCCTGAGATTACGTGCGAGTGAGTACATAGTAATCCCTGCCGGTTCAGCGTGGCTTGCTGGACGCCAAGCCGCTGGATGTAGGCTCTGTATGCACACCTGAGGGATACCATAGTCCAGGATCTCGTCCATGAGCTCATAGATCAGCACGAAGTTGTTTTTGATGCTGTTCTCGCTGAAGTCGCCGCCAAAATACGCTCGGAACAGGGTCACGATCTGCGCACGATCGCCGCACATGTCAGGATGGCCTCAAACATCCTAGCCCATGCAATGCATCCGGAGAGCGCGGCACAGACCTGGCTCATGAATGAGAACGCCAGCATGGCGTTGGCGTTCCGCTTCGTGACGATGAGGATGTAGACGTCATTGTGCCGGAGGTACATGAAGGATACGGAGCCGAGCACCCTCACGGGCGACAGCGCCGAGGTCTGGTCCCTGACTCGGGTGTTGAGCACGTGCGTGCGGAACGCCGCGGGCAGCGTCTTCGCGCTGCGCGCGCCAGGTGTCGGTCGTTGGTGAGCAGGGAGCCATGACAGGCCATCGTGTAATGGAGGCAAGCCTCGCCGGGAAAGGGGGGGGCGTGTCTGTAGACACTTACTCGACATCGTCCCGATATATGCGCTGTATGAGGACGTCGCCCTTAATGTTGAGGAAGAACACCGCCGAAGCAGACATCGGAGCACCAGCGCCCTGGAGGGCGCGCTATGATGGCCGCGACCAAGCTCAGGACTGTGTTTTCTACACAAGCCAGCGGCAATCTCTTTTGAAGCTTGTGCGTGAGGCGAATTAATGCTCGAACAGCAAGCTGGGCACACAGGATGCCGATACTAACAGCGGCTAGACTCAGTTGGTATGCAAGCACTGCAGCTGAGGGTCATCAGCGCAGGACAATAGCTCCAGAGTGGAAGGCGATCTCGCCGAGCCCAATATACATTCCCACCAACGATCCACTGTGAATCGAGAGCTAGTCCGTCACAGCGATTCCTCCGCACCGCAGGCGCAGGCCGGTGATGTGTGTTGCCCTCGAGTGAGTTGCGGCGGAGGCCTGGCGCCAGCGTCGGCACTGGCGTCTACGCCGAGACAGCGGCCGCAATGTCCGTCTGGAAGACGCTCGGAGGTCTAGTCCGGCGGACGGGCCAGGCGCTGGACTCGATTGGCGTGTCGCTGCAAGGCCAGTATGCGGTCAGGAACGAACGTGCGTCCCGATCCAGACCCCCCATCCCGAAGCCCGCTTACCCATCCCTCCGATCCACCAAGCGCATGGAGCTGACTGACAGCCTGTGTGCCTCGCAGTGTCGCGACACAAGCCTGTGCTGCCATATGAGGGCGCGAAGCCGCAGCTTGGTGAGGTGGTCTTTGTTGCACCGACTGCATCCGTCATCGGCAACGTGAAGCTCGGCGACAAATCGTCTGTGTGGTACAGCGCGGTCCTAAGAGGTGGGTGGCGCTCTCTGACGCACGGACGCACGCCAGCGTTGCCGTGTGCATGCGTGCTGGGCTTGCGTCCCCATCCCTGCCCGAAAGCGCGCCAATGCGACGCTGTGAGGTAATATCGTCCTGTCTGGTATGCAGGGGACGTGAACAGCATATCAGTGGGCGACAACACGAATTTGCAGGACGGGGTAGTCGTGCACGTCGCGAAGACCGCGCTCGGCGACCCTTCGCCGACCACCATAGGCAGCAATGTCTCAGTAGGCGCGCCCCAACCTCAATGATATCTCTGTGTTCCACGCAGCCCCATATGTTGCTGTGGCAGAGCCGCCACGTAGCGTACACTACACCGTCACTGTCGCTGGCCACCCTGAGAGACCTGCAAACTCGTTCACGCTACTTTCTACGCCACATGCAGGGCATGCGGCGTTGCTCCACGCCTGCACGGTTGAGGACGGCAGCTTGATAGGCATGGGTGCCACGCTGTGCGACGGCTCCAAGGTATGCGGTAGCGGTGGCACGAGAGTTTCGTCGTCGCTGTCCCTGAGTCCTCAATCAAACTTGCCTGGATCCAGTGCAACAGCAGCCATATGGGTTCTTTTCCTCTCGTGCAGGTGGAAGCGGGTGCCATTGTGGCAGCTGGCGCCCTGGTGACCCCTGGCACGACGGTGCCGTCAGGTGCGGCCGCCTCTCTAGGCGAGGTCCTGCCACGGACACGGCTGTGTGCTGATTGCTAACGCCAGCCCTGCCAGATGCTCGGGCACTGCTCGCAACCTTGCGGTGGGTGTCGCTGACAACAACAGATAGTTAACGCTAGCAGCGTGGCGAGCACGTGCGTTCTGATGCTGGACATCGCTGCGGTTGACGCCCTTTTGTGTGCTCCGCAGGCGAGGTGTGGGCGGGGCGGCCGGCGAAGCTGCTGCGGAAGATGGAGGAGGGCGAGGCGGAGTTCATCCTGCGGTCGGCGGACAACTACGCGATCCTGGCGGCGCTGCACGCGGAGGAGAACGCGAAGACGTTCCCGGAGCTGGAGGCCGACAAGGCCCGCCGCAGGCGCGCAGTGTGGCAAGACGCTTGCACTGCCATGTTGCTCCACCTCTTCCCTCTTGCGCGCTGGTTGAGCATCCTCGGTCACAAGCAGATCTGCGACGCGTTCTGCGTTCTGCGGTCTTGTTTAGCAGGCACTGCTGCATGTAGAAGAGTCTCCTGGTCCATACCGAGCCTGTCGCCACAGCGGTGTGCTGGTGCTGTGTCTTGAGCTCCATTCAGCGGTAACTGACGCCCCTGATGGGGTCTGCAGGGACCGTGCATTGCGCGACCCCGACTACGACAGCCACCTGGGCCTCCAGCGGGACCCAGAGACCAGGGAGATCGTCACAGTGGCGCAGCACACTTGAGCGCTACCACAGGGGAACGCCGAGTAGAGGGGTGTTGCAGCGCCGGTTCCATGGTGTTGATCATCAGCCAGCCTAGTCTGTTTCTCGCTGGTGGGCCAGTGTTTCCTGCAGGCCCTGTGATTACGAGGTCCAGCTGGACAAATTGAAGGTTGCTTGGGTCATGCATACAGCGATCTTAGAGCTGCATTCGATCTGTGTGACAACTCACATAGACCGGCATCCGCAAGTCTTCATACCTTCGTTTGTGCCCAGCAGACCGGGATTGTGCGACAGAGAGAGACTCCAGTTCAGCACAACAAGCGTACAAGGCACAAGGGTCAGGTTGCGCCGTGCAACCCCCCGCCCCTCCCGCCGTGACCTAAAGTCGTGCGTCAGCGCCCGACAGCAGCATGAGCGCCAGATGATACGCGCTCGCCATGAGTGCTGATCCGCCGGACATCGTCGCGCTGTTCGAGCAGATCGATGTCGATCACAGCGGGGACCTCAACCGCAAAGAGCTGCAGGTAGGGCTGCAACCAGACCAGACAAACGAGCCACTGCTCCTCGCAGTGCTCAAGCTGAGGCCGCGTGGCTCGCATCCTAGCAAGCCTTTGTGAACCTGGACGCCCCAGGCACTGCAGTTGGGCTTGTAGGCGCATCGATGTTCATTCGGCATTGCATATGTATCCTCCAGCATAAGTTAGGCAGGCCTACATCTGCCGCGGAACAGCTGCTGTTTGCTGTCCCCATGAGTCTCGGCTGTGACCGTCGGTGCGCATTTCAGTAGGATCCTGATGGTTTGACCCCGGGCCAGGCGGCGCTGCGCACGCTGGGCCTGCCGGCCAACGACGCGTACATGGACGAGATCATGCGCCAGTACGACGCCAACCGGGACGGGAGCGTGGACTTCGGCGAGTTCCGGCGCTACGTGGCCGCCAAGGAGGCCGCCATCCGGGCCGCGTTCGGCGCCCTGGACGTGGACGCCGACGGGGAGGTATCGCAGGCGGAGCTCACGACCGCCATGAGGCGCGTCCAAACCCTGACAGCCTCTCCCCTGATCCTAGCCGCCATGAGGCGCGCCGTGTGCGCTTGGCAGGCTCTGGTCAGCCGACTGACCTAGCGAGGGCCTGCAGGAGCGGTTCTGGTGAGACGCCAGCAGACGAACACGCTAGTTCAGGAGGTGTCGCAGGCGGAGCTCACGACCGCCATGAGGCGCGCCGGCTGCGCTGGGCACCAGACATCTTAGCCAGGGTGCACAGTCCAACACTGTTTACGTGCAAGCGAGCGAACGTTCATCTCAGGAGGCCGAGTCACCATCAAGGCCCTGGTCAGCACTTGTCTCGCCTAGCAAAGTTGCGGCATGGCATGTGTGGGCGTCTGCTTTGAATGCAACCCGAGAGGAGTGCCCACATATGTTGGCCTCCCATGCTGAGACAGATGGTGCGGAAAGTCCCGGACGGCCGTCAGCTGTCGGGATTTGTTGACGCCGAAACCTGGGCGTTCTTGCAGGAAGCTGGGATTCGAGATGCAGCCCAGCGACGCGCGGCGGATGGTGGAGCTGCTGGACACCGACCACGACCAGCAGGCGCGGTTCCCGCGGCCATCCTGCTCAGCGAGCTCGCAGTCTCAGCATTTGCACGGCCTGACCTCAGTCTCGGGGTCAACATGAGCCCTTACCCAATCAGTAGGTTCTACATTTCCACCCCAACTCACAACTTTGTGAAATCCCCTGCTATGTCATAGGTTGGCCAACCACCAGCTACATCAGCCGCGGCTGCTGCTTAGCGTGCACGCTACCGCAGTGCGCAGCCATGCGTAAGAAATCCGGCAGTACTGCTGTGTGAAGTGTGCCGTCCGGTGGAGCGCAGGTGAGCTTCGAGGAGTTCCGGCGCTTTGCAGTGCTGCTGCCGGAGAGGCAGCTAGCGCAGGAACGCATCCTGGCGACGTGGATCGACTCCGCAGACTGGATGGAGGGCGTCGAGTACCGGTGCGGCCAGAGGCTGACTAGTTGTGTTGCGGCTTACGGACTTTACGTGGTATTTAAATTTGCCTGTGGGATGCGGACTGTCGTCACAGCGACCAGCATACACAGTGGAGCGAGACAGCACCCATGTACGTGCTGTAGTCGTGCTGCATCCTGGTGTTGGCAGTCTTGGCATGAGGAGATTGTCAATCCTACAGGAATCTGCTTTCGCTGGATGCATGCAGCTGCTGAAATTGCGAAGCTGCTCTTGGTACGTGCTCGTCATCACTGGCTGCTTGTGCAGGCTGTGCTTGACACCACCGACCACAGTGATGCAGCGTTTTGTGGCCGGCGGCGTTGCCGGCGCCATCTCGCGCACGCTTGTTGCACCGCTGGAAAGGCTGCGGACTATGGCGCGTCTCGTTCACTGCAGCGCATCCTGCAGCTGCTATCCAGCATCCGTAGACAGGATCAAGCTCACGTGCTGCAATCCTGAAGTGCCTCGGGCTCGGCGTACTCATCGCACCCTTTTGCGCGCTCTCATCGTTGGATCTGCCTTGCGGCAGATGATGGCTGATGCGTCAAATACCACCATCCGCACGACAGTGCAGCGCATGTGGGCGGATGGCGCGCTGCGCGGCCTCTGGAAAGGCGCGGTTTCTGCAATGCGAGCATCAGTTACTGCCAAATGACGCTGATTGGTTGTACGCAGGCCCAAGCTCATACAGGTCCAAATTATGGTCACATGCCAACAGCCTGGTGATGAGCTGCAGGCAACGGAGCCACGGTCCTGAAGGTGGTGCCGCAGAGCGCAATACAGATGACTGTCTACGACACAGTAAAGGACCTGATGCTCAGTCGCCAGCCCGGCGTCGAACTCAACAATCCACAACGGCTATTCGCAGGTGGGATGCCGAGCCAGCTGGTGCTCGAGCGGATGAGAGGCGCACCTGCATACCCCGCCAATGATGGGATGGCGCGTGTGCAGGCTTTGTGGCAGGGTCAGCGAGCACGGCTGCTACGTATCCGCTGGAGGCTCTGCGGACGCACATATCGCTTGGCAGACGGGGAGGGTACGCGACGATCGTGCGGGACATTGTGCGAGAAAGGGTAATTTTGCCGCCATCCTGACACTTCTGCGCACCACTTCGGCAGGACGCATCACTAGTCGACATCTTGTATGGGTCCACATGCCTAGTGATGATGAACTCGACCATGGACGAGCTGTCACATGCAGGGGGTGCGAGGATTGTACCAGGGCTTTGGCGCCTCCATGACCAACACTGCAGTGACAGTCGCGTGCGTCTGACTCTCTGCCTACAGTACATGTCTACGGCCAAATCAGCCAGATCTTGAAGCAGCTATGCGCCTGCGTAGGCTCGGCTTCACGTCCTACGAAGTCGGCGTTGACATCTACAGAAAGCTGCATAATGGTCAGAAGCCAAACCCAGGTGACGCCACTTGCCTGCCTTTGGCGCCATCGCTGCTGCGGAGGACCAGCAGACATTGTACGTTGGGTCAGCCTCATTTGAAAACCTGCGCTGCTCTTGCAGCACATGCCAGCATTGACACAGCAGCAACATAATCTTGAGTGTCTTCACCCCTGGCTGTGCAGGTGAAAGAGGCTGGATAGCGGGCTGCGCTGCCATCGGCGTCATGGCGGCGACGATGCCCTTGGAGGTCGTGTCGAGGCGGATGCAGGTAAACGCCCTATTCCGCGCCCCAACACTCGTCGCTAGCAGATCGCACGTCAACATATAGTCAGCAACCGGCCTTGCGCCACGCATTGAAGCACAGCCTGGCTCTGAATGAGCAGCAACCCCATACGCTGTGGCCTGCATCCCTGTCTCCCGGTAACCGGGCCGTGATCATAAGGTGCACATCCTTGGTGACCATCGGGCTGTATGTGATGCGTAGATCCAGGGGTCGCCCGGCTACCCGATGAGGTACAGGAGCATGGCAAACGCCTTCCAGGTCATCACCCGGGAGGAGGGACCCCAGGCCCTGTGGCGCGGATCCCTCTTCAGCTACATGAAGGCAAGCTGTCTGATCTCCGTCACGCCCTCCCCTCTGCGATGTTGGTAACCTGTGCGGTGCAGCGTCGCTGTGGCTGATGTGCTGCGCGCAGTTGGTGACTGTCCCACCGCAATACTAACGCTGTGATGGGTGAGCGCTAGGCAGCCTGTACATGATGTCGCTGTGTCCGCGGCATGCAGGTGGCGCCGTCCATCGGCATCGTGAGGTACCTGTACGAGGCGCTGATGAAATTCAGCGGAACAGACGGCATTCGGGGCTTCAGGGAGCCGCCGCAGCCCAAGCAGCACGCCGTCGCTGCCGCATGACCCGGCGGCCGAGCAGCGATGTCGCTTGCTCATCGAGATCATTGGCGGATGTCGTGTCACACAGTGCTGTGACCACATTCAACCATCCGCTCACGATTTGGTCGACTGATTCGACAAGCGTCGTTCCGCTGCGTTGGCAACCCCAGTCTGCTCAGAGGAAAGGCTCCGTGACCCTCTGTCATCCAGGTCGCAGTAACAGGGTTTGTTTGTGCTCGCAAAGCGGTTCGAACCTGCGCCGGACAGGTAAGGAGGGTCGTGGGCTTGCTTGTGCAGCCATCGTGCGGCATTGCGGTGTAGCTTGGTTGGTGGTGCTTCATGGCAGGTGGCCACCCAAGCATGAGGGACCGTGCACATGCCGTGCCCATGAGGCGATCGATAGAAGTGTTCGATGACAAAGAGAATCAGGGGCCAGGTGGGTACGTCCCCTGGACTGGAGTGCAGCCGTCCCCCGCACAGACCGACGCCGTGGATCTGAAGATCAACCGGAAGCCCTGGAGGAAAACGCAGGACCAGCAGCCCGGGCGCACAGTCCTGAGTGATATCACCCCGCTCTTCAAGCGAACAGCGGTGAGTCACGCGATTCCACGCCCGACGAGATGAATGTTTTGGGCTGCCCCCACCCCCCAACCGCTTCTTTCCATATCGAGCCCACTACCTGCATGACCCGTTCTGCAGGCCTGGTTTCAAAAGCCTGTGCTGTTGCAGCCGGATCTTTGTTGCATTGCAACGCGAGCCTTGCAAACATACATTGCTTGCGACCGCAACAGGAAGCTAGCAGCGATGTGCCACCCCATGTCAGGCGGCAGAGGGCCAGCAACAAGTGCATGCATGAGCGCCTCTGAAGGTTTGCATTGCCGAGCAGGGGCTCTTCACGGACAAGAACGTGATGGCCGACGCGGAGGCAGAGCCCATGCTGCAGGGCAGCAACAGCAGTCAGAAGAAGGTGACCTCTCGCCAACATTACGTGAGAGACTGCAACAACTAGATGTGCTGCGGTCCAGCATCTGGTGAAACCCTGGCAACTGCATTCAGTCAGGCAGTCGCCCCCGCTGGCACGCGCATGGGTGGCGCCGACGGAGTTGCCGTGTCGTCGACGATCAGCGCCTCCGCTGCAACCTGCGATGCGCTGGATGCATGCAACCGCTGATTACAAGGGTTCGAGCAGCAATTGTGTTTCTCCGCAGGCATCAGGGCGTCTGCTCGGCAAGCTCTCGCGCGGCAAGGTGTCGCACAGCAAGCCGCCTCTGGCGACCGCCCCAGTGCCCGCTGAGACGCCGGCAATGACGTCCTCGGACGGCGGGAGCTGCTGCGCAGCCCTTGCGAGCCAGAAGCGGGCGTCGGCGGGTCCTTTGCGCTTCTTTCGGTGAATCAAACAGATGCACATGTGCACGCAAGCACGCGTGGCATGCAGGGCGACTGCAACCGTGCGCTTCGCGTCGTTTACGTTTTCTGAGGGTACGTCATAGTGTGACGGTATGGTGTGCAAGTCAGCAACGGTGCGCAGAGGGGAGAGTGTTATGTCGGAGGTTCAGGATGCGTACAGGAATGACTAGGCAGCATAACAGACGCTCAGTGATGGCAAAAGGTAGCCACTCAAAGCAAGCCACACCCCGCTACTTGTAGCTGTGCCATGCTGGCGCATCTCCAACAAGCACCGCAGTTCGTAGGAACCAGAGCCATATACAGGTGCTCAGGCTCGGCAGCCTGCGCGCAGAGACGAGCACACATGCTGCGCGGGCAAATTACAGTGCTATACTTCTCAATGCCACGCCCCTCCGTTGACGAGTGACTTCGCAGCAGCCCCGCCCACGGTGTACGATTTTCAGGCAGGGGGAGCTTCATCAGGACTTTCTGCCAAACTTGCGATCGGACGCTTGTGGCCACATCGCGGCCATCAAATCGCCACAAGTGTGCAGGTGACAAGGCTGTCACCCATGCATTGGTTGTCGCCTGCGTCTCAGCGTCGCCGAGCATCTGGCACGCCCACGACCATTTCACCCGTGCCGACCCCTTGCTGGCACCGTTGACCGTGGCTTCCCGGGACAGAGTGTCTGAGCTTCGGGCGGCTCCATACCGCACGTAGCATCGCTGCTCTTGTGCGGGCACAATGTCAGAGCCTGCACACAGGCTACGCCTTGTGCCCATGCTGCGTATACGTCGTTGCAGCTCGAGCTGCGCCGTCAGGCCTAACACAGCCCGGCATCGGGCACAGGGTAAATGACTAGCAGGAGGCGTCCAGGCGTATAGGCTGCGCTCTGATGCGATGGTTTATATCACAGCGCAGGCATGGGCCGCCAGGACATCGTGTCATGCATTCCGGAGGTGCCCATCACGGTGATGCGGCCGCCGCCGGACGCGGACAAGCTTGTCGATGCCCTCTATGATGCGGGTCAGCCGCGCGCCAACCGTGCGCCGACAGTGGAGAAGCCCGCTGGGACCGAGGACAGGTGCGCAGAATGACCTCAACAGATACGCGAGCAACAAGTGATCATGTTCGGCGCCGCAGCACCAGCTGCATGCTCTGAGCAGCATGGCTTAACCTGTTGGTCAACGCACTGATCATTCTCCAGTTTCGGAGCGATCTGCATTTCCGGTGCGCATACAACGGCCTAGCATGCTCTGGCTGCGCACCAACGTGCGCCACAATGTGAGTAGTGCAGTTGTGCGCCGCAGCCCCA
>JAABUX010011037.1_pt1 | contig 10025 bp, 11 predicted proteins | sample 5561851 | NCBI WGS metagenome assembly JAABUX01 (sample SAMN10711883, study PRJNA513361) | rock metagenome | isolation source: Antarctica rocks | place: Antarctica: Victoria Land, Richard Nunatak red sandstone | collected 2016-01-03 | reverse complement strand
CTCCTCGCCGGCCAAAGCAGAAGAGGGTGCGGGGCTTCGTTGCGTCCGCGGCCAGGTCAGTTGACCGGCCCCGTTGCGGCTACGCCGAGAGCTCCAGTTGCTGCCCACGGTCGATATCGGCCGCCCACACGGGGCGGCCGTTCGTGTCGACCGGGTCGCGGTGCACAAGCTCGAGCAGGTACTCGCCGACGGTGAGCCCTGCCGCGGCCGAGCGCGCCTTGATCGCTTCACGATCTTGGTCTTTGCAGCGGACCGGCACCCCGACACGGGGACCTTTACCCGGGTAAGCCATGCAGGCAGGTCAACTACTACCTCCGCCGAAAAGGCGCTAGCTGCTATCGGCGTGTCGCGGATTCGATCGCAGCTCTGCTTCTCCACAGCCAGTCAGGTGGTGGCCAAGATCAGTGACAACGGCATCAGCGCGCTTCGCGGCAGGTACCGCCCCGGCTACGAGAGGCGCTCGACCTTGTGGGAACAAACGCCGTCGAGCATCATCGTCCGACAGACATCCCGGCTGCTCCACAGCCGCAAGGAACGCGCCGAGGCCATCGAACTACCGGGCACGCATCCGGGTCGGCATCTTGACCGTTGAGGGGCCAGGACCTCGACCTATCGAACGTCTACGGTTGCGGCATGGCCGAGAGGCTTGGCGAGTTCGACATCATGGGATCTGAGGTGAAGTCCGAGCGGGTCGCCGCCGCTGTTGTTACCGCCCACAGTGGCCGGCCGCTACGAGACAGCGTCGCGAACATGCGGTTCTTATCTAACCGCGTTTCAGGAGTGCGGCCTTTGCACTGGCGAACTCATGTTTATCAAGAGCGCCATGCTGATGCCTCAGCTCAGGCGGCACGCTGAAAAGAGCGCGATGCAGCAGCCTGACGGCTGCTGCATCAGATTGACCCACTTGCAAGGCGCCGCACGGCCAGTGACGCCGGGTGGTGGCAACGCATCGTGGGCAAAGGCATATAGAAACCACAAAAGATGTAGCGGGTTCACCCGATCGGCCGATGCCGTGCGGCCGGATGGGGGAGCAGGGTCTGCCTCGTCGAGCCCCCTCCGCTAACCGCACAATCATTCGTGCTCGCGCCTGCGCGACGCTGAAGTGCCTACTACGGTTCGCGGGGTCAGGCTTCGTCATCCGTGACGATGATTGGAAGGACCCGCCGATGTTACGTCGCCCTCGCCGGCTGCGGATTTTTGTGGCCGCTGCGGCTATCGCACTAAGTCCCGTGCTCGGCACCGCTGGCGGATCCTTGTCGGCGCGCGCCGCTGGGGTAGCGGTGGGTCCACAGCCGCTACCCGCCCCGCCGGTGTCAGGCCGTGCGATTCCCAGTGGCGGCCAAATCGGGCGGCCCGACCCCTCCCCTGTGCCCCGCCCTCCGATTCCGCCGCTTTCGCTGCTGAAGGTGCGACCGGCCAACGTGCCGCTGCGGCCTGCCACGAATTTCGGGAAGCCCGGAATTCCGGTGCCGCCGGTTGGGCATTCATGGGGCCATGGCACACCGCCCGTGCCGTCTGTCCCCCGCACGGGTCGGGTGAAGCCCAACTACGCTACGGGAGCGAGCTGCAACAGCATGAGCCCGTGCGGCCCATTGAACTATAGCAACGGACCGATCGTGCATCACCCGCTCGTGTATTTGATCTTCTGGGGTCCGACGTGGACAACTGACACGGCCGAGAAGGCGGCGATGGCGGCCCAGGAGCAGTTCTTCAACCAATTGGCGGGCACACCCTACGATCGGATACTCGGCCAGTACTCGGATGGCAATGACTATCCGCACGACGACATTAAATTCGCGGGCATCTGGGTTGATACCTCAACCCCAGCGTTTCCGGTCAGCGACGATCTCACCGGGCGGGAAGCCCACTACGCGGCCGGCGTGAACGGCTGGGCAGACACCCCGGACTCGACCTTCATCGTCTATCCCCAAAACAACACCCAGTACGTCACCACAGACTGCGGCAGGCATACCTACTACAACTCAGGTGCGGGTGAATATATTGCCGCCTACGTGCAATACGATCCGTCGTGTCGTGGCAGCACGATTCCTAATAACATGACCCAGGTCGCTAGTCACGAGTTCTTTGAGATGGTGACCGACCCGGACACGGTCTACGGTTTCCGTACCAACTCGGCCCAAGGCAAGCAGGAGATCGGAGATCTGTGCAGCGGTATTGGTGAAAACTTCTTCGGTGTCGTAATACAAACGGAATTCGACAATGCTTCCAGGGCCTGTCGGGCGGCCGCCGACGGCGGTACAACCATTCCGGGAAATAGCCGACTTGTGGACACCAGATCGAGCCCGCCAACGGTCGGGAATATACAGCCAGGTGTTCCATATTATCTGCACTACACCGCCGATCACGTAAATATGGAATACCTTCAAGTGACCACCGTGAACACGGCTGGCAGCGGCCTGCTTAGGGTCTTTCCCTATGGCGAGCCAACGCCACTGACGTCGACATCAACCTGTATCCGGGGGTGAACAATACCCATTTCCTGTCAGTGCCGGTCGGCTATGGTGGGGAAATCGAATTCAGCGTTGAAGGAACGACAACGGACGCGATTGTTGATTACGTTGGCTATTCTTCAGACGGTATCACTCCGGGCGGGGCGTTTCATGCGATCAACCCGGCCCGGGTGGCCGATTCGCGCACCCCCACCCCGTCTTGCCTCTGCGCGCCGATCCCCCCGCATTCGACCGGTTACGCGGGCTACTCCAACGACACGAACGGACAACCAACCGGGGCGGGAACGCAGGCCTTCGGGGGTGTCCTGGTCCATGTCACCGCCGTAGCCCCGACCTCGGCCGGCTACCTGACCGTATGGTCGCCGACGGCAAACTCCGACGGAACATTCCCGCCCACGGCGCCGGGAACGCCCCCAACTACGACCTCGGTCAGCTTCACTGGACATCAGAGCGCCGGCAACACGGCCTACGTGCAACATGCCACCGCCTCAACCGGCACCGGATACGCATACGTTGCCATCTACAATGGGTCCGCAAGCACCCTCAATTACGTGGTTGACCTGCAGGGCTATCAGGCATCCACGACCGACCTGCAGTCTCCGGTCAGTCCGCATACCCGGATCGAAGACTCCCGGAATTGCGGTAGCGTCGGAGGTATGCTGTGCACGAAACTTAGTGCAGGTGTGCCAAGCCACTTCAACGTATTCCGGCGAGGCCCGGTGCCGGATGCCGGCATGAAGGGCGCGTTACTGCACGTCGTCACTTTGAATGCCACCGGAACCGGATACCTGCAAGTCTGGAATCCGGATCAGGCGATGCCGCTGAGTTCATTGAACCAGATCATCCCCTCAACCGTCGTCGGCGACGCCGCATATGTGCCGATTTCGTCAACGGGGTCCATCGAAATTGAGAGCGCCGTGAGCACCGACGTCATCATCGAAATCGAAGGATGGACCGGCTAGCGACACGAAGGCAGACCGAGGGGGCATGGTCACGAACAAGTTGGGCTTGTTGCTGCTATCTGCGGCGCTCGGACTGTCGTGGCTGACAACGGGCTGCGGCAGCGGGTATGCCTCCTGCTCCCCGGCCACCCTTGTCGTGTTCCCCGACGTTCTGCACCCTGGCGCCACTGCGGTGGTCCGGAGCAAGGGATACCCGTGTCATCACAGCCCCGTCAGCGGGTCGGAGATGGCTTTCCTTATAGTGACCAACGTCGAGAATATGATCGAAGAGGACCCTGTGGGTAGCGGACCTGTCGCTAAGGACGGTTCGTTTGACTTCGTAATTCACACTCCGGGCAGCTTCAATTCTCGCCTGACTGACATAAGACCGGAGGCGTACATCCTCGTAAGAGGAGCAACACTTCCTCCGTGCCCGCGACCTGCTGCATGCGCGACGTATGGGACAAAGGTAATGATCGCGGTGCCTTGATAATTGGGCGGTCAGTGGCTGGTCACATGGTTTGTGGGCTTGGTAGCCATGGGTTCCTGCGGCGAGTTGAGTCGTCGGGTCTGCCGCAGCTCTTGGTTGACATCTGCTTTTGTGGGACGAGGCCCCGCAGGAAGGATGTCGTAATGCCGAAGAAGTTCCCGTCGGAGTTCAAGCGAGACGTCGTCACAGTCGCGCGTCGCGGCGACCTGACGATCCCCGAGGTCGCGATCGACTTCAACGTCTCGGAGGAGCTTGCCCTCGACCACCCCGTAAGTCGATGTTGGCTTGGCGCATCCAGCGGCGGCTCCGGCTCGGTTTAGGTGCGGGTGGCCGCGCTGGGGCGGGTGACGCCGACGAGTTGCCCGAAGCCGTCGACGTGTGGCCGTTTGCGGGGCGGCACGGGGTTCAGTCCTCGTCGCTGTCCGGGCCGGCGTACGCGGCCCGGTTGATGGCGCCCTGCGCGTCGGTGATGCCCCGGTGCATCTGGTGGGCGCCCTGGGAGGCGTGCTCGAGCCCGACGCTGGCCGCTTCGACCGCGCCCGCCGGATCGTCCTCCCACTCGGTCCCCGCATCGATCTTGATGCCGCCCTGGTCGAGTTGACCGCGAAGCGCCCGGATGATCTGCTCGAAGGCCTGCGGCAGTCCGCCGGCGAGGCAGCTCAACTCCCCCAGCGCCTGGCCGACGTCGGCCGGGAACTGCCATCCGGGCCGGCCGGCCTCCAGCCGCCCGTTGCTGCGGTGGTTGGCATCCCGGACCGCCTGCCCGGCCACGTTCAACGCGCGGGCCGGTGATCCGTCGTCCTCGACCTGACCGGGAAAGCTCTCGTACGACCCCATCTGGTCACCTCCCTGATCGGTGGCCGGCTCCTACTGCCGGCGCGGAGCGGGCGAAGCTCGTCCTCGAGGTTGTCGGGGTCGGGGAAGTGGCCACGGCCGAGCAGGGATGTTGGTAACGCTGCTGTCACCAGCCGCAATGCCGCGCAGACGCGGCTGGATCGTCGGTGAGGTACCCAGGATCATTTCATGGTGCTGGCCGAGGGCGACATTGACGAGCTGATCGAGTTCTGGACTCTGCTAGATGAGGATCGGGAGCTGTTGGTCGGCAGGCGCGGACCCAGCGCTCTGGGCTTCGCGTTGCTGTTAAGGCACTACAGCCGGGCCGGCCGGTTCCCTCGCGGGCGTGCCGACTTGTCCGATACCGTGCTCGAGTTCGTGGCGGGTCACGCCGTCGGCGGCTCGATGCGCTCCGTCCGGGAACTGAGCCAGCAGTTCGTCACGAACCCGCTCCGGCCGCCGCTCAGCGTGCGCGACATTGCTGGCCAGCCATGCAGTCAGCCTCGAGATCACCGACACGCTGGTCGAGTGCCTGGCGGGCGGCCGCGGCCGCTCGATATGGATGAGGAGCGGGTATATCTCCCTGCCCTTGCGGTACCAGTTGCTCGGAAGGCCGAGTGGCAGTTTCCCAATGACCACTTGAACGCCCTCGCCGACGATCTTGGTCAGGTCGAGAACGTCATCACAATTGGCTGGCGTGGCGCAGAGGACAATTCATCGAATTCATGTTCGATCTTTTGCGGCCAGGAACGGCCGCACACATTGTTTGCGAGAGTGAAGAAGCGTCACGAGAAGCGTGGAACAACATTCGCCACGTGAGACGGTTCGCGGTCTATGCGCCAGTTGGTACTGGCTTTAGCGGATTGATGAACGATCCGGTAAGGTTTCGCGGAATTTGAATGGCCAGGAGCCCACTACGCTCACTCAGGCAGAATCGCGTGCGGGACTCCCGTCAGTGGGCAGAGAGTTTCTGCGCCGCCCATCCGGTTGGATAGGCCGCCGCTCAGGGTCGCCACGGTGGGCTGACCTCCTTTCCTTATCCTGCCCGCCGAACCCTTGACATCCTGTGACGACGGGACTATGCAGCGCAATACCACTAAGCCCGCAGCACCAGGTGGGGAATCAAAGAAGGTGCGCTCTATACACCGTGGGGGCGCCGGGCTCCGACCACGTGGGGCACGGCTATCTGCCGGGCTGGTCAGGCGTGACACCCGCAGAACGGGTCTCCGCCCATCGTCATCGGAGTTCGCCATGCGTCAAGCCTCACGCAGAATCCGTCTCACCGCGGTCGCGGTCCTGTTGGGCGCCGGCACCCTGCAAGGGCTGGGTGTTTCGTCGGCAGCCGCCGGCCAACAGGCCCCAGCCCTACCGGCCGTACCAACGACCGCAGGGCCGCCGCCGGTACCCGTGCCGCAGCTGCCCGCGACCCCGCTCGGCGCCAGGCCGCTACCTGTGCCTCCCGCCCTAACGGTGCCATCAGTGCCGGCGGTGCCGGCGAGCCGCCCCCTGCTGCCGCCCATCTCCCACCTGCAGCACCGGCCGGCATCCGTACCGCCACCATTGCTGACAAATTTCGGGACCCCTGGGGTGCCGCGCCCGGGCCCCGGTCAGGCCTGGGGCCACGGAATGCCCGGGCCGAGCGGGGTGGCGGCAGCCGCCAGCCTGCCTTCTGACGGCTATGACCCGGTCCCTCACTGCAACGCCGACGACGGCTCGTCGTGCTCAGGGCCTCTGACTAGGGGCTCCGGCGTGGTTCAACACCATCCGCGGGTTTACGTGATCTTTTGGGGCCCGGAGTGGAACACCAACGCGCTGGACTACCAAGCGGTGGAAGTTGCCCAGGAGAATTTGGTCAATCAACTGGCGGGCACGCCCTACCAGCGGCTGCTGGGTCAGTATGCGGACCCGACTGATTTCCCGCACGACGACACCGCTCTTGGCGGGGTTTGGGTCGACCCCGCGACCCCGCCCACGATCACTGGGGATGACTCGACCTTTGCCACCGAGGCCGCCCGAGCCAGCCAGATCAACGGCTGGCCCAACACCGCGGACACTGACTTCATCATCTACCCGCAGAACGGCACGTCCTACGTGGAGACGCTTTGCGGCAAGCACACCGACTACCACGATCCAAAGACCCAAAACGACTTCCTCGCGGCGTACGTCCGCTACGCAGCGACCTGCACCAAGACGCCAACCAACGCGGGGAACATGACCATGGTCGCCAGCCATGAATTTGACGAGATGGTCACCGACCCCGACACGATTCACGGCTGGCGCGCTGGTTCGTCGGGCCAAAACGGCGAGATCGGGGACCTGTGTAATCGGCAGCCGGGCTTATTCGTCGCCGGGTTGTATGCGCAGACGGAGTTCGACAACAAGAGCGGCCAGTGCCGGATGGACGCGGACGGCCAGACTTCCCCACCGCAGAGCGTGCGGTCCACAACGATGCAGGTGAGTCCGACATCGGACGGCTTCATCACCGAGGCGAATCGCGACCACATCAACATGCTCAACCTCGAAATCACCACCACGAACAGCGCCGGCAATGGGCTGCTGGTCGTCTATCCGGCCGGGCAGCCCGCCCCGCGCACGACCGACATCAACTTCACCGCTGGAAAAACGATCACCCAGCTGGTCAGCATTCCCCTCGGCGTCGGCGGTGAAGTGGATTTCAGTGCGACCGCCGGCACCGAGGTGATCGTCGATTTTCTTGGTGTGTCCTACGACGGTTTCTACGCTGGCGTCGCCACGTCGCACGCCAGTGACCAGGCGCGGGTCGCGGACTCCCGCACGCCGACCGCCTACTGTGCTTGCCGGCCGATCGCGCCGCATTCCATCGGATACGCCGGCTTCTATAACGACATCAACGGCAACCCGACCGGTGTTCTAGCGGGGACTGACGGCGTATCGGTGCACATCACGGCGCTAGGGCCGGCCGGGTTGGGCTATCTCACTGCCTGGCCGAGTGTCGCGAACGTCGGCGCCGCCATCCCACCGACCAACCCGGGCCCACCGCCGGTGACCACCTCGGTGAGTTTCTCGGCCGGAATTAGCAGCGGCAACGACGTAATCGTCGCACCAGCGAAAGATGTGAACGGCCAGCAATACGGCTACTTCGCGATCTACAACGGATCATCGGTGACGCTGAACTACCTGGTCGACCTGCACGGATACTCGACGGGGTCGGCGCCGGGGCGGCAGACCTCAATCAGCCCGGTCACCAGGATCGAGGACACCCGCTCCTGCGGGCCCCTTGGCGGAAACCTGTGCGGACAACTCGCCCCGGGCGCCCCCACCAGCTTCCAGGTGGAGGGCCGAGGGCCGACCGCCAGAAGCGGGATGGCGAACGTGCTGCTGCACGTGAGCACCCTGAACTCCGCCGGCCGCGGCTACGTCCAAGTCTGGAACGGGGACACTGGACCGCCGAACACCTCACTGAACCAGACCGTGCCCGGAGCCGTGGTCAACGACTCGATCTACGTCAAGGTCGCCGCCAACGGACGCGTCTATATCCTGAGCACCGTCGCCACCGACGTCATCATCGAAATTCACGAATGGGGAGGCAGCTAATCACCCCCACGGCGCGACCCCGGCACCTTCGTCGACGAGCCGGGGTGGTGGTTGTAGGCCTTCTACTGATGACCGCGGCCGGCTGCGCCTCGACCCCGCATCGAGGCGCAGCTGGCTGCGGGGTGTACCCGCTCACCCTCCAACAGCCGCAGCCCCTCACGCCCGGCGAGAACGTAACGGTCGTCAGCCGCGGCTACCGATGCCATGACGGCACCGTCTCCGGCTCCGAATCCGTCTATTTCAGCCCGCCCTACAATCCGCCGGACAGGCTCGGAGCCACCCAAGTAGCCCGAGACGGAGCATTCGAAATAACTGTTCGAATCCCCCCCAACGCCCCCCCCATCCCCCTTGGTGTGCTGGAAGCGTCCGGCCCCACCCGAGAAATCTGTGCCGGCACCTCCATGAGCTGTGGAGGCTATGTCATCAACGTTGCGATCAGGCGCTAGCCCGGGTGTTGTAGTAGTGGGTTGATCTTGTGGTGCGACACGGGGGGTAAATGCGCGAAAGTGCCTGTCACCGCTGAGATTCTGTGTTTGTCGAGGACGCAGAGGGGTCTCAGTAGGAAGGCACTTCGCAGGTGCACGTTACAACGGAGCAGATGTGTCCGGTGGTCACGGCGGATGGCCGGGAGGTCGTGTCGCACGTACGGCGCGGAGCGTCGCGTAAACGATCGGTTTTGTGCCCGCCGCAATCTTTGCGATATCGTTCTCGGTCGACTCCCATCGTCGCCTCCTCAAGACTGCGCCATTGATAAGAGCCCATCGAAGCCCTCTGCCTCGGCGACAGTGGCGCTCGAAATCAACCTGGGCCGCGGCCAGAAGGACAACCAGGTTCTTCGGACGCGGGACTCCGGCAGTTGGAAGCGTATCCAGCAAGAACTCCCACAGAAGCTCCCCATTGCCGGGACTCATATCGCTTTCGCGGACAATCAAGGCAGTCAACTGTTGATTGGCCCACGAAGGGTCAAGAACCGCGGCGAGCGCCCCTACGAAATTCTGATCGCCGGGATTAGTGGGCGGCGGCGGCATCGGCCCCGGCCCCGGCCCAGAAGCGATTCCAACCTGAACCGAATTGGCCGTTACAAGCACGGCAATACGGCGTGGTAAGCCACCGATGGAAAGAGGAAGAATTGGGATCTCTTCAACGAGTTTAACCAGCTCCAAATTGGCGGGCACACGAGTCGCAACGGTGTTAGCCTCGATATTTCACGCACCCGTTGAGATCGCGGTTGTTGATCTTGCCGTTGGGTTTTGGCGTGGTTTTCGGTGTGGGGGCACGATGGTGCGCCCGGTGTGCGCCGGTGGTGGTGTTGCCGGGTCTCCGGTGGTTGGGGAGTGGTGGTTGGCCGTCAGGTGGGCCAGGGTGCTTGCCGCAGCCGGGTGAACGCGGTGGCGAGGTGGGTGGCCCAGGGCCAGTCGATGTCGATGCGCAGCCGCCAGGTCCGGCCGGTTTTCACGAGTCGGGCGGCGACGTGGCAGATGCGGTAGCGGAACGCGGCGGGTTCGCAGCGGGCCAGATGTCCGGTGAAGCACAGCGCCTGGGCCCAGGTGAGTAGATCGGCTGCGGCCAGGGACAGTTCAAGCCAGACCCGGTTCTGCTCGTAGCCTTTGCAGGTTATCTGGAGTCGTCCGGCGACTATCAATGACGTGCATGACGTGGCCTGAGAGCTCAGCGGAGTACGTCGTGGATGCGATTACCTTCCGTCGTCCATCACGG
>JAABUX010011035.1_pt1 | contig 10027 bp, 22 predicted proteins | sample 5561851 | NCBI WGS metagenome assembly JAABUX01 (sample SAMN10711883, study PRJNA513361) | rock metagenome | isolation source: Antarctica rocks | place: Antarctica: Victoria Land, Richard Nunatak red sandstone | collected 2016-01-03 | reverse complement strand
GAACAGCAAATACGATCAGCTGCCGCCGGCTGGCCAGTATTTACAAGGTGAGCTCCGTCCTGCGAGCGAGCACCGTGCACAGCTTACTCAATCCTGCCTCTGACAATCTTGCCTGGTAGCGCTCCATCGACAACACTGCTTGATCAAGTGGCTCGATCACCACGACCAAGGACGCCCATCATTTGCGGCGCAGGCGGCGACGTGGACGTGCAGGGGCTGGTGAAGAGCACGGTGGCGCGCGGTGAGGACGAGTTCCCGAACGGCCTGCTGCGGGTGTCCGACTGCCACGACAGCGTCGTCTACGCGCTCGCGCCGCTGCAGTTCGCCTCCATCTACTGCTGCTCCGACTGCACCGTGGTGCGCACCAGGCTCAGAGGGAGCAATGTGCATTCTGGGTCTCCGTTGGTTTGAGGCAGAACCTGTGCAGCGTTGTCAAAACTGTGACCAGCAGCTGCTGCTGTGAGTGACAATTGCCGCGCCAACAATGCATTCCTGCACTCATCTGCTGCGGCATGCTTGTCATTAGCGACTGGCTGCCACGCGGTCAGGTGCTGGGGGCGGTGGGGCGGGTGGTGCGGATGGAGCGGTGCGAGCGGGTGCAGCTGATCACGGCGGCGGCGCGGCTGATCGTGTCCAGCTGCCACGACTGCATCCTGTACCTGGGCGTCAACCACGCGCCGCTGCTCATCGGCGACAACCGCTTCATCCAGGCGCGCGCCGCGTCGGTCTTCGCGTACGGAGCCCTGCGTATGATTGCGGCTGAACTACGCCGCCAAAAAGTCTCAGCCGCTGGGACGGCAGAGGGGTTCAATGCCAGTACATTCCTTCTGATCGCGGTGGCCTGCAAATTAGCTGTGTTGCAGCATCATCTCCTGCTTGGATCCTACAAACAACCGCCCATGAGGCTTTCACATGGCTGCCGACCCTGGGGCACCACACTGCAGATGGCGCCGTACAACACGCAGTACGAGAGGTTGGGCGCCCACATGGAGGCGGCCGGCGTGGCGCCGGAGCCCAATCTGTGGGACCAGCCGGTGTCGCTGGCGCGCGAGCACGGGCGCGCGACGCCGGACACGCCGCTGCACAGCGCCACGTCGGGCAGCAGCCCGCCGACGTCGCTGCCCGGCAGCCCTGGGTCCAGCAGCGGCGCCGGCAGCAGCCGCGGGCCCGGGGGCCCGCCGCCGGCCTGGTCGCTGCTGCCGCCGGACAAGCTGCTGCCGTTCATGATCCCGTTCCAGGGCGGGCGGGGCCACATGTGCGGCGGCGCCGCCACCGACGCCAATACGAGGTATGCTGCTGGTCACTAAGCCTGCATGCCTCCTCGATTGCAGCAACAGTATTGCATTGATTGTGGACAGGCACTACAACAACCGCAGAGCAAATCGACAGTGGGTCGGCTGACATCGAAACCCCGCCAAGGGGCCTGCTCAACTTTGCTGCACCTGCCCTCAACCGCAGCGACTTTGCTTCTCAGCAGGTGGTCAGCGGATGTGGGCAGCCTGGTGGGCTTGGAGAGCAGCGGCAGCGGCGGCTCGCTGCCGCTCGGCTCGATGGCCAGCACGACGGCCCCGGCGGTCGCCAGCGGCACAGCGCCGGCCGCGTTGGCGCCCAGCCCGCTGCGGCTGCCCTTGCGGTACGAGGAGGCAAAGGAGCACAAAGTGCAGAGCGTCGCCAACCTGCGGACGGCTGTCAAATCGGTGCGCTTACGACTCAGCTGTGATACTGCTGATTGTGCAGAACACAAGTGCAGACCTCTAGTCATGGTCGTTGTCTGCTGTACAGCGCTGTATGTACTGCATGTTTGTCACCTTGCGCCAGCGCGCAGCGTCCAAAGGAGGAACATTTGTCGGTGACCTGGCAGTGCAATGTTCCTTCCCTGAGCTCACGCCGCCGTTCCTTGAGGTGCAGGCGGTGTTGGACGACAGCAAGAAGCGGGAGCTGCAGAGCGTCATTCAGTCACACTTCAAAGAGTGGCTGTTGTCATCGGGAAACATGCGTCAGGTGTATGACCTGGCCAGGATGGAGCGAGAGCCACCGCAGCACTAGCCATTGTCGTGTTGCAGGAACACATTGGGGTTGCGTCACGAGCAACAACGCCGTAGCTGTGCCGTCAGAGTATAGGTCGTGCTTGGTGTCGCTTGGCTTACATGCCGGGTCCATTAGCAAGCCAACCCCCTCAGACCAGCGCGCCAAATGCTGTGAACAACGGACAGATTGTGCACGACCCCATGGGCGGGTCTCAGTGTACGCAGGTCCTGCCAAGCCAGACACCGCACAGACTCCCCGCGATGCATAGTGAACGCAGCTTATGGGCCCACTATACATAGCCAAGGAGACCCTGCTGCATACGGAAATTGAACAAGCCATGCGCTGCCTGCGCAAGCCGTCTGGGGACTCCCCGCAGGACGCAAGGCGCGTGAGAGCAGCAGGTCAGAACTTGAAGTCGTCCTTGGCCTTCTTCGCCGCCTTGGCGTCCCGCACTGCGGCAGCCTTGCGCTTCTGCTGCTGCGCCTTGGCGGCGACCAGGCCGCTGAAGTCCTCGCGCCCGCTGGCGGTGCGCGCCTCCGTCAGGCGTTGGTTGTACAGTTCCTCCATCTCCGCCTCGGACAGGCCCTCCAGCTCCTCCGGGTTGATGACCACCTCCGCGTCGCCCGGCGCATTCGCCCGCAGCTGCTCCAGCCTGCGTGTGTGGGGGCAGCACGTCAGGGCCAAGCATCGACGCCTTCGCTGGGCATCGGTGTCGACGACATGGCAGATCGGTCGTGATCCACGGCGTTTGTCACAGTTTGTGTGAATGGATGCGTTGCGAGCTTGCGATTGCAACTATGCAAACCCATGTGACCGGGCACGCGTCATCCGGCAGGCAGCCAGCGGGAGCGCGCACCGTTTGCGGGCGGCGGCGCTGGCGCGGCGGGGCTCCTCGGCGCCGGGGATGACGTAGGTGTGGTCGGAGCCCATGATGCCGGCGGCGCCCACCTGCGCCGCCTGCTGCTCCAGCACCGTGTACAGCGCCTTCTCCTTCTCCGCGGCTGCGGGGCAACGTCTCATGAGTCAGCCAAAACCTTGGGTGGACATCGACAAGATGATAATCGCCTCTGTGCCGAGCACCGCAACTGCACTGCCCTGGGAGTTTGACACACCCAACCAGTTCGCAGAAGCATTGAAAGCACCGCGGTCACCCGACACGTGCTGAACCTGGGCGTGAGGAGTCATCAGCCCCACCCGCGGCTTTGCCCTTCCGCAGGTCCAGGACGTCGGGCGTCTCGATGCCGCTGGGGAGGCTGCTGCCGTAGCCGGACACCTGGCTCTGCGTGCCGTCCGCCACGCCCTCGCCCTCCGCGCCGGCCTCCGCGTCTGACTCGCCCTCCTCTTCCTCCTCCTCCTCCTCGCTCTCCTCCTCATCGCTCTCCAGGTCGCCCCACCTCGTGACCTTGTCCACCTGCGCAACGGTGTCACCGTAACCAGTCGGCGCATGTCCGCCTTTCACTTGCCAGGTAGCATGCACAAGCCTCTGACCAGCAGATGCAAAGATGACGCGTCCATGTATGGCGCATACAAGCAACCCCTGTGTCCAGTGACAAAGGGCTGACAATTTAAGGCAAAGAAGTGCCGCAGTACGGAGCCACAGCAACACGCCTGCTCGTCGTCGCTCTCCTCGCCCAGGGCCTCGCCGAAGACGTCGCCATACAGAGGGATGCCGCTCTCGTCCACTGGCGGCTTGCCCCACTGGCCCGGAGCGTACCCAAAGTCCGTGCCAGGCGGAATCGGTGCGTTTAACCCCGGAATCTGCGCAAGGCGATGCGCGTCTAGTTGTGCCCCTGCAGCATGTGTCTCGGTGCGCGCACGCGATTCCCTCAATTGAGTTGTAGGGCTCCGTCCACGCTTAGGGTGCGCACCTTCAGGTCAGTGTACGACGGCGGCGGCCCGTAGCGCTGCATGTTGATGAGCCACGGCGGCGGGGCGCCGGGCGCCATGCCCAGGGCGCCCTGCAGCACCTCGCCCAGGACGCCCGGCTTGGCGTTCTTGACCATGGCCTCGAACTCCTTGCCCTCGTAGTACAGGTCGCCCAGGCCTGTCAGCTCCGGCTTCGTCTGGTACTTGAAGAACGCGTCGTGCAGGACCTGGTAGTCGATGTCCAGCTTCCCCGTCCGCCCCTGCACCACATGCCAGTGCACAAGTGAGCTACGGAGCAGGCTTGTACTGGGTCACCAGCTGGGTGATTGCAGCAGGCTCGGTCACGGCTGCTAACAGCGTCGAGCGCACCGCCTGAACGCAGGATGGGTGGTGAGCGTGAACCTCACAGCTGCGATGAGTTTGAGTGCGAACGGGGGCGCCGCACCGTCATGCGGTCGCGCTGCTTCTGCTTGAGCTTCTTGGCTTCCTCCTTCTCGTGGTAGGCGCTGCGCATGTCACTGATGCCAGTCGCCTCGATGAAGGCCGGCAGCTGGAACGGCGGCTTCTCGATGCCCCGCTTGCCCTGCAGGTACTTCCGCTTCTGCGACCAGTGCCGCGGCACCGGCACCGTGTTCCGGTACGACTGCGAGGCGCAGAGAGCTTCGGCGACTGTCCCACCAGGCACCCATGTCCATACAGCTTGCCATGTTGGCACACAGGAACTTGCGCAGTAGAACAGATGCATGGTAACACCTGCAGTGCATCTCTACACACGACGCGTGTCAGGCATACAGCGACAGCAGCAATGCAAGCGACCGGTGCGTCTCGTGTGCGCGCTTGACCCCGGTCATGGCCTACAGCGGCAGCGGCAGCGCCCACGGGTGTGGTTGGAGTCGCCGCACCTTGAGCCAGACGAGCAGCTTGGGGTCCGTGGACGTGACGTCCCAGACCTCCACCACATCCGGCCGCGGCGCCGCCTGCTTCAGCGAGCCGATGTGCATCCGCGCCTCCAGCCGCTTTTTCCGCTTGGACCCGCCCTCGCCCTCCTCGGCGTCACTCTCATCCTCATCCGCTGCGTGCCTCGCGCCCGCCTCGGCCTGCAACCCAGCACCGAGTGTCGCGCCAGAGGTTGCAAGAGGTATGTAGCCATGACGCGATGCCACAGGTGCGCTCTCCCACGGGACCACTCACGGACAGCATTTTGCTGACAGCACTAGCCCATATTGAAGTGCAGTTCAGCAGGCGCTAGTCTGCGTTGAACTGCTATGTCAGCAGGCTGCCCAAACCCACAGCCAGCGGGCCCGCAGGCACCTGAACATGCACTTTCAGAGCGAAGCGCACCTTGACGAGTGCGCCGTCGCCGCCTTCCCGGTCTGCGGCCGCGTCGTCATCCTCATCGTCATCATCGCCGGCAGCGCCGGTCAGCTCCTCAGCTGTAGAAAACTTGCTGAAGATGCGCTCAAACTCCGCCATCGGGTCCTGCTCCTGCGACAGCGACCGCAGTCGATGTCAGAAATGCTGACCTTCACGGTATGTCATTGAGCAGGAGCTTGGCAGCTGCCTCTCAACACTGCAAACACCTGCACCACCTCGATCGCAGCATATACTCGTCCATCTGCTGTCGATGGCGAAGAGGGAGGGAGGTTGTATCGACTTCACTGAAGCGGTGGGCATGCTGCTGCGATCATTCGTGGGAGATGAAAGCAGCAAGATGGGCAGCTGACCTCCTTCTTGACAACGCTCTCGGCCGGGGCGAACCCGAGCCCGCTGCCTAGACCCGCTGTGCCGCCGCCACCACCATCGTCATCCTCCTCCTCGCCGGGGGTGCTGCCCAGGCCCGCCGTGCTGCCCAGGCCCGCCGTGGATCCCAAGCCCGGCGTAGAGCCGAGCCCGGCTGCGGGCTCATCGGCATCATCGTCGGCTCCCAGACCCAGACCGCCGCGGCTCTCTGGCTCCTCCTCATCCTGAGGCTCCTCCGCTGCGTGAGCTCCTCCGCTGCCGTTGGCGAGGCCGTCGGCGTCCGCTGCTGGGGACTCTGTTGGCGCTGGCGTCTCCGCCACCTCGAACTCGCGAGGCGCTGACACGTACTCTATGTTGTACTCGGAACTGCTCGGCGCCGCCTGCGCCGTCTGCGTTGGAACGCAACGTGATGGTGAGAGTGCTGCCACGGTGATCCATCATCCAGGTGATTGGTGTTGCAGTAAGGAGAGCACAGCAGTAATGAGCTTCGCCAGTGCACGCAGGTGGGCTGGTAGGGGAAGGCCTGGTAGCGCGCGAAAGCGGGGAGGGGGAGGGGGAAGGCGACCGGTGCAGACCTGTTCAGAGCCATCAACGCCAGAGCCTGCCTGCTTAGCTTCCAGTAGTTGCCTGCAACAGCACGTCGCACCATCAGCTATGGCCGCGAAAGGCTAAATGCGTATGTAAGAAGATTGAGGAGGAACAGAAGCATGCAGCAAAAACTTGTCAAGCTGGGGCTCACCGCTCTGCCTGCTTCGAGAGCTTGCTTTGCTTCTTCCGCAAGCGCCGTTTCTCCGCGGCTGTCAGCTTGAGGGGGCCATTCGCAAGCGTGGACGTATCCGTGTGCACATGGCCGTTCGCGACTGGAGCGACATCCGCCATCGTGCACCCACGTTTGCTCTATTCATGTCTGAAGACAATGTTGCCAGGCAGGGGTAGAACGCCAGGCGAGGTGCTGCCACAACAGGCGACTGTCTGTCACGACATGCAAGGTCTGTCGGTGGGCTGAAAGCGCTGATAGCATTCACACAACGTCAGACACTGCTGCGCATAGCAAGTTGCCTGCCTGCCTACAACCTCTGGGTTCTGCCGCATGGCCCTCTTCTAACCTCTGCCGCATCATGGCACTCACAATTTCACGCTCCGTGCTCACACGCTCGCGCCGAAGATCCGAAACACGGCTGAATACTCTGCAGAGAAATCATTTGCTGTATAGCCGGGGCTCCTTCCGGGCCTTCGCCTTGCTGCGCTCCCGAAGAGCAGCTGCTTTCTCCACAGCGGCGTCCTGCTCCATCATGGCCTCTGCCCCAACGAAGGCGATCCCCGACGCCGCATAGCAGGCCGGGACGATGAGCATGGCGTATTGCAGGCCCACGCGCCCGCTCAGCCATGCAACCGCTGCGCAAAGAATTGGTATATTGTCAGCAACCGGACCTTTCAGCAAAGAAATAGCATGATGGCCTAGCATCCACCGTTTACCCGCCACCTGAGCATCGTAGCGTACGCTGCAATGCTTCTGCACAGCAGCACGCCGGGGGCCGGCCACCAAGCAGACATCTGCAGCGAGGCTCGTTGATCATATGGCTGCACACCACAGCGGCGAAGGTGTCATGATGGAAACGAGACCGTGCCCGCGGCAGAGGCGCGCACCCAGGGGCCCGAGGCCGCCGATGAGGTTGCGGAAGCAGAGGTGGATGGCGGAGGCGGTGGAGCCAAGGCGCGCGGGCGACACATCGCGCACCATGATGGCGGCGGGCGCGCGCCAGGCCTCGCTCAGCGCGAACCCCACCAGCAGCGCCGCGAACGACTGCTGATACTCCGGCGACAGCAGCGACACCGCGATCATCGGGGCGGCCGCGACGGACGCGCCTGTGCGGCAGGTCAGCCAGCAGTTGACCGCCTGGGTGTGGTGCTGTCTGCTGACATCCAGTCATGCTGTGCCGTGATCGTCCTGATCTTCAGGCAGAGCCCAACGCTTCCTACAAGCGCGCAACTGCTGCAGGCCGCGACACGTGGGCGGGCGCGCTCGTGCGACGCTACGTGTCGTCGGGTGTCAGCCTTCCTGAATAATACGGTGCGCACCTGCTGTGAGCCATTGGCGCCCGCCGATGCGTGACAAGTAATCGCCGCACAGACCGCCGCCGACGCCGCCGATGATCCCACCCACCTGCATAATGACTGCAACGCTCGCACCTGGCCAGTGTTCAAATCATGCCCGGCACGTCATGATGAAGCAGCAGGCAGCAAGGTTGTCAGACCGCGGTTCCATGCTGACTTGAAACACCGTGCAGCGCACCGGGATGATGACAGCCAGCAGCGGCGCGTAGGTCTCCGAGCCCAGCTCGTAGACGCGCTCGTAGAAGGTCGCCTGCCAGGCGATCAGCGACCAGCTGCCCACGTCGTTCAGCGCGCACGCGAAAGTGACCGCCTGTGTGCGCAGCCAGGCTCGCAGAAGTTTTGCACCTCCAAATGCTTGAATCTGGGGACGAAAGCAGCACTACGCGCCGCCAGAGAGTGTGTGTTGCAGATCTTCTGGATTTCGAACCGCAGCGCGCCTGGAAGCTGCGCTTGCTGAGCAGGCCCTTGACGAGGTCCCAGGTGCTCGGGTCCTCAGCAGCCGCCGTGCGGCGGATGGCGGCGGAGCTGATTGGCTTGCCGCGCACCGGCGGCGGCGGCGGCGACAGCAGCGCCACGGCGGCCTTCGCGTCCGCGGACGCCACTGCAGCGCTCGTGTCCGTCTTGCTTGGAGCGAAGCCCCTGCCATGACCAGATGATGCCGAATCGTCACGCTGTACAAGACCATCCACACATAGCGCTGCATGGTCATCACACGGCGATGCCTGCAGTCAAGCAGCTGAATTGCGTTCACGAGACACACCCATCGGGCGAGCATACCATGTTGCCGGCCTGGGTCGCAAACACACCAAACCCCAGCAACTTAGAGCATGGCTGTGTGCAGATTAGTCACCCTGGTGCTCGGAGGAAGCGGGACGAGGCCAGCAGGTTGTCCATGAAGCCCTTGCCGACGGAGCGCGGCTCGTCCAGCGTCAGCAGCGCCAGCAGGCCGATGACCATGCCCGGCGGGCCGACCCAGTACAGGATCTCCCGCCACGACGACTCGGCTGCCGCCCCGTACAGAACCTGCAACGCCGGCAGGGGTCGACTGAGTGCTCAGGAGACCAGTGTAACAGCGGGCTGATGTCAGGGTCACCAGGCCTGCCTGAGTGCAGCGCGAGAAGGTGACCGCAGGCCACAGGCCCAACAAGGCGCTGAGCAAGGTCCTGCCCACCCGCCACGTGCACGTCCATGGCAATCACCTATATGGTCAGTGGAACAGCCGCACCTTGTGCCTAGCAAAAGTGCCAACAGACTTGCTGGCTGCCGAGTCGAGGGATGACGTGAACTTGGCAATGGCATGAACGCACCGCAAAATCGTAGTCATAGATGGGCGTGACGGCCGCCATCTCGCCCTGGGTGTACAGCAGCGACATGCGCGACAGGTCCACGTTATCAAGCGGCACCTGCAGGGGCACCGGCAGCATTGCTTGTCAGCCTTCCAGATGGTTGGGCAGTCTTCATTTTCATGCACCCAGGAGACTGGTCATGTGCTCAGCAAGCCAGTGCTGGAACCGCATATAGCACATTATTGTGAGCGTCTGCAAGGAGCAAGTGCACAGCCTGAGCGGTCGGCCTCAGTGGGATCTGTCCCTAAGCCTACCTAGCGACAGCAGGAGGCAAGCGGTGTTGCGCACGCGCGCAGCAACTTGCGCCGGCGCGCGGATGGCGCACCATGGTGACGCCGATGTCGCCGGTGGGGATGCCGAGCTGATCGGCCAGGATCACCGCCGCGAAGCTGAGCGCGCGGCCCATGTAGATGGCCGCGTTGTACGCCGCCATGGCGGTGCTGCGCTCGCGCGGGAACAGCTCCGGGATGAGGCTGAAGCAGACCGGGTTCTGCGTCGCTTGCGCCACCGCGAAGCCGATTCGCAACGTCAGCAGCTCACCGAAGCTGTTCACCTGTGTGACGAGCAACCGACAAACATTGAGCTGTACTGACGCTTGCTGCTGCAGTAAGATACTGGCGTGGAAGAGGTGCTGGGTACTAGAGGGCTGACACCAACAGGCTGATCGCTATGCATATTCGAGACACCATATGCCACAGTAACATCCGCGCAACATGCAGACATATGAGATGTACATGGCGCGACTGACATTCAGTGGACATCTGACCCGAAAAGGTTGGCGACAGCGGGCCTCTGGCAGAAGCAAGGAGTAGATGCCTCACCCGGGAGGCGGCCATGGTGAGCAGGCTCCACACAGTGATGCCAGCAGCCAGCAGGCGCGGCCGGTGCACGCGATCTGCCAGCAACCCCACCGGCACAAGAGCCAGGGCATA
>JAABUX010011034.1_pt1 | contig 10027 bp, 14 predicted proteins | sample 5561851 | NCBI WGS metagenome assembly JAABUX01 (sample SAMN10711883, study PRJNA513361) | rock metagenome | isolation source: Antarctica rocks | place: Antarctica: Victoria Land, Richard Nunatak red sandstone | collected 2016-01-03 | reverse complement strand
TGCAACGCCCGCACGGCGTCATAGGCGGCGACACGACGGGCGAGGCGTTGTTGGCTCTTCTCCTCCAACCGCCGCGCCCACCCCTGCCGCGCGGTCTTCGGCTTGCCCCGGTACATCGCCCCCGCGCGCGACGGGATCGCCGCCTCGGTCGCCAGGGCAGCGGCGACCTGTGCCGCTGTCTCTTTGAGCGTGGGCCGCATGGGGAGTAGCACCTCTTCGAGCGCCTCGACCAAGTTGTCCACGATGTGGAAGCGGTCCGCCACCTGCCGCGCCTGAGGCGCGCCACGGCGGGCGGCGTCGGCATAGAGGCCCGACCGATCCCGGCTGATCACCTCCAGGTGCGGCCGCGCGGCGAGCCAGGCCGCCATCGTCTGCGCGTCGCGATCGGGGAGCAGATCGGCGATCCGGTGGCGCTCGTGATCAACGACGACGGAGCCATAGCGGCGTCCTTTCCGCCACGCCCAGTCGTCAATCCCGATGATGCGCAGGCACCCCTCCTCAGGGTCGGGCAGAGCACGGATCACGCGCAAGAGGGTGTCAGGACTGGCGCGCATCCCCAGCCGGGCAGCCACACGCGCGCCCGCTTCTCCACCCGTCACCACGCCGATGTCCTGCAGTGCAGCGGTTAAACCGTAGCTGCGCTGAGCGTAGGGTGCGACAAGATCGGGCAAGCGCTCGGCGAAGATGCGCCGCAGACAGGAGACCGTGAGACACACAAAACGCCGCACGTGGATCGAGAGCACAACGGGCCGGCCGGAGATCGGGCGATCAGCGACAGTACGTCGATAATGGGAATGGAGCCGGCGGGAGTGGCGACCGCACAGTGGGCAGCGGCCGCTCATCCCTGTGGCGCTAACCTCGAAGACCACATGGCCACCATCGATAGTGACATTGTCGAGGCGTAACGATTTTAGGTGTGGGAACAGCTTTTTGGTGAGCATGGAGGCTTTCCTGGCAGCACGTTGTTGCCAAATGGGTTAACTTACCCTAAGTCTACTACTCTCTCTATCATCGAGGCTGCGGGAGAGCCAGCGTCATGTGGCCCAGTCCATTACGCTGCCTGGAAAAAATGGGGCAGCGGTGGCCGTGGTTAGCCCATCACTTGGCGCTCATTAGAGTGCTGTTCACAAACAACGTCCCGTCAGCCTCACAAGAAAGCGTCAGAACTCACTACAATGTAGTTAGGGGTTGGATGGGCTACCAGGTGCAGGATTGGGTCGCAGCCGCCCAACCACTCCGACTGCTGTCTGCACCCGCAATGCTCCGTGCGGAAGCAATATATCCGCAGGCTTGAAGCCTAACACCGGAGCTACCTCTGCCCTGAAGTCGGCGGTATCGTAGAGCTGTTTTACAGCTTTGTTCAACCCCTGATCGTTTGATACAAACAGATCAGCCTGCATAACGACAGTTGCTGCCGCATGCAAACAGTCAGGGGCGCTAATGTGAGCATATCTAAAAATTATACGGGTGATCTCCCAAAACTCTGATAATGATGTGAGTGTTGGTGAACTGTCGTCGGGATATAACTCGACGAGACTACGAAAACGCCAGGTCGTAAGCCAGGTGTCTACTTCTGCTACAATGTTTGCCAGATTAGCTTGAGTATAAAAAGCGCGTTCGAGTTCGCTACGTGACTTGCCCAAAACCTCATCGAATGGCACACCTTGCCTAATTTTTTCCTGGGCGTAACTCCATCGTTGATAAATGCTTAACATTTCAGTAAGAGCAAACCTGTGCGTAGTAACACGAAAGCCTTTGGTCATGCATAACTCAAACAGCTCTTCATAGTTGCGACCACGTGTGCGATAGCTTGAGTCGCCAATAGCTCCGCCGCGCTGTCCGTACTCCTTGGCTGACAATATGCCATTGGTATCAACGTAGATCAATGGCGTGGTGGGGATACTCGGCATGTTACTCATCTTTCTCAGGATCAGGGGTTATCGTAGGCACGTGCTCCCTGAGGAAAGACGCATCAATGTGGTTACTGCCGCTGTCTACGGCGCGCTCAATCAGTTGATAGCACAGGCGCACGAGCTGACGGGGGGTGTTTCGACGCCCTTGACCGACAACGGTGAAGAAATCGTCGTCGAAGGGGCTGAGAGTGCCGCGCGCCTCATCGCTGTTTCGAGCTGTATCAAGGTAATTAATCATCATTTGTCGAGTCCGCTCGTCATTGAGTCGCGGCAGCTCTAACTCCTCCGCCACCCGGTCGCTGAAGGCTTCATATAGATCTCCCTTGGCGGTTTCCCACGCTTGTCTAGTTGACGCAAGCACAAAGGCAAACGGATGCTCATCCCAGGCGCGGTCGATGAGCATCCGAAGCGTATATAGGTAGTGAACAGCGTCACGCCGTGTCATCCGCTTCATCAGAGATATGCCCTCGAACTCGTCGACGAGAATGATAAGGTACTGTATGCCGTTGGCCTTGAGAACCTGCATCAATGCGAGCAGCAGAATCGGCTCCCCATCTGGCTTGAACAGCGTGCGGTTGCGGCCAGGAACAGTTAAATTCTCCCATGATGCAAAAGCTTGGTATTGATCGTGGATAAGCATGTTCGCGAACTCACCCGCGATCGAGAGATCGGGCGTAATCTTGTCCTTGACTACCGACACGATGTATTCTCGCAACGCATCGCGGGAGAGCCTATCTCGGTCAAAGGCTTCAAGGAACGTGCGGTAGTCACCGAGCGACTCGGGCGCAAGTAGTCGCCGAGTAAATAAGGGTGGTTGAGACGTAGCAGCGATTGTTCGTCCTCGCGTCGTTCTCGATTGTACTTGCGGCTCGAATTGCCCGAAGAAATCGACCCCTTCCTTTTCGTACTTAGTCGTTAGGTCTTCCATCACGACGTTCCACAGCATCTTTATGACTTCACCCTGCCCGAGTTCCCTAAGGATGCCTCTAAGGATTTGATACGGCTCGTAGCTCGGTGTGATGAGGTAAATGGCCTTTAGAGGGAGGCCACTCTCTTGCAATTGCTCGCGGATAAGCTTGAGTGTATGCGTCTTCCCCGTGCCGTAAGTGCCTAGAACAACCATGCCACGATACTTACGCGTGCGAAGGAACTGGCGGACGAACTCTCCGATGGCGTCGAGTGTTTCGGGTGACGACGGCAGCAGATTGTCATCGGGAGCTAACCCGTCGGGGGGGAAGGGATTAGCGCGCAGCCCAAACCGCTCGTAGGAGTGCTGCTCCTCTACATCCTCTAGCGCCTCATGTAAACGGAACAAATCAGAGTTAGGCATGCTGTACTCCTAGAGCTTGCCGACGTGTAGCAAGCTGGCGCGAAACGTGTAGGTGTGAATAGTATGTTCGTCCCAAGCGCAGAAAGGAATCCGCAACCTTCGCTCGTGATGCTTTCGTCCCACGCACATCTCCGGCCTGTAGCACTGGGAGTGAAGCACGCTCCGCAAAAATGTCGGACGGATAATCTTTGATTAGGGATGCAAGCACCAGCTTAGCTGTAGATGGAGCGAGACGAGCTTGTGGACATAGCGTATAGAGCAATGTCGGGATGCTGATAACAGATGTATCCCCGTATGAGAAGCGCTGCTGCGCCACATACTCCGAAAAGAGATCAAGGAAGCGATGAATAGCTTCTTCAGCACGAACCCCGTCCCAGACCGGGAAGAGAATGTTGTGCCCATCGACGGGTAAGCTCTGGCGTGATGGGACGAGTAACTCACCCAGGAGACCGAGTTGCTCAAACCACAACCGCATGCCCCAGACAATAGATGTTGTCTGCACTTGGGTAAGTGCGAAACTCCCCCACTCCGTTGTGTCGATCGTATACTGCTTGCGCCCATTGGGAAAGACGCGGATCGCTTCTCCGTGCGTGAGGAAGTCTCGTCCCTCGTCACCCGTGAATAACGCGACGAAATTGCGTTTAACAACTGGCGCATCTAATACCGCCCGTCGAAAGAGATCGCGGTCCTCTTTGCCAAGTTCGGGTGCGCCAACATTGGCCACACGCAGTAACTCGTGTGCCTTGTTGGTCAGTACATATTTGGACGCGATGTGGTCTACCATCCCCAACGTTTGGAGCGCAACGATGTGATGCCACGTGGTCGTCCGAGAGAAAGAACGGTGCTCGAAACGGGGAGAGCGCAGGACATCCGCGTCGAGACCACGCCTGTGTAAGGGCGTGAGGCCAAGCGGCATTTCACAAAGAAGTGGCAGCATATCCCGTAGCACTGTGAAGTAGACACTGCGCAGGCCAGGGTCGGCGTCGAGATGCAGTTCACTCATCGTTGGTCCAAAGAATAACGCTCTCACGCGACGGCACGCGCCCAAAGCTGGCCATCTGCTGGGCGCTATTACCGCGTTGACGTGCAACCCACGTCTCACGCCAGCGTAAGCCGACGGTTTCGCCAATCTCGGCCACGATGTCATCAACAGGGATGGTCACGCCCGAGAAGCGCGAGTTGCCAAGTACCAAGGCTACAAACCCACCTGGCCGCAGGGATGCCTGAATACAGTGTAGCGTCGCACACATGTCTTCAAAGTACCCCTCGATCGTCTGGAGCAGCCGACCGTCATTGAGGCCACGAACGGCAAGCTCATTCAGAACAGCACGTAAGGAGTTTGGCATCGCATAAGTGGCTAAGCCTTCAATCCTCCTGGCTTCAACGTGTGACCGTAACGATTGGTAGCGCAGATCCTTGAGCTGCTGCTGGCCGGACACGAAGCTCAAGGCCAGTTCTAGGCAGAAGATACGCGTGTAGTCATGTCGATTGAGGTAGGGTGGCGATGAAATCACTCCTGTTATTTTGGGGGCGACGATATGCGTGCGCGCATCACCGACATCAACGTGCCAACCACCGATCGGTCGTGCAACCGACTCCTGACAGAGATCTCTGAGCATCTGTTTGACCTGTTGGTTGAAACGAGGCAAGAGTGTTGACGCTGATGGAGCTGAGGGGAGGAGCCGTATCCATCCCCCCGCCTTACGAGCACGGCTTGAGTCTTCGAGGATAGAAAGCAGCGCCGTTCGGAAGAAAAACTGTTCGGTAATATCGCTCACCCGCTCTGTAATAAGTTTGTTGAGCAGCATGAGGCGAGAGAGCATATCGGGATGGAAAGCATTTTGTATGAGCGGAATGTCTGATGATGGAACAGGCCAAGATGTAGCTTGCAGGAGAGCTTGATTAAGTTGCCTCCATGTTCGGATGAGCGAAGGGGTGTTGTAGGCCGCGACCTTGGCCATAGTGAGCGTTTGAGAGAGAGGAAGTTGGTCTAAACCATACGCTGAAATGCCCATCTCTTGGCAGGCAAGGAGCGTTGTACCAGCGCCTACAAATGGATCATAGATAATGCTGTCCGCTTGGCGTCCAATCGGGAATCGCGTGAGCACGATATCGACCAGTTCGCGCGAAAAGCTATGCGGATAGACGAACCAACTGTAGCGCGCGAGCGCGCGGCTGCTCTTCGCCGTCACGTGGGCACGGAGGTCATTACGCGGCGTCACCGGATAGTGGTGCAATCCAGGCCCCCCAACGTTAAGGGCGGTGCGCGTTGGTGACGTGAGGCTCATGTAATCGCCCCACTCCTGGTACGCTCGACGCTAACTGAAATAATATAGATCATCATCGTTAGTATATTCCCCCTCTGACACCTGATGTTTACATAGCTTCCAATGACGACGCCCACTTCGATAGGCTCCTGAAACCCGACCGCTCATCGTCACTACCTGTCGGCCCCTCATGAGTCAAGCGCAAAGGTCCCCACCACGTCGATCACCTCCGCCTCCACGCCCATCCCGTATGTCTCCAGCCACGCGTGCCCGAACGCCTCGGCGGCTGCCGCGACATTCCAATCCTCCAACGCGTCGAGCGCGTCGATCAGCCCCTCGTTCGCCCCGTCGATATGCTGTGACCCGACGTTCCGGGGTCGGGCGCGATCCTCGTTGTACACCAGCACCATCACCCGGCACGGCTCCACGTCCAGTCCCTGCTCTTGCACCCGCTCCCGGAACGCCCGTGCGTTGGCCACCCGCTGCTGCTCCGTGGCGATCCCCCGCACGCTGAGCCGCAACCCCGGCGTCGAGCGCGCCACACTGCGCGCCTCCCCGCCCTCCTTCTGCCACCGCTGCACCGTCCGTACGGAGATACCGAGTTGGCCGGCCAGTTGCTTGTTGCCCTCAGCGACCTGGCTCCGCCCCTCGCCGCCGCCGAGTTCCCGCACGACAGCGCGGATCGCCGCCGGCGTCAACTCGACGTCGGCCGCCGCCACCCGCGCCTCGTAGGCCCGCGCCAGGTCCGCGCTCAGGTCCGACACGCTACGCCGCCCCCTGCGCAGCCGTACGCTCACGCAACGGCTTCAGGAGCGTGAGCAGCGTCCCCAGCCCGCCGCGCGTCCCGTCGAACGCCGGCAGCACCTCCCCTAACGACACCGCCGCGTCCTGCACCTTGAAGTGCCCCAGCCCCGTCCCCAGCGTCACCGACGGCGGGCACGCCACCACCGGGTCCGGCTCGTCGCTCACCAGGTACACCGCGTCCTTGTGCACGGCCACGGGCGTGTACCCCGCCTGGTGTAAGGCGTCACGTTCGTTGCGCCTAACGTCACGTTCGCTGCGCCACAAACGTCACGGTCGCTGCGCCATCCTCCTCCCAGCCCCTCGTCCGGCCTCCCCGTCCCTCTTTCTGAGCGTGAAAACAGCCTTGCACCACCCCAACGATGCCGGTGACGACAGTCACCCCCGGTGCGGATCGGCGCACCGACCGTGACGTTTCTGCAGGATTGGCGCACCGACCGTGACGTTTCCTGCGCACCGACCGTGACGTTTCCCGCCCTGTCACACCTGCAATCGGCGCAGCGAACGTGACGCCTTACACTGGCACATGACGGCCCCTACCACAGCGCCGCGCCCAGCTCGTCGCCCGCCTGGACGGCGTGGGCACGCCCCAGTGCCCCCACAGCTTCCAGGAGCGCCCGACGCGACGCAGGGCCACAGGAAACCCACCACGCCCCCGGCACCTGTCAGCGGCTACCACAACGCGTCAAGGGCTGCTTTACATCACGTGTCCTCAGTAGCGAACGTCGCGACTCTCCCGCCCATCCCGTTGCATAGCGCCTGTATCTTTCGTGCCAATGATTATTTGCCCTACCCCCTCTCGCCACCGCTCAATTTAGTGTCTCCAGGCGTCCTAGATCGCATTTAGAGCCGAAGATAATTCCTGTAATAGGCTTGCGATCCGAATTATTATGTGTCCGTTATAGCCTCTTTTTCCCTTGTATATAGTTCACGTAAACTATATAATTAGGGTGTAGGGCACAAAAAAGACGGGCCACCCCCTCCGCCAAGAGTTTTGGGTGACCCGTCACTGTAGACCCCCTACGAGGGAGTTCATCTTATGGTAGCACAGGCCCTGGATACCTATCCCCCGGCTGTCCCCGCCCCCGGCGCGTCGCCCCCACGCCGCGCGCTGACGCCCCAGGAACGCGGGCGGTTGGGTGGACAGGCCACCTTCGCCCGCTACGGGCGCGCCCACTACAGCCGCATCGGCGCCGTGGGCTTCCAGCATGCGCTTGATGCCGGCTGGGGGGACTACCTGCTCGTCAAGCTCGCCCCCTCGTACCGTGCCAAGTTCGGGCGCGATCCGGTTCTGGGGCGCAACAAGGCCGGCGACAAGGCCCGCGCCGCCGCCCGCACGGCGACGCCCACCCTTGGCGTGTGCGCGTGGCTCGGCTGCACCGCTCAGGCAACCGAAAGGCACCACGTGGACGGCTGGAAGGTCAGCCCCGACACCTGCGGCCTCTGCGACGCGCACCACACGCAGCTTGAGCGGGCCTATCGGGACGCGCTTAAGCGGCATCGCCCCTTCGCGCGCATCCAGGAGCCGCCCACCAAGCGCGCCATCGCCATCAGTGCCGGCGTCGGCCTCGACGCCACGATCCCCTTTTAACCCTAACCCAGACCGGCCGTGGGCGGGGGGCGCTGTCCCCGCCCACGGCGCATCCCAGGAGGGTGCACCCCATGACCATCACCCACACCGCCGTCGCCGCCCCCGTCGCCCCCCAGCCCCTCGCCTACCAGCACCGCGCCCGCCTATGTTGCGCCACCTGCTTCACCGGCCCAGCCCGGCCTCCCCAGCCCTACGGCGACGCCGTGATCCCCATCCCTGCCCCGGCTACCGGCCGGCCCACCGTCGCCCGCCGCGCCTGCGCTGCCTGCGGCGTCATGCTCCCCGTCCCCGGCCTGTTCGGGCTGGGCGTCCTCTCCGCCACCGTCGGCGCCGTCGGCGCCCTCGACGCCTGCGTCGCCGGCCTGACCACCCCTTCCCAGGTCTTCGCCCGCCACTGGACCGGCGACTGGGGCCAGATCAGCCCCGCCGATCAGGGCCTCAACGAGGACGCCATCCGCGATGGCGCCCGCGTCGTCAGCGTCTACCACCTGCCCGGCGGTGGCCGCGTCTGGTGCATCACCGAGGCCGGCCGCCACGCCACCACCCTACTCCTACCAAGCGAGTAGTAGGCGCCCCGTTCGATCAGACCCGAGGGCCGGCCTGTCACCGTGCAGGCTGGCCCGCCCACCCCGCAGGAGAGGCCCGCATGTCACACATGATCGTGCTGGACCAGGGGCGCGGCGAACGCCCCGCGCCCGCCCCCGCCCCGTTCGACGCAGCCCCGACGACGCTCTTCGAGGTCATCGACCGCGCGGTCAACGCCGTGATCGACCAGCTCAACCGCTGGGAGGAGCGCGACGAGCGCGACGGTGAGGACGAGGCCCACTTCGAGGCGTATGTCCGCTGGCGCGTCGCCATCGTCGACGACGCCGTGGCCCAAGCCCTGACCCTCATGGCCGGGGACGCCCTGCCCACTGAGGGCAGCCGCTGGCGCGACGCTCACGCCCGCGCCTAGCGGACGCGGCGCAACCGAGACACCGACGCCGGCTGGGGTAGCCTACCCCGGCCGGCCACCCCACGTCGTGAAGAAGGAGCGATCAATGACGACACCCGCCCGATGGCACACCCGCGTGGGCGCCAGGCGCAAAGGGCACATCCTCTCCCGCCCGACGCGGTACGATAAGGCGAGGACCACGCGGAGAACCGCGCGGAGGACCAGACGAGGGAGGGACGGAAAGAGCGTGCCGCTGGTGATAGATGGCATCACCCACTACAGCACGGCCGAGGCCGCCGAGCGCCTGGGCCTGGCGCTACAGACGGTCAAGAACCTGATCGCCGCCGGGACGCTGGCGCACCGGCCGATCAACCCCCGCCTGAACATGGTGCCCGAGCCCGCGCTCGACGACTACGCGCGCAATCATCGGCACCGGCGCGGTCGCCCGAAAGGAAGCAAGAACAAAACGACGGCCGCGGACGCCTCTCCTACCAGGCAGGAGGATGGCTCCTAAGAGCGTCTATCGCGCGAACACAGGCGCGACGCTGTGAGCGACGGGCTGCAATCCTCGACGCCTCCAGGTCTCACCGAGGAGCGGCACACGGGCAGGCTGCGTGGCGGGCTGGGAGGAACGCTGCTCTGAGGGCGACTGAGATAGACCCCGTGCGCGGGGAGATAAGAAAAATGAGGGGGTCCATGACGACGGAGGTGAGGGGCGAGAGGGATGGACCGTTCGGGCAGCGGTGTTTCATCGCGGCCGCGGCCGACGTGCAGGCGTGCTGGGAGGACTACATCGCGCTCGTCCATGCCGCCGCCGAGGGTCAGCCCCACGACGCCGGCGGGAACCGGCGCGCGGAGGTGCGCGCGCAGCTGCACCACGCGCGCACCGCGCTGATCACGGCCCTGACGGTCCGGCGCGCCGCCGCCGCCGAACTCGACGCGGAACGGGACGACGATGAGGATGACGACGACCGGCTGTGATCGCGCGGGAGCGGCGAGCGGACGCAGGGCGACGCGTGCCGATAGAGGCCGGAGCAGACCTGAGTGAGATCGAAGAGGATGCTATGACCAGTCAACAGCGGAAGCATAGCATGGCCACGGCCATGGTATGGGTGAGGTAATACCCCTTGAGTAAGACTATTGCCATCGTCAACAGGAAGGGCGGAGTAGGCAAGACCACAAGCGCCTATA
>JAABUX010011032.1_pt1 | contig 10027 bp, 8 predicted proteins | sample 5561851 | NCBI WGS metagenome assembly JAABUX01 (sample SAMN10711883, study PRJNA513361) | rock metagenome | isolation source: Antarctica rocks | place: Antarctica: Victoria Land, Richard Nunatak red sandstone | collected 2016-01-03 | reverse complement strand
CGAGCACCTGCCAGAGGTGTCCGAGGCCATGGTCACCCTCGCCATGATCCGCCTCATGACCCATCGCGCCGTCCACCCAAACCGCAAGCAATTGTCCGCACCATGACTTCCAAAACGGGCTTTTAGGCCGTGCTACGGCTCCACATCGAAATTGTTCAACCCGGCGGAAAAGTTTTCCGCTTTGGGGCTGTTGTCGAAGCAGAACACACCTGAGTTCATTTGGACGAGGTAGGGCGCACCCTCTTGCCGCAGGAGGCGGGCGACGTCGGCCCCCTTCCATTCTCCGTGCGCGCCGGCCGCCGGTGATCGCGAAGGGATGGGGCTGCGTCATGACCCAGTAAACATCGATGTCACGTTTGAGCAGCAGGCAATCAGCATCCAAGAACATTGCCCGCCGATAGGGCGATGTCGGGAATAGGTAAGTCTTGTTCATGAAGCCCGGGTACGGCGGGTCGTCCGTAAGCACGGCAGAGGCGTCGAGATGTCGGGCACCAGCGGCATCCAGCCATACGTTGCCATCGTGCACCAGGCAGATCGGGCGCGTGCCATCCCTTATGCGGAGCGAGGCGGCCAAGTTCCGCGCCGTTTCAAAGTACTTGGCCGAACCTGTCGCAAGCAGCAAGTAGCCTTCGTCGGTCATGTCCTGCCCTCCACTCGCCGGGTCATGGCTGAGAGGTCGCAGCGGGTGGTCCCGGGCCGGAACATCGGGCAAGATCGTTTCGAATAAATCATAACATATCTCATTCTTGACTATAGTCCGGCACAGGCCGTCAATGGAACCCCAGACTTACAGCGCAACACCCGCCCTACCCAACACCATGCCCGTTTCAGCCGCGGCGCCATGGCGCTGTCCGATCCGGACATCGGTAGTCATGAGGTTGGGCGCATGACTCTCGACCGGTGTGCAGCCGGTAACGGCGTTACTGGTGGAGACGCAGATGTGTTGAGAAACCGAATTCAGCGCTCATTAGGTGCAGCTTGTCTAAGCTGCGACCGTCATTTGCCATTAGAAATTAAGCAGGACACTTACTTCTGCGCTGGAGCATCTCTTATGCGGCACGAGCTAGACTGGAATATCGCTGTTTATTGCCTTAACGAGGAAAAACGCCTTCGCGGCTGCTTGGAAAGCGTTCTGGCCGCGCTCGGCGAACGCAACGCGCTGGTCACAGTCATCCTGAACGGCAGTCGGGATGGCAGTGCCGACATCGCTAGATCGTTTGCGGCTGCCGGGCATCCGGTCGAGTTGTTCCGGATTGCCGCCGGTGACAAGGCCAACGCCATCAATCAGTTCAACTACCGCCTACGCTCACCCGCCCGTGCCTACGGCGGCGTGGATGGATACGTGCATGTCGCCCGTGGATCGTTCAGGGCCATGGAGGAGCGGTTGGCATCTGACCCGGCCGCCGTCGCGGTCACCGGGGTTTGCAGGAATGGCCGGACCATGTGCCTTGCGACTCAGGCGACACTGACGGCCGGCGGGCAACTGCATGGGCAGCTTCACTCCTTCCGGCGAGACTTCATTGATCGCATGGTCGCGAGCGGAATCAAGCTGCCGGTCGGGATATATTGGGGAGATGGATTGCTGGGTAGCATGGCCGCTCATGACTTGGATGCAATTGGCAAGCCCTGGGAGAACCGGCGAATTGCTGGCGTGGCGGCAGCAACCTATGATATTCCGCCCTTATCGGTTTTAAGACCCCGCGACCTCAGGCAGCAGTTTCGCCGTAAGATCAGGCAGCAACGGGGCCGCATCCAGAATGCCGCCATTAAGGAGTTGATCTATAAGGTTGGCTATCAGGGCCTTCCGGACGATGCCGAAGTCATGGTGGCGGACTACCTGGCCGCCAATGGCCCGCCAAAGGTTGGATGGCCGGACCGGCTCTTTCAGCGCCTCGCCCTGCAAGAAGCTCGGCAATCGCGGAACCCGGCTGATCTTGTACCGCATGGAGTTGCCCTGCAGTGACGCATTCGCCGCGGACATCCAGGTCCCAGGTTGCAATCGCTCTCTCCAGTGGAGCGGGGCATCGCATCTGCGCCATGAGCCTCACATACTCGTGACAGACAGCGCCTGAGCCTAGGTTCGTGCATTCGCGCGGATACATGCTGGAGGCGGGCTGCGACATGCTGTACTCTGACAACTTCTTCACCGGCACGTATTGCAACATCAGGCGCAACTTGGGTGGGAGCCGAGAGTGGCGGTTGACGAGGGACTGCGTCGCAATATCCCCTACTTTGAACACCTGCTGCCAATGGTGCCACAAGGAACGCTAAGGCGGAGCCCAACTTTCCCCCGGGTACATGTTCCGGGTCAAGCTGCGACTGCCACCAACCCGGCCGCATGCACCCGGTTGCGTCCGCCCCTCTTTGCCTCATACAGCGCCTGGTCCGCCACGCGCACCAGCGCCGCCCCGGTGTCCTCCTCACCGCCTGCACGCAGGGCGGCAACGCCGATGCTGATCGTCACCACGCCATACTCGGCCAGGTGGTGCAGCGCCAATGTCATCACCGCCGCCCGCATCGCCTCGGCCAGGATCGCGGCACCTGCAAGGTCGGTGCCGGGCAGCAGCACCGCGAACTCCTCGCCGCCATAGCGGGTGGCCAAGTCGCCGGGGCGGCGGACCAGCCCGGCGATCGCCCCGGCCACGGCGCGCAGGCAGGTGTCTCCCTGCAGATGCCCGAACTCATCGTTGAACGCCTTGAAGCGGTCCACGTCGATCATCAGCAGCGCCATCGGGGCCTGCATGCGGCGGGCGCGGCGGACCTCCTGCTCCAGTTGCTCATCGAAGCTGCGGCGGTTGCCGATCCCCGTCAGGCTGTCCTGCAGCGCCAGCGCCCGCAACTGCTCGGCGGTGCGCAACTCGACCCGCTCCTTCATCATCGCCAGCAGGATGAAGGCGATGCCGACGGTGTTCAGCAGGCTTTCCAGCATCATCCCCGCGGAGATCGTGTCGGCCCACGGCCCGGCCTCGCCATGCACCAGCGCAAAGGCGCCACGCGCGGCATAAACGGAGGCATGGACCAGCAGCAGCGCCACCGCAGCCGGGCGGGACGGCAGGCGCTCCCCCCGAAGCCGCCAAAGCTCGGCCGCGGTCGCCAGGATGTAGGCAGCCCCCACGGCGCAGGACAGCGCCAGCCAGCGGGGCGACCCGGAATGCACCGGCGCCGTCGCGAGCCACAGGCCAGCCCCGGCCGCGGCCAGCCAGGGATGCGCGCGGCGCTTGGCGAACACCCGCGCCGCGGCCCATGACAGCCCCATCGCCCCCAGGAAGGCCGCCGTACCCAGCCCGTCCCCGATCCAGCCCGTGCCCTGGCCCAGCCCCGTCAGGCCGAACCCCAGCGCGCCCAGCAGGATCGCAGCGCCCCACAGCGCCGTGGCGCCCATGTCCCACCGCGGCTGCTGGGCGAAGATCAACAAGCCGCCGGAGAAGGCGACCACAAGAGTGGTCACGAACAGCAAAGTCGGCAGGTTCAATGGCAAGGCTGGTCCAACCCCGTTGCGCGTGGCATGCCATCTGACTGCATCAGGGATGTGGCGTTAATAAGTCCAGAACAGGGTAGGACCCGCCGCGTTCCCCGGCGTCAATGCCCGCGCAGGATCTGGCTCAGGAACAGCTTGAGGCGATCGGTCTGCGGGTCCTCAAACAGCGAGTTCGGCGGCCCCTGCTCGACGACCTCGCCGCGGTCCATGAACACCACGCGGTCGGCGACCTGGCGGGCGAACCCCATTTCGTGCGTCACGCACACCATGGTCATGCCGTCCTGCGCCAGGCCGATCATGGTGTCCAAGACCTCCTTGATCATCTCGGGGTCGAGCGCGCTAGTCGGCTCGTCGAACAGCATGATCTTCGGCTTCATGCACAGCGCGCGGGCGATGGCGACGCGCTGTTGCTGGCCGCCGCTGAGCTGGCCCGGGTACTTCTTCGCCTGCTCGGGGATCTTCACCCGGCGCAGGTAGTCCATCGCCAGCTCCTCCGCCTCCGCCTTGGGCATCTTGCGGACCCAGATCGGCGCCAGGGTGCAGTTCTCCAGGATCGTCAGGTGCGGGAACAGGTTGAAGCTCTGGAACACCATGCCGACCTCACGCCGGATGGTGTCCAGCGCGCGGGTGTCGTCGGTCAGCTCCGTGCCATCGACCAGGATGCGGCCTTCCTGATGCGTCTCCAGCCGGTTGATGCAGCGGATCATGGTGGATTTGCCGGAACCCGAGGGGCCGCAGACCACCACCTTCTCCCGGTGCCCGACGCTCAGGCTGATGTCGCGCAGGACGTGCATCGCGCCGTACCATTTGTTCACGCGATCCAGCAGGATGGCGGGGGTCTCGCTGACGGCGTTGGACGGATAGCCGATGGTGGCAGCTTGGCTCATGGTGTCCCTCTGGGATTGCCGGGGCTGGGATTGCCGGGGGTGGCAGGGCCGGAGGCGTCTAGCGCCGGACGGTCCGGCTGAACTCCTGCTCCAGCCCGCGGCTGTAGCGGGACATGACGAAGCAGAACGCGAAGTAGATCGCCGCCAGCAGCAGGTACAGCTCGCTGCTGTAGGGCTGCCAGGCCGGGTCGGTGATTGCCACCTTGCCCGCCGTCAGCAGGTCGAAGATGCCGATGATCAGCACCAGCGAGGTGTCCTTGAAGAAGCCGATGAAGGTGTTGACCAAGGGCGGGATCACCAGCCGCAGCGCCTGCGGCAGCACGATCAGCCCGGTCTTCTTCCAGTAGGACAGCCCCAGGGCGTCGGCGGCCTCGTACTGTCCCTTGGGCAGCGCCTGCAGGCCGCCGCGCACGACCTCCGCCAAGTAGGCGGCGGCGAACAGGATGAACGCCACCTGCGCCCGCAGCAGCTTGTCCGGGTTCAGCCCCGGCGGCATGAACAGCGGGAACATCACGCTGGCCATGAACAGCAGCGTGATCAGCGGCACGCCACGGATCAGCTCCACGTACACGACGCACATCGCCTTCACCGCCGGCAGGTCCTGCGACCGCCGGCCCAGCGCCACCACCACCGCCAGCGGGAACGCGAAGGCCAGGCCGAAGGTGCTCAGGATCAAGGTGATCGGCAGCCCGCCCCAACTGTCCTGCTGCACGAACTCCATGCCGAGGATGCCGCCCCACATCAGCACGCCGATCGCGGTCAGCGTCACCAGCCAGACGCCGATCAGCCCCTTGTTCCAGAACCGCCGCATAGCGGAGATGGCATATAGGCCGATGAACAGCGCGACCACGATGGCCGGACGCCACTGCTCGTCATACGGGTAGCGGCCGAACAGGATGAAGCGGTACTTGTCCCCCACCATCGCCCAGCACGCGCCGGTGCCACGGGCGGCCTGGCACGCCGCCGGGTCCGGCCCGTTGGCGCCCTGCGGCACCGACCACACCGCGTTTAGCACGCCCCACTGAAAGAAGCCGATAGCCCAGCGTCCGACCAGGTAGATCAGCGCCAGGGTGACCGCGGTCGAGAGCCAGCCACTGAACAGGTTGGCCCGCGCCCAGGCTACCGGCGCCACCGCCGCCAGCGCCGGCCGGCCGCGTTCCGGCGCCGCGGCGGGGATGCCAGCAATGGAGGGCACCGGCTCCCCGGCAGCCTCGGTCAGGCGTGCGGTGACTTCGGACATGGCCTAGCGCTCCACCAGGGCGATGCGTGCGTTGTACCAGTTCATGAATAGGCTGATCGACAGGCTCATCACCAAATAGACCAGCATGATGAGCGCGATGCCTTCGACCGCCTGGCCAGTCTGGTTCAGCGTCGTGCTAGTGATCGACACCACGTCCTGGTAGCCGATGGCGACCGCGAGCGAACTGTTCTTGATCAGGTTCAGGTACTGGCTGGTCATTGGCGGCACGATCACCCGCAGCGCCTGAGGCAGCACGATCTTGCGCAGCACGGTGCCGGGCCGCAGCCCGATGGCGCCCGCCGCCTCCCACTGGCCGGTGGGCACGGACAGGATGCCGGACCGCACGATCTCCGCGATGTAGGAGGAGGTGTACAGCACCAGGCCCAGGGTCAGGGCGCCGTATTCCGGGCTGAGGGTCGCGCCACCGACGAAGTTGAAGCCGCGCAGCTCCGGCATCTCGACATCGAACGGGGCGCCCAGCACCGCCCAGACCGCAACGGGGAACGCAACCAGCAGGCCCACCGCCACCGGCCACACCGCGGGGCGGACGCCGGTCGCCTCCTGCTTGCGCGTTGCCGAGCGGGACCAGGCGGCGGTGCCCACCGCGCCGAGCGCCAGGGCCGCCAACGCCCACCAGAACGGCTGCTCCCATTCCACCGCCGGAACCTTGATGCCGCGGTTGGACAGGAACACGCCGGGCAGCGGATGGAAGGACTGCCGCGGCGAGGGCAGCGTCTGCAGGATGCCGTACCAGAACAGCAATTGCAGCAGCAGCGGGATGTCGCGCACGACCTCGACGTAAACCGCCGCCAGGCGGGCGATCAGCCAGTTCTTCGACAGCCGCGCGACGCCCAGCACGGTGCCCCACAGCGTCGCCAGCACCACGCCGACCACGGCCACCTTGAGGGTGTTCAGCACGCCGATCAGGATGGCCCGGCCATAGGTGTTCACCGCCGGGTCGTAACCGACCAGGTGCTCGCCGATCGGAATGCCGGCGGTACGGCTCAGGAAGGCAAACCCGGTTGTGATGCGGCGGGCTGCCAGGTTCTGCGCGGTGTTGCTCACCAGGTACCAGACGATGGCCGCCACGGCGCCCAGGATGACCACCTGCCACACGACATTGCGGAACCGCGGGTCCGACCAGCTCAGGCTGAACTCCTTGCGCGGCGCCTGGCGGGCAGGCAGCAGGCGCGGGTCGATGGCGGCTCCGGACATCGGCAGGTCATCCCTTGGCCGGCGCAGGCGGCCGGCAATCATTGGCATGCGGCAACGTGCATCGTGCTATGCGGCGCCGGCATGGCCTATCTGTGGGCAATCGCGGCCGAAGATCAATCAGTACGTTGGCGCACCACCATGGAAAAGGGCCACCCCAGGCAGGGGCGGCCCAATTGCTAGGCAGGCTAGGGCGGCAACGCCCCGGATGTCAGCGGATCGGGGGCGGATAGTGTAGGCCGCCCTTGTTCCACAGATTGTTGATGCCGCGCGGGATGCCGATCACCCCGACGGTGCGGTCGAACATCTCGCCGTAGTTGCCGACCTGCTTGACGACGTTCACCACCCACTTGTTGTCCACGCCCAGCGCCTTGCCGAGTTCACCCTCCAGCCCCAGCAGGCGGCGGATGTCGGGGTTGGTGGCCTTGGTGGACATCTCCTCGACGTTCTTGCTGTTCACGCCGCTTTCTTCGGCCTGCAGCATGGCGAACAGCGTCCAGCGCACGACGTCGAACCACTTGTCGTCGCCCTTGCGGACCATCATGCCCAGCGGCTCCTTGCTGATGATCTCCGGCAGCAGGATGTGCTCGCTCGCCTTCGCGCCCTGCAGGAAACGGAAGCCGGCCAGGCCGGAGGCGTCGGTGGAGTAGGCGTCGCAGCGGCCCGCGAGGTAGGCGCCCTCGATCTCGTGCACGTCCTGGATCAGCACCGGGGTGAACTTCATGTTGTTCAGCCGGAAGTAGTCGGCGACGGCCAGCTCGGTGCTGGTGCCGGGCTCAATGCACACCGTGGCGCCGTTTAGGTCCTTGGCCGACTTCACGCCGGCCGAAGCCTTCACCAGGAAGCCGGTGCCGTCGTAGAAGTTGATGCCGGCGAACTCCAGGCCGAGGTTGGCCTCGCGGCCCAGGGTCCACGTGGTGGAGCGGACCAGCAGGTCGATCTCGCCAGCCTGCAGCGCGGTGAAGCGGTTGGTCGCATTGAGCGGGACGAAGCGGATCTTGCTTGCGTCGCCCAGCACGGCGGAAGCCACCGCCCGGCAGGTGTCGGCGTCGATGCCCTGGATCACGCCCTTGCTGTCCGCCAGCGAGAACCCGGCCACGCCCTGCGACACGCCGCACACCAGTGCGCCCTTGGACTTGATGCTGTCCATCGTGGCGGAGCCGGTGCCTTGGGCCAGCACTGGTGCGGCGGCGGCCAGCAGGCCCGCCATTGCTAGGGCAGGTAAGGTGTATCGTTTCATCAGTGTTCGGCCCCTGTGTCAGCGGGATGCGTCCCGCGATGCACGGGACTGTGCTTGCTGCAAGGCTAGAGATCAATGGGCCGTGATCGCCAGCCTGCTACTCGGGGATGGGAGCCAAGCCGCGTTCGGGTTCTGGCCGCCGCCAAAGCACCAGCACTGCCAGCAGCAGCGAACCCGTGCAGGCCGTGCTGAGCGGGAGGCCCAAGTTCAGGCCATGACGCCCCGCAAGGAAGTCGCTGGCCGTGGTGCCCGCTGCCCGGATCGCGACGACCGTCGTCCAATACACGGCAACCGTCCAGAGCGTGCTACGCGTCCAGACTGCCAGGAGGATTGCCGCTCCGCTGCCGAGCGCCAGGGATGCCGCCCCGGTTCCCAATCCCAAGTCGTCAGCGACGCCGTCCCCTATCGCGGTTCCCAGCGTGCCGGCGATCAACATGGACACCCAGTACACGCCATCTGGCGCCGCCAAGTCCGCCGGCTGCCCGGCCGTGCGGCGCAGTGCGGCCGGGAGCAGGCTGGCGGCCAGCAGCACTGCAAGCCCAGTGATCACCCACGCATAGGCCAGCCTGAGGTCATGCGTCGCGAGGTCCGCCAGGTTGGTGGCGGCTGTCCTGACGATGATGATGGCCACCCAGTAGTAAGCGTCCGAACGAGCCGTGGCCCGCTGGCCCAACAGGAAGACGAGGGCAAACCCCGCTGCAAGGAACGGCAAGCCGCGGATGTGGCCGAGATGGAGGTTGCGGGAGAAGAAGTCTCCCATGTTGGCGCCGAACAGGCTGGCGGCGCACAGGGCGGTCCAGTAGCGGGCATCGAGGGCTGGCATCTGCTTCATGGACAGAATGGTCCATGATTCTCGGCGCACAGCAAGCCACGTCAGGAAGCGGTTCCATGAAAAAGCGGGCAGCCTCGCCGGCTGCCCGCGCCATCCTCCAGCCGGTCCTGCAAGCGGCAGGGCAGGGGAAGCGGTTACTCCGCCGCTTGGGCGAACGGCAGGCCGGACTCGATGGGCAGGCTCTCGTCCCGGCTCCATTCGTTCCACGATCCGAAGTACATCCGCACGTCCTGCACCCCGGCCTCTTTCAGCGCGACCAGCGTGTTGGACGCTCGGGCGCCCTTGAAGCAGTACAGGTAAACCGGCGTGCTCGGCCCGATGCCGGCGGTATGCGCCTCGGCCAGGATCTCCACCGGCGACTTGAACATCGGCCCGGCGGCGGTCGGCTTCATCATGCGGTACCACTCCAGCCACTTCGCGCCGGGGATGCGGCCCTTGCGCGGGCAGAAGTCGGGGCCATACGGCGAGCTGCTGGTGCCCACCCACTCGTCCACATCGCGCACATCGAGCTTCACGATGCCGTCGTTGCCCACCGCGGCCAGCATCTCGTCGCGGTCGATCATCATGTCACTGCCGGCGTTAGACAGCGGGAACGTCTTGCCCGCCGCGGTGGTCGGCTCGGTCGAGGTCGGCAGGCCCGCGGCCTTCCAGGCGTGGAAGCCGCCATGCAGCACTTTGGCCTTCTGGTAGCCGAGCCAGGTCAGCAGGAAGTAGCCGCGGCAGGACTGGCCGAAGCCGCTGTTCATGCTCTCCTCGTAGCACACGGCCGTCTCGGCGCCCGACAGGCCCGCAGCGCCGAACGCAGCAGCGAACTTGCCCCGCAGCTCCGCCATGCCTTCCGGCGTGCTGGTCGCCAAGTAGGTGAAAATCTCATGCACGTTCACTGCGCCCGGAATGTGGCCGGCTGCGTAAGCCTCGGGCGAGCGGGTGTCGATCACCACCACGTCCGGACCCATCATCCCCTGCAGCTCCTGCGGGGTCAGCAGCACTTTTCGGCCATGATGTTGCTCCTTCTAGCAGCCTGTCGGAGTGAGGTTGCGAGCGTTTTTGCGTGCCTGGGTCAATCGTGCGTTGCTGGGTGGCGCTGAGGCAGTTTTTAGCGGTCGAACTCGCTGGCTGAAGAATACGGCGGCCAGAA
>JAABUX010011030.1_pt1 | contig 10030 bp, 4 predicted proteins | sample 5561851 | NCBI WGS metagenome assembly JAABUX01 (sample SAMN10711883, study PRJNA513361) | rock metagenome | isolation source: Antarctica rocks | place: Antarctica: Victoria Land, Richard Nunatak red sandstone | collected 2016-01-03 | reverse complement strand
GGGCATCAATACTGATACTTGATTGGTCAATCTTTGGGACGGCATCTTTTCCATCTTCTCCTCTTTGATCCACAACTTGACGCACAGCGGAGATCATTTCCCTAGTAATATTGAATCCCATGCAGCTATCCCTCTATCCCTAAGCTCATGCAAGGCCATAAAACACCGATTCATCGTTTCGATGAACGAGACCCACGTCGGTCAAGTGCTTCCGTCGGAGAATTCACACATTCATCGAGTAGCGCAGCGTGGGTGATGGATCGTGCCGAGACTGATACGCAATCGTCGACGCTCGAGCTCCCACCGGCCGCCGAAGAGGTTGTGATGTTGTCATTGTATTTCCCTACAGTATCGACGCTTCCTGCCTTCTCGCCAGCGACCATTGTTGAGTCTCCAACATCACACCGAAATCTGCACCAACAATGGTATGCTAGGTTCGGAAGATAAAGTACCAGAAATCCTTGCTGTACTGGACAATGATCATGCTCGCTTCCTGTAAGCGACCTCGGGTGTTTGGTGCTGCACTACACACCGTAGAGTCCAATTCTTTGATAGAGCTTGCGCACCTCTTGTGTCTACGAAAGCTCTATGGAGTATCCGTGCTTGACATCGAGATGGCCATTTGCTCGTAGTCTAGCCTCATACAAATCCCACTGCGGCGAAACTCTACTCTTGAACGTCAATAGAGAATAGCTCGACCAGACCACAGATTTTGACGCCGTAGGACACGCGTACGATATTTCGATCGCTGAAGACCTTGCGCACCTATGACTCCTGATCTTTGCCCACTATTCCCCACCAGCGCACCCACTCTTACCTTGTCTGATCCAGAATGGCTCTGAGATTTGTGGCCTTTCGATACTACCTCTCCAATGCTTTGCATGCCCCGTCTTCGGGTTATGTCAGCGTGACTTCTTAGACTAGATCTCGGTCTTTGCAGATGGCCAGTCCTCGTCGATTCCCCAGAGAAAATGCTACTGCTACCAACTTTCGACGAGGGAAAACGGAGCGGTACAGACCGATGGCAACCACCCTTCATGTGCCATCGACATACCTAAGTCAGATGTCCTCTCTCCGCAAGCTTGTCGCATATCTCAGTCGCCATGTGTCTATCTCGGCCAATAGCCACAGCTCCCTTGAGTAAATAACACTCCTTATTTCGCGTACCCATACGAATGTGTCTCCCTCCGTAGCCGCTCAGCATAGGTAGAGCTTCCATCTTCAGACCACTGGCCACAATCGTCGCATCTCTGCTTTTCGACCGCGTTCAAAGCAGAACTACTCCCACACTTGACTGCGTACAGATTGTGTCGACGTAGGTGTCGATTTCCAGTCTCGTCTCCTTGCTGTATAATTTCGCAAAGGCAGTGAGAATATCTGGTCTATGTTCCGGAAAAAGATTCTATAGTGCACTTAGCACTAGCACAATGATTAGCTTATGGACTGTTTGGCTTGAAACCTGCCGGGTGTAGAGGTGTAAAACTGATGGGAGAGATAGGAACTAGTAAATGAAAATCAAGAGTGCCACCGAGCTCACCTTATGATATACCTAATACAACACTGGAGAGTGGAAGATTTGCCAGTCCGCAGTGGGCGAACGCAAAGGGGGAGTCCCTGATCCAAAGAACAATTAGCTGATGCATTTCAACAAGAAAGCGGATGTATAAGATGGTAAGCAATTTAGTTTCAGAGAGAAGATTGTGTTCGCCATGTGCTGCTTTATCCCCCTTGAAAGGTTATGTGCTAAAGCCAAAACGCAGCCAGGGTTGAACGGGAATCCGCAGGATGTCCGCCTAAGGATGACGATATTGGTGTTTCATCATGTCATGCGAAGACCGGGCAAAGAAAGCCAAGTATATAGAAGGTCTTACATTGACCGATAACTGCGACGTGATTTGTAGCGGCGTTCAAGTAGCCTGGATGACCGGCCACCATATTTTCTTCCCCGGGACAGAAGCACTCTCGCCGTGGTGGTCCGCACCATCATCGGCACTTGCTATTTCAGGGTGAGCGTGTGTAGACAAGAGCTGTTCAGCCGGCTCATCGCCGTAGTCCAACACTTGATCTTCAACCGTGGCAGAGTCGAGCTCTCGCACAAGCCGGCGAGTGGATATCTTCCCAGATCTGTCACCCAAGTCTTTGAAATCTCGCTTGCGTTTGAAAATCGGCGCTGAGGTCTGAGAAGTCCCTTGAGGATCAACGGGGCTGTTTCCGGGTTGATGCCTGTCAGCCCGTCCTTGGTCGTCCATCTCTGTCTCGTAGGGTATTACAGCTTCTGGTGTTGCGGCAGCACCGGAGACTGAATGATCTGATGGATCATCCCCGTCAGCCTCCGCATTCTCCTGGCGAACCTGTCTTTCCCGAAGTATAGAATAGATCTCGCTGTCTCTGAACATCGCAATTTGGTCGTCTGTCAGGGTTCGCTTGATGCCGTCAGGATAGTAGCCAAGATCGTCCTCCTCCTCGAACACTGTCTCTTGCGCTGCTGCATCGTCCGACCTATGGTCTGTAGGCACAATTTGGGCTGCAGTCACAGCAGACCCGAAATGTCGAATGTGAAAAGCGTTGAGATCATCCTTAGCATCGCACATTAGCTGTGTTTGATGTTGCGGGCAGGATGGGGGACGGACCTGCGTCACGGAAGGTATTTGGAGCATGTAGAGAGAAATTAGGCCTGCATTGCAGATTCTCTAACTCTGAAGCGTGTATAAACGGCTTGGGGAGGAATCTAAGCGGAGAGCAAGCGAGCATTCAGGAATAACGTGAAGCTAGCGACGGTTGAGCTGGCTAGCGCCAAGTTAAAGGGTCCTCGCTGCTGTTGGAACTCAGGCCGGGTCAACCTCGGTAGTTACTAATCAGGACTAGTCAGGGGGCCTTGGTAGACTAATAGAGATTTCTCGTAATGGTTATTCCATTCTATATAGCTATATCTATCCATTAGTTATTATAATACTATTATACTATACCTAAACTATATATAAATAACTTATTAATTATTATATTATTTAATAAGTTATAAGCCTAGGTTTAACGTAACCTAGGAACCGCGTAATTTATATAATAAGCTTTTTAATAAGTCTTAAGATAGTCTTAGAAGTATTATTCCCTAGACTATTTATTATTAATAGTATAATAGCTAACTATTATAAAATCTAGAAGCTTAAAGGTAAGGAGAACTATAAGTAATAAGAAGTAGTAGTTTAAAACTATCTTATTATTAATAACCTAGATCTTATTATTAACCCTAAATACCTACCTTTAATTTAAATTAAGCCTATTAAAGGAGGCGTACTACTTATTAATAAATTATAAGATAAATATATTAAGAAGGAAAAGATAGCCCTTACTACTATTTAGATTACTTATACGCTAGCTATTTATATTATAATTAAGAAGATTATAATAGCTAAGGATATATAGGTAACATTAAAGTTATTATACGGGATATAGTCTTATATAATAAGAAGAGTAATCTTCTTTACCTTAATAGCCCTCTAATTTAATTAGTTTAAAGACCTTTACGCCTACCTCGCTAAGTTTAGTAAGTATAAGAACTAGCTAGAGTAAATAGGGACTCCCTTATATTAAGATTTTCTAGCCTCTATCTTTAAGAAAGGTCTACCGGAGTATATAAAATAAATAGTTTATACTCTTACTAAGATCTCTTATTCTAGGAAGGAAGATATTAACTTTAAATATAATACTATATTACTTACTAATAGAGACCTAGCTAATAAGACTAAGAATATTAAGGCTTTTACTAGTAATTTTAATAAATAATTAAAAGTAGGCTAATATTAAAATAATAGATATTAAGGCGGTAATAGCAAGAAGTATACCTTTTATAATAATAATTATAATATTAATACCTATTTTTACGCTTATCTAGACCTTATACTAGCGGGATTTACCTCTAAAATAAAGAAAGAGCTAGAAGTATAAAATAATTATTAATAAAATAGGAAAGGTCCTAGTTACTAGTAGAGTAAGTAAAATCTTTTAGATAAATAAAAATAAGATAAATCCTATACCACTTACTTTAAGTATAACCTATAATAAAATAAGTCCTATAAGATTATTATTAACTTAGGGGACTAAGAGTATACCTTCTAGGACTACTCTAAGTTTACCGACTATTTACTAGTCTAGAATTATACGGTATTAAGACCTACTAGGGGTAGGCTAATAAAAGTTAAGGGTATTAGGATAATATTAATCCTAGTAGTTATTAATAATAGAGTTAATAATTTTCTATTAACTAATATTTACTACGTCCCTAATATAGAGTTTAATTTCTTATTAACTACCTAGCTAGACTTATAAGGATATAAGTACGTCGGTAGTAATAGAAAAGAGATATTTTATAATAAATAAGGGTAGGAGGTATTATAAGCCTTCTTATATAATAGGATATACTAGCTAGAAATAATATAGATATAATAAATAAGAGCCTTTCACCTTAAATTATTTATACTAGCTAAGAATAACGCGTTATAAACTTAATAGTATAAGTAATATAATTATATTAGTATAAAAGCTACTAAAGTAATAGTACGTACTACTAATATTAATTATAAGGCCGCTAATCGCCTATAAAAATACGAGTTATAAGAATTATATAAAAGTTATATATTAGGGAAAATTACTTAAATACCCTTATAAATACCTATATATAGAGTTATTATCCCTAGATAATACTAGTATATTAACCTAGTATTAGCTAGATATATAACTACCTTTAAGGGATATACTAATATAATAATATCTATATATAAGGCATTAAGATTTTCTCTTATAAACTATATATCTAGTAGGGGAGAATTACTAATAAAACTCGCCTTTAGAATAAAATACTAGAAGAATTAGGGGTATTAACTAGCCTTTATCTAGAGTAATAATAAACTCGCCTAGAGCTATAAATATTAATAGATCTATAAAGAGAATAGGATATAATTAACCGCGTTAGTACTATATAACTTATATTAGAATAGGATTATTAAGAGAAAGAACTAGATACTATTTAATAAAGTTAGAATAGTTCTTATTAATACTAGACTACCTTAAGAGTTCTAGGGTAAGGCTATCTATTATATTAATTATATTAAGAACCTTATACCTAGTAAAGACGGGAAGTCCCCCTTTAAGAAATAGTACGGCTTTAAACCCCTATTAATATACTTAAAGCCTTTTAAATATTAGTACTATTTATTTAATATATTACTAAATAAAAAGAAACTAGATAATAAGGCTATTAAATATTACTTCCTTAGCTATAATAATAAGAGTATCTACCGCGTATAAGATATTAAGGGATAATATCTTATTAGGTTAATATATATTATATTTAATAAAAAGGCCGTTATACTATTAATAGAAGATAATAAGCTTCTAGTAGATAGAGAAGATAGTAATAACTATGTTATAGACCTCCTAAGCTACCTCTAGTTAGACTAATTAGATTATAATAGTAAGGTCTTAGAGGGAGTACCCCCTCCTAATTAATAGGGTGTTAAGGGAGCGTTAGATAGTACTAAAAATACTAAAAATACTAATAATACTAGTAACTCTAGTAATAGATTAGTAATAACTCTTCCTAATAGCTAATTAGTATTAGGCCTAACTAATAATATAAGTAGGCCGACTAGTTTAAATAGATATAATTAGGATAATCTACCTAAGTTAAATTAATATAAGTTAAATAATTAGATTATAAGAATTAGTTAAGCGGAGTTAGAAATATTAAATATTTAAAATTAGAATAGTTATAATAGTTAGATACGCTAAATTACTACTAGAATACTATTAGCTATTATTAATAAGATATTAGCTAGGAATAGTAAATCCTAAAAGATTATTCCTAATTTATTATATTATTCTAGTTATAATAAACTATAAATTAACTATAACTAGACTAATAAGCGAGGCCTAAAGTCTTCTAATAACCCTAATAGGTTTAAGGCTATACTTACCTACGTTATTACTATTAATAAAGAGCGTCCCTATCTAATATTAATTAATAAGGCCCTTTAAGGGCCTAATAATAAGAAATAGCTCGCTATTACTAAAGAAGAATTAGCTAACTATATTAAGTAGGAGATATAGAAAATACTATATAAGCTACCCTAAAAGGTATATATCTTATTAGGAAGATAGGTCCTATCCTATAAATATAGGCTAATAGGCGAAATAAGTAGGTATAAGGCCTAGTAGGTAGTTAAGGGCTTCTACTAAATTAAGGGGATTAATTTTAATAAGACCTTTTTATTAATCTTAAAGGTATTATAATAATATCTTATTCTTACCCTAATTATTAAGTATAAGCTAGTTATTAAGTATTTAGACGTTATCGCGGCGTTCCTAGAATTACTTATTTAGGAAGAAATCTAGGTAGAGTAACTATATTACTTTATTAATAGCTAGTAAGGATACGCCTATTAATTAAATAAGGCTTTATATAGCCTTAAGTAAGTATCCTATAAATAGTATAAGACCCTTTATAAGGTACTTAAGTTACTAGGATTTAATTACCTTAAATATAATTATTATATATTTATTAACCCTATAATAAAAGTTATTATTACGGCGTATATAAACGACTTACTATTTATAGTATATAATTAAGACCTAATTACCTATATAAAAAATAAACTTAATAAGAGGTTTAACTTTAAGTATATAAGAGATTTAAAAGACTATCTAGGTATAAATATTATTAGGAATCTAGATAAATAGTCTATTTAAGTTAATTAGATAAAATATATTATATAATTATTAAGATAGCTTAATATAAAGAATTATTTACTAGTAAAGTCGCTTATAAAATAGGCGTATATTACTATTACCCCTAATAGCTATATAACTCCCTTATCTAATAGGGAGGCTTATTAGTCCCTTATAGGAGTACTTAATTAATTAAGTATTATAACTAGGCCTAATATTACTTATACTATTAATACCCTAAGTTATTCTCTTTATAACCCTTCTCTATAATATATAAATACGGCGAAAAGGGTATTATATTACCTAGCTAAGATAATTAATAATAGCCTAATCTACTAATTAGGTAAGAATAACGGCCTAGTAGGTTTTACTAACGCGTCCTATTATAATAACTATAAGACGTCTCGCTCTACTAAAGTATATATCTATAAACTATTTAATAGCCCTATTACCTAATAATCTAAATTATAAAAGCTAGTAGTAATATCTATATATAAGTTTAAATATATTATTATAATAAAGGTATATAAAGAAGCTCTATATCTAGGCCTTATACTTAAAGAGCTAGGGTATAATAAGGGAGTAGTACTAGTACTCCTAAATATTAATAACTAGGTAGCTATAAAATTAGCTACTAACCTAATTAATTATATTATTATAAAATATATCTAAATAAGATACTATTTAATTTATTAACTAATTTCTAAAATTAAAGAAATCTATCTTAAATAGGTTAATATTAAAGCTTAATATACGGACCCCCTTATAAAACCTATTAGTCCTATTAACTTTAGCCTAGCTAGATAATAGTTAGGACTAGCTCTAGGTAAAGTATAAGGGTATTTAGATATAGTAGTTAATAATAGGGACCCTACCTTATTATTACCGATCTAAGAGGGAGTATTAGAATTTAGGCTGGGTTAACCTCGGTAGTTACTAATTAGGACTAGTTAGGGGGCCTTAGTAGACTAATAGAGATTTCTTATAATGGTTATTCCATTCTATATAGCTATATCTATCCATTAGTTATTATAATACTATTATACTACACCTAAACCACGTATAGATGACTTATTAATCATCATATCATTCAACAGCTGCTACCCCCACGAACTTTTTAATACTCATATCTTCGGCTTTATGTAACGAATTGGTTCACTATAGAACATGCGGTGATCCGGCGCTGCTTTCGCTTTTCCATGTCCCTTCTCCCTCTCTACCAAGATCACGAAGAGACAATTTCGATTGAGGGAATGGGAAGCATGGAAAAAAGCAAGTATTGACCTTCAGCAGCTTGCGTTGTTGTTTTCGCTGGCTATAAGATCAATACTAAACTCTGAGACCTTCTAGGCGGAGCTGCACATGAATGTGTTTCCGAAGATGCCCTTGTGCACCTCAAATCCTACAAGTACTCCAGCGTCGACAAATCCCTGATATCGAAATACATATTATCATACTATGTATGTCCATACAATAGAGCGTCAAATGATCAATTGCTTATTCCTCACGACAGTGGACGGCCTTTGTTGAATTACTTCCACTATGGCTCGCTCCCAATATGGTGACTCTTTTGGGGTTCTTCTTCATCCTAGCCAATGTCATCTGCCTGGAGATCTTCATACCAGATCTGGTTGGACCGGTACGAGGACGCCCTTTCAATTGGTACCTCATGATGGGTCATATACCTAGGATGCTGAACAAGCCCTAGGGTTCCTCATGGGTGTATTATAGTTTTGCTGTTGGGCTGTGGATGTGAGCTGGGGTTCAAGAGAGACATTGCACACATGGAGAGCTGATAATGGGTTGCGGGCTAGGTATTCGACCATGGACAATGTGGACGGAAAGCAGGCTCGCAGAACAGGACAGTCCAGTGGCCTAGGCGAGCTCTTTGAGTGTGTCTGGAATGTGTTGGGGCGAAAAGGTGCTAACCTGCAGTTAGCCACGGAATTGATTCTCTGAATTGTACTCTAGCAAGTTTATGTGAGACAGCAGCGATGGGCTTAGGGTCTACACCTAAAGGCGTCTTCACCGCTCTGATACCCGTTTTGCCCATGTTCTTCTCGACATGGGAGACTTACCATACTCATACTCTCTACCTGGGATACTTCAACGGCCCGACTGGTAAATTCACGGTGCGATCGGCTGATTTTCGCTAACCAACTGACAGAGGGACTCATACTGGCCTGTACGTTCATGATCTCGTCAGGGTACTGGGGCCCTCAGATATGGCAACGTCCCATGGCAGAACTGCTCGGCCATCCTGAGATATTCGGCCAATCGACCGTGATCGACGTATGGATCCCCATGCTCCTAGCAACTTTCTTCATCGCTCACTTGCCGGCCTGTGTATACAACGTTGTCAAGGCCCGTCGTGCAAACGGTCTTCCTGTAGCACCGGTCTTTCTGGAGTGGACGCCAATCTTCGTCTTCGTGGGGTCTACTGGCGCCTGGCTCTACTCGCCTTACTCGACCCTAATGCGTGAGAACAGGCTAGTCTTGTTCTGCCTAACCATGTCCTTCGTTTTCGGCCGCATGACCACAAAGATCATCCTGGCCCATCTGACTCGTCAGCCGTTCCCATACTGGACCGTCATGCTAATACCCTTAATCGGAGGCGCCATCCTGGGCAATCTACCCCGTCTTGGCCTCCCAGCAGTGAGCGTTGGCGTCGAACTATGGTACCTGAGGGCCTATTTCGTGTTCGCTCTAGTAGTCTACTTCCGGTGGGCGCTTCTGGTCATCAATAGCATCTGTGCCTATCTTGGCATCAACTGTCTCACGATCACGAAGAAGCCTGCGCCTGGCCAAAATCTGGCCTCGGCTAAGACTTCCAGCAATGGGTTCGTAGGGGAGAAGCAGGCGTTGCCGGGAAGTGTCCCGCGAAAGGGCGACTAGATGTATTGACAATCTCTGTGAGATCTACAGCGGTCGACGCTCATGTAGGCATACTGTGACCAAAGAGTATGGGCGGGTAACCATGTCAAGGCATCATGGAAGTCTTACAAAAGTACAGTGTTCAGTAAGGGTGACAAGCCAGAAGCTTGCATATAGTCATGATGAATTTAGATACCATGTTGCTGTTGACCATCATATCTCGCATAGGTAAGTAGTGTGAGAGTCTTGACGAACTGATAGAAGGAATTATTTGGGAAGAGCAGGTTTCGAGGCTTTGAATATGTACGCTGGGTTGCGCTTTCCAAATTCAGTACAGAATTCAACATTGTTCCCTATTCGATCCTATAGTGATATGATCTCCAGCCCGCGTTGCCGCTGGGATCAATGCAACTTATCAATCGCAAGCACAAACAGT
>JAABUX010011029.1_pt1 | contig 10031 bp, 16 predicted proteins | sample 5561851 | NCBI WGS metagenome assembly JAABUX01 (sample SAMN10711883, study PRJNA513361) | rock metagenome | isolation source: Antarctica rocks | place: Antarctica: Victoria Land, Richard Nunatak red sandstone | collected 2016-01-03 | reverse complement strand
CTGACCCTACCCTGGCCTTAACCTTGCCCTCACCCCAAACCCAGCGCCAGCCTAACCCTGACGCAGGCCGCTGAGGCCGACCGGGTTGCGAAGGTCCAGCAGAAGGAGGCAGCAGCGAAGGCCGCCGAGGCCGACCGGGTGGCAAAAGTCCAGCAGAAGGAGGCGGCCGCGGAGGCGCGCAGCGCGGCGCGGCTGGCGGCGGCGCAGGAGCTGATCGCGCAGAAGGAGGCGGTCAGGCGGGAGGCGGAGGCGCAGCGCCAAGTCATCGTGCGCTGCCCTGCCCCTTAACCTGCGCATCTCAGGGCAGCTTTGCTGCTCTAGGAGCACATGCTAAGCACCATGTTCGCAGTGGTCAGCACAGAGACACACCTCAATATGCCACAAACCTCAATCGGGCATGCTACGAAGTCAAGCATTCCAACGCCAGTCTGCAACTTGTCCTTGTGCACAGGCCAGACTGGACATCACAAAGGTTTTAAGCCAGCGAGTCACTAATCTTGCGCGCAAGCTGTGCTGATAGTTTTATGCAAATGAAGGTGTTGGACAGCAGAGGCGCTGACAAATCCGGTTGTGCTGCCCGACAGCTGGACCAGATGGCCCAGACGGAGCGGCACAGGCAGGCGATACGGAACGCCCAGGCCGCGGTGGACCGCGCAGCCAACACCAGCGCCCTCATGGGCCAGGTACGGCCCCTCTTCGCGGCCACTTGCACCGTTCTCACACCTGCAGACCGCAGCCACTGTTAGCCCACCACCTCGCATCACACGCATGCTAGCCTGCTCACTTGACGCTCCATACAGGAAACAAGTGGCTGGCTTGGCAAGCTTGGCGGGTTTATGTCAGGGCGAGCATGAGCAAGTGGCGCAAACAGTAGAGTGCGCCGTGGCAGCAAGCAGGCAGTAGCGTTGCTGTCATTATGACGATGATGCGCTCCCGCCCTGTGCTTTCCAGGTGGCCAGGCAGCAGGCGCTGCGTGAGAAAATGGCGCAGCAGGCAGCCGCCAACGCCTACCTGAGGTCGTGAGGACGCACATCAGCACGGGAATAATGCGTCGGAGACCCCGCTGCCACAGCATGGCGTTTGGAGTTGAGGCCATGTGCAGCCGTCTGGCCGACCCCGCCAGCAAACAGCAGCTTCCTGCTCAGGCTGCGGATGCCGTGGCATGCGGCAGCGCAAGGCAGCTTTGTAGACGTATCCTCTTCGCTTGTTTTCTTGCTTAGGGTCTAACTTTGCTGACCTTTGATACGATCAAGCTGCGTCGTGGCATCCTGCAGCATGTAGGGCGTGCTTGACGTTGTAGTCCTCTCCCTTGCAGGTTTTCCCATGAACCAAACATCCTGCCGGGCGCGCAGATGCTCGCTCGAATGTTCCTGTCGTTGAGACATATGTGGTCACGAGCCTGCGTTGTGCACTGTTGTCGCATGACGCAGAGGTCTCATTCCGTTCGGTTTCTCGGTACTGTGTCACCGATGACAGCGACACAAACGAGCAGATGACGTGAGGGCCACAGACTCCTGCGCTGTTCAGCCCCCGCGCTTGCTGCTGCGTGTCCTGCCTCACTCGTGTGGCGCCCAGGTTTCACACTTGTAACTTCACGCTCAATCGTTGGCAACACACGCAACCAACGTGTCAAATGCCACCGGCGCCCAGTCTGCGCATCCTGCACAGGCCTTTGGCAGGCATGGGGCATCTGTACAAGCGTGCTTCGCGCAATACAGCAACGCGGCGTGCTCCCACTCGATTGTGGAATACAGCTCCAGCAACGGCTGTCAGACGACGATGACGCTTGAAAAACACAGGGCATATTCCGACCCTCGATGCAAAAAGATGAGAGCGAAGGAATCACGCATGAATAGAGGCATTCCTGCAAAGATACCTGATCTGCAAAGCAGCCGACATGTGGATCGTTTGGCTCGCCGTCCTGGCCATTGTGTTGTACGTACTCCGGGCATTCACCACCCGGTCTAAGGTGTCCGGCAAGTCCGCATCGATGGCGCAAGGCGGCTCTGCGCCTGGCAATCCGGAGGTGCGAGCCTTCCCCGCCCCCTGGTCAGCTTCTGCAGCCTGACAGGCCGCGGATGCAGCCGGCCGGAAGGTCACTTCGGCGCTGCGTCTGGCCACTGCCCATGCAAGCTCCGTAGCTAATCTAGACATTGGCCTGTCTGTCAGCGCGTCTGCAGCCGTGCCTCACTGTGCTAATCAGGTTTGCGGCGCTCAAAGCTTTTTGGCTACTTCTCCGTGCTGACTAATCTCAGTTGAGTGCATGTGGTGTGTTGCCACACGCGTGACGCTGTTGCTTGTTGGACAGTCATGGCCAAACCATACATGTTGCTGCAATCCCTGCATTTGCTGCTGAGTGATTGCAAGCAGCGATTTGCTAGGTTAGGCCCATATGCCGCGCTGACGCCTGTGGTCATTATGATCGACTCAGGCGACCCGGATCGCCAATCACGTCCTATATTGTAACACTGATGTGCCGTACCGAGACAGCCAATGATAGGCCAAACAGCAATCCTATGGGAGTCGCAGATCACAGCCTTGCGCTTGCATCTTCCCGAGAGACGCTCATGTCACGCTGCAGGTGGCTCAGCCGGGGTGGCACCAGCAGGCGATGCAGGACACGCAGGCCGCAGGCGACGGCGTCACGCAACCGAGCTTCGCCACCATGACCCAGGTGTGGCTCGCTTCCCAGCAGGCCGGGCGTCGGCTTGTGTTTCCCCTTGTGCTCTGCAGGCACAGAGTCGACCCTTTGGCATCCCACGTCGCATGAGCCATGCTTCAGGTCGGAGTCTACCCGGACAAGGCAACCGCTGTCTGGGATCCCCAATGACGCGGATTGTGTCGCTCGATATCAAGATGCGTCATGCAGCATACGAAGATCCGCACCCAATGCACTTCAAGCAGTCTTGACCGCGCTGTGCCGTGTGATGCCAGATTCCCGGAAAGGAGGTCGTCCGCGAGCGGATGCCGCAGACGACAACGGAACCCATCACCATGAAGCTGTGAGCATGCGGCGGAGGGTCGCGCTGCGGTCCGCAAGTCTGGAGCGCAGCGGCACTTGCAGATGGTGGGGCTGCTGGGCTTCTCAGCGCTGCAGACGGTTCCGCTACCGATGCTGCCACCTCAGCACGGCGTCTGGGAACCTAGGGACTCGGCAGTCTGCTCCTTACTGGCGACTGGGGGCTGGCAGCATGCTCGGGCTGCTGCCTCTGCGCAGCTGTCATCAGCAGAGTGCAGCGCCAGCTGCATCGTCTTGAGTTCGGCAATATGGTCTTTATCTTTTTTCCAATGATGGGGATCGCAGTTCTCGCACGGCTGACTCAGTCGACGCTGTGAACGGATGCCTTCAGAGTGCAATTTGCGTCCACTCCTGAACGACCATTATCCTGCAGAGCACATCTACTCGCAGGACTAGCCTGAGTATGTGTAGATATCATATCATGATGGCGCTAGGGTGTGGATATTCGAGTGCTCTTGGTTGTTGCGCCTGCGCGCGCCGATCGGAGATGGCGCAAGGTCACCAGAGTAGGCTGCGGCTGCGACGCAGTCATGATGGCCTGCCAGAGAACGGGCGGACAGGTTCAGATGTGTGTCCAGCTGCAGGTATGCAAACGGGCATGTTAACAGTCATGATGGTGCTTTGAGTGCTTCAGGGTGCAGAATACTGTAAGCCGGTGACGACTATCCATCTGTCTAAGTTCACCATTGCAAAAAGCCCTCAAAATTTGTGCATCAAACTCGGCCTACGGTGTGAGCAATGACCAATTTCCTATGACAAGCAGGATCTGCAGTGGCCGGAGGGCTTCACACAACCGCAGCAAGATAGCTCTACCAGTGGCGTTGGCATCCAGTCATACAACTCATGATCAACTTTACATTCAAGTTGGCACTCATCTGCACCGCACGAACCCTACCAACTGGCGCTCTTCTCACAGGTTTATGTTGGGGGTGACACATGAGTGATCTGCTGTTCTAGGGCTGGACGCAGGAAGACTGCAACAGACGCGCAGTCTGACTACGCATCACCAACCGCGTTGTGGGCGGCTGCAGGCATAGTAACTGGCAGCGGTGCTCTGCCCCGCGCCCCACCTGAGTCGGCGGCTGCGCTGCCAAGTAGCCGTCTGCGAAAGGGCAATCGCGAAATGACCGCATCAACCTGAGGCTGTCTCTCCCCAAAGATCACCCGACTGACATGTTGTCATCCATTGCCCGTCCATCTTCGTCTTGCACTGGGCTGACGCTAGTTGTTGTTGGCTGTCGCTGGGTGCTCCGAAGGCTCCGGCTCTACAAATGCGGTGTTCAGGATCCATCCGTCATCGCCGCCATCCGTGGTCGGGGTGATGTGCACCCCTGCACAGCAGCACAGTATTGTGGTGACGCCATGAGCAGCGATTGAAGCAAGGCACGCTGCAGCAGGCAGCTGCAAGCAGGCGACACAAAGACACATCACATTGCATGGTGATGGCAATGCTGACAGCCACACTTGCTTGATCAGTCCTCAGCTTCTTGGGCTAACCCTAACCCTGACCCTGACCCTTGAGAGCATGCTGCAGCCCGCTGCTGGCATGGACAACGGAAAATGATCGGGCATACGTAGACGGCAGGCATTGCCCCAACAGCACCTGAGTCGTCCACCTTGGCGTCCTTGGCGTGCGGGCTGGACTTGACGCCGACCGTCACGCGGCCGGCGGGGCTCTGTGCGTCCGTCCTGTCCCAGTCACACGCCAATGTCATTCATTCAACGCCTCTGCTGGAAGACCCCATGCGGAGCACCTGTTCACGTAACGAAATGCCGCCCTTCCATGCAACACCCTGCCTATCTCAATGGGCTCCGTCAGTATGCAACAAAAGGGAGCTACTCAGAGGCGTGTGCCACGACTCACACACGGCAGCGTCGTGCTCGACACTCTGCGCCCTGCGGAACTGCAGGGCAACTGGCAGCACTGCGCCGTCGACGGGCTTTCGTGTGTCAGGAGCGCGCCTGTCGACGTAGAGGCTGCTGTTGATCCACATGGCGGGCTCCGTGGACGGGCCGTGCTTGCTGCCCGACAGCTTCCCGGCGATGCGTTCGCCCAGCTCCAAATCGTCGCCCGTGCTCTCGCCGTCGCCGTCACCGGCGACCTGCCAGGTGCAACATGGCAGGCTTAATTTCTGGGAATGGTCATAAGCGAGCGCGCAGTGCATGGGACTGGTCGACCGGCCTGGCGACGAAGCTCGCTACCGTGCGTGCCATGAATATGTGCGCAATCGAAAGTCTTTCTCCTCATCGGGGCGGATGGGTTGCCTATGAATTGAATGTTTGTGTAGCTTTACTTGCAGGCATGGCCGTCATACAAGCACGACACTCAGTCCATCACTTCGGTTGGTTCATTCCACAAGCATGCCGCGCACCTGTTTGCTGGCGCGTGCACGCCTCAGCAGGCACAGCGCAGCGGCGAGGACCACCAGCGCGAGCACGGCGAAGCCTCCCACCACGGCGGTCGCGATGATCTCGGCACGCGTGATGCCGTGCCCGTGGCCGGCGTCCAGCTGGGCTGCTGCCGCTGCGCAGCACAGCACGATATGTTAGTGAGCTCGGTAGTGACATTGCAAGGCGCATCGCTCACATCATGCCGCTGCTGGGCAAACGCGCAAACAATCAAAGGGTGCGCAGGCCCACAGTACACATCAGTTGGATCAGCTGCAGCAGCACTTAACATGTCAGCAGATAGCTGGGCAAACGCACATGAAGCTGCAGCGGTAACTTGCACAAATCGTGAAACGGCTGGACTTCTGTCAATGGCATCAAGGGGCCAGATCACCTGGGCTGGGCGCAGAAGCTGTGCTGGGCGCCGGAGCGGTGATGCCGGCGGATGCGGCAAGCTGGAGCGAGCCGGTCACGTACGTCGCGCCCAGTTGCTCTTGCAGCAGCCTCGCCAGGATGTCCTGGCGTGTTTCAGGTACAAGTGGGGTCGTGATTTTGCAGGTCCAGCCATGCAGATGCTGCAGGTCGAGCGATTCAGCAATCATCACAGCAGACACGAGATGGGCTGTCGGGCTTTCTCGCACATGATGCTGCGACTGCGGATATGCTGCGCACAGAAGCTACCCTGCATCTTGGCGCAGCACTCATGAGCAGCTCCCGCAGAGACGACATCAGCGCAGCGAGCAACTTGACCCCAGACCCAGCGGTGAGGGTGAGCATGACGGGTAGGAGCAGCACCTGAGCGTTGGAGCCGATGAGGATCTGCTTTGAGACCCGCAGATCCGCCGCCAGGATCGTGGCTTCCACCTGAGCAGCATGAGCAACCAGTCTCGGATTCGTCAAACATACCATTTGTCTTGCCGTGTTATTGGAAGCACTGGACAGAGCAGTCTGCATCTGGAGGTTAGCGGAGCATGGCTGGCATGGGTAGCAGGGGACAGGGTCAGCGAGCAATGCATGCATCGACATGGCTTCTGACCAATGCCAGAGCCGGAGCCCACCTGCAGGGTGGAGTAGCCGTCTGCAAGCAGCCGACGCAGGCGCCTGCCGGCCGGCAGCGCGGCCGCGCTGACGGCGTAAGACACGCGTGCGACGGACACGGCCGCGAAGGGCACGCCGGCGAGCTCGGCGATGGCGATCCTGGGAGGCAGCGCGAGACGGCGGTCAGGCAGTCTGTTGCTGAGCTGGTGCCAAGCATCTCTGTGTCATTCTGCAGCGGGTACGTCTGATACGAAACTGCGTCCAGGCTCAGTCTCATCGAAGTTCAGTGGGCCATGCCGCTTGGATCATGCTTCAGAGGCTGATAAGCACACGGTGGACGCGTCGTCTTAATTTAGATCAAAGCAATGAAGCTGGGGTCGTGCATGCACAGCCTGGGTGCCACCACAAGGGACCTGTGCGGCGCAAACCGTGCGCACCTGAGCTGGGTCTGATTCAGCTGCGCGACGCTGACGCCGGTCATGATGAACTGGATGCCCACCGCCGGCGCGGCGGGGGCGGGAGCCGGCGCCGTGCTGGTCGCCCACGTCGGCGCGGCCACCTGCGCAGCGCAATAGTATCTCATAAAGTCTCTGGTAAAGACGCATGCACGTTGCATGGTTGCGCACTCAGCGCCCGGTGGCCTTCTCGCCCGGTGACTGCTCAGGACAGCAGGACACAGCGTTGCTCAGGCCTGCGCGGGTGATCTGATTCTGCTTCACCACTTGCATTTGCGGACAAACTCTGGCGGCAACTGCCGTGTCCCAGCTGGCACGACATGTCAGCGAATACGGCCACGCTGCGTCATTAGGAACAGTTGCGCCGCACTGTGAATACGAAAACGCAGCGCCCACGACAGGCTGAAATCACCTTGAGCGTCCCGCCGCTGAGGCTGGCGCCCAGCTGCTTCCTGAGCGCCGCGTCCAGCTGCGACGCCGCGTTGCTGCCCGTGAGCGCGGAGTCCACGGCGGCCAGGTTTACGGCGTGCACCGTCGCGGACACCTGCGCGCATGGGGCAGGGCCATATATCAGTGGTCACACTGCTCGACAATCTCATGAATTCAAGGAAGACCCTCGGCGGTTCTTGTCGCGGACGCTTATCGACTGCAGAGCAGCGATGCAGGGTGCGCAGCACAGCAGCCTGTCTGCAAGCGCGCGGCACGGCATGTCCTGCCCTCATAGGCGAACACTCCGGGCTTGCAGGCCGCTGGGCACATGGCGCTCGCATCTGTGCTGGAGGCCGCGCATGGCACGCTGAGCAGCGCAGTTAAGCGTTGCAGGAGCTCACCAGGAGCGGCGCGGCGCCACCGGCGAGCAGCCTCCTGCGCTGGCCGTCCGGGCGCTGACCCAGGTCGACCGCCACCTGGCGCGACGCGCAGGGCCATCATGTCCTGAACGTTTCATGCCCTGAACATGCCTTGAAAGGCGAGCCAGGTGTGGCTCGCCACAATCTGCAGGCACCAGCAAGCGCAACCAGTCCGGCCATCACGTCACAGAGGCACACTGCCTGCACCTGGTACTGGACGCTGTCGATGTCCACCGCCGACGGCTCGGTGCCTGTCACCTGCGCGATGACGGACCTGCGCAGCAGGCACAGGGTGCGGCGGTTGGTCGCCGAAGCCAAAGGGAACGACCAGGTCGGCCCCAGGCCACGAGCTGACTCTCCGAGGCCGGACCATCGTGCGAGCTCAACGTAAGCGCATCTTGACAGTGACGCTGCCGACGGTGAGCCTGGTCATAAGAAGCGGACAGGAGGCTGCCAACAAGGCCGCCCAGTGGGAATCCAGATGACGCACTTAAGCGTGCTGTTCTGGACTTGCTGGGGGTCGATGCCGACCATGACGAAGCTGAGGGCGATGCCGTCGTAAGCCGGCTCTGTGGTGCCGGTGGAAGCGGCCGGCGTTGACGCGGCGCACGAGTGCACCTGCGCAGCGCCGGCAGACCACGTCAGCTCATGGGGTAGGGGGATGCCAGGGGTGGGGGTGGGGAGGGGGTGCATCAGCAGAGTCCCGCAGCGAAGATCCGGTCAGCGTGGGCCTGCGTGCTGGACATAAGTGTGGGTATGGCACCAGCAACGGACATGGGTTGCAGGGGAACGCGCCGTGAGCGCCAGAAGTAGTAGACAAGCCTCTAGGCGACGGCCGCCCGCCATTGCGTGAGGGTCAGGAATCGCTGATCTCCACACTTCGCTAAAAGCTGATGCGGGCAACCCAGACAGCTCCAAACACCGTGTCGAACGGACTTTTCAACGACTTCGATGCAAAGCTGTTACTGCTGGATTTCAACCGATCCCAGGGTTTCACTGTACCTCCGGCCTCTGGACCTCCCACGCAGCAAGCTGAGCCTGCAGCTAAGCGATCCCCCTTTCCTACATTCACCATCCGTATCTGGACCTGAGCACGACGCCCGGAAGCTTGCCCATGCAGCTCAATTCTTTAGGTGATGTCCTCTCTGGGTCGAGTCAGCGCGCGTGCCTGTGGTAGCATTGCGGCCCAGTCTCAGCCCCTCAGCGGGGCTAGCCTCAGCACCGCTGCGTCAGCTCCAGCTCGATACTGTGATCGGGCAGCGCGGCGGTCGGCCATCGTGACCGTCTCGGCGAGGTACTCTGTTACGGCCACGAGTGCTGTTGCTCACGCCGCAGCTCACCCTCCCCATCCTTCCGACGCTGTACACTGCTCGGCAAGCATGCAGCCAGGGCCCAAAGCTAGCTCCCTCAGCCGCGCAGCTGAGATGCCACAGGTGCGCGCAGCTGACTGGTCGGGAGCCAGTTCTAGTGGACGGGAAGGTTTGGTGGAGGGCCGCATGTCGGCGGGCAGCACATTGGCGCACGGCATGACACCGGGCGCACAGTCGGTGCTGCTGCGTCGGCTGACGGTCCACTGCAAGGCCGGCGTCAGCCGCAGGGCATCGGCGAAGGCACCGCCACCGCCAGATGCCGCGGGTGCGAGCCCAATATGGGTTATTTGCCCATGCCACTCGGCAATCCCCCCCGGCTCTGCGCATGCTGCGCCCCGTGTGGCTGCTGCGAATGGTGAAACAGTCGGCTTGTGCTCTGTACGAGCCTGAGCATCACTGCCGGGACGGGACTGCGTGCAGTCGATTGCGTCGCACGTATTCGAATGGCCGTGCGCTGCACCTGCAGTGACATCCTGTCGACCGTCGTCAGCTGAAGCAAGCGCGCCGCCCCCGGCATGGACCCGGTGCCGATGCCCCCAAGAAGCGGGACAAGCGCAGCAGGCCGGTGTATCGAGGCTACGACATAAGCATGAGAAAGCTAGGTCGGGACTCCATGTTTTCCAGCGGCGGCCCGTACCCAAATCTTGCATATGGTACCCTTTTCCTGTGGCTGGTTGTGCTGGATGCAGTCATCTGGTTTGTGAGATCCAGCGAGTACTTCTCTGAGTAGCGTCGCGTGAACGCGTAATTGTGCAGACAAAAGTGTATGAACCCTGTAACTTGCCCAGCCGACAAGCATACCCACTGGAACCCGGCGAGCGGCCGGAGCTAAGTAACTGCAGGATCTCTGTAGCACGCGCAACTGATGTTGTCCTCCAAATGCATCGACGTTCACAGCCATGAGACTGGCATG
>JAABUX010011027.1_pt1 | contig 10032 bp, 15 predicted proteins | sample 5561851 | NCBI WGS metagenome assembly JAABUX01 (sample SAMN10711883, study PRJNA513361) | rock metagenome | isolation source: Antarctica rocks | place: Antarctica: Victoria Land, Richard Nunatak red sandstone | collected 2016-01-03 | reverse complement strand
GGAGCAGGGCGTGTTGCTGACGGGCGAGTCCTGGTCGCCGATGCTGATCTGGAGGTCCGACATGGGCAGCCCGGAGGTCACGATCAGCCCCTCGATGTCCGTCGACACGCCCAGGTCGACCATCCACCAGGCCGGCGCCGCGCTGCTGCCGTCCTGCGTCTGCGAGCACTGCCCCGCGCCGGTGCCGTTACTGCCGCTCACCGCCAGGCTGGCCACCAGGTTGCTGGTTGTGCTGGACTGGATTGCCGGCTGCCCCTGCGATTTATGATTGCACCACTCGTTGTGCTGCTGGCGACAACATGCAAGACGACCTCAATGTTGCAGCGAGCAGTTGACGACAGGACTCTGCCTTTCAGTGACGTGAGGCAGGATCCTTGCGCACTGCATGAATGCCTGACGAACGTCAGGATGCACTCAGTCGCAGGATGACCACTTCAGATGCCGCTGGAATGCCAGCGAGTAGCCAAACCTGTGCGATGTCGGCACCGAAATAGGTGGGCGCGCCGCTGACGTAGCACGGTCGCGCCAATTGCGTCCCGGGAGACAGGCTCGTGTCCGGCACGATGACCGGGTTCAGCGACAGCAGGTCGCGCAGCGCCACGCCCGCCTCCACGCTTATGTCGTACACGTTGATCTCCGCGCTCGTCGTCACCAGCTTGCCGCACGCCGCTGCAGCACAGCAAACCAGAGGTGAGCTGCAGCAGTCCGCGTCAACTGCCAAACGGACTGAGACCATTGACTGACCCGTTTGACCAGCCAAATACATGCCCGTGCACACAATATTCGGCATGGACTGGCGGCAAAACAATAGATGGGTGGCGCGCACTTGTGCAAGCTCCCAGGTTCGACGCCACATTCGTGGTCAGCCCGCTCGCCGATGAGTACTTGATCGCGTAGCTGACAGTCGGCAGCGAGCCGCAGAGGCCATCGTTGCCGGGCGCCAGCGTCAGCGCATTCAGCTTCGACAGGTGGGTGGCATTACCCCAACTTGCCGGAAAACTGCCTGCGACAGCATGATCTTTTATGGTCAGGCCGCCATCTCAATCTGGCACAGCATTTTGATGCTGCTCGTGGGACAGCAGCAGCAGGACATGTGACCTGCACAAGGCAAAAGCCACACAGCATCACGACCTGGCAAGCCAGTGTGGCACCTGAGAGCTGATTGTACTGCACTTCCAGCTGTTGCAGGGCCGGAAAGCGCCCCGCGTTGGCCCAGTCCGCTGGCAGACCGCCGGAGAGCGTGTTGTTGGCGAGGTTGAGGTTGGTGAGCAGCGTGAAGGAGTTGTTATGTCCCCACACAGATGGCAGCGAGCCGCTGAGGTTGTTGGCGCTGACGTCCAGCGATTGCAGGCCCGGGAGGTTAGCGTTCTCGCCCCAGGAGTCGGGCAGAGGCCCCGTCAGCTGGTTGTTGCTCAGAGCAACAGTGCTGAGGTTAGTGAAGACCCCTGCGCAGGCACGTCAGGGAGTGACGAACGTACTTATGACACAAGCAATTCGTGGTGAGGGACAGTATATGCTGCCCGCATGTATGTGACCACCAGCCACTCCTCGATCTGCCGCGATAGGGTGGCAAAGGGGACATCAAGTTCTGGCAGGGGCCAGCGCCGTACCTGCGGCTCCCCACGAGGAGGGCAGCTGGCCAGTGAAGCGGTTCGTGTCCAGACTGAGCTGGCTGAGGACTGGAAACTGGCCAGGAGCTCCCCACTGGCTGGGCAGCGACCCCGTGAGGCCATTCTTGCTGAGGTCCACAAAAGACAGGTTCTGCAGGCCGCCGTTGCTGCCCCAACTGACCGGCAGCGGCCCGCTGAACGCGTTGCTGCCCAGGTTCAGGGTCTGCAGCGCCGGCAGCTGACCCAGCGATGTGGGAAGCTGCCCCTGAAGCGCCAACCCCTGCAACTGCCTGTGCAGCGAGCGGAGCTGGTCTCGGAGAGCGACTTGACAGCAGCAAGGAGAGCGACAGTTAATCCTGCAGAGTGATAGCAGGGCAACCGCTCTATTTGCCATCCAGTCCGCAAGTCCCTTGACCGGCTTGCAGAGGCGCAGGCAGCAAAATGGCGTGGCATGTGGCTGCAAGCACCAACCGTCATCACCGCCAAAGCCACAAGGCATGTCGCCGGGAGTGCGCACAAGCTGGTCACGCGGCTGCGGGTGTCACACTGCACGCCGGTCCAGTTGCAGGGTGATGCTGTTCCAGCTGTCCATCCGATGAAGTTCTGGCCGGCTGTCGCCGACGCCCAGTTTGTTGTGGCTGCTTGGAACGCCAGCAGCGTGGCAGCTGCACCGCGAGATGGCGAGTCAACTGATGCACGAGACAAGTGGTCTGCAGGCACGCTGAAGCGAGCATTATGTACAGCGACGCAGCAGCAGGGCCAGAGGGTCGGCGTGAGGACAGCCTCACCGTCTGAGCTGGCGTTCTGGGCGGCGACGACACCGGGGGCGCTTACTGCTGCCAGGCAGCACGCCAGGAACAACGCAACGCGGCGAGCGTCCCGCCCCGGCCAGCGCTGCTGTCGGGAGGCAACAGCAGCAGTGGGACCGCAGTGGGCGGCCCTGCCAGATGTCATCGCTGTTTTCCGTGCTCCGCTTCTCGGGTCCGCATGTTGCACGAGCACCCTGCGAGGCATGTGCAAGAAGGTAGGGAGCCGCGCAGGGTAGGGTCAGGTGCCACTCGCCCAGTGAATGTTAGGGGTGGGGGTGGAGGGGCGGGGCGCGCAGGGGCGCGGGAGGAGCCCATTAGGGGCGACAACACACTTGGATGCTGACGTCAGGCACGCTCATTGGCATCATGCTTGGAGGCTCCACTGAGACTGAACATGAGCGGTTTGCACCGCTCGCCCATACTCATCCAGCGTCTGCTCCGGAGTCATGTGCTCACCATGAGCGTCAGCTAAGGTTCGATGGCCTGACACGAAGACCGATCCCGCCCTCAGCTGGAACTAGAGCACCGACTCAACATAATAACAGGCCGCGGCACGCCAAGCACCTGAGGGGCTGCCAAGTGCTGACGTCCTGTAAGAGGGCCGAAGAGGGCCCATTGCAAAGACGCTCATGGCAAGGCTTCTGCCGCAGCTTGCCAGAGAGTTGACGCTAACGTGAACGCTGGGCACTACCAACTCCCATCTCCAGTGGGGAGCTCCAACGCAACGCGAGGGGTTATCGAGTCGTCTACGGAGGCATGAACAGCTGCTGCTGCCCTCCCCAGCGGTTGGTCACCCTCTCGCCTAGGCGCGAGGCTGTCACATCGGTGAGGCGGTCAAGCTAACCTGGCAGCCAGTGGCGTGCACCGACGCCCTCCCGCTCCGTGTGTCGTTCCAGAGCTGGAACGGGGTCTCCGTGCAGCGAGCTGAGATCCAGCTTTTCACAGATGTCGCTCACCGTAGAGCAGTGGGTTCCGAATAGATGAACAGTGAGTTTCGCGGGGACTTGTCCAGTACTCTTTCCCCGTGCGCGCCTGCTGTTTACGCTTTATCGACACGAAGCTCAATCGGGACCTTTCAGTTCATCATTGCGCGGCTACTCGCGTGTATTTGCGCGGAGCAATGCAAGCCAGTGCGCATGCGGGACTGGTGAGCTGCTGGCTAGCACAATCCAAACTATCTTTCGTCGACCTCTGCACCGGCATCTGCACAGCCCAGAGCCCCCAGCCCGCTGTCGGCCAACTGGCTATGCATTGACTGACCTTCTCACTGCACCTGCAGCGTGTCCTTCGTCTGGTGGCCATAGCGCGTGCCAGCCCAGGACGCCTCGCTCGACAACGATGCAGCAGCCGGCATGCCGTCGTCAGTGCAGCCCCCGTGCGCAGTGCAGCCGCAGACCAGGCATACGCCACGGATGCCGCGCCGTACAGGCCAGACAATGTGCCGGCGCGCCGGTTCCAGGATTGGACAGTGTACAAGGGCAAGTCGGCCCTGTGCATCAAGGTGCGCCTTGCATGCTGCCAATGCGCACATATGTTGTCTCACGTCACTGAGTGCTCGGGCAGCGATAACATGGGCAGACGAGCAGCTGCGGCGCTGACTGCGCCCTTTCCGAGCAGGTTATCAAGCCTCAGTGGGAGGCTGCGGCGAACGGTGGCCTTGCGATCAAACGGACCGGGGTGATCCTACTCGAGTTTGCTCCGGCAAATGCCAGTCAGGGCGGGCAGGCTGGCTACGGCAGCAGGAGCTATGACTGGAACAGCAAACAGGTCTGCGCGGCGGCGCCCTGAACGCCCTCACCTGCACGCGCGGATGCAAGCATGGGACCAATGCTGATGATCGAAACAGATAGGCAGTCCCAGTGGCAGACAATCATGTACGTGAGCAATGCTGAGCGGATGGCCTGGTGTCTGCAGAACTTGGCGCTGTCTCCTACCGAGCTCGGGACCATCCTCTCAGCCAACGCCAACGCGGAGGTGCCCTACTGGACTGCTGCTCATTCACCTTGGAAATCGTCTGATGCATCCCAGCTGCCGTCGTGTTCATCTATCGCTGCAGCCTTCCGACACACCCATCTGCAGGTGGCCATCTATCACGATCCTGGCAAGGGGACCAACACGGAAGGCCAAACCATCAAGCAGCTGAAGATTCAGCCTACCCCTGACGGCAAGGTCAGCTCACTGTGATGCTGCTTCGCTGCATTGCCATGCTGCAGGCCCACTGACATTGATGAATGTGATGCCCTGTCATGCAGGGCTACATGTTCAACTTCAACGTCAAAGACGGCAGCCTGCCCGGCGGACAGTTCTACCTAAACGTGCCTGTCAGCATGCCGGAGATGTATGTGTTCAGAAGCATCGCGGACGTGCGCTGTCCCACGCACAGCAAACGTCGACAGTCACGTGATGACTCAGCATGAGTGTTGCCGCTACTTTGAGTGCCTGACACCCCTGTGTGTGCCGCAGTTTGCGATCCCTCGGCTGCTCGGCGTTGATGCTGCTCTGGAGGGCTTGGACGTGCTGTACTGACCTTCATCAAACCTGACAGCTTTCTGTTTTCAATCAGCTAGACAGGGTGTGGGAATTACAAGCGCGTGAGCTATCGGCTTCATTCACGAGGCGCAGGTCATGCTCGTTCGAAGTCCGCACGCGTTCTATAGGGAAGGCAGCTCTTGCGCCAGTGTACGTGCCTTGTGTAACGTTTTGTCTGATACGTTGCCGCCGCAGCAAATGATGACGCACGTTCTGCCCTCGACCTTCCCGGCCTCGTGATGCTTCGCATAGCAGGCAATTGCGACCCCGACTGACCCTGCACAGTGAGAAGGTCGTGGTTGGCATCACGGAGCAGGGTGCATGGCACACCAACACACTGGTGATGTCTGCGGCGAGTTTACCTTCCAGGCGCTCGTCATGCTGGTCAAGGGCGCCAATCATGGCCCGTGCTATCTCGGGCTCACTCGCTGTCAGCCATTCGTCGACAAAGCGGCGGCACGGCTCGAACGTGATGGCGTCTGCGTCCACGCCGCCGGCACTGCATGGGCGCGGTCACCCTTCTGTCCAAATTGACAACCCACAGCTGCATTGCCGCAGGGCTGACATGAAAGCCACACAATATGCAGACAGCCAGTGTTGAGCCTCTCAGTAGCAAGCATCGACGGGAAATCACGCAGATCAATGACAGATCCTCTTTGCTGCATGCTGTCTACGGCGCGGCAACTGGGAGGCGTCGCACCTGCCGTCTGAGAGGGTGTCTTCGGAGGGCACGTCCACTATGTGGCCGGCGAGCACAGACTGCCGCATGACATCGCTGGCCGCTGGCTGGCACCCCACGACATGGATCTTGGGCGATACAGACTTCAGCAGCGCTGCGATCCCTGCATTTGGTAGGAATTCATAACATAACTTCTATAGTCGTGGCCGGTGGCTGGTCAAGAGCTGTACGTGCATGACGCTGACCCAGCCCGATGCAGATGAGCATCAATATGCAGGGGTCAGGGGATACCAGCTATCAGCCCGCCACCACCAACAGGGACGAATACCGTGAGCGACGCGGTGGAAGGCAGCTCCGCGAGAATCTCGAGCGCAATGGTCCCCTGCCCAGCAGCCACCTGCGCTGCACCTTGGCACAGATGGGGTCAAGCACCGGATCCGCGTCAATTCGGAGCCATCGTGGCCACACGCTGGCATGAAACGGAGTTTGTTATCATCAAGATGTTGGCACCGCGCTCAACAGGCACCTGCAAGTCGTTGTAGGCGCTGACATAGGTCAGGTTGCCCGCAGCAGCAGCGGCATAAGCCGCCTTTTCAGTGTCGACAAAGTCGCTGCCGTGCTGGACAACATTTGCGCCGCGTTTTTGCAGCGCATGGACCTTGTTTTCAGCTGCCGTCGTGGGCAGATATACCATTGCTGGCCCCGCTACGCCCCTGTGTGTGAACACGCCTAATCACACTCAGCAGCTGGCATGCGAGGCCGGTGACGTGAGGCATTCATGAGAAGCAAAGTTGCTGCGGACATGGTCCCTTGCTCAACATGTTTGTGAGACCATGCTGGGCCCGCGATAGCATCGGCACGCCGGACGCACCTGCCTGCATCCTTCTGCGCCTGGCAAGCATGCAGGACAGCCAGTGCATGGTTGCCGGAGGATGCGGTGACTATGCCTCTCGCCAGTTGCTCATCTGTCAGTGAGGCTATCTGCACAGCCCAGCCATACGTATCGCATCTCCGATAATAACACTTAGCAAGGCACAATCCTGACGCGGCGCCTTATCTCTGGAGCAGGAAACAGCAGAACAGGAGCCGCCGCACCTTGTTTGTGGCGCCTCTGGCTTTGAACGACCCCGTGACCTGCCGATTCTCGAGCTTCATTCGCACAGCCGCTGGCCTGTGCCGCTGCGCGCCATTGACTGCTGCTGCAAGCCAGCGAGAGTCCAACAAGGGCGTGGCCAGCACCCCGGACCCCGCCAGGCGCTCCGACGCCCGCCAGACCTCGGCCACCAGCGGATGAAGGCTCTGCGCACGAGCGCACTGAGATGCAGCATGCTGTTGCGCATACGTGGAACACGTGCAATAGCCGCAGAGCAAACCTCGTCGGAGCTCGGCCATCCTCTTGCTGCGATCCGGGCGCGGATCGCGGCTGCCATCGAGGCCTCGTGCGCGTTAATTCACGACACCTTCATTTGATCCAGATCACCGGTTTAAGTGTCAATGATAAACTGCGATCGAGGCCCCTGAGTCATGACCCCTCCTCTCCCACGGCACTGAAGTGGGTAGTCGTTTGGTGCCTACCGCATTGTGATGCTGCTGGGCGCATGCTGCCTACTTTTGGCAGCATGCTGGGCATGGCTGCACCTCAGCGCACGAAGCCTGCGCTCAGCGACCAGCAGGCTGCGGCAGTGGCCGCCTCTACCGCCGCTCTACTATGCAGCCCTGTCCTCAGCTCTCAGCAAGCCGCGACGCTTCCGCAAACACGTTGCATTGCAAGAGCAGCGGATCACTGTGGGTGCGTCCCGATGCGCCCATGGCAGAGAATCAAAAGCCAACCTGGTACTAATACGGGTTGACATAGGCTTGGCGTAACCAGAGCTATGCGCCCTGCGCAGGACCTGTCCGAGTGGATGTAGACCGAAACCTGAAGCTGCGACGGCTGTGTGGGGATACGGGCCATGACCCTCAGGTCTGAGCTGGCAGCCTCACAGAATGTGCCGTAAGTCATACTTCCGTACGCACGCATTGTTGCTGAGGCCGACAGGCAGCAATGCAACCTTCGCAGGCATTGGCAGCCTTGCTTCCTGCTGTGGAGGCCTTCCGCCTGAACCTTGCGGTGCTCGCTGCGCCACAGTTCCCAGTCAGCGTGCTCGGCAGCGTGCTGTATCAGTGCGTCTGTGCCCCAAAGCCTGCCAATCCGTCTGTCACCAACGCAAGCATCCACTCAGCAACTTTACACGTATTCATGTAACATAACAAAACTGCTTTGCAGGTACCGCGCGGTGTTGCGGGCGCCGCTGCCTCTGGATGATGAGCTGACATACCGGTCCGGCCCTCCTTGCCGTTCAGCCCAAACATCTCCGCGCTGTGTGGATGATCACCAGCCTCGAATAAGGACCTGTCATTACGTGCTGCCTTGACAGGCTCAGTCTGGACCCTGAGACGAGTAGCACTGAGCGCGGCACCACCGTGGATACGTCTGTGCGCGCTGAGCTGACGAACGGTGCGTAAACGGCCGCGCACTGCTGGTGCCGCAGAGGATGATAGATACATCGTGCGCGATGTGCACTGCTCCTGTTGACAGCAACGCTTATAGCAACAGCGATGGCACCGCAGGCACAGAGGTATGGCACGATTGCAGCACATTCTTCATCAGAGGGGCACCCGACCGCAGCCGTCCTGCGCAACAGGCAGACGCAAGCAGCTCGGTGCACGGCTGGCCTCAGCGTGCCATGCGTGTCTCAGCATCCTCTGCACCAGATCGAGCGCTAACCTTGCTTCTGGTGTCTGCATGCAGGCCATGTTTCCGAGCGCAGATGCAGACGTCGCCTCATCATGGCACGCAATCGATTGCTGGGCGCTCGATGGCGCCACTGGCCGTCGCTTCGCGGCGCTCAATGGAGACCGCAACCCTATCCATGTGTCGGCAACATTGGCGCACCTGTTTGGCTTTCGCAGCTGCGTCGCACACGGAATGCTTCTTCTGGCGCGGTCGCTGATCGCCATCCAGAACGCTGGTGCGCTCTATGTATGGGCCTCGGTCCTGGCACCCACTGGCCCCGCCCGCTGACAGCCCCAACAGAACGATTGCCCATGACATGCATGCTCTTCACAGCGACGTTGCCAGGAAATACCACAGCCACAGCCACACAGGTCACTAACGTTTCATCTCCTGCGCAGGCGTTCGCATAGCTTACCCGATCGTTATTGAGGCAGAGTTCAGGCGGCCGTGCTTCCTGCCCGGTACAGTAGAGTGCCTTGTACGCGGGCCTCCAGACGCAGCTTCAGCCGTCCTTGAAGGCTCGGTCGATTTTGCGGTGGTGCCACAGGGACTCGATGTCAGTAAGCAGGTTGTCCGAGGGCGTATTGGCTTCTGTCAGCCTAATCAGACCGCACTTGCACGCCAGGCAAACAAGTGAAAAATGACTTACAGTGGTTGTGATGACTGCCAGTTGTCCATGGCTAAATCAGCGCAAACTCGTCTCGGATGGTACACAGGAAATTCGACAACACCCTGACTCGAACGCAGCGGTCTGCATGGCGATGCATCTGATTTGCGAGTGTAAGCTGGCGCTAGCTGACAGAATTGCGCGCAGATCCCACAAACAATCTCTAGGCGCCGCAAGGAGACGAACGCGTGTTGGATTGGGTGCCAGCTGGCTGCTGGCCGCTATTGGTAGGGCAAATGCCTGATTCTCGTCCTTAGAACAGTACAAACGGGGATGCCACACCAAAAGAACAAGGAAGGGACAGATACTAACGGTGGGACTTGTTTGATCACGCAATACCCCTGTTTGCGTGCTTGTGAGGCCGCACCCTCCCCGCCGCCTGTGCCCTTGTGCTGGCACGCTGATGGCGGCTTAGGATGCAGGCCCGAGCGAAGACGCCCCCGAACGCGAGGCAACAGGCTGCTGCGCTGCCAGTGCTCAATCAAACGCACGTGACTGCCGACGACCAGACTCGACTGTGCGGCTGGCGACGGCTCACATCCCACCTCCTAGCGCCACTTGCTACTGGTGGACTGCCGACGCCTCTCTTGACGTCCGGCCTATGCGGTGGCTGGCAAAGAGCCGCCTGCGCGGTGATGCTTCGTGAGCTGCAATACAATGCACGGGGAAGAGGGGGCTGGCAATGTTATGCTGTCAACTGCCCGCTGATTCGACCTGGCTGCTAGGCGGGTGGACTGGCTGCTGGGCTGTGCTCCCTGGCCGCGAAGCCTCGGCAGCCGGGCTAGATGCTGCCGGACATGTCGGGCTGGAACCCAGGTTTCTGGTCGGGTTCAAGCGACCCTGGGCCACTGTCAGACCCTGGGCTGCCTCGCCATCCGGTCTGCCACTGCCGATTCAAGAATGAGAAGCTGAACTTGTGCGTTCCCTCCGACGTGGCACGCGCCTCGTCACCTGCGGTCGGA
>JAABUX010011023.1_pt1 | contig 10033 bp, 10 predicted proteins | sample 5561851 | NCBI WGS metagenome assembly JAABUX01 (sample SAMN10711883, study PRJNA513361) | rock metagenome | isolation source: Antarctica rocks | place: Antarctica: Victoria Land, Richard Nunatak red sandstone | collected 2016-01-03 | reverse complement strand
GACGGGGACAGCGAGGGCGCACCGCAGCGTGTAGGAGCCGAAGTGCAGCCGACACCGGTGGAGGTATTTGATCAACTTGGAACACCGCCTGTCCTCGGCCATGCGCGACTGGCGGCACATGGCCTCGGTGGCGAGGACCTCCTTTGGCGACTCGTCCTCGAACTGCAGCAGCGAGCGGCCGCTGACGTCCTGCGTGGGGGGCAAGTAGTCGGTCAGGTTCCTGCAGTACTTCGCCTCGGCCAGCTGTTCCCATCAACGAGCGCTGGCACGGTGCGGTGGCACGGTGTGGCTGCACGTTTGCTGCAGAACGGATGGGAACGGGGCGAAATGTCGCGGAGACAGGGAAGCGATGCCCCACTGCACCTCTGGTCAACTTCGCTTCAGCACGGGCAGCAGCTGCGCTGATCACACTCTGACCGCACGGTGCAAACACATGACGACGAAGCCTGCAGCGGGGGCTGCTGCGCACCTCGGTCGGGTCCCAGCGGTCTGAAGATGGAAGTCGAGTAGCTTCTGCGGCGGCCAGGAGCGTCACGACGGAAGCGAAGACCAGCGCCGGGGAAACCATCGGGCCGGGAGGACGGAGCAGCCTGCACGGAACGAAGCGCCATGAGGCCGCGGTGGCGCAGGGATCAGGCGTGCGTGCTGCGGTAGGCAGTCAGAGAGGCCAGGACGGTAATCGGGCTGCGCTTCAGCACGGCGAATACACCGCCCCGTCAGCGTAGCAGCAGAATGGTCATGAGGTGTCAGTGGCAGGGCCTCATGTGTGCGCACCTGGAGAGTGCTTCGAAGATGATTGTTGCGAGTAATGAACAGTGCCACTGCAGAGGTTATGACTGGCTACGTGTCGATTCAGCCCGTCATTTCCCCGTGCGCAGGTAGCAGGCAGCGCTCCTGCAGTGCTTACAGCTGTATCAAAGCGAAAGCTGATTCAGCTGGCCAGGCGCTTGACGACTACTTTGCAGACGCTACGCCTGAAGTTTGCTGCACCATCCAAGGAGGGTTGCCGTGCCTGTACTGGCAGTCTAGAGTTTTGGCGATACTCGAAACGTTCAGCCTCCTCATATCCGTATGCCCCTTCCCCGCGCTCGTGACCACTGCGACGCTCGAGCTTCCGCCCCGTCCGGTTGAGGCTTCGACTTGTCGTAGCTAGTCTACGTGCTCAGCGGCTTCAGACCTGCCATCGTATATAACGGGGCCGTACGCCTCCAGCTGCAGACTTCAGCTGACGTGCGTGAGCTATGGTGTGCCGAGTGCTTGTACATGAATTGCGAGTCCCATCAGCAGCAGACAAAGCGCTGTCATCGCTCCACACGGGTCGGTCCCTGCCATGGTGCAGTCAGCAGCCGGTCTCGAGGTGCTTGTGCGCCTGTGCGTGGGCTGCTGCGGTGCTGCAGCCCAACGCTCCGCGGTGCTGCGGGAGGGCTACGCACTGCGAAGCGGGGCCGTGCCGCTATGAGCTGCAATGGAGCGTCCTGGCTCGGCATCAGCATGCATGGCGGCGGCGGCAGGCTGCTGGCTACCATTCGTGCTGGACGGCAGCGCAAGTGCTTGCGCGCGTCTGTAGCTGCTTGACGTTCAACATCCGCACAAAGCAGCACTGTCTGGATGCCTGTCAATTGAGGCCATCCTTGGACCGCTGCCGCGCTCTCCCGGAGCCTAACTCGTGCATCATCGCCTCTGCCATGGGGTGTGCCGAGCTTGCATCCATACGGAGCCTCTATCTCGCTCCTGCCCGGGAACGTCGGCATGCCGATGGCGAAGGGCTGACAGTGCTGAAGGCCATTGGAAGCAGTTGCTGCCATTTAGCTGTCAGTGGCGTGCAAGTCGGCAAGGGGCGGGTCTCATATTGGGATGCTGTCGGCCTTCTTCATGGCCTCAGATCGCGCATTGATCGTGCGTTGCAGGTGCCCCGCCTGATGCTGTGAAAACTCAGCATACGCTGCTTTTGTGTGGCGTGCCATACCCACACGCACCACGAGGTCAGTCGGGAGATGTTGTGCTTCGCTCACAGGCTGCTTGGGTGGTGATCCAACATGTGGCAGGGCGAGGAAGCCCGGCGCACACTGCATGTGGGCGGCGCAAGATCTGACGACTTGCCGCAAGCAAAAGGTGTACAGCGGCTGGCAGCGCAGCTGTCGCACATGCACACGGCGCCCGTGCACAAGCGCCACGACAGAAGACGCACACGTGCTCACGCCGATCGGCCGAGCCTGTGTCCGTCTGCTGCAGCTGCGCTGGCCAGTCTGCTGTGCTGGCATCTCCAGCCATACTTTGGCGAGCGTACTCGAGAGGGCGGCCAGCAGGGAAGGCCGTGCACATAAAGAACGACTGTGACTGCACGCTGCACGCGCAGTCATGACCTCTACAGATTGCCCCTTGCCTGCGGGTGCTCAATGAAGGAAGGTGTCACCTGCTGACTGGGGGCTGCAACACAGGCTGCGCTGCACAGCAACGCGTAATACCACGCAGAGCAAGTTCGATCTGTGGAGTCACCACATCGTTCATGGTGAGTCCATGTCATGTTTTCAACTCGCTGCATAGCAGTACATAGACAGGACACAGGTGGCAGTCTGAAAGCGTCTCACTGAGTGCATCTGTCCAGCACGCGCAGAAGACGATTCGCTTGCCCGCTCTCGCTGTGCCCCGACCATCGGTTTGCGCTGCAGTGCGTGGTTGTCGCGGCGCACGGTCTGGGAGTCATTGCTGCCACCTCAGCGTCCGCTTGGCTGGTGCAGCCATGTGAGCACGGCCGTCCGATTGCCTGTGAGTTCGAGCTTTTGGATGTTCGGCGTACCGGCCTAGCATGATCACTGCGTCCGCGATCTCGACGATCATCAAGCTAGCGACCGTCGGTGCGTCCTCCCCCTTGCCAGCGCACAGGCTCCCTGCTGGTGCACAGCCCCGCACCGTCCCTGCCCCGCCACGTGCGCTGTCGCCTCGTCTCTGACGCGCGTGCGTGCGCGTGCCAGGCCTGACGGTGCTCGCGATCGCGTGCCTGGCGCCCAGAGGTGAGCTGCGGCGGGACGGTCTTTCCAGCAATCACGGTGCCTGTGTTGCTATGCATTGAGCTGGATATTCGCGCAAAGCATTGCAGTCAGGATGGACATTAAGCAAGCACTAGTCAGGATCACGACAGAGTTAAAGTATGCGCACTGGATCCCTGCCTCCGACGTCCCTCACATCCGGACCGCGTAGCTCGACCGCGCCTCTCGGCCTCACTGCTTTGCTTCGTCACAGGCGACGCCGGTGCGAGGTGGCATGCCCGACTCAGCGGCCTGCCGGCATCGACATTACCACCGGAGCCCGCAGCCGACCCGAAATACGCCATCCGACCGTTCGAGATCGTCATATCCCACTACCAGGAGGAACCCGGCTGGGTGTGCGCCCTTTCCGTGCTGCCTGTCATATATGTCCTTGGCCCTGCCCCTGGCTCCGCCTCACGAAGCACCCAGAGCAGCTCGAACTTGCGTCTACGCTGTCCACACACGGATGGACGCTGCGCCTCCTGCTGCACAGACATGAAGCTCGGCCCGGCGCATCTGACAGTTTGTGCTCGAGCTTCAGGGCGGCACAACTCAACATGCATGGGCAACCCACAAGCGTATTGAGAGCACACTGACGTCGTGGCAGATCAGCCAACGCGGTCGGTAACTGACTGCAGACGGGGCTGCGAGGGACAGAAACCCTGCCAATCCCCTGTCTTCCAACGGCACACGCAGGTGCACGACACCATCACGCGGTACCGGGAGATCCTGGCCGTGAACCACAGCATCGCGCCGTACGTGATCGTGCTCACGAAGAACCTGGACCCGGCGACGGTGCAGGCGCAGCTGACGCTGAACTGCACCGACACCGACGGTGCGGCGCCGCCAGCTGGGGTTGGTCAGGGTTAGGTTTCAGGTTAGGAAGGGGTTTTGCTTAGGGTTGGATTTAGGGTTAGGTCAGGACCTGGGCGGTCGCCCTGACGCCTCAGCGCCAGGCTTTGCTCATAGTGCCAGTGACAGCCTGTATATCCGGGGGGTGTCGAATGCAAGGTGCTGGTCTGTCAGCTGTGCAGCAGCAGCTCCGTGCTGCACACACGGTCCCTCACCAATCCTGCTACCCTGCCGCGCTGCAGAGCACGGCTGCGCGAACGAGACGGTCGCCCTGCGCAACGTCGGGCGCGAAACGGAGAGCTTCCTCTGGTTCATCGTCCAGCGCTACGACTCGCTCGCCGAGTACACGCTGTTCACCCAGGCGGCGCCGCTCGCCGCTGCCGTGAGCGCGCCTCACTCCTCTGTTACCGTCCGTGCTGCTGCAGCACGGTCATCGTCTCCTTCTTGACAGCGGAGTGCAATCTGGCTCAGTTTCAGGGTCAGACCTACCGCCCACAGTGCCCCTTACCAACAAACCTGCTGGCTGTGAGAGACTGCCAATTCCATCCCCGAGCGGCTGTGCCAATGGTGCCCACCACTGTCAAAGCGCCGCCAGAGGGTGGGATCCTTGTACGTCATGCCAGCCGACCATCTTGACCCTGCGAGGATCGTCCATGAGCATATGAATGGCCACAGACCGCGCCAGGCAATATACTGTTAGGACTGCTTATGGACCAAATATATGGGCGGTCAGCGGGCAGCGACCAACCCCAATCCTAATCCTAAACCCTAACCCTTAACCTCGGCCCCGATGTGCGGCTGCAGTGGGCGGTGAATCGGCTGCAGAACGTGCTGCGCCTGACCGGCGCCACACGGACCGGCTTCCTGCCGCTGGCGCAGACCAACGTGACGGAATGCAGCGGCGACTTCTGGTCCCGGTCTGTCATCAACAGGGAGGTAAGACGGCGCAAGGCCCTGACCCCAACCTGAAGCCTAACCCTATGTCAAAATACTCGGCTTGCTCCTCTGTGCGCGCCTCTCGCCTGCTGCCGCAGAGCGCGAGCGGGTGTCTGCAAATGCTGGACTGCATCAGTTGGTGACCCGAATCGCCGGCTGGACATCAAGGACTGTCAGAAGGGTGGAAGACGGGTCTTGTAGACGCTGGCCCGCATGTGGGGTCACTGGCGAATCATTCGGTGGCAATGCAGAGAGTCTCGAAGGCAGGTTCCGAAACCGGTCACGCTGTTTCCGGTCCCAGCCCTCACCACCGCCGCGGTCCCGTGGCCGCAGGTGTACACGATGCTCACGGGCGAGCTGTGCGACGAGTCGACGTCCTACTTCGTGGCCTTCCGCAGCGAATTCGTCGTGTCGCGGGCGCGGCTGCGGGCGCAGCCCCTCGCCACCTATCAGAAACTCCACAGCTATGTCGGGGTGCGGCCGTGCCCTCGTCCTCTGACTGGTGCTGCATCAATGCGGGCCACCCACGGCCGACCTGCCGGTTGGACTGCGGCGATGGAGCGTAGCCGAGTTTCCGCACACTCCGCATGGCACGTCGTGCTATGCCTTGTGACTACACTTCGCCAGTTGCGGTCGCAGACATGGGATAAGCGGGCACGTTGTGGGCGTCGCCGGACTTCACCGCGACGTACCCGGTGGCTGAGGCTAATGCTATAGCTTACAAAATTGACAATCCCTACATAGCGTTGAAGTCTGAGTAAGGAATAGTCAACGAAATCAGTAAACTAGTGATGATTTGTACTATTTCCAAAACGAGGCAGCAGAACAGGACAGAGCTACTTTTACATGCTTTTGTCGGCCCGCAGGCTCCAGACGGTCACTGGCTGCACGGCAACTCCACCTTCGAGGGGCCGCCGATCCTCGGCGAGGGCGCCTCGCGGCCGTACTTTGGGTACACGCTGGAGCGCAACTGGGCGCTCATGTTCAACTGCAGCGACGCACGCAACCGCGAGTCGTGCTGCGACCAGCAGGACATGGCCGACACGCGGGCGTGCCGCGGCAAGACCATGCGCCCCGGCGACTGCAGCTGCATGGATGCCGCTCCAGGGCCGGCTTGATAACCAAACACGTCAGCAGCGTGCCAGGGAAGTACAGCTGTTGGGGCAGCAGGCGTGCACAGGATGAGCCGGGCCGGACGGGCGGATGAACCCAGACATGCAGCCATGTCGTCTTGTGCCCTGCTGAATCTCCGCCCGTATACAGGGACAGCCACTGCGCAGCGGCTGCACAGACTTCCACTGGCATAGGCCGAGCGAAGTGCTCAGACAGCTGTGGAACCGGATGCGTGCCACCTACACCTACAGCAGCTGCAGTATGAATGCACTTAGGTGGCATCAGCAGGTCGGCACTGGTCAGCATCGCTGACGGGCAGAAGTTGGCACAAGCGCTGCTGTCGCAACTCAGATATCAGCCCTGCCTGCCGCATTTGATTTGCGCCCGCCGTTTACCATGATACGTACAGGGCTGAACTGTTCATCGTGACACATATCGGTCTGGCACATATCGTGTCTGACAATGACAATGACAATTAATTCATGTCGTGCCATTTCATCTAGCGTCGATTCCTTGCAAGCTCCTGTTGGCATGCTCTTCGTACAACAATTTCAATCAGGTGACGATGCGTTCAATAAGCCTCTCTGATACCTGTTTACGCCGAACCATTCGAATTCAGCAGAAACACTCATGTTACGTGTTACAGGAATCGAGAAAGACCGCACTGTGCCGTGCACAATGCCCACGCGTCAAGTGTAATGCGTGTGTAACCACTGCTGAGAACCCCAACAGCATGTGTGCGGTGGCCCGCAAAGAATAATGTGCACGTGACGCGACGACCTGCATGCCTAGGATGCGTTCCTTATGACCTCCAGACTGCGGTTGCTGTGCACCACGACAGCGTGCAGGTTTCATATTGCAGTAGCGAACTGCCACCAGGTAGGTCACAATCATGTGCAACTATGCGCGCCCTGTCCAAATCGACGCTGTGATGTCCATTGTCGCTCACCCACCAGCAGAGGGTCCTTCCTCCACGGCGCGCATCGCCGATGTGGGTCATGGGAGGTGGCCTTTCGATGAACACATGTGGCTGTGACCACAGCCAGGCTGCGATGCGTCCGCCACCGCAGCCGCACTTCAGTCTGTTGCATGGCGGCTTCAGATAGCATGCATGCCTCAAACCTGCAGCGATTGCCCCTGCTTCGCTGCTTTCTGCGGCTGTCACCATGCGCCGTTTGCCTGCCGCACTTCGGTGCACCGCAGCAGCCGCGCAAGGTGCGCCTGCTGCACACGCATGCGACGCCGTGCCGTTGCCCGGAGCAGCGCTGCTGCGCGAGTGCGCCCCACTCAGCGGCGGCGGACACCGGGCGCGCCACTATGACTGGAGCAGCGCCATGCGCTGCGCCATCTCCGCGCCGTACTGCAGCATGGAGACGTCGCTGATGGATGAGAAGTACTGGTCGGCGCCGTACCAGATGTCCACGGGGTCGCACTTCTTCCACTGCCGCTCCTGCGGCGATGCGGACCAGATTCCGCTGAGGGGGCCGTCGAGCTCCAAGGATGATGAGCGCACCAAGATTGCACACCTCATGGCGCCATCTTGTCTCGCGTTCTACCGTCGCATACGACGCTTGTCACTCGGAGGTGAGCATCCGTGTCTATTACGCATCAGAGCAATCAGCCGGGTCACCAGCGCGTGCCCGCGTTCCTGCCGCAGCCATGACAAACGGACCAAAAAGCGTCCATCCGAACCAAACTACCTAGAGTCTCACCTTGATCTGCGCGTCCTCCAGGGACCGGATGGTGTGGTGGTGCATGCGCAGCGCGCTGGACGGCGTCAGCCGCTTGGCGCCCTCCTTCAGGTCGTTGATGTGGTGGTTCATGGCCGCGATGTCCCGCGTCCGCCCGACGGACTTGCCCCAGTTGTTGTTGCAGATGACCCAGCTGGTGGACGCGGTCGAGTAGGTGCAGTTGGGGAACAGCCGCTTCTGCGTGGGGCGGCAAGGTAGGGAACCTTAGCGACAGTCGCTGGCTGCGGTCTCCGCAGCAATCGGCCCTGCTGTGCGCATGGCATGATCAGTGATGGTTCCAGTTGCGTGGACAGCACGTGTGACACTGTCTGCAGGGGACACGGCTGCGTCCCCATGCAAGCCCTCCGCAAGCAGCATTGCACGTGGTTTGTGTCAGGCATGAGAGGCGGTGGGCGCCATTTGAGGCTCGATGACATGCCATAAGCAAGGCGCAGACACGCGGTTGCACATTGCACTGCCGCACAGACCCACCAACAGGAAATTATATGGAGAAGGTAGGCGCATTTGGCCACGCCCGCTGCTCGTGGGCTGACACGAGCTACTGATGCAGGTCAACACGGTTAGAATGCCGGATGATGATATACAAAGCTGTTACGTCATTGTGAACGTGTGACGTATGTGGATTGGAGCTGGAGCTCACCCTGACTCTGCTCTCCGGCTCGCCCAGCTCTTCCCGCAAACCCCGATGCACTCGCTCCTGCGCTTTATTTCATGGCGCATGGGCGAGCGTAGGCGTCATGTGAGGGGTCGTTGCGGCGCTGCGGCAGTGATGCCGAGCTGGGCCCGGCCCAAAGTCATCGCCACGGCGTACGGCCTCACGCTCACAGCATCAGAGGGCATGCCTCCGTGTGGGCCTGGTGAGGTCAGGGGAGCCGGGAAGGCAGCGCAGGCAGGAACACGCAGCAGGTGAACACCTGCGTGACGAGGTGTACAGCGCCCTTCTCGTCGCCGTACCGCAACCTCCCGGAGGTCTCATTGCGCCAGATGGTGTTCGGGAACTGACGCAGCGCGCCGTACGACCCGAAGCGCATCTCCTGCGGGAGGCAGAACAGATGAACGACCGTCGGACGCGGTATGGCCCGAAGTAGGGGCCATACCGTTTGCCTGCACGCCAGGGCGCAAAGTAGTGCTGCTCAGGGGCGAGGCCCGTGCGGACGTCGGGCTGTGGCCAGGGCTGCATCTGGGCTGCCAGTAGAGCATCATCGAATCAACGCAAGGTGTGGGTCGATGCGGGGCACCCAGAAAGCACGCAATTTGGGTCCCTCGCCGCAAGACACGCACCAGGGCAATGATCTCTGAGACGTCGTCCGGCTGCGCTGCCAGGTAATCGACCAATCGCCGGTGCGACGGCGCCCAGAAGAACTCGTCCACGTCCTGAGCGCAGCAGTAGCCAGTCGTCGTGTGAGCAACGAAGCAAATCTTGAGTCAGTGTACCCCGTACTGAAGTTCACGAAGGAATGCCGGGTGGTGTCCCACTAGATTCTACAGGCTGATCACCAAAAGGTCCTTCCGCCGATCTAGCAGAAACATCAAAACTTTACGGTCAGTAGGAGGCCGCACCAGGGACTGAGGACGCGACTACCTCGTAGATTTGAGAAGAGTCGACAACGCATATACACGTGGGGTGTCGCGCGCGGAGAGGGTGTGCTTGGAGGCGCACAAGCGCGGCGAACCAGTCGGTGTCGTTCCTGTACCGGTCGAAGCACTGCCGGAAGCACGCCAGCTGGCCGTCCGTCCCGTTGCCCAGCGACGTGCTCTGCTCGATCACCACGCCGCTGATGCCGCGCTGCGCGTACAGCTCGCTGACCCACTCCGACCTGGCGTTTGATCATGAAAACTCAAGCTGAAGCATTGAAGCCGGTGGCGAACGTGGGCATGGTCTGCAGAGAGGAGGCTGAAGGAGGGGACAAAGAGGCCATCGGTCATCAGCAGGATTGCGGGAGGAGTCTCCGGCAGGCCGAAGCCCAGGCTAATTGCTGCGCGGCTTGGCTGCGCAAAGCAGATGCTCGGGTTGGTGCCAGGTTTCAGCGTTAGGGTTAGGGCCAGGTTTACCTGTCGGTGCTCATGAGGTCGCAAATGGCAATGCGCTGCGCGCCCTGGATTTGCCAGTATGTGATCCACTCGATCAGGTACGGGAGCTGCGCATGCGGAGACACGCGTGCTCAGTCTCGCCTTCAGCAGGTACTGGCATGCGGCAAGGCCCCATGCGCAGACTCGGCTCGGGCTCCGGCGCTGAAAGCAAGGATTGAGCTTCCGATGGCCGGGCCCGCGGCACTCGAGCAGGGTATCGAATGCGTGTGTGCTGCATATGCACGACATGAGCCTACTCTAGCAGCCGTGTCACCGCTCGTAGCG
>JAABUX010011022.1_pt1 | contig 10034 bp, 16 predicted proteins | sample 5561851 | NCBI WGS metagenome assembly JAABUX01 (sample SAMN10711883, study PRJNA513361) | rock metagenome | isolation source: Antarctica rocks | place: Antarctica: Victoria Land, Richard Nunatak red sandstone | collected 2016-01-03 | reverse complement strand
CCATGTGTCCAAGCATAAGATTGCATCAATGAACCAGCCATTGGGATGCTCCCTGAATTCGGCTCCGTACATGAGTGCTAAATGCCGCATAATGCGCTGCGTGCCACATTCAAGGGCCTATTCCCTCGCACCTCGGCAGTGTGCGACAAAGGGTTTGGTGATCCACAGACCAAATGCGGTGGCTTGCGGTAGGTTAGCGAGTGACATATACGCACCGCGGCGGAAGGATGCCCGTGAGTCCTCCGCTGCTGCGCTCCTCGTGCAGCCGGCGCAGCTCGGCATCGATGTGCGCCTCCCTCGCCCGCCTCTCCTGTACGACAAATCACAGGCAGTGACAATGCGGTCAGCATTACGGCAGCACAAGCCTTGACTGTCAGCTAGCAGGTACTTGTGAGGACAAAGATCCGATGCGGAGCTAGCCGGCATTTACAGGAGCAGCCGGGTTCATCCTGAGCCCGGCCAACTCGGTCGCTGCATGCTATCAGGTACCTCAGGCTGCACGCACCGCCGTGTCCCGCTCGACATCCGCCTGTGCCAGCCTTTGGAAGAGCGGCGGCTGCTGGGCGGCCGCCAGCCGAGCACGGCGGTCCGCCCGTTCCTGCTTGCCGGCATGCGCTACATGTCGCACCTCATCACCTTGAATGCTATCATGGACCACGCTGTGCAAGCTTCAGACGCCACCCAAACAAGCATATGCGGAGGTTCTTTGAAGAGTTGTGCGGTGACGATCGCTGGCTGCTCAATGCAGCTTGTGCTAGGCAGCTGAGCGACCGCCACCTCAAAGCCACGAGCAGGTGCAAGTCTCCATCCGCACGCTCACCGACGAGACAGGGCCCCGTCAAATAGGCGCAGCCGCAGCACACAGAGGGACACGAGGCAAAAGGCGATGCGAACCTGCTTCCGTGAGGTCACAGTCGTCATGGCTACGCTGCTCACCTGCTCGACCTGCTTGATCTGCCGGGCCCGGACCTCCGCTTGGGCCCGCCGCTGCGCGGCCAGCTTCTCCGCCCTCTGGTGCGCCGCCTTGGCGCGGACTTCGGCCCTCTTGCGCTCCGCAGCAGCGTGCGCGGCCTGCCGATAGTCAGAGCAGCGACAGTAACCACCAGCGGATGTGGGCGCCGTCATGACTTGCAGGCGCAAGCGTGCGGGTACGCATCAGGGATCGCGTCTCGTTTCAGTTGACTTTGCGGCGCACATGCAGCACGCATCCATGCCCGTGCTGTGAAACTGGTGCCAAGCAGCAAGGCTAGGTCAATCGCTCCGCAACCTGAGTGCGGCAAGACCCAACGACGGGAACCTCGGCCTCGGCGCTGGTGCGAGCTCGACGCGCGGCCGCCGCGGCTCTCTCGGAGCCCCTCCGTTTCACATGTGCGATTTCCTCCGGCGTCGGCGAGGACACCGGCACCACGTGTCTGCCCCGGCTCAGCGATCGCGACCGGCGAGGCCGTCTATGCGTCGAGGTCCTGCATGTTTCACCCGAGTACCTTGTAAATCACAGAATTGGCTACTTATGCAGACGCAGTCGCATGTGTTGCCGGTTGCTGCGCGCAAGTCGCATGGCCCGCAGCTGTGCCTGCGTTCGGGCGCGATCCCGAGGTCTGCATGTTTGCCGCCTTTGGCGGGACTCCACGGAGCCCTGACCGGGACCACAATCGCTGGTGTCGGGGAGCTTGCTGGAGCTGGCTCAGACCCTGCCAGGTACTGATCGAGATAGCCGGAGTGGCTGCTCACCCGTTTCATGGGCACAGCAGGCTGCATGAGCATAGCCCTGTATTGGCGTCGCCAAGCGATGCTTCGTTTGACTCCAGGGTCTAGGTCTCGTCGCTATCCGCCATCATCAGCGATCGGCTTCCACCCAGCGCACGCATCTCACAGGAATCAGCATGCAGGCCACGATGATGCAGGGCATGAGCGTGCGACCCACCACCGCGCGCTTCGCAGCAACCCGTGCGTTCCTGCCTGTCGATGCGTGAGAGCTTAAACTCGGGCACATTGCCCGAAACAACCTGCGCGTACCCCCCGGGCAGCCTGTGGTCCGGATTAAGTTAGATGGGCCGGGGGAGATCTGGACCGGAAACCTTTCACGACGCAGCGCTTTTAACGCTTGCCAGCAGCGGGCCAACCGGACATCATTCGATCCACCCCAAAGCCGATCCACCCCCTGGGGATGCATTGCCAGTCCATCCGGTGGACATGACGCTTGCCCGACGCTGCGCCCTGAACAATTCGAGTTGAAGGCGGTGCTCCACGTTTGCGCTGCTGTCCGCCTATTGTTTCAGCTGCGTGGAGGCATCATGCTGATACCTGGTGGACAACAGTCACCGATGTGCCAAGTCCGGTCACGGCTGACGACACCCGTCGTCCCAGCAGGCTCGGCGCCGAGCAGCAACCGCGCGGTGCGCCTGGTGGCCCCCGCCGGCAAGGCGAAGGACATGGGCGACGGCGTGCTGCCCGGCATCGCCTCGTGGCCGCCGAAGCCGATCACGGAGCACGGCCAGCCGAAGCCCGAGGACGACCCCGCCAACTTCGAGGGCACCAACATCGTCGACCTGTGCGCCGCCCTACTGCTGGTCCTTTCCCTGAGACCCGCTTGCAGGACCAAGCACAGCCATACGTCTGATACAAGTGCCAGTTGGCGTTTGGACGTCGGTTGTGGGTGTCGCTCCTTGGCTGTCGCTTCTTAGCTGCCCATAAGCCCAGCTATCGCGTGCTGCCGTGACGTCACCGTCGGCCGCGTTCTTCATCATTGTGCAAGTGAGGCGGATCGAAACTGCCGATGACATGCTGGGCGTCCTATCATGCCGACTGTGCGAGTGCCACTGCACAGGAAGCGCGTCGGTGGTCCTTCCGATGAGGAGGTGGCAGCCAAGAAGGAGGAGGGCAGGAAGAACAGCCCGTTCAGCACAGGCCGTGCGCTCTCGACACCATGAACTTCGCTCACAGGCCCTGTCATGCACACGGCTCGAGCAGGTCAAATAAGTGCCATTATGGGCACAGCGGAGGGTGACTGAATATTCTGACGAGGCGTCGACTCATCTGTGATGGTGACTGTGCACAGGCGAGGGCGGCACGCAGGCAGGTGGCGGCGGCGAGGGCAGCGCACCATAGAGGGCAGATACTGTGCGGTGGTTTCTCAGCGTTTTACTCGTGACAGGGCAGCCAAACTCGAACGCCGCAGTTTTGGAGCCCGTTTGTAGAGCAAAGACGCTGAGTAGCGGTGGAAGCACGCGACATTGGCCGCGGACTGTGTCACCGACTGTTGTAAGGAAGAACCAACTGATCTTCTCGTTTGAGGCCAAGTTGCTCCCCTAGTCATTGCAACCCAATGTGGCGCGCATACCAAACCCATTGATTCCCGCCCACCATGGTGTTCCCAAAGCGGAGGAGCAACGTGATCCCCGTCTTCAGGGCTGGGCTGGTGATCATCGCATCCTGCAAAAGCAAGATACATCATAAATCGCATCACCATGGAACCACGCCCTGCACCTGAGGGAACAGCAACATTATAGAAAATAGCTGAGTGGCGGAGGCCTCACCAAGACGCGCTCCTCAATGCCGGCCACGAGCTGGTACCGCGTGTTGCTGGACAAGGCCAGGAAGCCTCCCCATGCCAGGCTGTTCTGTAGCACGGGAGCCAGGTCCTTCTCCGCATGCTCGCCAGTGTTCCGCTCATGCCTGTCAACCTGCAAGTACACAGTCCGTCCATGTGTACTGACGGCATGTCAGCGGCAACATATATCCACAGATGTCTCAGAACACCGCTGCCGCCATCAGATGCGGCCTCGCTAAGCAGTGCAGGAGAGGGTCCCCACCAGGATTTTGGTCAGTGTGTGGCCGACCGCTGAGGATCCGAAACCAAGGCCGAAGAACTGTACCCCCCGCCAAAGGTAGGCTGCGACCCTTTGTGACAATGCGTAGTCGCCGACCTGCCCATGGCATCAAATTAACGAGAAACGTACAGTATTCAGGCAGCTCGAGTTGTGGTAAATATCACGTGTTGCGATCCAGAGTCCAGCAGCATGGACACGGCTCGCGTGCGAACAGTGTCCGGCACAATGGCAGTGCCAACAACGCCGCAAGTCGTTGCCGTCGCGGCGGCACGGGCTTGAGGCGAGCAGGCTGCACCACGCGAGCGCCTCTCACCTGCACCGCGGAGGCCGGCAGCGAGCGCGTCCACCTCGCGAAGCCGGACGAGGGCAGGCTGCCTCCGAGGCGGAGCTGCGGCGACAGGAACCATACGATGGCGACGTCGCCGATGATCTCCAGCGCCATGTCGGACGCCACGAAGCTCATCTCCTGCGCCGCGTACGGTGGGCTCCGAGGGCTTGCTGTAGCTACACCGCTCGCATGTCAGAGACGCTTCGAAGCCTGTCTTGTCAATCGTGACTCCAAGCAGACGATGCGGTGTGTGCCTCGCAAGATGACTCTTGTGGGCGGACGCCGCAGGACCATTCAACTCAGGCTGATCCAGGTTAAAGGTCATGTCAAGACACCAGTGGACTTGTGTGTCCCATCACTTCACTTATGCCTTCTGGGCCTTTAACTTCAGGTCTACCTGATGACAATGTCGGACACTGTTCCGATTGCCACCGTATCTGTGTCCGTTCGTGTAAGTCCTTGCCAATGTGGTGTCCATGACCGACAACGCACCGGCCAGAATTTGTCGCCGCGGGCCTGCACCTCCGCGGACCACTTGGCGCTGGCGCCCATCGCGAACTCGATGGCCAGCACCACCAGGAAGCGCGGGTTGCCGAGCACCCGGTCCCTGAACCCTGCTCGACACGCGAGTGGCTGGGCCGTAAGCTACGCAGCACAGACCATGCAGTCTTAGCCTGATACAGTGGCTCCTTCTCAAGTGTCGAGATGATGACATGGTGACAGCCGTTGACCGCACCCTGCACCATAGCCCGTTTGCTCTTCGTTATTGAGCATGGATGTTCGGGAACGACGACAGCACGTGGCAGCAAGCGCACTGCCGTGAGGTTGGCGAGGAGGAAACCTGCTCGACATCCTCAGCATGTGACGCTGGCCATGTCGGCACGCATGGAGCTTTGGTGGACCCTCACCGGGGAACGCGCGGCACAGAGCGCCGAGCACCGGCACCGACGCCAACCGCAGGTACGCCCGAAGGACCTCCAACGGTAGCCGCCCCGCCATCAAGGCTGCCTCCAGGTCTGCCGGCAGCTCACCCCGTGCTGCGCCCTCCTGAACAATCGTGCTAGAGCAGCTGAACCTGGTTTGCATTCCTGTCAGCAACAAGCCTATGGACGTGCTGTACCTGTGTTAGCTGGACCTCGGCTGTTCAGCGTGGCTCCATGTAACACAATTACCGCAAAGGGCCGCACGACAACATGGGGAGCTTGACGGTGACGCTGCAGACCGAGGAGCTAGTTTGCTTGCAACAGCGCAACATCCGCAATCATCAACAAATAATGGTGCGCGCCTTCGCCAGCAGCGCGTCGGCGTCTGCGAGGCTGCTCCCCTCGGGCTCCCTGTCCTCGTCTGCCGTGAATTTAGGGTTGGTCGTAATGGACCCCCCATCGCCGCCACCGCCGGACGTCGTAGCCACTGCACTTATGACCGATAGCCGTCGACCACGGTCTGCACGTTGAGACTGCGACCCAGCGTCCGATCTGCAGATATCTGAGGGGCTGCGGCAGCGTGGCACACGCAATCGGATTCGCCTGTGATCACTATGCAGCTGAGCGGAGTGCTGTCTGGGCAGCTGAGGGGTCAGCTCCGCCGAGCAGGAGCAGGAGGACAGCATGCCGACGAGCAAACCTACGCCGAACCCACTGGCAGCAACCTGATACAAGCTTACTTCGTGCAGCCGGCTTTCAATGCAATGTGGCACGTGACGCTCCTTCAGGCACGATTGCAACAGTCGAGCGTCATCACCGTGGCTAGACTGGATGCTGTGCAACCGTCTGTATAGACGGACATGCTCACTGCGGCTCTCTCGACACAAATCGCCAGCCGGAAGCACAGCAGCGGTCAGAGCGCCGCGACATCGCAGCAGCATCAGCAACAGCAGCATGGACACGCTCTCTCACAGCAGTGCTGTATGTATTATCCCGCCGCGAGACGTGTGGGACCAGATCCAGGAGATCCGCTGCTTCAAGTGCGCGCCACATAGTCAGTATGCGTTCACAGTATCTCAACGCCGTCTGCAGGATGCAGGCTGTGTGACAGGCCATGAAGGCAGACATGGCCTTCATCGCCGCGTCATCGGGCAGTCACAACAGCTGCTTGCCTTACGCTGCAACAGGGACAAGGCGTTTGTGCGGTGGCCGCCACACGTCAACCTACTGTACCCTTTTCTCGAGGACGGCGGGAAGACGTTTGCTGAAGCCGCGCAGAGAGCGCGAGACAGCCTCGCGGCTGTGCAGCCCTTCCAGGTGTGTTCCGCTGGAAGCACTACAGTTGGGCGAGCTGGTCGTGAGCATGGTTCGGTAACAAGTGCACAGGCTGATCCAGCTGGCAGCCTGCAGGTGACTCTGGGAACGTTCGGTCACTTTGAGCACGGCCGATCCTGCACTCTCTGGCTGGACCCGGACTCGCAACGTGCGTCTATTTACACTTTCAACCTTGACTCGATGTGGAGCGCAACATCTATTGACAAGCACAGCAGGTCGGACCCGTGCACATGGCAGATTGCTGTGCAGCGCAGAGCTGCTGCAGCTCCAGGCAGCGCTGGAGGCCGCGTTTCCGCGCTGCACCGACCTGAGCGACGACCCCGCCCGCGGGATCAGCGCCTTCCGGCCGCACCTCTCCCTCGGCCAGTGGCGCAGCGCCGCGGATGTCACCGCGGCTCAGCAGGCGCGCATCAGTGGGTCTGCCCGCCGCTGCAGGGTTCCGCAGCGTCTCACGTCCTTGCTTGCGCCACGACGGCCATCGGTGTTCTGCTGGCCTGTCAGTCAAGTGGTTGTGTGCCACCGGCTTGAAGCAAGCAGAGCCTAATACTCTGCCAGCAGCACAGCTTGTTGACACGCGTCTCGCCAAGGGGACGACCACTCGAGTGCTGTTGCTGCAGGGGCTACAGTCTGCATGGAGGCCCGTCACATTCACGGTGGACGCCGTCGCCCTCATCAGCCGCCGCAGCTTCCACGACCCGTTCAGGATACGGTGGCAGGTCGGCCTCGGCAGCGGCGGCAGCAACAGCAATGGCAGCGCGCCTCAACATCGTCGCGAAGTGGACGTGCCCTACGTGGCGACCTGCGGCGGCACAGCACTCCCTCCAGCCGAGGGTGACCTGGTGAGCCACGCTACAATGGTGTTGGAAGTCCACCCTGGTTGGTGTGACACCTGAGGGATGGTGGGCTGGCTCGCAGAAGCTGCTGAACGCTTCGGAGAGCTGGATGGGCGCAGGAGTGCATGCTCCGCAATCTCTGTCCGTAACTCACCACGGATGCTGTGCAGACAGCGCGGTATGGCATCGGCGCGGGCTCCTCGGACGGCGTGTGGTACTTTGCGTACGGCGCCAACATGAGCCCCGGCAAGCTGTCGGGCAGCCGCGGGATACAGCAGCTGGAGTCGCGCGCGGCGAGGCTGGCCGGCTGGCGGCTCACCTTCGACCACCGGTGCGTTGGAGCAGTGTACTTTCTGCCGGCCTAGATGCAGCACTGCTGCCGTCTTTGTGACCTCATGTACTGTCTTACGGTCACGGAGCAGTCAGCACATTGAACACGCCGGCTTTCACACTCGGAATCTAATGTCGCAGGGGCGCGATGGGCAACATCAGGCAGCTGGCTCCCGGCGAGGTTGCGCCGTCCGGACTGCCGGACGTGCACGGCGTGGCGCACCGCTTGAAGCCTGCAGACATAGCGAAGCTCACAGACATGGAGCACGAGTACAGGTGGCCCTTGAAGCTAGAAAGTTGAACGCCCAATGGGTGTAGACGAAGGCGATGGGACCCTAAGTGTCTACCCCTGTTATGCACTGTTTATGGCAGAAAACAACGAGTCCAGGAGTCCTTTTAGCAGACAGTCTGGCTTCTATCACTTTGTCTGCGGCTTCAGCGGCTTCTTCAATGCGGCCGTCATTGCAGGCCCGGGCAGCTATCTCACTACCGTCTGCTGTAACCCTCTGTGTGTCGTTGGTTCCCGTCCGTGGCCTGTTGAGAGGCAGCACCGACCGTGCATGTGCACGACTTTTTGACTGGACACATTCACTCGCAGCCAGCATCTATGAGTTTCGGGCTGTGCTGCGCAGGCCGCTGGAGGTGGTCGTCGAGCTGTATTCCGATGCGGCTCCTAGCCAAATCACAGCTGTGGCGTTCGTGTCCCCGGACTGGCATTGCATCGAAGATGGCCTGCCGCCGAGCAGCAGGTACGTGCACTTACAGCCGCTGCAAAGCGACATAATCGACATCATCGCCACTTCATTACCTTCAGTCATGCGCACCAGAGGCTGGATCAGGAAATGACGCCTTGTTGCAAGAACCCATGGATGCACGGCAGGTATTTGAAGTTGCTGCAAGATGGGGCGAGGGAATGGCAGCTGGAGCATGCGTACGTGCAATGGCTTGGGGGACTGCCAAGTGTTGCGGGTCACGACCGAGGAGCGCCTTATTACACATCGCTGGCGGGAACACCGCTGAAATCCTTGCCTAAGATGAGGATAGGCCACGAGAAGACAGGGCGAGGCGGTCGCGGGCGTGGAAGGTCAAATCACATGCGGGGACGGGGACAAAGACGAGGTGCTAATCATGGCAGCAGCTAACTGTAAACCAGGCTACGCTCTGTAAGCTCATCCTGCGCTGTCAATAAAGATGCTCTCTGTCAGGCTGGCCTGCAAGGGGCCCGTTGTCATGCCGTCCGCAGTATCAAGTGTACTCCAGAGTCTGAAAACACCGGCTCGCTGAGCTCGTTCACCTTCAATGCGTAAGTCGCCTGCGCAGCAGCCAGCACCACGCTTCAGCGTCATGCGTTAGGCCCTCCTCTCATATAATTCACTACACTCGGCAAGCATCAGGCAGCTTACGCGTAAGCGATGGGCACAGTCAGCACTGTTAAATAGGCACTCACGTCCTCAAAGGACTTTTGCATCTGGCCCGGTCCGAACTCGCCCAGGTCGCCGCCCCTGGTGCTGCTGCTGCAGTGGCTCTCGGCCTTGGCCAGAGTCGCAAAGTCTGTCTGGCCGCTGACGATCTGTTCTCGGAAGCCCTGAATCTTCTGCAGAGCCTCCTCCTGCAAAGCGACAGCTATTTGGCCTCAGGTGTTTCGTGGGCAACAGGGAAATTAGCCTCACTAGAGGTTGTGTGAGCTGCATGTGCGCCCACTGGAAGGGAGTGTGCACCTTGCTCCGTGTCACCACTTTCTCCTTGTGCGAGGACGGCCGCCGTGAATCGCGATGCTTCACGAGCAAGTGGCTGGCCTGCACTGTACCCGAGTTCTGCTCTGCTCGCCGCTTGACACCTGTCGAGAGCGGCGTCTGGACATGTCAGGACGGCTTCATGGCCGACACTGGCATAGGAGCCAGTGGGCCAAGCAGCACAGTGCGCAAAGCTCGTGAGCACCATTGGCGACAGGGCCGTCTGGTCATCATGGCGGCGCAACGACAGCTGCCTCCTTCGGCGCACCTGTCTCTTCGCATCTCACAACATACTTTGTGGGCAGCTTCCCAAAGTGCAGCGCTGCCCCATCGTGCAGCTGCACTGGTTTCTGAGGAGTCATCTTTTTGCCGTCCAGCGTCGTGCCGTTCGTCTGTCGGCAAGAAACAGAGCAGCTCAGCCATGTGCAGCAGGATGATAGAACTACCAGAGCCTGGGCGGCAAACAAGCAAGACGTGGTTGCACGGAAGGCTGCTGACAGAACATAAGCGAACTCGCGTTGGCTGAGTGCATGCGACCACGCATTCCTGTCCTCATCAACGGGAGACATGGAGTGGTCCTCCGCCCTGCGATGCAGCGCCGATGCAGACGTCGAGCTTGGATTGTGCGATGCCTCTGAAACCGGCAGCCTACTTGCATGCGCCCGACGTAGGACGCCTCGTCATCGACCAGATCAGCGTGTTTGCCACTATGATCCAAGCAT
>JAABUX010011021.1_pt1 | contig 10034 bp, 8 predicted proteins | sample 5561851 | NCBI WGS metagenome assembly JAABUX01 (sample SAMN10711883, study PRJNA513361) | rock metagenome | isolation source: Antarctica rocks | place: Antarctica: Victoria Land, Richard Nunatak red sandstone | collected 2016-01-03 | reverse complement strand
CCTCAACCGCCGCGGCTACGCGCCGCTGACCTTGTGCCGGGCGTGCGGGCACCGGATGCAGTGCCCCAACTGCACGGCCTGGCTGGTGGAGCACCGCGCCCGGCACGCGCTGGCCTGCCACCATTGCAGCCACTCGGAGCCGATCCCGCCGATCTGCCCCGTCTGTGCGGCCGAGCACAGCCTGGTGCCGATCGGACCCGGCGTCGAGCGCATCACCGAGGAAGCGAAGGCGCTGTTCCCGGACGCCCGCATCCTGGTGATGGCGAGCGACACGATGCCGGGCCCGCAGGCAGCCACCGACGCCGCGCACGCGATCGAGGCGCGCGCGGTGGACCTGATCATCGGCACCCAGATCGTCGCCAAAGGCTGGCACTTCCCACACTTGACCTTGGTCGGCGTGGTGGACGCCGACCTCGGCCTGGCCGGCGGCGACCTGCGCGCGGCGGAGCGGACGGTGCAGCTGCTGCACCAGGTCGCAGGCCGGGCCGGGCGGGCGGAGGCGCCAGGCCGCGTGCTGCTGCAGACGTTCTCGCCGGAGCACCCGGTGATGCAGGCACTGGTGGCCGGCGACCTGTCGGCCTTCATGGCGCAGGAAAGCGAGGCAAGGCGCCCCGGGCACTGGCCGCCGCACGGACGCCTGGCGGCGTTGATCGTCAGCGCCGACGACGCGCAGTCAGCCGACGAGGCGGCGCGCAACCTCGGCCGGGCGGCGCCGCGGGGCGAGGGAGTGGTGGTGCTCGGCCCGGCGCCCGCGCCGCTCGCGATCCTGCGCGGCCGCCACCGCCGCCGGCTGCTGTTGAAGACGCGGCGCGACATCGCCGTGCAGCCGCTGCTGCGGGCGTGGCTGGACGGCGTGCGCGTGGCGCGCGGCGTGCGGGTCGACGTGGACGTGGACCCGGTGTCGTTCCTTTAACGCTCAGGCGTTGGCGCTGTGGATCGCCTCGCACACGGCGTCGGTGACCTGCTGCGTCGTCGCGGCGCCGCCCAGGTCGGGCGTCAACACCCCCGCGGCGGTCACGCGCTCGACGGCCGCCATCAGCCGGGCGGCGGCGTCCGGCTCGCCGAGGTGTTCCAGCATCTGCGCCCCGGTCCAGAAGGTCGCGACCGGGTTGGCGATGCCCTTGCCGGCGATATCGAACGCCGAGCCGTGGATTGGCTCGAACATCGACGGGAAGCGCCGCTCCGGGTCGATGTTCGCGGTGGGCGCGATGCCGAGCGAGCCGGCGAGTGCGGCGGCGAGGTCGGACAGGATGTCGGCGTGCAGGTTGGTCGCGACCACCGTGTCGATGCTGGCGGGCTTCATCACCATGCGGGTCGTCATGGCGTCGACCAGCATCTTGTCCCACTTCACGTCGGGGAACTCATGCGCGACCTCGGCCGCGATCTCGTCCCACATCACCATGCCGAAGCGCTGCGCGTTGGACTTCGTGACGACGGTGAGCAGCTTGCGCGGCCGGGCCTGGGCGAGGCGGAAGGCGTAGCGCATGATCCGGGTGACGCCGGCGCGGGTGAAGATCGCGACCTCGGTGCCGACCTCCTCCGGGAAGCCGCGGTGCGCGCGGCCGCCGTGGCCGGAATACTCGCCCTCGGAGTTCTCGCGCACGATCACCCAGTCGAGGTCGCCGGGCCCGCACCCGCGGAGGGGGCTGGGCACGCCGGGCAGGATGCGGGTCGGGCGGACGTTGGCGTACTGGTCGAAGCCCTGGCAGATCGGCAGGCGCAGGCCCCACAAGGTCACGTGGTCCGGCACGTCGGGCGCCCCGACCGCGCCGAAGTAGATCGCGTCGAACGGACGGAGCTGGTCGAGGCCGTCCGCCGGCATCATCGCCCCGTGACGGCGGTAGTAGTCCGACCCCCAGTCGAATTCGGTGACGGCGAGGTGGAACGTGCCCATCCGCTGCTCCAGTGCCTTGAGCGCCTGCAGGCCGGCGGCGATGACCTCCGGCCCGATCCCGTCGGCGCCGATGGCGGCGATGGCGTAGTCACGCATGGGCGGGGCTCCTGAGCTGTGAGGCCGGAAGCTTAAGCCGGATGTGGCAACCGGTCACGGTTTGAGCCGGGTCACGTAGCCGGCCTGCATCGTGAAAATTCATTCTGACTATGATAAGATTTTTTCGGGACTTAAATCGCGGCTTGGCTTAAGCGACAGTGGCGGAACCATGCCAGCGCGGCGGTTCACGCGATGCAACGTCTGCTGTAGGATCAACTTTGATCGAAACGACCCCTGCCGCGATCAGGCCGCGCTACGATGCCGTCGTCATCGGCAGCGGCCTTGGCGGCGCCACGCTTGCCTACCGCCTCGCGCAGGCCGGACGCAAGGTCCTTGTCGTCGAGCGGGGCGACACCCTCAAGCCGCAGCGCGAGAGCGCGTCGGCTCCGGTCGGCCGCTACCTGTACCATCTTGCGCCGGACCGGAACGCGTCGCTCTCCTATGTCGGCGGCCAAACCAAGTTCTATGGGGCAGCCCTGTACCGGCTGCGTGAAAGCGACTTCCGCGCCGTCGAGCACGAGTGCGGCACGTCTCCCGCGTGGCCACTCGCCTACCCGGAGCTGGAACCCTACTACGAACAGGCCGAGGCGCTGTTCCGGGTGCACGGCGCATCCGACGGCGACGCCACGGAGCCGCCCCGCAAGACGGCGTTCCCGTATCCGCCGATCCCGCGCGAGCCGATCGTCGCCAAGCTGGCGCAGCGCCTCCAGCAGTCCGGCGCCGGCGTCTCGGCCATCCCCCGCGGCATCGACTACCGGCCCGGCGGACCCTGCATCCTGTGCGCCACATGCGACGCGCACTACTGCCAGCTCGACGCCAAGATGGACGCCGAAACCGCTGCCCTGCGCCCGGCGCTGGCCGCCGGCAACGTCCAACTGGCCACGCTTACCGATTGCATCCGGGTCGTCACCGACAGCGACGGCGCCCGGGCCACCGGCGTCGTGCTGCGGCGAGGCGACCGCGAGCATCACGTGCAGGCCGACATCGTCGCGGTCTGCGCCGGGCTGCCGGGCTCGGCGATGCTGCTGCGAAAATCCCGCACCGGACGCCATCCCGGCGGCCTGGGCAACGCCAGCGGTTCGCTCGGTCGGTATCTCGGCGCCCATTCCGTCGGCATGATCTTCCCGTTCGTGAGCTGGCGGAAGCTGCCTCCCACGCACACCAAAAGCTTCGCCATCAACGGCTACTACGACAGCGCGCCGAATTGGCCCTACCCGGCCGGGGTGATCCAGACCGGGGGGCAGACGCCGTTCTGGGAGGAAGCCCCGCGCGCCGTCCGCCAGATCGCCCATTTTGTCGGCCAGCACGCCATCACGTGCTTCTACATGACCGAGGCGCTGCCCGGCCGCGACACCGGGATCATCTTCAAGGACGACGGCACGTTCACGCGCGTCGACGCCATCCAGAACCTCAAGACCTTCGCCCGGTTGCGCGCCCTGGCGCTCGACGCGTTCCGCGACGCCGGCTACCGGGCGTTGGCGCGGCGGCGTGCGCCCTACCAGTGGCACGAGGTCGGCACCGCCCGGTTCGGCAACGACCCGGCGGATTCGGTGGCCGATCCGAACTGCCAGGTGCACGGGATCGACGGGCTGTTCGTGATCGACGCGTCCATCCTGCCCTCCGCGGGCGCGGTGAACACCGGCCTCACCATCATCGCCCTCGCCCTGCGGGCGGGCGACCACATCGTAGGCTGCCGCAGGACAAACGCGATCGAGGGTTCCCGATGCAGCTTATCTCCTATCACGGCCGGACGCTGAATTTCGGCGACGACCTGAATGGCTGCCTCTGGCCGGCCCTGGCACCCGATTTGTTCGATGCGGACGGCAAGGACGGGTTTCTCGGCATCGGCACCGTGATCGGCATGCCCGTCTCCGGCGTCCGCACCCTCCACGCCTTCGGCAGCGGGATCGGCAACAATCGGCTCGAGCAGTGGCGCGGCCAGACGGTGCGCTACTGGTGCGTCCGTGGTCCCATCTCGGCGCGCCTGCTCGGGATCGCGCCCGACCTTGCGATCACCGACGGCGCCGTCCTGACGCCGACGGTGGACGGCTTTCCCACGGCCGCGACCGGCGGCGGCGGCACCGTGATCGTGCCGCACTGGGAAACCCTGGACCACCCCGGCTGGCCCGCCGTCGCCGCCGCGACCGGCTTCGAGCTGATCGATCCCCGCGCCGACCCGCGCCACGTGGTCGCGCGGATCGCCCGGGCGGACTTGGTGCTCGCCGAAGCCATGCACGGCGCCATCATCGCCGACACCTACGGCATTCCCTGGATCGCCTTCGCCACCTCCAAGAACTTCGGCAGCACCAAGTGGGTTGACTGGGCGATGTCGCTCGGCCTGACCTTGATCCCGCCGCCGAGCCCCCAGCAAGCTCTCACGCTCGGCCGGGGCCGCGGCAAGTACGGCGAAACCTTCACCGTCGACGTGGACGCGGCGCTGCGGGATTTCGAGGAGCGCGTCGGGATCGCCGGGCCGGCAGGGCGACCGGCGCTGCGGACCTACGCCAAGCGAGCAGCCGCGCAATCGCGCTGGATGCACCCGCTCCTCAACTTCAGCCCGGCGCGTACTGGCCAAATGCTGACCCGGCTTGCCGCCAGCAAACCCTGCCTCAGCGCCGAGCCGGTCCGCCTCCGCCAGCGCGCCCGCTTGCAGGAGCGCCTGGGCGCTCTCGTGGCCGAGCATCGCGCCCAAAGCTGAGCCAAACCGCCCCCCCGATCGGTTGCGTAGGGCAATCCTGCATGTTAGAGGCTCCGCGCCGGACCTAACCGGCTTTTAATCCTCCTGACGATGGAATTGCCGCGTGGCCGGTGAAGGCACGACGATCTCGACGAGCGGTGGCCTGCAAGGCCGGTATGCCGCAGCGCTCTACGACCTGGCCGACGAACGCCGCGAACTCGACCCTACGGTCGACCAGATGGAATCGCTCGGCCGCCTGATCGACCAAAGCCCGGAGCTGCGCCGGCTGCTGTCCAGCCCGCTGATCGACGTGACCACGGCCCGGACCGCCGCCCAGCGCGTGCTGGAGCAGCAGGGGTTCGGCAAGACGGTGCTCGATTTCGTCGGCGTGGTGGCCAACAACCGCCGGCTCAACTCGCTGCGGGCCATCATCGCCGCGTTCGCTGCCCTGGTCGCGCAGAAGCGCGGCGTGATAGTGGCCAACGTCGCATCCGCCCACGCGCTGACCGACGTCCAGCGCGAGCAATTGCGCGCCCGGCTGATCGAGGCCGGGTACGACAACGTCAACATCCAGGAGACGGTCGATCCGGCCCTGCTCGGCGGCCTCGTCGTGCGCGTCGGCGCCCGCCTCTACGACACAAGTCTAAAATCCCGGCTGCAGCGCCTGCAGTACGCGATGAAGGGAGCTGCTTAAGCCATGGAAATCCGTCCCGCCGAAATCTCCGAAATCCTGAAGCAGCAGATCGCCAGCTTCGACCGCGAGCAGGACGTCGCCGAGACGGGCCAGGTGCTGAGCGTCGGCGACGGCATCGCGCGCGTGTTCGGCCTGCAGAACGTGATGTCCGGCGAGCTGGTCGAGTTCCCGTCCGCCGGACTGCGCGGCATGGCGCTGAACCTCGAGACCGACAATGTCGGCGTGGTGATCTTCGGTGACGACCGCGCCATCCGCGAGGGCGACACCGTCAGCCGCACGCAGCGCATCGTGTCCGTGCCGGTCGGTAAGGGCCTACTCGGCCGGGTGGTGGACGGCCTTGGCCAGCCGATCGACGGCAAGGGTCCGTTGACGGACGTCAAGGACATGCTGGTCGAGCAGAAGGCGCCGGGCATCATCCCGCGCCAGTCGGTGAACGAGCCGATGCAGACGGGGCTGAAGGCGATCGACGCGCTGATCCCGGTCGGCCGCGGCCAGCGGGAGCTGATCATCGGCGACCGCCAGCTCGGCAAGACCGCCATCATCGTCGACACCATCATCAACCAGAAGGCCGCGCACGCCGGGACCGACGAGAAGAAGAAGCTTTACTGCATCTACGTCGCCATCGGGCAGAAGCGCTCCACCGTCGCACAGATCGTGCGCACGCTGGAGGAGAACGGCGCGATGGAGTACTCCATCGTCGTCGCCGCCACCGCGTCCGACCCGGCGCCGCTGCAGTTTCTGGCGCCCTACACCGGCGCCACCATGGGCGAGTTCTTCCGCGACAACGGCATGCACGCCGTCATCTTCTACGACGACCTGTCCAAGCAGGCCGTCGCCTACCGCCAGATGTCGCTGCTGCTGCGCCGCCCGCCGGGCCGCGAGGCGTATCCGGGCGACGTGTTCTACCTGCACTCTCGCCTGCTGGAGCGCGCGGCAAAGATGAGCGACGCGTTCGGCGGCGGCAGCCTGACGGCGCTGCCGGTCATCGAGACGCAGGCCGGCGACGTGTCCGCCTACATCCCGACCAACGTCATCTCCATCACCGACGGCCAGATTTTCCTGGAAGCCGAGATGTTCTTCCGCGGCATCCGCCCGGCGGTGAATGTCGGCCTGTCCGTCTCGCGCGTCGGGTCCGCCGCCCAAATCAAGGCGATGAAGCAGGTCGCCGGCCGCATCAAGCTGGAGCTCGCGCAATACCGCGAGATGGCGGCGTTCGCGCAGTTCGCCTCCGACCTCGACGCCTCCACCCAGCAATTGCTGGCCCGCGGCGCGCGGCTGACGGAGTTGCTGAAGCAGCCGCAGTTCAAGCCGATGCCGGTCGAGGAGCAGGCGGTGGTGATCTTCGCCGGCGTGCGCGGCTACCTCGACAAGATCGAGGTGAACCGCATCGGCCAGTTCGAGGCGCAATTGCTAAGCGAGATCAAGGCGCGGGAGCCGAGCGTGCTGGAGAATGTCCGCAACGACGGCCAGTTCAAGCCGGAAACCGAGAAGACGCTGATCGGCTTCCTGGACGGCTTCAGCAAGTCGTTCGCGGCCTAGCCGGTCGCTGAGCCATGGCGAGCCTCAAGGCGCTTCGGGCGCGCATCAACTCCGTCAAGTCCACGCGCAAGATCACCAGCGCGATGAAGATGGTCGCGGCGTCCAAGCTGCGCCGGGCTCAGAGCCAGGCGGAGGCGGCGCGGCCCTATGCCGACCGGATGGAGCGGATGCTGGCGGCGCTGGCGGCCAGCGTGCAGGGCAGCCCGACGGCGCCGCGGATGCTGGCCGGCACCGGGTCGGACCGCGTGCACCTGCTTATCGTGATCACCGCCGACCGCGGCCTCGCCGGCGCGTTCAACACCAACGTGTCCCGCACCGCGCGCAACCTGGCGCGGCGGCTGGAGACGGAGGGCAAGACGGTCAAGATCATCACCGTCGGGCGCAAGGGCCGCGATTATCTCCGGCGTGAGTTGGCGACCCGAATCGTCGGCGAGATCAGCTTCGCCGGCAAGAAGCGGGTGGAGTTCGCCGACATCAGGGCGATCGGCGAGCAGGCTGCCGCGATGCTCGGGCGCGACGAGTTCGACATCGCGACGGTGGTGTACAACCGCTTCCAGTCGGTCATCTCGCAGGTGCCGACCGAGATGCAGATCATCCCGCCGCTGCTCCCCGGCGAAGGCAACGCGGTCGGCACCGGCGCCATATATGAGTTCGAGCCGGACGAGGAGACCATCCTGGCCCGGCTGCTGCCCAAGAACATGGCCATCCAGCTCTATCGGGCGCAGCTCGAGAGCGGTGCCGGCGAGCAGGGCGCGCGGATGACCGCGATGGACAACGCCACGCGCAACGCAGGCGACGCCATCAACAAGCTGACCTTGAACTACAACCGAACCCGCCAGGCGAACATCACCCGTGAGCTGATCGAGATCATCTCCGGCGCCGAAGCGCTGAAATAAAGGGAGCCGTCATGGCGAAGAACAACGTAGGCCGCATCACCCAGGTCCTGGGCGCCGTCGTGGACGTGCAGTTCGAGGGCGACCTGCCGTTCATCCAGAACGCGCTGACGACCAAGCTCGGCGACCATACGCTGGTGATGGAAGTGGCGCAGGAGCTGGGCGAGAAGACCGTCCGCTGCATCGCCATGGACAGCACCGACGGCATGGTCCGCGGGCACGAGGTGCTCGACACCGGCGCGCCGATCAGCGTTCCGGTCGGTCCCGAGACGCTGGGCCGCATCCTCAACGTCATCGGCGAGCCGATCGACGAGCGTGGCCCGGTCAACGCCAAGATGCGCTACCCGATCCACCGCCCGGCGCCCTCGTTCGAGGACCAGGCGACCTCCACCGAGGTGCTCGTGACTGGCATCAAGGTGGTCGACCTGCTGGCCCCCTACCTCAAGGGCGGCAAGATCGGCCTGTTCGGCGGCGCCGGCGTCGGCAAGACGGTGCTGATCCAGGAGCTGATCAACAACATCGCCAAGGGCCACGGCGGCGTGTCGGTGTTCGCCGGCGTCGGCGAGCGGACCCGCGAGGGCAACGACCTGTACCACGAGATGGTCGACGCCGGGGTCATCAAGCTCGGCGAGGGCACCACCGAGGGGTCCAAAGTGGCGCTGGTGTACGGCCAGATGAACGAGCCGCCAGGCGCCCGCGCCCGCGTGGCGCTGTCCGGCCTCTCCTTGGCGGAGTATTTCCGCGACGAGGAAGGCCAGGACGTGCTGTTCTTCGTGGACAACATCTTCCGCTTCACCCAGGCCGGCGCCGAGGTGTCGGCCCTGCTCGGCCGCATCCCGTCCGCGGTGGGCTACCAGCCGACGCTCGCGACCGACATGGGCGCGCTGCAGGAGCGCATCACCAGCACCAAGAAGGGCTCCATCACCTCGGTGCAGGCGATCTACGTGCCCGCCGACGACCTGACGGACCCGGCGCCCGCGACCTCCTTCGCCCACCTCGACGCGACCACCACGCTGTCCCGCTCGATCGCCGAACTGGGCATCTACCCGGCGGTGGACCCGCTCGACTCGACGTCGCGCGCGCTCGATCCCCGCATCGTCGGCGAGGAGCACTACAACGTCGCCCGCGAGGTGCAGCGCATCCTGCAGACCTACAAGTCGCTGCAGGATATCATCGCCATCCTCGGCATGGACGAGCTGTCGGAGGAGGACAAGCAGGTCGTCTCCCGCGCCCGCAAGATCCAGCGCTTCCTCAGCCAGCCGTTCCACGTGGCCGAAATCTTCACCGGTTTCCCCGGCGTGCTCATCTCGCTTGCCGACACCGTCCGCAGCTTCAAGGGCATCGTGGACGGCGAGTACGACCATCTGCCGGAAAACGCGTTCTACATGGTCGGCACCATCGAGGACGCGGTGAAGAAGGCCGAGGGCATGAAGGTCGCCTGATGCCGGTCGAACTCGAAATCGTCAGCCCGGAGCGGCTGCTGCTCTCGCGTCCGGTCGACATGGCGGTCATCCCCGCCGCCGAGGGCGACATCGGCGTGCTGCCGAACCACGCGCCGATGATCGTGCTGCTGCGCGGCGGGGTGATCGCCATCCACGAGGGCGGCCGGGTGACGGACCAGTTGTATGTCTCGGGCGGGTTCGCCGAGATCACGCCGGAGCGCTGCACGATCCTGGCCGACGAGGCGGTGCCCGTGGCCGAGCTGTCGAAGGCCGAGGGCGAGCGGCGGTTGGGCGAGGCCGAGCAGGCCTACGCCGACGCCGACAAGATGGACACGGCCGCCCTGGACGACGCCATGGACCGCATGCAGTCCGCCCGGGCGATGGTCGACGCGTCGCCCTGATCCGTTGCAGTAAGGTCACATCCCGCGTGCCAGCGGCGGCGGGCGAGGCTGCTTTCCCGACCGGCTGCAACCGGCGCCGGCAAACATCCGTATAAGCGGACACGATGAAGCATTGGCGCATTGACGAGGTGGCCTGGACTGATTTTGATTCGTCCAAGGTCGACCCGGACCTGATCCCGCTCGTCAAGGCGGCGGCGATGGTCGAGCGGAACGGCATCGACTACGCGGCCTACCTCGGCAAGATCTTCCGCGACGACCCGGCGTTCCAAGCCGCGACCGACAATTGGGCCCTCGAGGAAGTGCAGCACGGCGACGCCCTGGGCAAGTGGGCGATGCTCGCCGATCCAGCCTGGGACTTCATGGCGTCGTTCGAGCGCTACCGGACCGGATACAAGCTA
>JAABUX010011019.1_pt1 | contig 10034 bp, 5 predicted proteins | sample 5561851 | NCBI WGS metagenome assembly JAABUX01 (sample SAMN10711883, study PRJNA513361) | rock metagenome | isolation source: Antarctica rocks | place: Antarctica: Victoria Land, Richard Nunatak red sandstone | collected 2016-01-03 | reverse complement strand
GCCTACGAGGACCTGACGGTGGCGAACCTGCTCAAGAACCGTCACCTCTCGACGTCCATCTCCGATGCGGGGTGGCACGCGTTCGTGACGTGGCTGGGCTATCTGGCCCAGGTCTACGGCAAGGTTGCCGTGGCAGTGCCGCCGCGGTACACGAGCCAGGACTGCTCAGGGTGCGGCGAGTGCGTCACGAAGGCCTTGAGCGAACGGACGCACCTGTGTCCGCGCTGCCACGCGGTCCTGGATCGCGATCACAACGCGGCGCGCAATATCCTGATGCTGGGGTTGCGTCGGGTCACGGAAACTACGGCGGGGCACGCCGAAAGTCACGCTTGGGGACAGCCTGCCCTCTGTCCGACTGGGGAAACTCAGGCGGATAAGGCTGCTGGATGAACCAAGAATCCCACGGCTTGTGCTGTGTGGAGTGTCAAAGTTTAGACGATCCGCCGGACGACGCCGGCCATTGTGATGGCGGCGCGTTTGACCACCGATGCCAATCGCCCGCCACAAGTGGAGCGGCTGGTCGAGCGGCGACGACGCGCCAGAGCGCGACGAGCAGCAAGAGGACAAGGATGATGAGAGAGATGATGCTGATGGCGCCGCCGATCAGGAACGGCGTGGGTAGGTAGCTGAGCTCGACGAGGTGCGTGCCGGCCGGGATGGGCACGGCGCGCAGGATGGCGTCGGCGCGCGCGATGGGCGCCGGTTGTCCGTCGACGGTGGCGTGCCAGCCAGGCGCGTAGGCGTCGCCGATCACCAGCACGCCGGGCGCTGCGCTGCGAACGGTCACCTCCACGTTGTTGAGGTCGTAGCTCGTTACCGCGACCCCATCGGATTGAGCCGCGCCAGGCCCGCCCTGATTACCCTGATTGCCCCCGTTGGCCGACCACGCGGTTCCGTCCGTGGCGGTTGCCGGGTCGAGCAGGACACGGTCGCGGGGATCGACGCTGCCGGCGATCAGGAGGGACGTGGCGCGAGCGGGCGTGGCCCAGGCCGCATCGTGGACGACAAAGGCGCGCGGCAGGGCGGCAGGGTTGCGGTAGACGCAGCCCCCATCGCCGCCGCTGTAGAGTGGGACGTAGTAGCGCGCGTTCAGCCGGACGTTGCAGGCGGCGAACAGGTAGCGCACGTCGAGCAAGTTCAGCGCCCGCGCGGCGGGGGCGCTCGGGCCATACGCGCCGAGAGCCAGGCGCATGCCGCCGTCGCCGAAGGCCGCCGCGAAGAATCGCTCGTAGGCGGCGCTGTAGGCAGGGTCGTAGCCGCGCACGTCCTGCAGCCCGTAGAGGCCGGATAGCGAGGGCAGCAACGCCTTGCCCAGCCCGGCGACGCGATAAGGTCCATTGGCATCGGGCGCGGCGTTGCCCTGTTCCGCGTGCAGGACCGCCGCGATGGCCGGCGGCGTGAGCCCGACCTGAGACGCCGGTACCGTGGCGTGGTAGCCCCAGCCGAGCACGAACAGGTCGAGCGCGGACAGCGCCAGCGCGCCCCAGCGGACCAGCGCCAGCGGCGCCGCGTGACGTCGATAGAGCCATAGCAAGCCCGCGAACGGCAGCAGCCACAGGGCGGGGACGAGGACACGCCAGGCCGTGGCGATCGGCAGGGCATGGTCCGACGCCAGCAGGGCGGCCATGCCCACCGCGCATAGCACGGCGATGAGGGCGAGCCACAGATGGGCCAGGCGCCATACCCCATTTTCGCGGCCGTGCGCGGTCAGGGCGTCGAGCCCATACCCGGCCACGATGGCCACGGCAAGGGCATACTCCATGCGCAGACGCCCGTTCGCCATCACGCGCAACAGCGGCAGATCGTTGACAAGGCCCAGCCCCGGCCACCGCGCGGCCACGCCAAGCGCAACCAGAGCGGCCACGGCGAAGAACAGCAGCGTGGCGCGCCGTCCATCGTCACGAGGGAGGACCCGCGCGCGGAGCAGGGCGATCGCGGCGAGCAGCAACGGCACGGCGCCGACGTATAGCGCGAGCTCATTGTAGCCCGCGCCACCCGGCACGGGCGTCTGCCAGGTGGGGTTGCCGAAGACATCGGGCGCCAGACCCACCAGCACGCTTGTCCACGCCGCCGGGTCGCCGAGCAGCGGGACGGGCGCCGCCGCCGCGCCGAGAGCGCGGTCGGCCGCCGCCTCGCTCCCCGGGATCTGCGCCAGCGAGGGCAGCAGGTGCGCCGCCGCGACGCCAAGGCCGAGCGCCAGGGCCGCCACGAGCAAGAGGAGGGGGCGGAGCGCGGCGCCCGCCCCTCCCCCCCGCCGCCCGGCCAGGGCCGCGCCGAAGACGGCGTAAGCGCCGGCAAAGAGCAAGATGTGGGCGCTACTCTCACCGTGGCCCGACAGGAACTCCAGGGCCAGGACCACCGTCGCGCCGAGCGTCCAGCGCAGGCGTCCGCGACCCGTCGCATCGGCTGCCAGGATGCGCTCGACGCAGAGCAACAGCCAGGGCAGCCAGGCCACGGCGCCGCCCATGGGATGCTCTAGCCAGACCATGTAGGGCAGGCCGAGTCCGAAGCTGACGGCGACGAGCAGCGCGGCCGGCCGCGAGAGGGCCAACCGGCGCGCGAACAGGAAGGCGCCGACCAGGGCCAGCGCGAGGTGCACGGCCGCGCGCGCGCCCAGCACGTCCGTTGGCGCCAGCAGCCACTCCAGCAGCAGATTGACCGGATAGAACACACCCGTCTGCATGGCGGCCAGGAAGGGGGCGCCGGCGAAAGCGTAGGGGTTCCAGAGCGGGATCACGCCGCGGCGCAGGGCGCTGGCCGCCAGGGCGGTCCAGGGGTAGAACTCGGTCAGGTTATCGGAGTCGAGCCCGTTGAGCGGCGCGTGCCAGCCCGGCGGCGCCAGCGCGTGCCACAGCGGGTCCTTGGCGTAGAGGATGTCGGCGGGCAGCAGCGCCTGGTGCAGCACGAGCGCGCGGTAGAAGAACGCCACGCTCAGGAGGCATAATCCCAGCAGGCAGGCCGGGGTTGCCAGCGCCCGCACCGTGGCGACGGACAGGCCGCGCGCCCTTGCCCTCCAGGGCACGGAGCGAGGAACCGCCACGGCGGCATGACTGCCCGTGACGGTGAGGGCAGACGCGGTGGGACTCAGCGCCGGCTGCTCGTTCATCGCCCACAGTATAACGCCGCCGCCGCTCCGACGATAGGCCCTTGGTCAGAATGGTCCCGATCCAGCCTGTCGGATTCCTGGCGTCACGAGCGGTGGGCCGCGCCGCCGCGCCTACGTCGAGGGGATTCTAACCGTGCCGGCGACGATACCCTGGCGCGCCCGGTCGATTGCCGCCTGCACCCGCGCCGGGATCGCGCGGGCCAGCCCATGATACGGAGCCAATCCGACGCCATCGTTGGTCAGCGTCTATACCAGTGGCTGGACCCCTCGTCTTGTATCATGAGGGTGAGGGAACAAGGATGACGAGGGGGCGCGGAGGATGGGGATGGGCGGGTCGATGGGCGCGGCGCGGGGCCTGCCGCGGGATGCGTGGCTGCTGCTGCTCTCCAGTTTCCTGGCCTCCCTGCCCATCGGCGCGCTGCTGGTCTTCTTCCCGCTCTACCTGCACGACCTCGGCCTGCGCACACTGGCCATCGGCGGCATCTTCGCGGCGGCGGGCCTCGGCTCCTCCCTGCTGCTGCTCCTGATCGGGCCGCTGGCGGACCGCTTCGGCCGCCGGCCCTTCCTCATCGCCGGGACCGCGGCGCCCGCGCTCGGCTTCGCCATCTTCGCGCTGACGACGAACCCCGGCCTGCTCGTGGTCGCCAGCATGCTCGGCGGCGTGGGCTTCTCCGGCGGCCTCGGCGGCAGCCTCACCACCGCCACGTTCAATCCGCTGCTGGCCGGGACGGTCGAGCCGCGCCGCCGCACTGCCGTGCTCAGCTGGAGCGAGGGCGTTTGGACCCTCTCCATGGCCTGCGGGTCGCTGGCGGCCGGCGTGCCGACCCTGCTGGCGCATGCGCGCCTCGCATCGGCGCTCACGGCGGACCGCGCCCTCTTCGTCGGTTGTCTGCTTGTCACCCTTGGCGCCGCCCTGGCGCTCGTCCCCGTGCGTGAGCGCCTCGCGGCGACCGAAGCCGCCGAAGCCGCCGAAGCTGCCGGAGCCGCCAGGAGGCCAACTCCCGCGGCGCCGCCCACTTCTACCCGCCCGGCGCGGGTCCCCTGGCCGCTCGTGCTCAGGCTGGCCGTGTTCTTCGCCCTGCAAGGCGCTGGCTTGGGGCTGGTGGTGCAACTGCTGCCGTTGTGGTTCGCGCTCAGCTTCCACGCGGCGACGCTGGCCATCGCGCCCTGGTTCGCCGCCTCCCAGCTCGTCGGCCTGCTCTCGATCCCCTTCGTGCCGGCCCTCTCGCGACGGGTTGGGGTGGCCGGCGTGGTCGTGCTGTCCCTCGGGGTCAGCACCCTGCTACTGATCGGGGTACCGCTGGCGCCCACGCTGACCGTGGCCGGCGCCTTTTACGTGCTGCGCTCCGCCTTCGTCTCGATGCAGTGGCCGGCGCAGCTCTCTTTCCTGCAGGGGGCGGTCGACCCGCGCGTGCGCGGCGTGGTCACGAGCGTGGCGCTGGGCTGCTGGAGCGCGGCGATGGCCCTGTCGCCGGCGCTGACCGGCTACTTCATGGACCGCCGGCTGCTGCAGTGGCCGCTGCTGCTGGGCGTCTGCTGCTACGCCGCCGCGGCCGCGTGGTTCTATCTGCTGTTGCGCCGCACGCCGCTGCCCGAGGAGCGGGCCGACGAGGCCGCGCCGGTCGAGACCATGCTGGCCGGGACGGCGCGGGAGCCGGGCGCGTCCACCGCTGCCGCGCCCGCGGCTCGCTAAGTAGGTGTTGCGACGTTCGTGCAGTGTAGATGCAGGGGCGCTCCCGGGGAGTCCTCCTGGTGGCTAATACAGGCTAGCGGCAGCCTCTATCACCCGTGCGCGCCGGGACCCTCGGTGGATGCGGCGCTCGGGGCGCGCTCGGCGACGGACGCCTGTTGGTTGCCGAGCGCGCGGCGGTCCGCGCTGAGTAGCGCGCCGGCGGCCCCGGCGGGGCGCGGGCGCCAGAAGTGGTAGCCCTGCCCCTGGTCGCAGCCCAACTCCCGTAGCCGCGCCACCTGGTCCGCCGTCTCCACCCCCTCGGCGGTGACGCGCCGGCCCAGCGTCTTGGCCAGCGCGACCACCGCGCGCACGATCTCCGTGTCCTGGGGATCGTGGCCCAGCCCGTTGATGAACGAGCGGTCAACCTTGAGCGTTCCCACTGGTAGGCGCCGCAGCATCGCCAGCGAGGAGTGCCCGGCGCCAAAATCGTCGATGGCCACGCCCACGCCAAGGGCGGCCAGCGCGCTCAGGGTGGGGAGGTTCGCCTCCGCCGCCCGCATCACCCCTCTCTCGGTGATCTCCAGTTCCAGCAGCCGCGCCTCCAGCTCGGCCTCCGCCAGCGCCGCGCCTATCCTGGTCAGCAGGTCGGGGTGCTCGAACTGCCGCACGGCGAGGTTCACGGCCACCATCGGCGGGTCCGTCGGATAGGCGTCGCGCCACAGCCGGGCCTGACGGCACGCCTCGCCCAGCACCCACCAGCCCAGGTCGGCGATCAGACCCGTCTCCTCGGCCAACTCGATGAACGCGGCCGGGGGCAGCAGCCCGCGCTCCGGGTGCTCCCAGCGCACCAGCGCCTCCATGCCCACGATGCGGCTCGTCCCCAGGGCCGTGATGGGCATGGAGTAGACGACGAACTCGCCGCGCTCGAGGCCCCGGCGCAGGTCGGTCTCCAGGGCGAATCGCTCGCGCGCCCGCGCGCCCATCGTCGCGTCGAACACGGCATGGCGCGCCCGTCCCGCCTCCTTGGCCGCGTAGAGCGCGACATCGGCCTGGCGCAGCAGGTCGCCCGCGTCGTCCTCGCTGTCCGCATCCAGGCTGTCCGCGCCGGGCACGCCGAGCGCGACGCCGACGCTCACGGTCACCACGACCTCGTGGCGGCCGATCACAAAGACTCCGCGCAGTTCGTCGGCGCAGCGCCCGGCGATCTCGACGGCGGCCTCGACGTCGGCAATGTCCTCAAGCAGGACGACGAACTCGTCGCCGCCAAGGCGGGCAATTGTATCGACGGGGCGCACCGCGCGCAACAGACGGTCGCCCACCGAGGAGAGCAGCAAATCGCCCGCGTCGTGGCCGAGGCTGTCGTTGATGACCTTGAAGCGGTCGAGATCGAGAAAGAGGACGGCGATGGCGTGGCCGTCTCGGCGCGCGCGGGCGTGCGCCAGACGACCGAGAAAGAACGCGCGGTTGGGGAGCCCACTGAGGGGATCATGGAAGGCCTGGTAGGCCAGCCGGGCGTCCGCCGCGGCGTCGGCGCGCGTCGGGACGGGGGCAGGCCGCAAGACGACCCAGGCGGCGGCCGGGCGGCCGCCGCGGGCGGGAGCGGGGTTGATGCTGCCAGCGAGCGCGACGCGCGCGCCATCGGCGGCGAGGAAGACGAGTTCGACGGCCTCGGCGACGCCAGTGGTCGCGACGGCGGCGAGGACCTCGGCACAGCGGGCGCGGCCCTCGGGCGCCACGAGGTCGAGCAGGGGCCTGCCCGCGCGGGCGGCGTCGGGGCCGAGGGCCGCGCGCCAGGCCCCATTGACATGGACGAGGCGCCCGCGCGCATCAAGGACGAAGGCGGGGTCGAGCAGCGCGTCGACGATGGCGCCCAGGGCAAGCCTACCCCGCCCGGCGCGCGCGGCCCACCCGACGAGGAGGCCGGCAACCCCCGCGCCGGTCAGGATAAGGGCGCGGGGGGTATAGTCGGCGATCATGGCGATAGTAGCCTTCCTCCCTCCGGGGCATGGGACATGTTGGGGGCTTGCAGGCCACCATTATACCAGGAATGCCCCCAGCCGCGACGGTATGCTTTTAACGCACTCTTAACGCGGGCTTAACCACCATGCCCGGCGGCCTTGCTATGGTGCGGGATGGAGTCGCGGCGCGTGGGACCGCGACCGCGCGCCCCGCTGCCCCCTGACCAAGGAGCACCGTCGTGTCCGTACCCGCCCAGACCTATCCTGCCGCCGCTACCCTGCTCTACTCCCTTGCCGGCTCCGCCGACCTCGCGCCGGTAGAGGGAGCCCTGGCCTCGGACCTCCTTCTCAATCGCGAGTTGAGCCTGATCGCCTACGACGGCCGCGTGCTCGAGCGCGCCGCGGACGGCGGCCGTCCCCTCCTGGAGCGGGTCAGGTCGCTGGCTTTCTTCGCCACCAACACCGACGAGTTCTTTATGATCCGCGTCTCGGGCCTGCGGGCGCAAGTCGCGGCCGGGTTGGGCGAGCGATCGCCCGACGGGCTGAGCCCGGCCGAGCAGTTGGCGGCGATCCACGCCGCGCTCGTGCCGCTGTTCGCGCGCCAGCAGGACCTGTGGCGCCGCGTGCTGATCCCCGCGCTCGCCGCCGCGGGCGTCCGCATCGCGGCCATCGACGACCTCGCGCCCGGTGAGCGCGCTGCCCTGGACAGCTATTACCAGCGCGAGGTCTGCCCGGCGCTGACGCCGCTGGCGGTCGATCCGGGCCACCCCTTCCCACAACTGGCCAATCGTAGCCTGAACCTCGCCGTGCTGCTCGACGATCCCGGCCACGGACGGCGCTTTGCCCGCCTGAAGATACCCTCCATGCTGCCGCGGTTTGTCCCGCTGCCCGCGCTCGCCCCCGGCGGGGATGGCGGCGATACCGGGGGCGGCGTCCTCGTGCCGCTGGAGGATCTCATCGCCGCCCACGCGGGCAGCCTGTTCCCGGGCCTGCGCGTGATCGGGGTCTACCCGTTCCACGTGCTGCGCGACGCCGACCTCGCGCTGGCCGAGGACGAGGCCGCCGACCTGAGCGCGTCCGTGCGGGACGGGCTGCGCGCGCGGCGCTTCGGCGCGTATGTGCGCCTGGCCGTCACACGCGCCATGCCGGACGAGGCGCGCTCCCTGCTGATGGACAAGCTGGCGCTGGGACCCTCCGACGCGTACGCGGTCGACGGCATGCTGGCCCTGGACGCCGCGATGGACCTGTACGACCTCGACCGCCCCGACCTCAAGGACCCGCCCGTCGCGCCGCGCGCGCCCGCCGCGTTGCGGCCGGGCGAGGACATCTTCGCCGCGATCAGGCGGCATGACATCCTGCTGCACCACCCCTACGACGCGTTCACGCCGGTCGTCGACCTGCTGCGCGCCGCCGCGCGCGACCCCGCCGTGCTGGCCATCAAGCAGACGCTCTATCGGGTCGGGGGCTCGCAGGCCCCCGTCGTCGACGCCCTCCTGGAGGCGGCCGAGGCGGGCAAGCAGGTCGCCGTCCTGGTGGAGCTCAAGGCGCGCTTCGACGAGGAGACCAACATCGAGTGGGCGCGCGCCCTGGAGGAGGCCGGCGCGCACGTCGCCTACGGGCTCGTCGGCCTCAAGACCCACGCCAAGCTGCTGCTGATCGTACGCCGGGAGCAGGACGGGCTGCGCCGCTATGTCCACCTCGCCACCGGCAACTATAACGCCGGCACGGCGCGCGGCTACACCGACCTGGGCTTGCTGACCGCGCGCCCCGAACTGGGAGCCGACGCCTCCGAGTTGTTCAACTACCTGACCGGCTACTCGCACCAGGACGGCTACCGCCGGCTGCTGGTGGCGCCGTTCACCATGCGCCGCCGTCTGTGCCAGCTGATCGAGGGAGAGACGATGCACGGTGAGAAGGGCCATATCGTCCTCAAGACCAACGCGCTCGTCGACGGAGACATCATCGCCGCCCTCTACCGCGCCGCGCGGGCGGGGGTGCGCGTCGAGCTGCTGGTGCGAGGCGTCTGCTGCCTGCGGCCGGGCGCGGCGGGTACCGGCGAACGCATCCGCGTCACGTCGCTGGTTGGCCGCTTCCTGGAGCACAGCCGCATCTACTACTTTGCCCACGCGGGGGCGGACGGGCTCTACATCGGCAGCGCCGACCTGATGCCGCGCAACCTCGACCGCCGCGTGGAGACGCTGGTCCCGGTCGAGGACCCGGCCCTGCGCCGGCGGCTGCTGCGCATCCTGGCGGTCTACCGGCGCGACAGGGCCAACGCCCACGCGCTGCGCGCGGACGGCTCCTACGCGCCCGTCCACCCCCAACCCACCGGCGCCCCGCCGTTCGACGCGCAGGCCTGGTTCCTGAGCCGCCAGGCGTAGGCCCGACATCCGGCTCCCGTGGTCTTGCGAGGCCGACCCCTGGTTGGCCCCGCAAGGCCGCTTCGATACCGTCCAAATCACGGCGGCAGCCGCGACCCTTGATCTGCCCGTCTCAGCGGCTCCAGGGGCATACTGATGCACATAAACATTAGGGATAGGTCTAGCTGGTCATCGCGTCGTCGTCGGGAGATCTGAGGAGCCGCGCGAGGAGCGTGTCGAAGCTGGCCAGTTGCGTCGGTGTGAGAGTCGCGAACGAGTCGGCGAAGACCTGATCGACGATCTGGTCGCCGGCGCGACGCAGCGCGCGGCCTTTGTCGGTGAGGCGGTGGCGCACGGCGCGGCCGGGGCCGGGGACCCGCTCGATGAGGCCGCGGTCGATCAGGCGGCCGGCGAGCGCGCCGAAGGACTGGTCGCTCTGGAACGTCAATTGGGCCAGGTCGTGCAGCGAGGCGCCAGGGTTTTGGTCGAGGTGGCGCAGGGCGTCCCACTGCACGAGGCTGATGTCCAGCGCCGCCAATGCGGCGTTGAGCGCGCGGTGGTGCCGCATTTGCAACCGCTTCACGGACAGTCCGATGTCCTGCAGCGTTCTCGTCACGCCCCCATCCTAGCCGATCCTCATCAGCTTGCTTATTCCAACATAGTGATATAAGCCTATTGTTCTCGTCATGCCCTATCCTAGCCGATCCTCATCTTCACGGACAGCCCGACAGCCCGACAGCCCGACAGCCCGTGGCCCCGTGACCCCGTGACCCCGTGACCCGCGGTGTTCTCGTCACGCCCCCATCCTGGCCTGCATTATTCACGAGGAGACCTCCCTGGGGGACGTTCACGACTGCCGCACCCGTTATGAATAGTCCAGGCTAGCCGATCCTGGGCGCACCCCAAGATTGTGATGGTGGGTGCGATCGGGCCTGCGA
>JAABUX010011018.1_pt1 | contig 10035 bp, 14 predicted proteins | sample 5561851 | NCBI WGS metagenome assembly JAABUX01 (sample SAMN10711883, study PRJNA513361) | rock metagenome | isolation source: Antarctica rocks | place: Antarctica: Victoria Land, Richard Nunatak red sandstone | collected 2016-01-03 | reverse complement strand
CCGATGAGCACGGAAGACAGAGTCATTGTTCTGCCGGGCCGCCACACCAGTGTGCTCCATGGAAGGAGGAGGAAGCATGGAGATTCTCCACACGTGCTGCTGCGGCATGGACGTGCATAAGAGGACGGTGGTGGCCTGTCTGCTCGGGCCATCGGGCAAGGAGGTGCGGACCTTTGGCACCATGACCGCAGACTTACTGGCCATGAATGCCTGGCTCCGGGCGCAGGGCTGCCAGATGGTCGCGATGGAGAGCACCGGATCGTACTGGAAGCCGATCTACAATCTGCTGGAGGCAGAGCAGCTTCCCGCCATGGTGGTCAACGCGCAACACATCAAGGCAGTGCCGGGCAGGAAGACGGACGTGAAGGATGCGGAGTGGATCGCCCAACTGCTCCAGCATGGCCTGCTGCGAGCGAGCTTTATTCCCGCTCGGGATCAGCGGGAACTGGCCGAACTGGTGCGCTATCGACGGAGCTTGGTCGAGATGCGCTCGGCGGAGAGCAACCGCGTGCAGAAGGTGTTGGAAGGGGCCAATATCAAGTTGGGCTCGGTCTTGAGCAACGTGTTAGGCGTCTCAGGGCGTGCCGTCCTTGCGCGCCTGATCGCTGGTGAGGAGGACGGTCAGGTCTTGGCCACACTCGTGCATCGAACCGTCCGCGCAGCCAAGGAGGAGATTGCACGGGCAGCCGAGGGACGCATGGGCGCTCATCAACGGTTCCTCCTTGAACGCCAACTCGCACTCATCGATACGCTCACTCGGCAGATCGCTGAGATCGAAGAGGAGATCGAGCGGCGGCTTGTGCAGGAGCGCGAGGTGATCGAGCGATTGCAGACGATTCCGGGGGTGGGCATTTGCACGGCGCGTGAGATTATCGCGTTCATTGGGACCGACATGACGCGCTTCCCTTCCCATCGCCATCTCGCCAGTTGGGCCAAGCTGTGTCCCAGCCTGCACGAGAGCGCGGGACACCGGGGCAATGGTGGTATTGGGCCGGGACACAAGCTGCTCCGAGCGGCACTCACCGAAGCCGCACAGGCTGCGAGTCGATCCAACAGCTACCTGGCAGCGCAATACAAGCGAATTGCACGCAAGCGCGGCACCAGGAAGGCCATCATTGCGGTCGCTCACAGTATCCTGACCATCGCCTATCACATCATCAAGGACAACACCACCTACACCGACCTTGGCGCCAACTACTTCGATGAACGGGACAAGGAGAAGATTATCCGCCGCGCCACACAACGTATTGAGCGACTCGGCAAAACCGTCACCGTCACCGACGCCGCTTAAGCGAGTTATTTCAAGACAGGGTACCCGGCGTGCCCAACTCGTCGAATTTGCGGAAGATGAGCCGGATGACGTGCTGCACCTGCTCGTCGGGATCCAGGATGACCTCACCGCTCGGTCGACGAACGTATCCCGTTGGGACGCCAGCAATCAGCTTTCCCCGGCGCGCTTTGGCGAGGACGCCCTGCCGCATGCGTTGTTGCATGATGTGCAGTTCGGCCTCGCTCATCGTGCCTTTAAGACCGAGGAGCAAGCGATCATTGTACTGACCGGGATCGTAGATGCCATCACCGTCGGCGATGAGCGTGCCGAAGAGCGCACACAACTCCAGCAATTGACAAAAGTCGGCGCAGGAACGGGCCAGGCGCGAGATCTCGATGCCCAATATGATCCCCACGTGATCCAAGCTGACTTCCGACACCAGCCGCTGGAAGCCAAGCCGGCCCTGCACGCTCGTTCCCGATCGACCCAGATCATCGTCGATCACGAGCACGCGGTCTGGCGCCCACCCCAACTCCTGCGCTTGGGTGCGTAGTCCATACTGCAGACGTGTCGACTCCTGATGGTCGACGACTTGTTGTGGCGTCGATTGCCGTACATACACCTCGGCCAGGCGGTCCCGGTGCTCCGCCTGGACCTTCTCCGAGCGCCAGTCCCACTGCGTCATATCCTTACGCCCCAGTGTCATCGCTCACCTCCTCTTCTGGAACTACCGTCAACTGCCGCTCCAGGAGTTGGGTCAGCAGCCAGAGCAGGCGTTGGCGCTTGAAGGGGGGCAGCTGGTCCCATAAGGGGATCGTCAGGGTTGTGGGCGGGGGGGACAACAGGTGGGAACATGATGAACCTTCCTCTCGGACGACCGTCTGGGCTGCTCGGAGCCGGCGAACCAGTTCAACCAGCTTGAGCAGGCCCTCTTGCCCAATCATCGCCAAGGAACCCTCAGTGGTCAATGCTGCCGTTTGGGGGGTAGTGTGGCTGGCGCATTGAGCAGAGCTACAAGCAAATTAAAGGCGCCCTCGGCTGGAGTCAGTATCAGGTACGGACCGATCGTGCCATCCAGCGGCATTGGGTTCTGATCTGCCGCGCCTTCTCGTTCTGCTGGTACCATCACAGCCGCTCAGCTGAGCGCAGCATCCACCGCGCTCAGACTGACCCTGTCGCCGAAGAGACGATGGGACGGGGGAAAAATGGAGCGCACGCAGCCGCCCCGGCCGCGACTCTCCTGGCCGGCAGCGCTACGGGCGGTCCGCGCGTGGCTGGAGCCTCGGATCATGCTCTGGTGCTACTCGCGAGCGTGGTCAACTCGGCCCCCACCACGGCCACTCCAGTTGCTGCTTGATCGACTCTCTCATGGCCACGGCATTCGCCTCTACCTCCTGCCATGATCCCTTCTCAACAAACTACCGAGTACACGTGTCTGATGGGCCTTGCCGCACCACTATTTTAGCGGACATGTTTTGGTTGCTAAACTGCATCGGGCCTGGTACAGTGTCTTCAACAGGAGGGTAGTGCCCATGCACTTGCTCGATCTGGCTGCTATCGTCCGTGAGTTGCAGGAGAATCTGCAACTCAGCGATGAGGAACTCGCGTGGGTTGTCGGCGTCGAGGGCCGGACGATAGACCGGTGGCACCACAATCGAAATTTCCCACACGGCAAGAATCGCGAGGTCCTCGAAGCGCTTCAGGATGTTGTGCGCCGCCTGGATGAAACCTTCGTTGACCAGGAGGGAGGCCGCCAGTGGCTGAACGCGCCGAGCCGCTATCTCGCCCAACTCACGCCGCGCGACGCGCTGCTCGCACGTCGGATCGATCGCGTGATCGGCGCACTGGAAGGAATCGCCTCGGGTGTCTACATCTAGCCGATGCCGCTTCCTGATGGCTGGGACCCGGCGCGAGCCATTGCGGCCGCTCCTCCGGTTGCCGTTCGCGGAGGGGCGTACCGGGCGCATCTGAATAGCCGGGATGCCCTCAACGCGCAGAGCTATCTCTATACCGAAGGTCGCTTCAATCGTGGGGGACCGCACGTCGCACCCGGAGAGAGGTGGCCCGCCCTCTACCTCAGTAGCGCTCCGCATATCGTCCTGGGTGAGTACACGCGCCACCTCTCGGATCTCTCCCGCCTTCGCGACTTGAGAATGACTCGCATTCACGTCGAGCTCACGAGTGCCGCGAACTGCCAGGATCTTGGTGCCTTGGGACTCACGGCAGAGCAGCTTCTCGAGAACTCCGATGACTACACCGTGGGTCAGGCTCTCGCCGCCGCCAGTATCAATACGGGCTACGAAGCGATCGTTGTCCCGACGGCCACCCGTTTTCAGGGCTACAACCTCGTGGTCTTCACCGATCGTCTCCACCCTGGCTCGAGCCTACGCGTCCTCGACTACGAGGAGCCGAAGCTCTATCCGGGAGCGTGAGAATGCCCCCGGAGACGTGTTGCTGATGTCGCTCCCGTCACATCTGAGCAAGCAACAACCCCCGATTCCCGGGGGTGTTTATTTCTTGTGTCTGCTTGCGGCGTTCATGTCGTAAATCGGTATCAGTCCGAGTTATAGGGACATCGATCAGGGCGTCGCCAGAGGAGGGGTGCACTGAAATCGTACACGAACCCGTGGGGCAGCGATTGCTGCTCGCCATGTGACTGGACTAGGCTGGATGCATCCCGGAGTCCGCGCTCGCGAGGTGGATCGCATGATGGTCTAACTGAATTCGAACCCGGTATCCGACGGCAGAATTGACGGCAGACCCAGCGTGATGGGCGGAACGGGCGAACGTCAACGGACGGGTGGTCCGCGAATGTGGGCTCCGGAAGTGGCAAAAGATCGGGAAAGACGGACAGCACGATCAGGATGAACCGCGGCGGACGGGCTTAGAATTCGGTTCAAACTCGGACTCTTAATCCGTGTGTTGGGGGTTCGATTCCCCCGCCGCTCACCACTTCCACTTCCCGATTTTCGGCCTGGTGGCACCGTTTCTCGGCTGATCTCGCCTCAAGCACGCGGGCCGCCATCAATTCTCGCCTCACCCTGTACCCCTTCGTCTCCCGAGGCCACCCGAGAAGGGCAGGGGGAGCCGTACACATGTCCCTATGGCTCAGTTCGTGGGAACCAAGTGAATACTGTGAATGCCGCGACTACCCCGCACAGAGTCCGAATTCTGGCGGGGTATCTCTTTGCTTTCAGTGAACTGGGTGAACAGTGCGAACCGATTCCGTCACACATTGCGCCGCACAAGTCGGAGATGTGGCGGATCTCGGCCGTAATCACGCTAGGGGATGAGTCATCTTTTCCCGTACCCGAGATACGCCCCTACTCCCAGTTCTTCTCGATCTCGCGCCAGTGCTTGCGCGTGCCGTCCGCCACGAATTCTAGCCACGTCAGCACATGTATGGCATCAGTCCCCTTAGCAAACTGGCGCAGGCGAAGTAGAGTATCGTCATCGCCAAGTTGGCGTGGCGCTTCACCGTAGCGCCAAAACCGGAGGAGCTTCTCGTTGCTTTGGTCACTGGAAAAGGTCAGTACCGCCAAGTACACATCGGACCACTTTCGAGCCCGAAGTTCCTCCCCGGCTTTGGATGCTGCCTCCCGTACCTCTGGGTCCTGGTCAGACGCCAGTTGAGGTGGTGCATCATCGCGCTGTCGGGCGGTCCTCATCCATACCCAGGCTTCGGCAGCCCGCTTGCGTTCTCCTGGCGAAGTCGAGGTGGACCACTTCGCGAGCGCGCCTTCGAATTGTTCCGGTGCCACTTCGGTCAAGCCCCGGTACCCAGCGCGGCGGACTAGGTAGCGCGGATGCTGGACCGTTGAGAGCAGCATCCGAGCAACACTAGAGGGCGTACGAGAAGGGGTTAAGCCGCATCTTTCGCTAGTCGTCGGAGCATCACGCGAACCATAGCAAGATAGACCATGGCCTTGCCGGTGGCAGGGAGGGCCTCGTAGTCCTTACTCATGCGCCGATTGCGGCCGATCCACGCGATTGTTCGCTCAACCACCCGCCGGCGAGGTAGGTGCCGGAAGCCGCGTGGACGCTGAAAGACAGTGGGATCAACCTCCTGGCCAGGGAACACCCACATGCCGCGTGGACGAGGCGTATGGTTGACGATCTCGATTGTCCAGCCCAACTGCTCCGCGATCTACGCCCCGATCGGTCCGGTGTAGCCCTGATCCGCCCACAGCTTCTGCAGGCGCGGGAACAGCCCCTTGACCGGCTCCAGCAGGTGCTTGGCTCCTTCACGGTCCTGCATATTCGCCGCGTGGACCACCACCTTGAGGACCAGTCCGGTGGTGTCGACCAAGAGATGGCGTTTGCGGCCAGAGAGCTTCTTGCCTCCGTCGTAGCCTCGAGCTCCTCCTTGCTCGGTCGTCTTGACCGATTGGCTGTCGATGATGGCGGCACTCGGGGTGGTTTCGCGTCCTGCGTTTCGCCGCACCCGCTCACGTAGGCTGGTATGGATACGCTCCCACACCCGCGATGCGCCAGATGCGAAAGTACTGGTAGACAGTCGACCACGGCGGAAACTCGTGGGGCGAGAGACGCCAGGCACAGCCACTGCGCAGGACATAGCTGAGGCCGTTGAGAACCTCGCGCAGCTCTATGCTGCGAGGACGACCACCGGGTTTGGCTGCTGGAATCACGGGCTCAAGGATAACCCATTCTCGGTCGGAGAGATCACTGCTGGAGGGGAGGCGAGTTGAGGACAGAGTGGCACTCCAGAGACTAGGCGCTACGGCTCAAGCTCCATTGTCTCCCTTCTCGTACGCCCTCTAGTACTAGTTTCTGGTGCGAAATGCAATACGGGGTCAAACGGTGTACAACATGTGGGGCCGCGACCCCGGCCTGCCACAGCATCTGGGCGAGTGACTAAGCCGGATGCCCATTTTGCACCAGAAACTAGTACTAGAGAATGACGTCATCGCCAGCTCCCCCGCGGCCGAGGTGGCCATCCGCAAGAAGGAGAAAAAGTCACGGGTGTTCCTGCGACCCGATTAGTACACGCGCATGCTTTCCGCCTCCGGCGGCAATGCACGAGACTTCGCCATCCTGCAGCTCGTCTTACAGACCGGGATCCGGGTGTCTGAGCTGGCCAATCTTCGACTTGCTCATCTGGACTTGCCGGCGAGAACCCTCCTAATCAAGCACGGCAAGGGTGACAATGATCGCGTGATTGATCTGGAGCGCAAGGCCATCCAGGCGCTGCAGAACTATCTCACGGTTTGGGGTGACGTGCTGGACGACCGGCTCTTCCTTAATTACAAGGGTGAAGGCATTACCGACCATGGCGTAAAGAAGATCGTCGAGAAGTACCGGGTGGTGGCCGGCATCACCAAGCAGGTGAGTTGCCACTCTCTACAGCACACGTTCGGCACGTATAAAGCCGAACAGGGGATGTCAGCCTTTCAACTGCAGCAGTGTCTGGGGCACAGCTCGATTCAGACCACGGCGATCTACGTCCGCATGGGGCGCACCAATGCCCGCAAGGTGATGGAGGCGACGAGCATATTATGAGGAACGAATACCGGTTCACGAAGCCACCTCGCATGTTGCCCCGGACTCGGATGGACAATCTGACGCTCGTGCCGGGGAGCATCTTGCCGCAGATTGCTCGGTGCCAGGAGCTCGCCAATCAGCTACCTGGTGGCGGTTTCCTGATCGTGCTGCCAGTCCATAACCCGAAGCAGAAGCAGGCGCTGTTGGTGGTGGCCAAGTTGTTATCCGAAGAGGGGCATCAGGTCCGGGTGATTCCGGAGGTTGAGGTTTCTCGGGGTTCTGCCCAGATCCAACCATGCCTCCTCGTGGACGTCTGAGCAACGATGGCGTGAGGGAACAAGCCATGCTTGCGTTTACTGGGTGGGGAAACATGCTGGATAGTGGGACAACTTTTTCACCTGCTCACCAAGAAGCCCCTCACGCTCAAGAACGCGGCGCGCGTCCTCAGGGAATAGATATCATTCTGGGGCCTGCTCTCGGTAGAACGCTGTAGACCACGGGCAGAGCTCGTTGATGCGGCACGTTCCTTGCTGCAGGCAGCATCACGATATGTCTCTCGACTACCCCTGTAGGAGGAACTTCTTCGATGTCGCATCCATCCAGCATGACCCACGGTTGGCGAACTGGGGGCATGGTGACGGTCGCACTGACCCTGCTCATCATCCCACTTCTCAGCCAGCCAACGACTCATGCCCAGGCCGTGGCCGGAGCCACCTATACCAATCCTCTACCGATCGCGATTCCAACCGGTGGGCAGGTAGAGAGCTGTCCGGATCCATCCATCGTCCATACACCCGCAGCCGCCCCCCCGGTCACCTGGTATGCCTACTGCACGGGCGATCCGTTTAACGACAATGACAAGGATTCCAGCGGGAACTACAACTTCCACAAGATTCCAATCGTCAGTTCGACCGATCTGGTCCACTGGACCTATCAGGGAGATGCCTTCACCTCCAACAATCCTCCACCTGCATATGCCGCACCGGACTCCGGCTTCTTTGCTCCGGACATCCACTATTTCAATAACCTGTACTATCTGTACTACGCGGTTACCAAGACCACATTCGCCGGCGGCGGTAGCGCCATTGGACTGGCAACCAGCAGCAGTCCAACCGGACCGTTTATCGCCGACCCGAAACCGGTGGTCGAGCCGACCCCAAACCCTCTGTGCTGTGACGCCACGTCGCGGCGCGACACTATCGATCCCGCAGTGGTGACCGATGATGTCACCGGCACGAAGTACATCTTTTACGGCAGCTACTTCGGCGGGATCTCGGCGCGCCAGTTATCGACTGACGGCACAACCTCCGATCCCGCGACCACCACCCAGATCACGATCGACAATCGCTATGAGGCGCCATTCATCGTAAAACACGGTGGCTTCTACTATCTGTTTGCCTCGGCTACCAACTGCTGCAACGGTCCCCTTACCGGCTATAGCGTCTTCGCTGGTCGGTCCACCAATGTCCTCGGGCCGTATCTGGACCGGGAAGGCGTGTCGATGCTGGACACGCGCGCGGGCGGTACGCCGGTCATATCCATGAACGGCAATCGCTTCGTCGGGCCGGGTCACAACGCGGTGTATACCGACTTCTCTGGCCAGGACTACTTCCTGTACCACGCAGTCGATTTGAACAAGCCGTACTTTGCCCCGACGACCGCCTTCCCAACGCTCACCCGCCGCCCGCTGATGCAAGATCCACTGGATTGGGACAGCCAGGGCTGGCCAACGGTGCGCGGTGGATACTGGGCATCTGATACGCCGCAGCCGGCACCCGCGGCTCAGCCCGGGCAGACCAACGCCTATACTCCAAGCTTTGCAGCTGACGACGCCCTTGGCACACTGCTCCCTGCCTACTCGGACGAGTTCAACGGCAGCATTGGGTCGCAGTGGTCCTGGGTCCGGCAGCCGGCAGCCGGCACCTACGGAACGGAAGACGGCAGCACCTTTCGGTTCAATACGCAGGACGCAGATCTCTACGAGACCAAAAACACGGCCTCGGTGCTGGTAGAAAATGCGCCGACCACGGACTACACCGTGGAGACCAAACTGCGGGTCACGTTCCCCGCGAGCGGCTGCACGTTGAACTGCCGCTTCGTACAGGGTGGCCTGTTGATCTACGGCGACGACGATCACTACATCAAGCTGGACCACTTCGCCGATTACGACACCAGACAAACGGAATTCGCCAAGGAATTCACCACCACGCCGCTCTACGGGAATACCGTGGTCGGACCTCCCGCTCCAGCACCCGACGGATACACGTACCTGCGAATCGTGGTCAAGCACCAGCCAAATAGCACTGAGACCTATCGCGCCTACACCAGCGACGACGGCATCCACTGGGTGCGAGGCGGTGTGTGGACGCACACCCTCGGCAATGCCAGGATTGGGTTGGTCTCCATGGGTGGTCCCGGTTACCAAACGAATTTCGACTACGTGCACGTGTATGGTCCGGCGGGAACCACGTCCGCCTACGTCGCGCACTTCGTCGCCCAGCGCGGGCAACACGCGATCACGTTTGGCTGGCGGATGGCCATGCGGCGCGGCGTCCTTGGGTTCGATCTCTACGCCGGTGCGCATCGGCTGAATGCTCATACCATCGCCGTGCATAATGGTCCGATCTACCACTACACCGCGCGCGCAGGTGAGACCGAGATTGGCTCGCGCGGGTTCACACTTCGCGTGCTCCTTGCCGGTGGTCAGCATATCACCGTCTGGACGCGGTAACGATCCGAGCGTGTCCCCGGTGCTGGCTCCCGTCGAGGCCGGCTCGGGGACACCCATCTACTGCGCGATGCCTCAGCCAAACAACATGGTCTTCTTGCCGTGCATGAGGACGCCATCCTCATGGTGCCGGGACACTCCTTCAGAGCTCGCCATATGACCTGGGCTCTCCCGCAAAGTCGAGTTAACTCTGCAGGCCGGAGGGGGGCGCGCATCAGGGCAAAACAAAAAACCGCCCATGAAGGCAAAGGGAGCCCCACTGAGGGGGCTCCCCTGCCCTGCACGACAGTCGTCGTCTCAATCAGAGTCGAGCAGTGGTGCGAGACCCCCTCGTCCCTTCCGGTGAGGAGGCGAGCGGGGTGGGAAATGAGACCCTGGTGGCGGGAACCCTGCCACTCGCCTGCACCTTCGTCGAGCGCCGGAACAAAAGGCCCATCCACTAGGTTCTGTTTTCAAATAACGCCAAACTCGGTAGACTCTGGGTATGAGCAGACGAGATTTGACTGACCAGCAGTGGGAGCGGCTGCGGCCGCTG
>JAABUX010011017.1_pt1 | contig 10036 bp, 12 predicted proteins | sample 5561851 | NCBI WGS metagenome assembly JAABUX01 (sample SAMN10711883, study PRJNA513361) | rock metagenome | isolation source: Antarctica rocks | place: Antarctica: Victoria Land, Richard Nunatak red sandstone | collected 2016-01-03 | reverse complement strand
GGGGAGGGGGGGCGCGACGCGGAGTCCCAGCCCCGGGGCACCGCGCCGCGCCCCCTCACGGTAGGGAGCGTGTTCAGGGTGTGCGCGGTCGCGGCTTCGACGTGCGCGGGGGCAGCGGCGGGGGTGGTGTGGGTCGAGGTGGGCGACCCGCAGGCAGAACCCGTTGAGCGATTCCCCGTCGACGACGGCGACCGCCTGCCACACCACCCCGGCGTCGGTGGCCACGGTGAGGCGGACCTCGGGTATGCCGGGCCACGCGCGGGCGTCGAAAAGGTGGCACCCGGACCGGGTGGACCCGAACCCGTGGAGACCGTTGCGCCGGCGGCGCAGTTCCCGGGCGAGCCGCCGCGGGAGGTCCTCCCCGGCGAGGGCTGCTGCGGCGGCGGTGTCGACGACGTCGAGGTAGGGGAGCAGGTCGAACCGCCAGGTGCGGTCCACGGTGTCCCCGGGGCTGTCCGGGTCCGGGCCCCACACGGCGGTGTCGCCGTCGCGGACCACCCGCAGCCACAGCGAGGAACACTCCGGGTCCCCGCAGGTGCAGACCCCCACCATCGCCGCGGTCCCCGCGGTGGTGGGGAGCAGGGCAGGGGACTCGGGGGGCAGCAGACCCACCGGGTCGGGTGGAAGGAACTGTTTCGGCCCGCCGCGGCGGGGACTGCCGTCGGGGTGGACCGCCGGCTGTTGCAGGTCGAGCAGGTCGACCCCGTCGATGACCAGCCGGGTCGTGGCCTGGTGCTCCTCGGCGCCGGTCTGCACGCGCAACCGGGACCGGGCACCGGGGTGGCCGGGCCCGGGATAGTCGCCGGTCACCGGTTCGGGGTGGACTCCGCGGTCGGTGTCGCCATGGGCCCGACGGTAGCGGGATCGGGCGGGCGGACGCGGGGACAGTGGCGAACCGGTCCTCGGGGGAGGGCGCCTCGGTGCATCACGCGGCTAGAGACCGGATCAGCGGGCCGGGTGACGACCTGCGACGGGTGGCCGGTGTCCACCGGTTGCGCACCGGTGCACCGCCGCAGCCGTCCAGCACAGGTTCAGCACAGGTCGTTCCAAGGCCTCGACGGCTCCGGCGACGCAGCCGCCGAGCCGACGCCCGCAGGGGAGGAGTGGGGGCGCGACGCGGGGATCCCGTCTCTTAGACCACCGCGCCGCGCCCACCTCACGGTAGGACCGCCGGCCTCCCGAACGCGCACGAGGGCGCTGACCAGCGCCGACACCGCCCCGGGGTGGGGGCGGGGCTCCTCCGGCCGGTCCCGCGATGACCCCCACTGATTGTCATAACGGCCACATATGAGATGTCACGTCACGGCGGGGGTGCGTGACATCGGCTGACTGCCCACCTGCAGGAAGTGATCTATCGGGCGCAGCGCTCGGTGGCTGGGGTCTCCAGCGGTAGCTGGGGTGGTCCGGCTGGGCAGGAGCGAAGCCGCTGGTCAACGGGTCGACGGCAGGCCCACCCCAGCGGCTTCTGGCCACGATCGCGCCGCGGTTGGGTGCTCGATGCGGGTACCGGACCCGTCGACTCGTTCGCCCTCGACCGAGCCGCCCAGCGACCCTCGCTGTGTGTGATTGTAATACGATGACCGGGGTGGACCGGTTTGACGTCGACGCTCTCGACGAGCTGTGGCCCTTCGAGATCGACGACCAGGCCGCGCACCTGTTCAAACACCCAGGCCTGGCTGTCGAGGACATCGCCGACGTCTGGGCCGCGAGCCCGCTGTTCTACCCGGCCCGGCCACCCGCGCACTGGCTGATGGTCGCCGAGGTCGCCGGCAGGGTCCTCACCGTGCCCCTCGCCCCGTCCAGGACCGGGAACCCCACCCGGTGTCGCCCGATCGGCTGCTACCCCGCCGCCCACCACCTCACCCGCCGCTACCAGGAGGACCGATGACCGCGAGCAACCCCCCGCCGATGACCGCCGAGCAGGAGAACACCTTCTACGCCGACCCCGACAACCAAACCCCCCAGGGCCCCCCGGTTCGTCGGCGGCCCCGCCTCGGGGAACCCGTGCCCGTCCGGTTCCCCGACGCCCTCCTCCGCGAGGTCCGCGACGCCGCCGCCGCCGACGACCGGTCGGTGTCCAACTGGATCCGCCGCGCCGTCGAACACGAACTCACACGCACCCGCAGCTGACGCAGCCCCCGGCCGGGGCCGCGGGCGTGGGAGGAGGTGCTGGCTCCGACGTGACCACGCCGGAGCTACCGGCGGGGCGTGCAGCAGCGATCCGCGGCGGCGGTCAGCCAATCCGTCCAGCACTGCCCGTGGCATTCCTGCGGCCGCACGCCCCGTTCCGGACAGCGCGAAGCCCGGCCCGCTCACCGTCCGGAGAGCTGCCGGGCTCACTTCCTCCCGCTACTGCCGGAGGCAACCTCATCGTGCTCCCAGCCGGCCCCCCGGGACAAGCGGTCCACCGAAACCGACGTGGCGGTCCTGCGCTGCCGCCGCCGCGGGTGTGCACCGGACTGGTGCACAAACCCTCTCGACGCCCGGCCACGCCACCGCGGCGCCGTCCCGCCGGTACGCCTGCCAGGTCCGGTCAGCGGCTGGCGGCACAGTGGCCGCGTGGCTGTCGCTCCGGTCCGCGTCCGGGTAAGGGTGCACCCGGTACCCCCGCCCGGGCCGTGGACGGCGCAGGCGGCGTGCGCCGCCCCGTGGGTGGACCCGGTCCTTCAGGCGGTGTTCACCGCTGACGCGCCCACCGAGCTGGACCGCACCGCCCGGGCGGTGTGCGCCGCGTGCCCTGTCCGGGTGGACTGCGACCGCCACGCCACCGCCGTGCGGGGCGGGTCCATCACCGGCATCTGGGGTGGCCGCCGCCGCGGCCACCACCCCAACCCCACCGAACCCATCCCGCGGACCTGACAGCAGACCGGTCGACTCGTGACCTCACGCAGGAAACGCCGGCCGACGGCAGCTCTCGGGTCGGTGGGTTGGCGGTCGCTGTCGGAGTGTCGGCCGGGTACACCGCCTTCGCGGCGTGAGCCTGGACCCGTGCGCGGACCGATCGCAGGCGAGGCGGGCACGACCTCCCTCCCGGTGCGTGAAGCAGCATCGCCGGGGCAGTGGGGCCAGGCGGCGGGGTGCGCGCAGCCGGGACTGGATCCGGTTCTGCGGGAGGTGTTCACCACCGACACGAGTACCCCGTGGGACGGGGACGCGGTGCGGGTGTGCCGCGCCTGCCCGGTCCGGGCGGCGTGCACCGCCTACGCCGCGACCATCCACCCCGACGCGGGGATCTGGGGCGGCTGGCGGCGGATCGACCCGGCCACCGCCAGGCGGCTGCGGGTGCCCGCCGCCGGGTGACCAGCAGGTAGGCGGCTGGGCCGGGCTGCCGAGGGTGGGTGGTCGGTGTGAGGGTGCGGCCGGGGGTGTCACCGGCGGTACCAGGTGGCGCCCCGGCCGGTGCCGTCGACGTCGACGCGCCCGTCGACGCGGAGGTCGTCGAGGGCGTTGCGGATGGTCCCGTCGCTGATCCCGGGCAGGGACCGGCGGATGTCGGCGATGTGGAAGCGGGGCGGTGCCTGCTCCAGCACGTACCGCTTCACCCGGTCCCGTTTGCTGGTCACGGCGCCAGTGGTGGACGCGGCCCGCCGCCCGAACAGGGTGTACGCGTCGCCGAGCTGGGCGACGAAGTAGCCCAGCCAGGGCCACGGGTCGTGGCCGGCGGTGTGCCAGTGACGGGTGGAGGCCACCAGGGAGGCGTAGTAGGCGTCCGCGGACTCCGCGACCAGCTGCTCGAGGCTGACGTAGCGGGCGACCCCGTACCCGGCGTCGTCGAGCAGGGCGTTGGTGAGGATCCGCGCGACCCTCCCGTTGCCGTCGGCGAAGGGGTGGATCACCAGCAGGTCCAGGACCGCGAGCCCGACCAGCAGCACCGGATGGTGGCGGTCCGCGCGGCGCTCAGCGACGTAGCGGGCGATCAGCTCGGCGGTGAACCCGGGGGTCTCCCGGGCGCTGACCGGGTGGAACCGCACCTCCTGCGTGCCGTCGGGGCCGCGGTCCACGACCAGTTTGTCCTCGGTCTTGAACACGCCGCCCTCGGCGGGGGTGTGACCCAGCAGCAGGCGGTGCAGGTGCAGGACCAGACCCACGTTGACCGGGGTCCAGTCGGCCTGCCACACGTAGTCCAGCCCGTCGCGGTAGCCGGCGAGTTCCTCCTCCGACCGGCCCCGCAGGGTTCGGGTCGCGCGGCCGATGATCCGGTCTGCGCGCTGGTCATCGGCTACGACGATCCCCTCCAACGCCGAGGACGCCTTGCTCGAGGAGATCCGGGCGCCGGCGGCGAGAGCGTCGAGCAGCCCGGGCAGCTGCCAGCGGTGCAGTCCCTCCGATCCGCGCCCGACGTCCACGGTCGCCAGCGCCCGGGTCACCGCCCCGGGCACCCGGTCCAGGACCGCAGCGTTCTTGTCGAAGCTCCGCACCCAACCTCCCAACCAACCCTACAAACTACCCAACCGGGCACGTCTTAGCAGGTTTACCGGTCGGTAGGTCGTCGGGGGTTCGAGCTGGGTGGGGTGCGGGCAGAGGCCGTCGGCGCCCTTCCGTAGCCGGTCGCTGCGCGGGGCGGGGGTCGGTACGGTCCGGTGGTGTCCCGTTCGTCCCGGTTGGCGGTGGTGCTGGGGCTGAACCTGGTCCTTGTGGCAGCGCTGCTGGTGGTCGGGGTGGTGTCGCATTCCCTCGGGGTGTTCGCGGAGGGGGTGGACTACCTCGCCGACGCGGCCGCGATCGGGGTGTCGCTGCTCGCGCTGCACCTGTCCCACCGGCCGCCCACGATCCGCCGGCCCGGCGGTTACCCGCGGGCCGGGGCGGTCGCGGCGCTGGTCAACGCCGGGTGGCTGCTGGTGTTGACCGTGCTGGTCATCGCCGGCGCCGTGGACCGACTGGTCACCGGAACCCCACCGGTCCGGGGGCTGCCGGTCCTGCTGGTCAGCGGGGCCGCCGCCGCGGTGATGGTGGTCGGCGCGCTGATCCTGGCCGGGGACGAGGAGGACCCCGGCGGTGGGGACGAGGGGGGTGCGCTGAGCATGCGGGCGGTGCTGTTGGACACCGCCGGTGACGCCGCCGCCGCGGCGGGAGTCGCGGTGAGCGGCGCGGTGATCCTCGCCACCGGTGGCCTGTACTGGCTCGACCCGGCTGTCGCGCTGGTCATCGCGGGAGTCGTGGGCTACCACGCGCTGCGGCTGCTCCGCGACGTCCGGGAGGCGCTGACCCGCCCGGCCCCCAAATCCCTGACCTGACGGGGCCGGTCAGTGCCGGCGGGTAGGCAGGTGGCGGGCTTGCGCAGGCCCCAGAAGACCAGGAGGTATCCGGCGGCGATCGGACCACCAGCCCAGGGTCACGGTCAGAAGATGGCGGCGGCACAGCCGTCCAGGTGGTCTACGTCAGCGGGTCGCCGGGCCTGCCGGGTTGGTGGTGAGTACCGCGGCGAGGGCGTTGAGGGCGGCGGGAATGACGGCGTAGTAGGCCCAGATGCCGCGCTTGTCGCGGGTGAGCAGCCCGGCGTCGACGAGGACCTTGAGGTGGTGGGACACGGTCGGCTGGGTGAGCCCCACGGGTTCGGTGAGGTCGCACACGCACGCCTCGGCGCCGTCGTGGGCGGCGATGAGGGACAGCAGCCGCAGCCGGGCGGGGTCGGCGACCGCCTTCAGCGTCGACGCGAGGATCTCGGCGTCGGCGGCGGACAGGACGTCCCGGACGATCGGCGAGCAGCACATCGCGGGCTCGGTGATCGCAGCCGGGCTGAGGGTCAGGGTGGTGGTGGTCACCAGGCCAGTGTCCCGCAGCTATTGACAGCTGTCGATGGGCGTCGCATGCTCGTTTCATAGACGTTCGTCGATGAGGAGGCCTGATGGCTGACAGGGCGCAGACGGTGGAACTGGTCCGGTCGCGGTATGCCGCGGCCGCAGTCGCGGTGACCAGCGACTCCGGTGGTCAGGCCGGGTGCTGTGGCTCGGGCAGTGCCGGCGGGGCGGCCGATGCTCTCGAGGTGGACGAGTCCTTCGGCGCGGGGCTCTACGACCCCGCGGACACCGACGTCCTGCCCGAGGCGGCGGTGCTCGCGAGCCTGGGCTGCGGGAACCCGACCGCGGTCGCGGACCTCCGTCCCGGCGAGCGGGTCCTGGACCTCGGGTCCGGCGGTGGGATCGACGTGCTGCTGTCGGCGCGGCGGGTCGGGCCGACCGGGTTCGCCCACGGGGTCGACATGACCGCGGAGATGCTCGACCTGGCCCGGGTCAACGCCGCGAGGGCCGGCGCGACCAACGTGGAGTTCCTCGAAGGCCGGATCGAGGCGGTGCCGCTGCCGGACGCCGCCGTGGACGTGGTCATCTCCAACTGCGTGGTCAACCTGTCGACGGACAAGCCGGCGGTGCTGGCGGAGATGTTCCGGGTCCTCGCCCCGGGCGGGCGGCTCGGGGTGAGCGACGTGGTCGCCGAGGACACCGTCACCCCCGAGGAGCGCACCGAGCGCGGCTCCTACGTCGGGTGCATCGCCGGCGCGCTGTCCCGCACCGAGTACGTCGACGGGCTCGCCGCGGCCGGGTTCACCGACGCGTCGGTGGAGTTCACCCACGAGGTCGCCCCCGGGATGCACGGCGCGATCATCCGCGCCGCCAAGCCCACGACCGCCGCCGCGGCGGGCACCGCGCTGCGTGCCGCCGGAACGCGCCCCGAGCAGCCGGCGGCCGCGGCCGGGTGCTGCGACACCGCCGAGCTCGATTCCTGCTGCGCGCCGGGAGCGAAGCCCTCCTGCTGCGGCGCACCAGCCGACACCGCCGCTGACGCAACCGAGTCGGTGTCGGCTGCGCCGGCGACCTGCGGCTGCCGGTGAGCGGGGTGTCCGCGCACGCCCGGTCTGGTGTCGACCGGGTCGGGCGGCCGCGGCCGGTGCTCGTCGCGGGCTACCAGCTGGAGTCCCTGGCGTACTCCGCCGGCGTCGGCGGCTGGGTGGGGGTGTGGCTGGACGCCCCGCTCAGGCTGCAGCGGCACCCAGGAGTGACGCTGCACGCCCGCACCCGCGACCAGGTACGAGACCTCGCCGCCGCCCGCGGCTTGCCCTGGCCGCAGACCGCCGCGGGCCCGGACGGCGGGGCCGGCGGGTGAGGGTGGCGCCGCTGGGCCGGCGGCTGCTGGCGGAGTTCGTGGGCAGTCTGCTGCTCGCATCGGTCGTGGTCGGCTCCGGGATCGCCGCGCAGCGGCTGTCCCCGGGGGATGTGGGTCTGCAGCTGCTGGAGAACGCGGCGGCGACCGCGGTCGGGCTGTTCGCGGTCATCCTCATGGTCGGCCCGGTGTCCGGCGCCCACGTCAACCCGGTCGTCACCGCGGTGGACGCCTTGTTCGGGGGGCTGTCCCGCCGTGACGGCGCGGGGTACGTGGTGGCGCAGGTCGCCGGCTGCTGCGCCGGGGCGGTACTGGCGAACGTGATGTTCGGGATCGGCGCGGTGAGCGTGTCCGGCACGCACCGGATGAGCGGCAGGCACTGGCTCGCGGAGGTCGTCGCGACTGCCGGGCTGGTCCTGGTGATCTTCGCGCTGACCCGTTCCGGGCGGGGCGCCACCGCACCGGCCGCGGTCGGTGCGTACATCGGGGCGGCGTACTTCTTCACCAGCTCGGCCAGCTTCGCGAACCCCGCGATCACGATCGGACGGACCCTGACCGACACCTTCGCCGGGATCGCCCCGGCGTCGGTGCCCGGGTACGTGAGCGCCCAGGTCGTCGGCGGCGGCGTGGGCTGGCTGCTGGTCCGGGTCCTCTACCCGCAGATCACCGCCGCGCAGGCCGCCCAGGCCGTCCTCCCCCACCCCACCGACCCCGTGACCGCGACCGGCCCGGGCGGGCTGTCCAACTCCCCGGCTGTTGAACTGTGGAGCGGAGGAGCCCGATGACCGCCACACCTGCGGTGCTGTTCGTGTGCGTGAAGAACGCCGGCAAGTCCCAGATGGCCGCCGCTCTGATGGGCCGGCGAGCCGGCGACGCCATTGACGTCGTCTCGGCCGGGACCCGCCCCGGGACGGCGGTCAACGCCCTGTCCGCGCAGTCCCTCGCCGAGCTCGGGCTCGACATCACCGCGGAGGTCCCGAAGGCGCTGAGCCCCGCGATGGTCGCCGCAGCCGATGTGGTCGTGGTCCTCGGCCGCGACGCCACCGTCCAAGCCGTCCCCGGTACCCGGTTCGAGACCTGGGACACCGACGAGCCGTCGGACCGGGGGATCGACGGCATCGCCCGGATGCGTCTGGTCCGCGACGACATCGCCGCCCGCGTCGACACCCTCGCCTGCGCACTGCTCGCCGGCAGCTGACGCCGGGCCGGGCAGCCGATCAACCGGCTGCGGCGTCCTGTTCGGTTTCGTCGAGGCGGTCGGGGGCTGCGAGGCGGAGGTGCTCGGCGTGCCAGACGGCCTCGTCGAGCAGCGCCGCGACGTGGTCGTCGTGGAGGGAGTAGACGATCTGGCGGCCGCGGCGCTCGGTGGTCACCAGACCCATGGTCCGCAGCAGGCGGAGCTGGTGGGACACCGCGGACTGCTCCATGCCGACCGCGCCGGTGAGGTCGCCGACCGACGCCGGACCCTGGCGCAGCTGGGACAGGAGCAGCAGCCGGCTCGGGGCGGTGAGGGCCTGCAGGGTCGCGGCGACCGCGGCAGCACTCGCCGCGGTGAGCCGCGCCGGCGGGGTGAGCCGCCCCTGCACCCCATGACCCACGCGACGAGCCTAGCCGCCGGCCCATGAACGGGTGTTCATGTCGTCTAGTAACCTGGGAGGGCGTCGGTCGATCGACGCACCCGTCGCGTCCCCCGGAGCGTGTGCATGTCCTCGACGCTGTCCGCACCGCCGCGCCGAGCGGTCACCGACCCTGCCACGCAGGGCCGCCGGCGGTCGGGGGCCACGAGCCTGCTGACGTTGCCGGAGCTTCGGTGGGCGGGTCTGGCGACCGGGCTGTTCGCGGTCGGGGCGGCCCTGCAGGTGTCCGGCGCCCCGGCGTGGTCGTGGTGGGCGCTGTACCTGGCCTGCTACGCCAGTGGCGGCTGGGAGCCCGGCCTGGCGGGGCTGCGCGCCGCCCGGGCCCGCACGCTCGACGTGGACCTGCTGATGATCGTGGCCGCGGTCGTGGCCGCCGGCATCGGGCAGGTCTTCGACGGTGCCCTGCTCATCGTGATCTTCGCGACCTCCGGGGCGTTGGAGGCGGTCGCGACGAAGCGGACGGCGGACTCCGTGCGGGCGCTGCTCGACATCGCTCCCGAGCAGGCCACGCGCCTCGGTCGGGACGGGGTCGAGGACCTTGTCGACACCGCGGACCTCCTCCCGGGCGAGCTGGTGCTGGTCCGGCCGGGGGAGCGGGTCGGCGCCGACGGGGTGGTCGTCGACGGGGCCAGTGAGGTCGACCAGGCCTCGATCACCGGAGAACCCCTGCCCGTGCTGAAGGACACCGGGGCCGAGGTGTTCGCCGGGACGATGAACGGCACCGGGGCGCTCACGGTCCGGGTGTCGCGGCCGGCGTCGGACTCCGTCGTGGCCCGGATCGTCACCCTCGTCGAGAAGGCCTCGGCGACCAAGGCCCAGACCCAGCTGTTCATCGAGAAGATCGAGCAGCGCTACTCCACCGGTGTCGTCGCCGCCACCGTCGCCCTGTTCCTGCTCCCGCTGGCGTTCGGGGCGGACCTGCGGACCACGCTGCTGCGGGCGATGACGTTCATGATCGTCGCCTCACCGTGTGCGGTGGTGCTCGCCACGATGCCGCCGCTGCTGTCGGCGATCGCGAACGCCGGCCGCCACGGGGTGCTGGTGAAGTCCGCGGTCGTCATGGAGCAGTTGGGCGTGGTCGACCTGGTCGCCTTCGACAAGACCGGCACCCTCACCGAGGGCACGCCCCGGGTGGCGGAGATCCATCCGCTGGCCGGGTCCGGTCTCGGTGTCGATGACCTGCTCGGGTTCGCCGCGGCCGCCGAACGTCCCAGCGAGCACCCCCTCGCGGCCGCGATCACCGCCGCCGCCCACGACCTCGGCGTGCCCGTGGGCGACGTGGCGGACTTCACCTCGACCCCCGG
>JAABUX010011015.1_pt1 | contig 10037 bp, 9 predicted proteins | sample 5561851 | NCBI WGS metagenome assembly JAABUX01 (sample SAMN10711883, study PRJNA513361) | rock metagenome | isolation source: Antarctica rocks | place: Antarctica: Victoria Land, Richard Nunatak red sandstone | collected 2016-01-03 | reverse complement strand
GAGCCGGCGATCAAAATCACCGGCGCGTGATCTCCAGGACTCCGCGGCGTGAGGAGCGACTCACGTTGGCATGACGCTTGCGGGAACCACGCTCTTTATCACCGGCGCCAGTCGCGGAATTGGAAAGGCGATTGCGCTGCGCGCCGCTCGCGACGGCGCGAACGTCGTCATCGCGGCGAAGACCGCCACACCGCACGCGAAATTACCCGGCACGATTTACTCCGCGGCCGAAGAGATCGAAGCGGCCGGCGGCAAAGCGCTCGCGCTCGTCGTCGACGTTCGGGAAGAGGTACAGGTCGTCGCCGCCGTCGCCGAAGCCGTCGCGCGCTTCGGCGGCATCGACGTCTGCGTCAACAACGCGAGCGCGATCGCCTTGACCGGCACGCTCGCGACCGAGATGAAACGCTTCGACCTCATGCATCAGGTCAACGCGCGCGGGACCTTCCTTTGCTCGAAAGCGACGCTGCCGCATCTCCTCGAGAGCGCGAATCCGCATATCCTCAACCTCTCCCCGCCACTCGATCTCGACCCGAAGTGGTTCGCCCGGCATACGGCGTACACGATGGCGAAGTACGGCATGAGCATGTGCACGCTGGGCATGGCGGAGGAATTTCGCGCACGCGGCGTCGGCGTGAATTCGCTGTGGCCGCTCACGACGATCGACACCGCCGCCGTTCGCTTCGCCCTCGGCGGCGATGCGATGGCACGCATGAGCCGCACGCCGGAGATCATGGCCGACGCCGCGCACGCGATTCTCGTGCGTCCCGCCCGCGAATGCACGGGTAATTTCTTCATCGACGAAGAGGTGCTCGCCGAGCGGGGTGTCACCGACTTCTCGCCGTACGCACCGCACGTCGGTAACGGAAGCTTTGCGGCGGATTTCTTCGTGCCCGGTGCGGTCTTCACGCGCTCAAAAACGCGAATCACTCGGGGCTACTAGCGCGAAGAGCCGAGCCGTACATAACGTACGGCTCGGCTCCAGCCATTCTACCGGGGCGTCGGGCGCGAGTCCGAACGGGTGTCGAGTTCGCTCGCCGCGTCGTCGTTGACGTCGAGTTCTTCTTTGCGCACCGTTTCCGAGACGTGCTGCGTCTCATCGACGCGGCGTTTCCCGACGGAAACGTCTTCCGTTGCGACGGTAGACTTCGTCACGGCGGCACGTTCGCGTTCGAGCGGGACGGAGATTCGCTGGCCGTCGCCGATCTCACCGACGTTGCCGCCGGCCGCTGCGGCGGGACGACGCTCGATATAGAGCTCTTCGTGCATGATCGGCACGTCGAGATCGACCTGATCGGTCACGACACGCGTTCCGACCGACGCTTCGCCTGCACGTTCGCGCTGCTTGTCGACCGAGACTCGCTCTTCACGCAGCGTGATGCGGCGTGCTTCGTCTACGCGCTCCCCACGATGGAAGTCGCCGAGATCGTTACGACGCTCGGCAGGTAACGTGCCCGACGACTCGCCGCCATACGTATCGTAAAGCGAGCGCGCGCCCTTCGAGGTGACCATCTCGCCTCCGCACTTCGCGACGATTTGCGCTGCCAACTCCGGATGGTTCGCACCATCGACGGTGACGACCGCGCTTCGCGCGGCCAAGGTGTCGTCGAGTTGAGCTGCGTCCGTTTCGCTTACGCCGTGACGCAGCAATGCGTCGTGCAATGTTTCATCGCCGGCCCCGAAGAAACGAGCCAAGGCATTGTCGTTTTCGACGCGCGTCGTCGATGCCGTCTGGCGCGAGCTCGTGCCATCGGCCGCTCCGCCCGACATCGGCTCGGTGACGCCAAGCCACGTGCGGTGGAAACCTTCGTCGTGGAGTTGCTCGATCGCGCGACTTGCTGCATCGCGATTCGAGAAGACCGCGACGAGGGCGGATTGTTGAGGTTCGTACGAATCCATGTGCTATCCACTTTCAAAACGGAGAGGTGCCGCTGAATTACCCTGCATCGGAAGCTTCTACGCAGGCTCATCGACGTGAAGCACTTCATATCGCAGCGTTTCGTCGATCACCGTGCGGTCGACGAACTGCTCCGTTCGTACGTGCACGTCGGCCGTGACGATCGTCTCTTTCGAGACGATCGCCTCCTCATGACGAATGGGAATGCGCGTGACGTGCGGCTCGTCGCTCGGGCGACGCGGATCTCGACGTTCGATGACGAGTTCTTCGCGCTCGAGATCGAGCTCGATCACCTTGCGTTCGCGCACGATCTCCGTGCGCACGACGACGTCGTTCGTGACCACGCCGACCTTACGCACGTCGAGCATTTCGCGGCGCAACGGCATCGTCTGTTCGCGTCCGCTTCCGTTCGCGAGCCCGAGATCGGCACCGTGCTCGAGCACGCTTGCGATCACGCGTTCGTCATCGCTGCCGGACACGACCAGCACGACGTCGCCGTCGCTCACGCGGGCATCGAAATAGGCCGCACGCCGCTCGTCGATGCCGCGTGCGATGAGTTCGCGAAGGAGCGCATCCGCCGGCGGGTCTTCCCGCCTGCCGGTCGCGCGCGCCAGATCGGCCATCACGCCGTCGTGTCGCACGCCGGCTTCGATCGCCTCGATCCGTAAGTCGCGTGCGAGCATCTCGAGTCGCCGCGGCGATCGTGCCGCGACGGCGAGGTTCTCACGATCCTGCCCGATGCGCTCCAAGTCGCCGACGACTCGTGTCAACGCGTCGTCCGACGGCAGGCTCGCGGCGAACGTCGTGCCGGTCGTCACGATGTCGCCTCGTTCGACGATGGATTCGTGCGAACGTCGAGCACGTCGCGGCGCCGCGACGCCACGATGGCGTGGTCTTCGACGACGCGCCGTTTACCGATCGCGACGACCTCGTGGACCACCGTCACTTTGCGCACGTCGAGCGTTTCGCGCGAAAGTTGGATGCGCAAGAACTGCGGTTCGTCGATGGCATCGGCAAGTCGAACCGCCTCGTGCGTGACGTCCTGGGTCACCACGTCGCACCGTTCGACGACGATCGGAATCGCGTGCGTCACCTGACGCGACTCGACATCGACGGCGACGGTCGCTACGTCGATGCCGTCGCGTTCGGTGCCGACGTCGAAACGCTCTTCGCGCAGGACGAGATGTCGGGGGTCGGGCGGCGATTCCATATTCCCCTATACCGCGACCGCGCGCGGTCGCCGAGGCGCTTGCTTATGCGGAGCGGCGCTCGCGCGCGTCGAGCGTCCCGACCACGTCGTCGACGCCGATTTCGAGCAAGCCCGGGTCGACGGAGGCGCCGTGCGGATCGCCGACCCGGCCGGTCCACAGGACGCGATGACGCGCGAGCGGCGGTGGCCCCCAGTGCGCGGGCGACGTGGGGCCGAAGAGCGTGATGGTCGGCGTGCGATGGGCGATCGCGAGATGTGCGATGCCGGTGTCGCTCGAGAGCACGAGCCTCGCATCGCGCACGAGCGCAGAAAGCGTCGCGAGCGACGTCCGTCCCGCAAAGTCGCGCGTCGCGGACAGCCCCGAGCGCGTCGCGAGTTCCGCCGTGAGGTGCGCTTCGCTCGGCGTGCCCGTGAGAGCGACGTCGTGACCGCGGTCGCGCAAGGCCGCGATCGTCGCGTGCCAACGCGCGAGGGGCCAGCGGCGCGCTTCGCTCGCCGCGCCGGGATGCACGAGCGTGAGCCCGTGCGGCAGCGTCGCGTCGTGGGATCGAACGTCGTCGAGGACGAGATCTTGCGGATCGGCGACGATGCCGAACGCGTGCAGCATACGGCACCAGCGCGACACCTCGTGTTCGTCCGCGCGCCAACGCGCGCCGCCCGCGCTTGCGGGAATCGCGTCGTTCGCGAAGGCGATGAGCCGCCTCGGATGCGCGGCGAGCAAGATGCGATGGCTCGCGGGTCCGCGTCCGTGCAGATCGACCGCAACGTCGGCTTCGTGGAGGGCGAGCGGCAACGGCGCGAGGGCTTCCACATCGACCGCTTCGTGGAAAGCTTCCGTCGCTTCGACGAGCGGATGGAGCGCGCGCGGCACCGCGAGCACGCGATGGTGCTCGGGGAAGTGCCGGGCGAGACCGCGATACGCCGGCACGCCGGTGAGAAAGTCGCCGAGCCCGAGCGGCCGTAGCACGACCAGTCGCGGACGCACGCGCGCTATGCCGTTGCGTCCATCCGCGTGGCGACGCGTCGGATGCCGCGATAGACGCGCTCGGTCTCGCGCGCGACGCGCGTCCACGCGTACCGTTCCTCGACGCGACGCCGCCCGGCAGCGCCGAACCGCTCGCGCAAGGCGGGCGCGTCGAGCAACGCTCCGATCGCCGTCACGAGCGAACGCGGCTCGCGCGGCAGTGCGCTATAGCCCGTGTAACCATCCAGGACGGAATCGTTCTGACCACCCACCGCCGTCGCCACGACGGGTCGACGGCACGCCATCGCTTCGAGCGGCACGATTCCGAACGGCTCGTACCATGCCGCGCACACCACGACGTCGGCGCTCCCCAGGAACGCCGGAACGTCGTCCCGATCGACGCGTCCGAGCAGGATTACGCGATCGGCGACGCCACACGCATGCGCGATCTCGCGCAGGGCGCGAGCATCGGGATCATCTGCGTCGCTCGAGCCCCCGCCGACGAGCAACTCGGTATCCGGCACGTGCGCGAGCGCGCGAATGACGTCGCCGACGCCCTTGCGCGGAACGAGCCGACTGAGCGTCGCGATGCGGTGCCGTTGCGTGCGCGGATACGGCGAACGCGTGTGTGCGCGATCGAAAAATGCGAGATCGACGCCGCACGGAACGATTTTCAACTTGGGCGCTTCCGCTCCCATGCGCATCAACTCGAAGACTTCGCTGCTCGACGTCGCCACGATACGGTCGGCCGCGCGCAAGATCGCGAGTTCGCTCGCGATCCGTTGCGGCGGGCTCGTATCGGCCCCCGCCTGCTCGCGGCGCTTCTCGACGCCGAGCGCATGATATGTTTGCACGACCGGAACCGACGTCGTCCGTGCGGCCGCGATCGTTGCGAGCCCCGACATCCAAAAGTGCGCGTGCGCCACGTCGTAACGCTCGCGCGCGAATTCCCGACCGAGGTGAGTCGCGAACGCGTCCATATGCGGCAGCAACGCATCTTTTTCCACGTACCGCGCCGGGCCCGCATCGACATGGTGCACGTGGACGCCCGACGGCAACGTGACGACCGCCGGCAATTCCGGTGCGTCGCGCCGCGTATAAACGTGCACGTCGTTACCCGCATCGACGAGCGCGGCGCCCAGACCCGCGACGTGCACGTTCTGACCGCCTGCGTCGACCCCACCGATCGTCGCGAGCGGACTCGCATGTTCCGATACCATCGCGATCTTCATGCCGCTACCTCCGAAAAGATGTCGTTCCATTCGCACACGAAACGCGAGAGCGCGTAGCGTGCGGTCGCGTACTCGCGCGCGCGCAGACCCGCATCGCACGCGCGTGCCGGGTCTCGATGAAAGCTACGCAACGCATCCAGCAGGTGCGGCACGCTCGTCGAACACGCGCCGGTGCCCGGAGGGATCGCTTCGTGCGCCTCGGTCGTCGCGAGCGCGACGACGGGCATGCCTAAGAACATCGCTTCCAAAAGCGAGAGCCCGAGCGACGTCCAACGATTGGGGTGCAGGTACGCGCGGCGCTTCGCCATCTCGTCGTGTAAGCGCGCTTGCGGCACGTCTTCGATCCCACCGAGCGCTCCGGCACCCATCCCGAACAGATCGATCGGCGCCACCGTCGCAAAGCGATCGAGAAGATCCGTACCGACGATACGGCCGCGTCGCGCCGCCTCGTTGATCACGACGGCCGTGTGCGGGATGTCGCCCGAGTAACGGTAGCCCGGGTCGACGATCGCGTGTTCGACGACGAGCGTACGCGTGCGACCGCTCTCCCAAAAGAGCGCGTTGAAATTCGTGACGTGCACGAGCGTAACGTCCTCGCGGTCGGCGACGCCGTGCCGCATCTCCGCAACGCTACCCGGCGGCGCGTCGTGTTCCACATACACCGCCGCAACGTCGACACCGAGTTTGCGCTGCGGGCCCAGCCACTGCGGCGCGAGCGTCTGCAACTCGTGCGGTCGCTGGAGGACGACGATATCGTAGGGCGTGCGCTGTGACGTGGCGAGATCGATTTCGATGACGTTGTCGGGCCACGCATACGTGCGCGCGCGACCACGGCCGTCGGGGCCGCGCCCGTCGACGAGTGGAACGAAGTAGGTATGCGGACCCTGCACGAACGTCGTCATCCACGACCCGTGCACGTGCCAAACGAGCACGTTCATGCCGGGAGCAGTTCCCGCGCATGCAAACGGGCGAGGCTCGCGAGAACGTCGTCGTCCGTGACGCTGCCGGTGCACGGCTGCCCGGGAATCGGACAAACGCGCGCGCGACATCCGGCACACGCGATCGTTTGATCGCCGAGCACCGCATGCGGCACGCGCCACGGCGCGAAGCGCAGCGCCGGAATCGTCGGCGCAAAGATCGTGACGACGGGCGTCCCAACGGCGGAGGCGACGTGGATTCCCGACGTGTTGCCGACAACGAGCGCGCGCGCATCGCGTACGATTGCGGCGAATTCGGCGAACGTCGTCCGTCCCGCAAGATTCCGCGCGCCCGACGTACCGACGACGTGCGCGACGAGTTCCGCTTCGTTCGTCGATCCGACGACCACGACGTTCGTGTCGCACGCGACGAGTCGCGCGACGAGCGCGCGCATGCGGTCGGGTGCCCACGCGCGCGCGGCGACCGTCGCGCCGGGCTGCACGACGACGTACGGTGCGCGACCCGCGAGATGCGTAGGCGGAAGGGCGATCGTTCGTAGCGCAGCATCATCGCCCGACGGAAGAACGTAGCCGCACGCGCGCGCGAGCGCGAGACCGCGTTCGACCTCGTGCATGTCGTCGTCGACCTGCGCCCGCACGTCCAGCAGCGAACCCGGGTAATCGACGGATATCGCGCCGATCCAGGGCATGCCGGCGAGTCGCAGCAGCAACGCCATCGGCAACGGGCTCTGATGGAACGACGTGAAGATGACGGCGCGATCGAACGCGCGCGCACCGATCTCGCGAACGAAACCCTGCGTGGCGGCGGCATCGAGCGGCCGCGGCGATCCCTCGATCCACTCCGCGCGCGCGACGATGACGTTTGCGACAGCGGGAAGGAGCCGGGCGGCGCCCTCGCCACCCGGGCCGCACAGCAGCGTGACCTCGGCGCCTGCGGCGATCGCGCGAAGCGCGGGCCCGGCGAGCAAAACGTCGCCGTTATTGTCCTGACGCACGGCGAGGACGCGCATCACGCACGCGCTCCGAGAATCGCATCGACGGCGCCGGCGAGATCGCGCGCGACGATCGGCGCGCGCTCGATCTCGTCGCGTCGCGTCACCGCGGTCGGCACGAGAATCGCGCGCGCACCCGCGCGCGTTGCCGCATCGATATCCGATCCGATGTCGCCGACGACGACGCAATCGCGCGGCAACAATCCGAGCGCTCGCGTCGCGCCGACGACGAGACCGGGCATCGGTTTGCGGCACGCGCAGCCAACATTTGGCCGATGCGGACAGACGGCCCAGACGTCCATCGTACCGAGCCGCCGATCGATTTCATCGTGGATTGCACCCAGGTCGCATTGCGCGAGCGTGCCGAGCCCAACGCGCGGTTGATTCGTCACGACGCCGATCTTGATGCCGCGTGCGCGCAGGCGCGCGATTGCCGCTGCTGCACCGGTGATCGCGCGCACGCGATGCGGCCCGTCGATCGTGGGATCGTCGTACACGAGCGTCCCATCGCGATCGAACAAAACGACCGCCGGGCCATCGCTTTGCAACCTAAGTGACATAGCGTCGTGCTACCCAACGAACCGCTCGTCGCACTTGGTTCCTCGCTACTCAGCCAAGAAGCATTGGCGGCGGCGCCGCATCGCATGCGTCGCCCGCGTACGGACAGGACGCACACTGCGCTCCCGGTCGCGGATCGTCGCTCGCCATCGTGTGTGCGTTTGCGATCGCCTCGCGAAGACGCACATTCGAGAGCGGAACGACGTCTTCGAACGCCGCTCCTTCGGACGATATCCGTAGGATGCGCGTCGCCGCTTCGGAAAACTCGTCGCGCATCGCGTACGCGTAGAGCGCGAATTGCAGCGCGTAGTGGTCGCCGCTGGTTCGCCCGGTTTTGTAGTCGACGATGACGATCCGTCCACGCGCATCGCGCACGATGAGATCGATGACGCCGCCGAGTTCCACGCCGTCGATCGTCGCGATCCAAGCGCGTTCGGCCGCGAGCGGCACGCATGCGTCGAGCGCGCGCGCGCCGTGCGCCACCGCCGCGTGCGCCGCGGTAACGACTGCGGCGCCCGGCGCCCAATCTTCGGTTGCGAAGGCATCAGCGAGCACGTGGTCGATGCCCCAGGCCGCGCCGGCCATGCGCGCGCGCGCGATCGCCTCGAGCGCGACGTGCACGACGCGACCGTAGCGCGCGGGATCGCGCGGCTCGCTGCGGCCGCCTTCGGCATGACGATCCGGCGCCGGTGCATCGTCGTCGAATTCCGGCATACCGAGGACGTACCGATAGCGCGCGCGCCGCGGACAGCGCTCGTAAAGATCGATCGCGCTCGCCGAAAGTCGCCCACGGCGCTCGAACGATGCGGGCACCGGATGGAGCAGGCGATCGATGCGCGCGGAGAGCGTTCGTCGCGCGTCCTCGTCGATCTCGGCACGAGCGTCCGCGTCGACTCGCTCATCGTCACGAGCGATACCGGCAGCGAACGCGTGCGCGCCCGGCGCGGCGCCGATCGACGTCGTCCACGCGCGAACGGCCCGCAGACACGTGCTCTCCGACGCTTTGCCCGTCGTGCGGCCCGAGACGTAGAGCGCGTCGCGCGCGCGCGTGAGCGCGACGTAGAGCAGGCGAAACTCCTCGCGATTCACCGCCGCCTCGCCGTCGCGAACCACCCCGTCGTCGTCGTGCGGGAAGCGCGTCATCCACCAACGCAGCGTCGGCCGACCGTCGATCGCGAACTTGAACGCGAGGGCGCCGCCGAGCGGATCGATCTCGACGACCTTCTCCATCGGGATGCCGCCGCCGGAAAGCGGAAACGTCGACGGTGATACGTTGGCGAGAAAGACGTGATCCCACTCGAGCCCTTTTGCCCCATGAACCGTCATGAGCGATACGCGATCGCCCGCCAGTTCCGCAAGCGGCAGATCGAGTTCGAACGCGTCACGTTCGTCGAGTTCGGCGACGAGATCGACGACGCGCGCGAGCGGACGATCCGCCGCGAAATCCGCCGCGAAGCGCACCAACTTGTCGAGGTTCGCACGCACTTGCGGGAGCGATTCGTCGCGCAAGCGCGCGATCTCCGCACCCGAGGCCGCGACGATCGCACGCACCGCTTCGACGACGTCCGCGTCGCCGAAACCGCTCGCGAGCCGAGCGATCGCGCGATAGCGTTCCAGCCGCTCGCGTTCGCGTTCGCCGAATTCCGGCGGTACGGGCGCGCTCAAGGCTCCACGCGCGACGTCGCCATCGCGTGCGAGTCGGGCGACGGCACCGTCGCCGAGCGCGATCGCGGCGCTCTGCAGCGTCGCGACGGCGGCGAAGCCGTCAGTCGGATCGTTCGCGAGACGTAACCACGCGGTGACCTCGCGGATTTCGGGGCTTTCGAAGAAGCCGACCCCACCGTGCAGTTGGACGGCGAGCCCGCGTTCGCGTAGCGCCGCCGCATAGACGCTCGCCTTGCCGCGGGTGCGCAACAGAACCGCGCACGCTTTGGGCGAAACGCCCGCGGCGACCAGGCCCGCGATCGTCCCCGCGATCGCATCCGCCTCACGTTGCTGCGCATCCACACCGGAGAAAAGCTCGACGCGCACGCAAGCGGGCTCCGCCGCGCCGCGATGTGCCTCGAGCCGCGCGTTGAGCTCGGGCGCGACGCCTTCGAGCGTGTCCAGCGCGAAGTGCGCGACATCGAGAATCGGTTGGAACGAACGTCGATTCGTCGTGAGGGGGAGCGTCTGCACCGCACGACTGCGGAAGTCGATGATGCCGCCTGGATCCGCCCCGTTGAATTCGTAGATGGCTTGGCGCACGT
>JAABUX010011014.1_pt1 | contig 10037 bp, 13 predicted proteins | sample 5561851 | NCBI WGS metagenome assembly JAABUX01 (sample SAMN10711883, study PRJNA513361) | rock metagenome | isolation source: Antarctica rocks | place: Antarctica: Victoria Land, Richard Nunatak red sandstone | collected 2016-01-03 | reverse complement strand
TCTTCGCGCTGTTCGACCTCCTCGGCCGGCGCTTCCTCCCGCGCCTGCGAGACCTACCCGACCAGCGCCTCTACCGCCTCGGTCCGGCCCGCCCCGACCTCGCGGTCGACGTCGCTCGGCGCGGCAAGATCCGCGACCAGCTGATCACCGACCGCTGGGACGACCTGCTGCGCGCCGCCGGCTCGCTGAAGCGCGGCTGGATCGCCCCGAGCCTTCTGATCAGCCGTCTCCCGGCGCAGTCGCCGAAGACGCCGCTCGCCGCGGCGCTGCAGGAGTACGGGCGGCTCGTCCGGACGAACTTCGCGCTCGGCTACCACGCCGACCCCCTCCAGCGGCGCAGGATCACCGCGATGCTCAACAAGGGCGAGACGACGAACACGCTGCGCCGGCGGATCGCGTTCGCGAACCGCCACCAGCTGCGCCACGACGCCGACCCCGACCAGCACGCCGCCTGCCTCACGCTGATCCTCAACGCGATCATCGTCTGGAACACCCGCTACATCCAGGCCGCCGTCGACCGCATCCGCGAACCCGCCAGGAGCTCGTCAACGACCAGGCGCTCGCCCGCCTCGCCCCGGTCCTGCACGCCCACATCAACCCCTACGGCCGCTACCGCTTCGACCTCACCGCTGCGCCCGCCGCCGGACAGCTCCGCCCGCTCAACACGCCGCCGGCGATCCCGGCCAGCGACGTCCCGTCCCAGCCGATCCCGATCAACCGCGACTAATACTAAGCGTTGCGAAACGCACGGTTACTGTCGCTACCTCAGTCGGTGTCATCGACGTTCGCTGCCTCGACGTGCACGGCGGTGATCGCCGCCTGGACCTGATACGGGCCGGGGCGCCGCAGGCGCAACGACCGCTCGAGCGTTCGCCGCCCCTCGCGCATGCGCCCCCGGTCCCATAGCGCTCGGTCCTGCTCGTCCAGGGCGACGTAGCGGCCCTGGACGTCCACCCGGGCGGCGCGCCGGGCGTCATGCAGCAACATCAGCGCCAGCAGGCCCAGGGCCTCGCTGTCGTCGGGCATCAGCCTGACCAGCAGGCGGCCGAGCCGGATCGCCTCGCTGCACAGCTCACCGCGCACCAACCGATCGTCCCCGGCCGCGGCGTAGCCCTCGTTGAAGATGAGGTACACGACGCTCAGGACCCCCGGCATGCGGTCGGGCAGGAGGTCATCCGGGGGCACGCGATAGGGGATGCGGGCGTCCACGATCTTGCGCTTTGCTCGCGCGATGCGCTGGCCCATCGTCGGCTCGCTGACCAGGAACGCGCGGGCGATCTCCCCGGTGGTCAGCCCCCCGAGCATCCGCAGGGTCAGCGCTGTTCGCGCCGGCAGCACGAGCGCCGGGTGAGCGCAGGTGAAGATCAGCCGGAGCCGATCGTCGTCGACCGCACTCTCATCGACGATCAAGGCGTGCTCCTGGGCATGGAGTCGCGCCAGCTCGGCCAGGCGGTCGGCCCGGTCGGCGAGCGAGCGGCCGCGGCGCAGCCGGTCGATCGCTCGTCGCCGTGCAACGGTGGTGATCCACGCGCCGGGGTTGGTGGGGACCCCGTCACGCGGCCATGTGGCGACCGCGGCCGCGAAGGCGTCCTGGACCGCGTCCTCGGCAAGCTGAAAGTCGCCGACGTGCCGAATGAGCGAGGCGAGGACGCCCGCTCGCTCCTCGCGGAAGACACGCTCGACGGCGGCGGCCGGGTCAGCCGCCCCCGGCCGCCGCTCGCCGCGCGTACTCATGCCGGCGCCTGCTCCTCGGCTCCCGCCGGCGCGCCCGTGTCGACGAGCGGGCGCACCTCGACCGAGCCGTAGTGGAGGTGGGGTACCAGCGCGGCGTGCTTCAGCGCCACGTCCAGGTCGGGGCACTCGAGCATGTAGTAGCCCGCCAGGAACTCCTTGGTCACGGCGAAGGGACCGTCGGTGATCAGCGTCTCCCCGTCGCGCACCCGAACCGTGGTGGCGGCCTCGACGCCATGGAGCTGCGCGCCGCCGACCAGCACCGCCGCGTCCTGGAGGCCCTGTGTGTACTCCTCCCAGCGCGATATCTCGGCCTGCTGCCCCGCTGGCACGCCCTCGGTCGGCCCATAGATCAACAGCATGTACTGCGGCATGGCTTCCTCCTGAATAGTGGATGTCTCACGATTGGGTTGACGTTGGCGGCAACCGCGCACCGGCACGTCGATGCGGCGGCGCGCCCTCTGCCCGCACCAGCCCCGACCGCGGTCAGGCTGCCACCGGCGTCGGCATGATCGGCCGAACCTCGACGCCGCCGAACTTCGCGGGGCAGCGCCGGGCGATCTCGTGGGCCTGATCGAGGTCGCCCGCCTCGACCAGGTAGTAGCCGCAAAACGCCTCAGCGGTGTCGACGAACGGGCCGTCGGTCACCGCGCCGCCACGAATCGACGTCGCGGTCGACGTCGGCTGCACCGCCCGGCTGCCGAGGATCCTGCCGCCCTGCTCGGCGACGTGCTCGGCGAACTCCTGGTGAGCCTGGATGACCTCGTGCCACAGCGCCGGCTTTGCCTGCGCGTAGGGTGCCTCGGCGTCGTAGATCAGGATCAGGAACTCGCTCATCACTGCCCTCCAAGAGGTGTGGGTTTCGCCGCTAGGATTGCGGCCTCACCCTGTTCGACGCCGCAAGGGCGACGATTTCGACAGCGACTGGAAAGTGTCGGGCGTCTCAGCTGTCAGCGGTGCGCGATGTCGCGCCTCTCTCGGCCCTGCGTACCGCGACCACCATCGCCTCGCTCCCGATCAGCGCATTGGAGGCGGCGATCAGCGGGCGCACGACCGCCAGGCCCAGGCGTCCCTCCCGGTCGGTGACCCCGACCCGCGCCTCGCTGACCAACGCGGCGCGCTTGGAGCCCGCGGGCTCGACCCAGTGGGCGAACACCACCCGCGCCGTTCCGCGCGCCGACCAGCGCCGGAACTCGTCGGGCTCGGAGAGCGCGGGGTAGTCGCGGCGGAGCGTCCAGATCCGTCCAACCAGGCCCGAGACCAGGGCGCCCTCGTCTTGATGCAGGACCGCAAACGGCGAAGCCCGGAACAGCTCGTCGTAGGACATCGACGCCGCCACGCCGGGGATGCGCCAACCCACGAGCCGCCCGAGCACGCGCGTATCGGCGAGACGAACTGTACGGGCCGCCTCCCAGAGCTCCGCCGGCCCGGCGGCAGCCTCGCAGCGGTGGGAGACGCAGAGCGCCGGATCGGCCAGCCAGTCGTCGAGGTCCGGCCTCACAGCCGCACGGCAACAAGGCCGGCCGCGAGCAGCACCAGCGCGAGCCACAGCGCCGACAGCGCGCCCTCAAGCGGCTCCGCCAGCCGCGACCTGGTCACTCTGAGCACCCTCCCGTCGGTGAGACGCTGCTCGCCGATCACCTCAGCCGTGTGGCGCCGCAACTCGCGCGCCGGCGTGCTCAGCCGCTGCTGCGCAGCGCTCAGCAGACAGCACCCAGCCGCCACGAGGACGCCCGCCGGCCGGACCGCGAGCGCGTTGGCGAAGTAGCCGGTGAAGGCCGGGAACCCGCCCCAGGCAAGCGCGAACCACCTTTCGGTGTGAAAGCGGCCGCCCGCAAGCTCGAGGTTATAGGCAGGGACGAGAAGCGCCCCCGCGGCCACGAGCGGGGCGAGCAGAGGCGATACGACGACGATCCCGGCCACGCCGATCGCCACCGCTCCGACCAGCCCAACGACACCGAGGGTGATCAACAATCGTCGGCTCAACGCCGTCTTCAGCGGCCGGCCGGCCAGCTCGTCGAACGCGTGCGCGCTCACCCCAACCGCGAGGAAGAACGCGCCGAGCGCGGCACCCAGACGGTCGGCATGCAGCGTCGGCGCGGCCGCCGCGCCCAGCGCCACGTAGCTCAGGTGCCACGCCGTGTAGGGCGGGTGAAGCAGCGTGACCAAGTCGCGCCAGCCACCCGCCGCCAAGGCGTAGAACGCCGGCCGACCCAGCTCACGCGGCGCCGTCGCCACTCCTCACACCCCACATCACCAGTCCAGCGCCAAAGCTCAGATGCAGCTCGCGCACCTCGCCGATCCCCGCTGCCCGCCACAACGCGGGCAGGTCGGGCTCGCGCACGTGGAGCTCCTCGATGCTCGGCCCGAGAAAGCGGCCCACCTCAAACCACGCCGACGAGATGAGGCGGCCGAGCAGCGGCAGCCCGACGCGCGTGTGTACCCGCCACAGGGAGCGCAGCGGCGAGACCCCGGGGACACCGAACTCGACCATCCCGATCCGACCCCCCGGCCTGACGACGCGAGCCAGCTCGCGCATCGTCGCTGCGCGATCATCGACGTAACGCAGCAGGTAGGTGAACGTGAGCGCGTCGAACTCAGCGTCGGCGAACGGCAGGCGCTCGGCCTCGCCACGGACGAACGTCACGCGCTCGGCGAGCGCCGGAGCATCAGCCAGCCGCGCCCGGGCGCCAGCCATCATCTCCTCGCTTTGGTCCAGCCCAACGACATCGCACCCGCCGCGATCAACAAGCTCGAACGCGACAAGCCCCGTTCCCGTTGCTACATCAAGCACACGCTGACCGCAACGCGGCTCGATCGCGGCGACCAGCGCGCGGCGCCAGCGCGGGTCCTGGCCAAAGCTCAGCAGGGCGCCCATGCGCGCATACTCGCCGGGCAGGCCCGCGAAAAGGGCAAGCGCGTGACGCTTACGGGAGGAAGGTGGGATATGCGCGGGCGGCGCCATCGCCGTCCAAGGCTACGCGCTAACGCGAGCGAATCGCGGTTCGCCGGCGGGTCGAACCACGCCCCTGGACTGGGGCTGCACGGTCACTGTGTGGCCAGCTCAAGTCGCCGACTCGTGATCAGGAGGGGCTCGACGGCTGGTGCATTCCGAAGGGCGAGCCCCTGGTGTCGCGGCAGCTTGAACCGTCCGAACCTAGCGATCGAGGCCTCATCACCCTCTACCGCGATCTCCTCGACCTCGCCCCCAAGCTCGCGCACCCGCTCGAGTGCCGCCTCGAGGTCATCCACCGCAAAGAACACCAGGGGGCGCTGCCCCTGCGTCGCTGCCGTGCATCCCGCCGGGCACGTTCGGAGCTGTGACACAAACCCCTTTCCGGACGGCCCAGTCTCGAACTTCCAGCCGAACAGCCCCTCGTAGAAGATCCTCCCGCGCTCGGGATCCTCGACACCCAGCTCGAAAAACGCCAACTCACCCGCCATCGATCGCTCCCTTTCCGTCGGTTCTGGTGCTTGGTCGCACCCGGTGATGAACCCTACGCGCCAGCGGGAGGCGGGGATGGGGATCTTGTGTCGGTCGCGGTTGAGCGCGATCATGGGGTGGTGGACGCGTGGGGGGTTGGCTGTTACGAGGACACGGCGGCTGAACTCGCGCCGGCGTCGGAGGTCGCCGTGGCGGCGCTTTACCCGAGAGGTGGCGAGCGCATCCTCGACGTTGCCTGCGGGACCGGGAACGCGACGCTTGTGGCGCACCGGGCCGGCGCGTCGGTCACCGGATTGGACGCCTCGCCGAGACTGTTGAGCGTCGCCCGTGGACGCGTTCCTGGTGCCCCGTTCGTGGCTGGCGACGCGGTCGAGCTGCCGTTCGACGATGGCGAGTTCGATGGGGCGCTGTCGGTCTTCGGGGTCATCTTCGCGCGGCCCGCGGACCGGGCAGCGGCTGAGATCACGCGCGTCGTCCGCCCGGGTGGATGGGTGGCGATCACGACGTGGCCGCCCCGCGGGCCGTTGTTCGCGGCCGTCTCCCTGCTGCGCCAGGCGATCGCGCGTCACCGCGCGCCCGAGGGCCCGCCAGCGGTCGACTGGGGCGATCCGTCCGTCCTCGCGCAGCTGCTGGGCCCCTACGGCGAGCTCAGCGTCATCGAGCGTCAGATCGCGCACGACGACGCGACGCCCGAGGAGGTCTGGGAGCGCTGGGAGGGCCGGCACCCCATGTGGATCGGCGCTCGCGGACTGCTCGAGCCGGCTGGCGAATGGGACCTCCTGCGCCACGCTTCGATCGCCGCTCTCCGCGCGGGCGGGATCGGTGCGCGGGCCACGAGCCCCTATCTGCTCGCCGTCCTCCGGCGCAGCTGACCTCGACCGACCGCATGGTGGCCGGGTGGCGGTGATGTCGACGAAGGTGGCGCGGGGTATTCGGGGCGCTCGATGGACCAGAACGCGAGCCCGGACCACTTCAGGTCTCGAAGTCCCATTCGAGAACGACTGCGGGTGGCGCTGTCTGACCCCCCGCTGCGCGGCAGGTGGTCCAGCGCCGCGAGGTTGTCGCGTTCGGTGCCGGTCCACATGCCGTGACACCCGCGTTGCCTGGCCACAGTGGCGAGTGCCTCGACGAGCGAGCGCCCGATGCCGTGGCGGCGGGCGGGGGCGTCGACACTGAGCTCGTAGAGGAACATTTCGGTCCCCTTGTCTGGGTGGATCGTTTCCACACCTGAGACGAAGCCGACCGCCACGCCCATCTTGTCGTAGGCGACGAGCAGGTGATGGGTGCGCTCAGCGAGGAACCGCCGGGCGACGACCGGGTCGGGCGGGCGATCAAACAGCGCGCTGGCCGCCAACACTGCATTCTCGTCGCCGGCACCGAGGTGGCGGATCTGTACATCCATGACTCGACGCTATCGCCGAATCGCCGCGGCTCCCACTGGTCGCGCGATGCGACGCCCTGGTCCGAAGGCGGCTCCAGAGGCGGACGGTTCGATGGCGCAGAGGCCTGGTCGGTGCCGTGGGTCGGCTCGTGCTGGGAGGATGAGGCAGATGATCGAGGTACATGTCGCTCACACCACCGACTTGGACACGGCCACGCTCAGGGCCGCACGCGCCCTGCTTGATGCCGTCTTTGCCGCAGACATGAACGACCACAACTGGGAGCACGCGCTGGGCGGAGTGCATGCCCTCGTGTGGGAGGGAACCGAGGTGGTCGGGCACGCGTCGGTGGTCCAGCGGCGGCTGCTGCACGCGGGGCGGGCGCTGCGCGCGGGCTATGTCGAAGGCGTCGGCGTGCGCCCAGACCGACGCTGCCGGGGGCACGGCGCGGCCATGATGGGAGCGCTGGAGCGCGTGGTCAGAGGCGCCTATGAGCTGGGCGCGCTGGGGACCACCGATCAGGCTGCGGATTTCTACGCGGCGCGTGGCTGGAAGTTGTGGAAGGGGCCGACCTCGGCGCTGACGCCGACCGGCATCACGCGCACCGAGGAAGACGACGGGTCTATCTACGTCCTTCCGGGAGTCGTTTCGCTGGATCGATCCGGTGAGCTGACCTGCGACTGGCGCGACGGCGACGTCTGGTGAACTGGATCCAACTGGATATGCCAAGGGCTCCGGGGCGGCCCTTCGCACGCAAACTGCGCTCTCAGCTGACGCAGCTTGCGGTCGTTGGTATCGGGTTGGCCAAGGTCTGATCGGTACTGGTCGGCTTCCGGTGGCAAGAGAGCAGGAGCGGACGCAAAGCCGGGATCTCGCTCAACGACTGAGGCGCGGGGGAACAGCCGGAGCTGATATCAGGGGTGCTGTGTCGGGTGGACCTGGTGGTGGTAGACGGTGGGGGTGCCGATGGTCTGGATCGTCAGTAGCTTGGCGGTCTGGTCGTTGAGCGGCAGGCGTTCGTAGTGGTTGACGTCGAAGACCAGGATGGGTCCCTCGCTGCTCGGCGCTTGGATGGCGAACCGCGTCTGGATGGTCACTTGCACTGGGGCGAAGGTGTCGGGGTTGACGTCGTATGTGACGGGCCATGCTGGATCGTATGGCGGGCGCCACCCTGACCGCCCAGGCACCGCCCGGGGCCGGGGCTCCTCGCCGACCAAGCGGCGGACTGTTTTGCCGTTGACTACCGCGTTGCCGGCGTCATGGAGAAGGCCAGCGTCGAGCATCGAGCGTGCTTGGAAGAGCGGATCGGAGCCCAGTGGGCCGGGCACCTGAGCTGGTGGGCCGTCGTCGGAGAAGCCGGTCGTCACGTCCAGCGTGTTGAGGCGCTGGGCGTAGTCCTCCTCGGTGCCGTTCGCGTAGGAGGACTGCTCGGGGCCGACTATCGCTCCATGTGGGCCAGAGATTGTGTCTGGGGTCTTCGAAGGATCCGGAACGGTCTCGGCGATCCGCCAGCGAGGTGGCGCAGCCGTTGACCACTGTTCGGTGGTGGCGGGAGGTGGAAGCGGCTCGGATTGCGGCGGGCCACCGATGTGCATCGTGGTGACCAGGTAGACGATCTGGCCGTCGGGCGCGAGAGCGGCCCGAGCTTGGGCGACAACGTCGAGGTGCGCGCCGCCGCCGATACCAGCCAGCAGCAGCGCGCCGGCGCCGACGCTGGCCAGGACCAGGCTGCTGACGACGGCTCGACGTCGGCGATGGCGCGGGATCCGCTGGCTGGCCGCGACGTCAAGCTGGTTGCCGAAGTCGTCCATCAGCCGCTGGTAGGGGTCGGGATCGGTCATGTCTCTAGGGCCTCCGTGATCATCCGAGGGTCGAGGGTGCCGCCTAGGGCGCGTAGCCCTCGCGAGACGCGGGCGCGGGCGGCCTGCTCGGAGATCGCCAGGCGGGCAGCGACATCGGGGTATGGCAGCTCGTCGATCACGCGGAGGGTGATCGCGTCGCGTACGTCGACAGACAGCGAAGCGACAGCCAACCTGAGTTCGCCGCGAAGCTCGTCCAGCCCTGCGCGACGGATGATGTGTGCCTCGGTCTCGGGGTCGAGCACCGGCCGCTCGATGCCCAAACGCTTCATCGCCCGTCGCTCGGCGCGGCCACGGCGGTAGTAGCGCGCCAACTGGTGGCGGGCGATGGCGAACAGCCATGCGGCGGCGTCCTCGTCCCTCGAGCCGCGGTAGCGACTACGGCTCACGATCGCTTGCGCGAACGTCTCGGCCCAGAGCTCGAGCGCGACCTCGGCGTCGGTGGTGCGTCGCGCGAGGAAGACGAGCAGCTCGTCGCGGTGACGCTCGTAGAGCGCTGAGATATCCAGGTCGACGGCGGGCATCCGTGTCTAAAGTGCCACGAGCGACCACCCTGTGACATCGAGTCGAGCCGGCGAATCGCCGTTTTATCGCGGGGAGCGGGCTAGCCTAACCGCCGCAACCCCCAGAACACCGCGACCATTCAGCACCCCAACATCAAAGACTTCCGTCTAACCGGGCCTGCCTGCCATGCCACGGCGACGGCGTTGGGGTTCTGTCCGGCGATCTGGCCGCCACGCGTTCGCGTCGCCCGTGTCCGCAAGCCGGGCAGCCCCGGAGCCGCACTGACTGCGGGCAGCCTCCCGGTATCGCCGCGCGACAAGTCTCGGCGGCCGCCAGGCGCCGCCACTGCGCCCGGCTGCCTCGGTGGCAGGACAGTGGTCCAACGCACGGGGCCGCCGCTGGCCACCCGTCGGCGGTCGTTGGGGGGTTACGGATTGCGGCACCCGGTAGCACTTCTGCTACCCTGAATGTGATGGATACGATCCCCCAGAAAGAGCTTCGCAACAACGTGGGGCAGGTTCTACGCCGAGCCGAAGCAGGTGAGCACATCACCATCACCGTCTCGGGTCGGCCCGTCGCACAGCTTGGTCCGGCAGGGCGGCGTGAATGGGTTGCCGGTAGAGCGCTTCACGCGGTCTTTGAGACCTCGCCGCCACGGACCCTAGCGTCCGACCTCGAACGCTTTGCCGCCTCGCTGAAAGATCCGTTCCCCTAGAGCGATGCGGGCGCTGCTGGACACCTCCGTGCTGATCGGAGACCGTGCGCCCGGCGACATCGAGGCTGCGATCAGCGTGGCATCGCTCGCCGAGCTGCACTTCGGCGTGCTAGTCGCCGGCGACGATGACGAACGTGCGCGCCGCATTCAGCGTCTCGGCGCCGTCGAGAGCGCCTTCGACGCGCTGCCGGTCAACCCCTCGGTTGCGCGCGAATGGGGCCGCCTCGCCGCTGCCGTCACCGCCCGCGGCGGTCAACCACGACGCCGCGCCGTCGACCTTGTGATCGCCGCGACCGCCAGCGCCAACGGGGTTGCGCTGCTCACCAACGACATCGGCGACTTCGCGATCATCAACGACCTCGTGGAAGTGCGAGCCCCGTAAGGCTCAGCCGATCGTCTTAGCT
>JAABUX010011012.1_pt1 | contig 10038 bp, 7 predicted proteins | sample 5561851 | NCBI WGS metagenome assembly JAABUX01 (sample SAMN10711883, study PRJNA513361) | rock metagenome | isolation source: Antarctica rocks | place: Antarctica: Victoria Land, Richard Nunatak red sandstone | collected 2016-01-03 | reverse complement strand
CCGCGTGGAGCGCGAAACGGTGATCCAGCGCGTCTACACGCCGATCCTGACCTGGGCGCTCGGTAGTAGTGTCCACACCTCGAACTATTACGGGCGGCGCTCAAGGATCGTGTTGAGCCATCGCTGGCTGACGCTAGTGATAGCGTTTCTGCTCTTCGTGGGCAGCCTGGGCCTGGCGGCCGGCATCCCCAAGGGCTTCCTCCCGCCGAGCAACGCCAACCTGGCCCAGGTGTCGGTCGCGCTGCCCGCCGGGGCCTCGCTGGGGCGCACCACCGACGTCGTGGCGCGCGTCGAGCGCGACGTGCTCAAGACCAAACAGCCGGGCCTCAAGGAATATGAGAGTATCATCGGCTACGACAGCGCCGGCGCGCAGCGCTCCGGCTCCGGCAGCGCCGACAACGCCGCGACGATGCTGGTGGTCTACAACAGCAACGTCGACATGACGAAGGCGATCAAACGCCTGAACTCCGACCTCGCGCCCTATAATACGGGCGGCACGTCGATCAAGGGCGCGGCGGTGCAGAACGGTCCGCCCACCAACGTCGACGTGCAGGTGACCGGCTCCAACCAGAGCGAGGTCACCACCGCCACCCAGCAGGTGCTCAGCAGCCTGGCCGGGGTCAAAGGGCTGACCGACCTGCAGTCCAACCTGCAGGCGCGCCAACCACAACTCGAGATCACGGTCGACGCGCGCAAAGCCTTCCTGCACGGCCTCACGCCGGCCACCGCCGCCCTCGCCATCCGCGGCGCGCTGACCGGGCAGACGGCCACGACGGTGCGCCTGCACAACCAGAGCCAGGACGCCGACATCTACGTGCAGGTCGATCCCAACGCCACGAACACGGCGGCGAAGATCAAGAGCCTGACCATCGGGACGCCGCCCGTGGCCGTCGGCCAGATCGCCAGTGTCACCCCCACGTTCGGCCCGGTGTCCATCGCGCGGCAGGGCCAGCAAAACATCGGTGACGTCACGGCGGGGGTCGACCCCGCCGCCAGTTCCGGCACGGTCACGAGCAACGTGGCCAAGGCGATCAAACCGCTAACCGCGACCTGGGCTAAAAGCAACATCACCGTGGGACAGGCCGGCGTAGGCCAGCAACTGATCGACGGCTTCATCAACATGGGCATCGCCATGCTGGTGGCGATCGGGCTGGTCTACCTAATCATGGTCGTGCTGTTCCGCTCGCTGCTGATCCCGTTCGTGATCCTGTTCTCGCTGCCGCTGGCCGTCATCGGCGCGCTGGTCGGTCTGGCCGTGACAGGCAAGACGCTCGACCTCTCGGCGCTGATCGGCATGCTGATGCTCATCGGCATCGTAGTAACCAACGCCATCGTGCTGCTCGACCTGGTGCAGCATAAGGTGGAGGCAGGCGAGGAGCTGCACCAGGCGCTGATCGAAGGCGGGCGCACGCGCGTGCGCCCGATCCTGATGACGGCCACGGCTACCATCCTGGCGCTGGTCCCGCTAGCGGTGCAAACCCAGAGCAGCGGCCTGATCGCGGGCAATCTGGCCACGGTCGTCATCGGCGGGCTACTCACCAGCACACTGCTCACCCTGGTGGTCGTGCCGGTCATCTACAGCCTCTTCACCGGGCTACGCCGGCGCGTCACCGGCGGCGGCGTCACGGCGAACGCGCCCGTCGTGGAGCGCGCGACGACGCGCGGCAGTCTCTCGTCCGACCGCGTGGCCTTCACCACGGAGTCGTAGCGGAGCTTTCCATCCGTCATCATGAACTCAACCCTGCGAGAGCCTCTGCCGGCGAGCATGCGGGTATACTCCAACAAGAGTATCGCTCACGCCACCGACAGAGGCGACGACGTGACGGACGCTGGGAGGGTTCTAGAGATGAGAGCGGGACGCACGGATCGTCTGTGGCCGGCGTCGTCGCGGCCAGGGGTGATGGCGATGCAGTGGCATGATCTCCTTTTCATGCACTGGCCCCTCCCCGTGGCCGTGCTCCGCCCGTTGATCCCACCCGGTCTGACGCTTGACACGTTTGATGGGAGTGCCTGGATAGGTGTCGTCCCGTTCACGATGGCCGGGGTCCATGCCCGCTACCTGCCGCCGCTGCCGGGGACCTCGACGTTCCCGGAACTCAATGTGCGGACGTACGTGACGACGGAGGGGAAGGCCGGCGTCTACTTCTTCAGCCTCGATGCCGCGAACCCTCTGGCGGTGCGCGCGGCTCGCCTCGGTTTCCGCTTACCCTACTACGACGCGGACATGTCCGCGTCGCGGAGCGGCCGAACCGTCGCCTATGCGAGCGCGCGGACGCATCACGGGGCGCCGCCGGCCGCCTTCGCCGCGCGTTACCGGCCGACCGGCCCCGTGAGCCGCAGCACGGACGGGTCGATCGACGCGTGGTTGACCGAGCGCTACTGTCTCTATAGTGCGGCTGGGAAGCAGGCTGTCTGGCGCGCCGACATCGACCACACACGGTGGCCCCTCCAGCCAGCCGAGGTGGAGATCGCGTGTAATACAATGGTCGACCCGCTGCGCCTCGTTCTCCCCGACACGCCCCCCCTGCTGCATTTCGCCCGCCGACTGGACGTCATGGCGTGGCTTCCGCGGGTTGTCCATGCCACGGTATGACGCCATCATCGTCGGAGCAGGGCCAAACGGCCTTGCCGCTCGTGTCCAAGATCGAGCGCAACGACGATTGGTATGTGTCCACGTTGAGTCACTACGTGCGCGCGCTCGGCGGCGAGTTGCGTCTGTGCGCGGTGTTTCCCGATCAACAGCAGGTCGATCTCGATGTACTGAGGAGCGATGAGCGCGCGGCTAGAGCGCCATTCAAGTAATCAGCACTGGCGCAAAAATCCGGTGATCCTGTCTGGATCGGCCACCTCGGCGGGCATCTCGCACGCCTCATTGACGCTCAAAACGGTCGGCATGGCTGACCTCCTGGACGGCGTCAAGAGCGACGCCAACCGGACTTTCGATTACTTGAATGGTGCTCTAGGGCAGTGTAACGCTATTCCACGATCCTGGCGCTGGTCCCACTGGCGGCGCAGACCCACAGCAGCGGCCTGATCGCGGGCAACCTGGCCACGGTGGTCATCGGCGAGCTGCTCACCAGCACGCTGCTGACGCTGGTAGTCGTGCCGGTCATCTACAGCATCTTCACCGGGCTGCGTCGGCGCGTCACCGGCGGCGGGGCCATGGCGAACGCGCCCTACGTGGAGCGCGTGACCACGGTTCGCGGCGCCCGCACGCCCGAGCGCGTGGCCTTCACCACGGAGTCGTAGCGGAGCCTACCGCCGGTGTTCCCGTTCGCGCGGCCAGTCTATCGGGCGCCGCGGGTCGGGAAAACTAGCGACGACAATGCCCCCGCCCTATCAGATTGACACGGGCGGGGGCATTGCTGTATGACTGCGACAAGCTGCTCGTCGTGTGGCACGCTCCGCCCTATCGCACGTAACGCGTGAATACGGCTTATGGATCTGGGTGTGCTGATGCTTATCATGGAAGCGGGAAGGGCCGGTTATCGCAGATAACGATTGTTAGGTGCGATAGAGGGCGGGTGCACCACAGCAAAGTTCCCTACGCGGAGCGCGGCAGGAGCAGTGGACGCTGAGCGGGCGTGGGTTTGGGACGGGGCGCGGCGCGTGGGACAGCGGGCTGCACGGCGACACACGACGATGTGGCCGACAGCGGGGGTGGGGTGATGACGGCGGGACGTGTCGCGGCAGCGGCGGTCGCCGGCGGGGTGGACGGGGCGGCGTCCTCCGTCGGCGGCCGGTAGTGGTCGGGGTGGGCCTGCCAGAAGGTCGCCCAGCGCCCCGCGCGGTGCAGGGCGCGCAGGCTGGCGATGGCCTGGCTGCCGGGGACGCCCCCGCGCATGCCGGCTTGCTTGAGCCGCGCTTCGAACAGGTACGTGCAGGAACTCTCCACGGCCCCCGAGCCGATGGGCAGGTGCCGGGCAACGAAGCGCGGGGCGTCCATGCGCGCCGCGTTGCGCGTCACATAGGTCCGGGCGTCGTCGATAGCCTGCACGGCTTCCGCGGTCGTCGGCTCCAGCGCCGCCAGCGCCGCCAGCACGGGGCCGGCCCCGTGCTGATAGAGTTGATCCGTGAGCGGCTCGACCCAGGCCGCCGCCCGCAGGCTCCCCGCCCCATGGAGCGCGTGGCCGACCGCCCACAGGTACCCGTAGGCGTGGTAGATGTCCACGATCTCCACCACCTCCACGCCGGGCAGGCCCAGGAAGGCGCGCGCCCGCTCCCCGATCCAGCGGGCGCCGTCAGCCAGCACGACCACGGTGCGCACCGCTGACGTGCCCAAGCCCCGTCGCAGCGCCTCCACATAGACCCGCCACCAGAAAGCCTCGGCCTCCTCCGTGCCCACCCCATAGCTCGCGGGTCCCCACGCCAGGGCCGTCCGACCGCTCGTGGGGTTGGTGCGCAGGTCCGGGCCGAGCGGAGCCAGCGCGGTCACCTTCATCTCATGCCAGTCCGCCTCCTGATGCACCAGCACCCCATCCACCTCCACGGCCAGGATCGTGGTGTCGTCCGCGCGTTGGACCTCGTCCTCCGCCCACACCGGCTGGCCCTGCTGGGCGCGCCCGATCGCCGCCTGCGTCTGCGCCTCGGCCGCCGCCCCGATGCGCGCGGCCAGCCGCCGCGCCGTCTCGTCACTCAGCGTCGCGCCGAGCGCCTCCTGGACCTGCTCCGCTGCGGGCGTGAAGGTCGCGTCCACCGCGGCCCGCGCCACCACCCGCGCCAACCCCGGCGACACGTCTCCCGGACCCAGGCCCAGCGCCGCGTCCAGCGGCGCCGCGCCCTGCTTGCCGACCGCGCACCAATAATAGGCGCGGTGCAGCACGTAGTCACCCACCAGACCCACCAGCGGGCGCGGGCGTTCCCGCCGCTGTTGGACCCGCTGCTCCAGCGTCGCCAGATCCACCGTCAATAACTCCGGCACCACGGTCGCCAGCACGTCCTCCACCACACCGTGCATCTCTTGTATGATGGCGCTGGACAGCTCTGTTCTGTCCATGGGTATCCTCCGAGGGGCCGCTGTGGAGGTGTGTCTGCACCTCCGCCCCTCGGTAGGGTACCGCTTTCAGCACTTGGGGAACTTTGCTGTGGCGCACCCATAGAGGGCCGACGAGTTGAACAGCGACACGCCTTTGTGATAATGTTTAGACAATTGCCGAACAGCGTGCGGCGCACGAAGCGCGGGTGGGGGTATATGGGACGGTTCGGACGAATTCTCATCATGGCCATTGTAACCCTCGGCCTATCCGCGCCATATGCCCTCACGCCGGGTAGCCCGGCGAGTACTCATATGTTAGAGGAGGGCACGCTGCCGTTTCCATCACTGACAACGAACCCGCAACTGGCTAACTTCGATCCTGTATGCGGTCCCCCCGCAGGGATCGTTTTTTGCAACTGGAACCCTGGCGGGGTTTCAAACGGACCCACGTCCCCAACAATCTTCAGTATTACTACCACTCAACAGGTCGCGGAAATCATTGATTACCACTATCCCAACGGCCCTGCTGCCGGTACCATTGGCTTAAAAGATAAAGGTGGAAGAGTTTTTGGTCCGTGGAAGATTACGGCGAGTATTGGATATCAGAACACACCCAACGTGATTTGGACGGCGCGCTTCCATACAGTGCTCCTCCCGGCTGGGACGTACCAGGTAATCGACTCTTCCCCCGCAACCTGGTCCTTTGATGGAGAGTCAGGAGGCCAAGGTTTCAGCGAGGTTAGAGCGTTCGATCCCGCATCACTAGCACCGCACATCACATCCGTCGATTTCAGCGGCGCTGGACAAAACCTGCACTTCGCCGTGCATGGGTCGGGCTTTGGCTCCCCGCCCGTCCCCATGCCATTTACAGGGAACGTGCCTGGCGAGGACTTCTATTTCTACGACCTGACTCACGTTTGGACCGCTGGTCACGGCACAGACGGCATCGCGATGCGCTACGCATCGTGGAGCGACACTCAAATCGTCGTCGATGGCTTCGGTAACGGATATGGAACGGATGGCTGGGTAGCCACGCCGGGCGATAAGGTGCATATCGGCGTCATGAACAAGGACTCTGCGCAGGCCACGGAGTGGACGGGCACGCTGCCGTCTACGACGCCGAGCCCCGCCTCTGCCTATGCCAACGCTGTTCTCGCCGATCACCCAGTCGTCTACTATCGACTTGACGAAACATCGGGGAGGATTGCACACGACTTATCGGGGCATGGGTACGATGCGTCTTATGGCCCTGCGACGCGCCTTGGCGTGCCTGGGGCTATTGAGAGCGAGTCCGACACAGCCGCCTATAGCCCGTCAGGCAACACACTTGCCAACTACCAAAGCGGTAAAGGCTTACCTGCTGGTAACACAGCTGTCTCTATCGAGGAGTGGGTGAAGTCGACGGGAGCGCAAAGGGGTATCGGAACGACGTACGGCACACGGGCGCCAGACGAAGCGATAGGCATCGGCAACACGAACGGCCAGATCGGTATCAGCGGCTTCAACGACGATCATCTCGTGCCGACCCCGTATCGGACGGATGATGATAAATGGCACCAGTTAGTCCTCACCTACGGCGGGGCCACCACCAAGGTGTATCTTGATGGCGCTCCCATCGAAACTCCCCCATTCACCGGGCGGCTGAACATTACCATTGATTCGAGTCGAGGTTTGGTCCTGGGGGAATGCCTCAATATGAACTGCGGCGACGCGGGCGCGCTAGACGAGGTATCTATCTACGACCACGCGCTCAGTGCGGAGCAGGTTGCCGCCCATTACAAGGCAGCCGACAATATCGAGCCTCCTTCACCTAAGTCTGGATTTCGCACGATGATCGTTATCGTCAAGTGGGGGCCTGAACGGGCCGTTTTCACCGCCAAGCACGGCATCGAAACGCCGGAAATGCCGCCAAAACGGGTGATATTTCGGCATTGCCCCGGCGATTTTATCTCCGTGCGAAATCCAGACTAAGCCGACACCAAGTCCCGTACGCGACACCTGTGGCCTAATTAAGGACTGTGGCTTCAACGCCGGGGATATTGAGCATAATCCCTATTGGCGACCTGTACGAAGCTCTAACTACTTTATCCAAACCACTCCGTGCACAAAAGACAATTGCGCTCTCGATGCCCATCGTCACTTACTCGCACTAGAGCCCGCTGATACGAGCTCGACAGAAGGCTTGCTTATTGTGCATCAAAGGTTCGCCCATGCTCCGATACAGTTGCATGGTGCCTACGTTTCTGTCTGGGTTTACTCGAATGACCCTTGTTGGGAATACTGGCTCTACACGAGCGACGCGTTCAAGATTGACCCTAATAGTCCTAGGGGCGGCGGGTGCGGAGCCACGAATGGCTTCTGGCAGCGCGTTACGAGTACGACAACGGGCAATCGTAGCTATAGCGGATTTATGTTCGCGGCGGCACAGCAGGGTGTTGTCGATGTCGCGTATCCGTGTGCAGGGAAAGGAACAATCGTCCCGTCCACCTGTCCTGCCCCTCCAGGATGCCGTGGTACCGACACATCTTGCCCCTTTCCCGGTGCCCTTACAGGGCCGGCACCTGTGCTGTGTTCGGACTCAGACATTCACGCCCGCGGCACCGTTATCCTGCGGCCGGTGCTTGGACGGTGGACGGGAACCGTTGCTAGCTTCTGCGATCGCTACCCTCTTCACAGCGCGCACGGTTATCGGGCAACGGTATTTTGGAATGATGGCACGACAACGAGCGAACCGGCGGTCGTTCGTTCGAACGGAAGAGGGCACTTTATCGTCGTGACGAGTCACGTCTTCCCAACGATGGGTCAGATTAGCGGTGGCGTCATCATTTGTAAGGGAACCGGTCGCGCCTGCCCGACAGCGATGATGTCAGCAGCCACGGTTTCAGTGATGGTCACTATCCCGCGCGATCAAAAACGGATAGATGCTGGTTATGCCCTTGGCCTCGCTATGATAAAGCAGTGGCAGCGCATTACGAGAAGTGACTTTAATACCGGTGATAGACTGCGACAGCAGGCCGAGGTCATGATACGCGGCTTGCTGGAGCGAAAAGACGACCCTTGGTTTACGGGAGGCTTCTTTAATGCGCTCTCCTTACACAATCTATCCCCTGATCTACAAGCGACTGGGTACTTTGACTTCCTGGGCTTTATAAGTGACCAGGGAGTAAATTATCATGACCAGCCCCAGTTCATTCATGCTGTTGTCTCTGCGTTGACAAGCGGGTTGACAGGAGGCTTGACGGGACAGAAACTCTCCGACGCGCTCGTTGAATCGTTGCGCTTCAATGATGCCATTCGGCTGCCAGTACCCTTCGCCAGCACCCTACCCCACTACATGTATCTAGCTTTGCTAACCAATGCAACCGCAACGGACAATTTTTTCGCGGGGCTGCCGAACGCAGAAGTGCCGAGGTTGGGGGCGTTCAAGCTGAACAATAATAGCCCTGCGTTCTCAAACCTTGCGTTGACTGCCGCGATTGGTCATATTGCTCAAGATTCAACAACGCCTGTAAGTGCGCATGAAGCTGCGGTCCTCCAGCTTGCCCTTGGGTGGGACGATCAGGGTCATATGCAGAACCTCGGTCTGCTGCAAAAGGCAATGGGCCGATGGGCCGCATGCACCATGCCTCAACCCTTAGTCCTGAAGGACAGATACGGACTTGATGATCCAACGCCAGCAACGAATTGGGCCCGCGAGTATGGCACTCTTACCAACTTATCGTTCGCGCAAATCTTGAGCGAGTTCGGCGGCTGGTGCCGACAATCGCTGACGGCTTGTGAACAAACGGCTCGGTGCCGTGGTTATTGTCAACAAAAGGCCGTGATGGCCGCAGAGTCTATGGTCGTGACAAGTCAGTATGTTGCTGGGCATTCTGCTCTCCCTTCAACTCAACCAGGGACATTTCCTACATATAGTAGCGTATCCGCTATAAATACTACATGTAGTGGTCGTGGCGCTATCGAACTGACTTCCAATTTGCGCGAACGATAAGTACCAATGCTCTCATTAAAGCAATTGAGCAAGGTCTAATCGATCAAGGCCAAGCCGAGGCTGATAAGAATACGTTGGGTAATAACTTGACTGTCGGTATTGGCTTCTGGGCTGTGACCACTTTGGTCGTGCCGGAATTGGTTGCCTACCTGGCGGTGTCAGAAGCCACCGAGGCCACAGCGGAAGCAGCTATTGGTTTGGGAGCCACTGTCGTGCAACCTTTTCTCCCGACGACCGCGAATCCAAACCTACCCTTGCAGCAGGCGTCGGATCAACAAATCCATGATGGGGCTAAGACACTTGCGCTTGCTCTCATCGAACGTCATGGCCTACGATATGCGATTCATAGAGGGGGGTATGCGAGTCGGTCAGATGCTGATGCCGTGGTCGCCGATGGAATGGACCTGCATATCGATGTTGCAAGCCGTCGCTTTAATCTGACCGATCAGTATGGGTTTGATTCCAACCAAAACTCTCGCTCCAACGTCTTTGCACAGTTCGGCTTTTGTGTCTCCGGCCTATGTACAGCTCCACGTAAATAGCATTTCATTGGATAGAATGAGGAGGGGACTGCCGAAGGAGCACAGCTTTTAGAGTAAATCTTTCTACGTAAGGCTGTCCGCGTCAGGTGGGCAGCAGCGCCCGTTCGCGATTATAGACATCCAACACACCCCTGAGTATGACGCTGATCGGCCGCTGGTCTACCTTCATTCTATAGGACGTACCGCCATGAGGGTTCCTATGCAGGTGCAGGCGGATGCCAACCCGCCTGCACCCAAAGCCTCCGTGCCTCGACCATACGCTGCCGGTTCACCCGCAGCCGTGCCACCGTAGCCCGCCCGACCGGCGTTAGGCCCAAGACCAGCGTCCCGTCCTCACTCCAGCCGAAATGATCTTCCCACCGCTCGGCGCGCGGATTAAACAAGAGGACGTGCTCACCTGTCTCAGGGTCAATCCCCGTTTGGAACGCGAGCTTGAACCCGTTGCAGCCCACACACGTCAGGCACAGATTGCCCGCGTTGGTCGGACCACCAGCCGCCTCAGGGATAACGTGGTCGATCTCCATCTCCAC
>JAABUX010011010.1_pt1 | contig 10039 bp, 7 predicted proteins | sample 5561851 | NCBI WGS metagenome assembly JAABUX01 (sample SAMN10711883, study PRJNA513361) | rock metagenome | isolation source: Antarctica rocks | place: Antarctica: Victoria Land, Richard Nunatak red sandstone | collected 2016-01-03 | reverse complement strand
CAAGCGTTTAAGCTCGACGGCCTCCGCTTCGGTTGCCTTTAGTTCATGCAGAGGACGGCCAGCCATGAGTCACGATAGCATGTCGCAGTCAGTTAATCAACGGACTCCTGACTCACGACACTAGTTTCGTGCACGTAAAGCCAGTGCATTGGACGTTGGCGCGCGAAGGCGAGCTTGAGGATGTCGCTCGTCGACTCGGCTACGATGAGAAAGGCCACGGCCGACACCGTGCGCCCTAGCCACCGCCGGCAAACGAAACCCGCGGCCAGCACCGCGACGCACACCGGGAAGTACACTTCGAAGCGGCCGAGCTTCGTCAGGAGGGCGGCGAGCGGCGTAGCTTGGCCGGTGAGTGCGGACGCCGCGCGGTCGAGCGCGCCGGGCGGCCGATGCGAGACCGCGAGGCCGAGCACCACGTAGAGCAGCATGGCGATCGCGGGGATGGCGAACCGCCGTACCGCCGAGCGCGGCGAGGGCGACGCGCCTACGTCGGCGATAGATTCAGCCCGATCTGTTCGCCCGGACCGAGGCGGTCCGCGATCGTCTCTAATTCGGCAAGACCGACGTTGATGCGCCGCGGCTTCGTGCCTTCGTGCGGACCGACGATGCCGAACTCTTCCAACTGCTTCATGACGCGCACCGCCCGGGGATGACCGATCGAGAAGCGCTGCTGCAGTTGCGCCGTCGACGCGAAGTCGCTTTCGATAATGAAGCGCGCCGCGTCGTAACATAACGGATCCACGTCGCGCTTGCGATCGTCTTCTTCGATCGGCGACACCTCGACGTCGAGCAAATTCGTGGGCGCGGCTTGCGTCGCCCAAAATTCGACCAGACGCGCGACCTCGGGACCCGTAATATACGCGCCCTGCGAGCGCACGGGCTTGGGCGCGTCGATCGGTAAGAACAACATATCGCCCCGGCCCAGCAACCGTTCCGCGCCGACCATGTCGAGGATCGTGCGCGAATCGACCTGCGAACTCACGGCGAACGCGATGCGCGACGGGATGTTGGCCTTGATGATGCCGGTAATGACGTCGACCGAGGGCCGTTGCGTGGCCACGACGAGATGGATGCCGGTCGCGCGGGCGAGTTGCGCCAGCCGGCAGATCGTCGTCTCGACTTTGGCGGGCGCGATCAGCATCAGGTCGGCGAGTTCGTCGATCACGATCACGACGTACGGTAACTTTTCGTCGGGATACTTGACGTTGTACTCTTCGATCTTTCGCACCGATGCCTTGGCGAAGCGCTCGTAGCGCGCGTCCATCTCTTTGGTCATCTCGAACAGGGCGCCCGCGGCGAGCCGGGCATCCGTGATGACGTCTTTTATGAGATGCGGGATACCGTTATAAACGGTCAGTTCGACGCGTTTGGGGTCGATGAAGAGCATCTGCACCTGATCCGGCGTAGCCGAGACCAGTAACGATGCGATAATCGTGTTGAGGCAAACGCTCTTACCGCTGCCGGTGGCCCCTGCGACCAGCAGATGCGGCATCTTGCCGAGATCGCCGAAGACGGGACGCCCGGTAATGTCTTTGCCGAGCGCCATATGCAGCGGCGGTACGGTGCCACGCTGCGGCAACGCGTCGAGGATTTCGCGAATCGCGACGATCGACGTCTGAGCGTTAGGGACCTCGATGCCGACGGCCGATTTACCGGGTATCGGCGCTTCGATGCGGACCGAGGTCGCAGCCAGCGCCAGCGCCAGATCGTCGGCGAGCGCGGTGATGCGCGAAATCTTGACGCCTTTTTCGGGGCGCAGTTCGTAGCGGGTGATCGACGGGCCGCGTTGGACATGCGTTACCTTGGCACCGACACCGAACGACGCGAGCGTGTCTTCGAGCACTTGCGATCGCGTCGACTCATCGACGATTTGCGCCGCCGGCGGGTCGAAGAGGTCGAGGCTCGGCAGCGCGTACACGCGGCGAGCCGGATCGGCCGAAGCGGCGGGCTCGTATGCGCCCGCGACCGGGACGGCGCGCGTCTCCCCGGGCGCCGCGATCGCGATGGCGCCCTCGTCGTCGTCATCCGCGTCGTCGTCCACGTCGTCGGCCGCGTCGTCGTCGACGAGTTCGTACTCGTCATCGTCATCGTCATCGTCTTCGTCGTCGTCCACGTCGGTTGCAACGGGTTCGGCGGCTGCGGCTTGGGCGATGAATTCGCGGACGCCGAGCGGGGCGATGGGCGGCAGAGCCGGCGCCGCTTGCACGCGGGCAGCGGGGGCCGGCGCCGGCGGGGCGGACGCGGCCGCTGCCGCTGCCGGCGCAGGCGGCAGATGAAACGCGTCGCGCAACGTCTTGTGCGCCGGCCGCCGCTCTTCGGCGGAGCCGGCGACATGCTCCGCGCCCGCACGGGCGGCTCGCGCCGCTCGCGCAGTGGCGAACGTCGCATAAGCCGAAGCGACCGCCCCACGCAATCGCCCGGCGGCCACGAAGGCAGCGCCGAGCATGCGCTTGACGGAGAGATTAGCGACCCTAACCGTCACCGCAAGCGCGAAGAATGCGAGTGCGATGAGCGCTCCGGTGGGTCCGACCAGCCGTTCGAGCCCGCGGTGCAGTAATCGTCCGAACGCACCGCCGTCGTTTCCGAACGAAGCGTCGACGATCGCGAAGTAACAGAACGTCGCGAAGCCGAGCGTCGCGATCGTGCGCGGTACGTCGATCTCCAAGAACACGATCGCACCGAAAATCGTGATGACGACCGGAACGAGCCAAGCCGCGCGACCGAAGCCCGCTACGAGCGCGCGCGCGGCCGCGTCGCCCGCGGCGCCCGAATGAGCCGGGGCGGCGAGAGCGATGCCCGCGAAGAGCGCGAGCGCGAACGCAGCGATGCCCGCGATCTCGAGATTGAGCCGAAGACGCACCGCCGCTCGGGACTTTCGTCGAACGCGTGCCATTGCGTGCGAACGTTAGGTCGGGGCACCGGCCGCACCTGTCCGCAGGCATCCCGACCGCCGGACGCGGAGAGGAAGCCGCGTGAACAGCGAAACGATCGTCGTACTCGAAGGCGACGAGACGGGCCAAGAATTACTCGTCGAGTCACTCCGCGTGCTCGAACCGGACGTTATCGGGTTCACGGTCGCGCTCGAGCACTACGACCTTTCGCTCGCGAAGCGGCGCGCGACAAAGAACGCCGTGGTCACCGAAGCCGCGCAGGCGATGAAGCGCACCGGTCTCGGCCTCAAAGCTGCGACGATCACGCCCGAGATCCGCGGCGACGTCGGTTCTCCCAACGCCATTCTGCGGCGCGAAATCGACGGCAAGGTCATCGTACGGACCGGCCGCCGGCTCCCCGGCGTCCGCCCGATCGCAGGCATCTACTCGCCGATCTCGATCGTGCGCATGGCGGTCGGCGACGCCTACGGCGCGACCGAGTGGCGCGAACGCACCGAGGACGACGAGGTCGCCTTTCGCACCGAACGCATCTCGCGCAACGTCTGCCGCGTCGTCTCCGAATACGCGTTCGCGCACGCGCGCAAGACGCGTTCGAAGGTCTTCGGCGGGCCCAAGTACACGGTCAGCCCCGTGTACGAAGGCATGCTCAAGGAAGAAATGGACGATGCTGCGGCGCGCTTTCCCGACGTCACCTACGAACCGCAGCTCATCGACGCGACCTATGCACTCCTGATTTCGAGCGCGGGCGACCCGATGGTCATTCCGTCGCTCAATCGCGACGGCGATTGCCTCTCGGACCTCGTCATGCAGCTCTTTGGAACCATCGCAGGCGCCGAGAGCGTATTACTCGCTTTCGACGCACAATTGCGTCCGAGTTGCGTCATGGCCGAGGCGCCGCACGGAACCGCACCGCGCCTCTTCGGCAAAAACGTCGCGAACCCGATGGCGATGATCTTCGCAGTAGCGGCGCTACTCGGTCACATGCAGGATGCGCGTGCGACCGATGCATCTCGCGCGATTTACGAGTCGGTCTTCGAGACGGTCCACGCCGGCACGACCACGAGCGACCTCGGCGGTCACGCGTCGACGACGGAATTCACCAGCGCCGTCATCACCAAAGTCCGTTCGAAACTCGACGTCTGGGCGACGCTGTAAGCGAGGCTTACATGAGCCGTTCGCGCGCGGCATCACGACTACCGTGAAGGTCGCACTCTTCGCAACGTCGGGTTAGTAACGGAGGCCACTTGAGCCCCGCCCTGAGCGCAATAGTCGCTCGTATTCGGTGCGGACCCGTTGCTTTGAGGAACGGTAATCGTGACGGTCCGCTGAGCGGCCTTTCCAAGAGCCTTGAACGTGAGCGATTGCAGGTTAGCCGCAATCTCCGAGCCGGCCGAAACCGGACAGTCTACCGGCCCAACACACCCAGAGTTCGAACTATCCGATAAATGGCGTGAGAAGCGCGACTCCGGCTTTCCCTACGCTCCGCTTCACGATTGTGTGTCACTCCCTTGACATAGCTAGCTCGTTGGCTAGATGATACTACAATGCGGCAATTTAGTACCTACGACGCGAAGAACCGGCTCTCGGAGCTTCTTGACGCAGTTGCGGGTGGCGAAAGTATCGAGATTCTCAGGCGTGGCAAACCTGCGGCTCGGCTAGTTCCCGTTCCAAAAACGGCGAATCGCTTTGGCTCCCCCGACGAAGCCGCCAAATGGCTCCGCGAACATCGATTCTCGTTGCAAGGCGATACGATCCGTGAGCTAATCGACGAAGGCCGGCGCTGAGTCGACCGCTCGTCATCGACGCGTCCATCGTCTTGGCGTGGTCGTTCGACGAGGAACCCGCCGCATCAGATCATGTCCTCGACCACGTACGCGCGTTCGGTGCCTTGGCGCCAACGCTTTTCGCCTATGAAGTTGCAAATGTGCTCACCACTGCAATGCGGCGAAAGCGCATCGACGCCTTACAGGCCGATGCGATTGGCGAAGCGCTTGATGCGCTTCGCATCGCGTTTGTCGCCCCGGACTCGCCCGATTGGCGCAGAGCAACCATGGCGCTCGCGAATCGCCATAATTTAACGTTCTACGATGCCTCTTATCTACAACTTGCAATACGGGCAGGTGCGTTGCTCGCTACGGCAGACCGAGCCTTATCCATAGCCGCCCAAGAGCATGGGATTGCTTTCGGCTGCCGATAGACACCACTACGTAACTTAACTCACCTACAGGGTACCGATTCGCTAAGCGGCGATGAACGCCACTCCGGCCGCCGCAAAGCCGACACCGACCCATTGGATGCGGCTCAGGCGTTCGTGGAGTACGACGCGCGCGAGAAAGACGGTCGCGGCGGGATAGAGCGACGTCAGCACGGCCACGATTGCCAGCATGCCGAAGCGGGATGAGACGACGTAGAGCACGTTGGCGGCCATGTCGAGCGCGCCCGCCAACAAGATCGTCGGAAGACCGCCTGCAACTGGCCGCAGCGATTGCCGGCGTACGAACGCGTACGCCAGTAAGAGCGAAATCGAGACGGCGCGCGCGACGGCCATGCGGGCGAGACCGGCGTCTTTGTGACCGAGTCCGAGCGTTACGAGCAGTACGCCGATTCCAATGCCCGAGAAGAGCGCGAGCCCGAGACCCGGCTCCGAAAGCGAGATGCCTTTGGTTTCGACGTTCGCCGACACCAGCACGACGGCGATGAAAGCGCACGCCACGCCGGCCAGCGCCAGCGTGGCCGGCCGGCCCCCGATCGCGAATCCGACGACGACCGGAACCGCGGCGCCGATGACCGCCGTGATCGGTGAAACGACGCCCATCCGGCCGATGGCAAGTGCGGCGTAGAGCGCCACGATGGCGCTGCCTCCGGCGATGCCGGCGACGACGCCCCACCCGACGTCGTCTCTATAGAAGCGTCCCGGCACGAGCGGCCACGACACCGCGAGTACGGCAACGCCCGCGGCCTGCGACAATACCACGACCGCAACCGGCGCAGTGCGCCGGCTCGCAATGCCGCCCAAAAAATCGGCCGAACCGTATACGACGGCGGCCAACAGCGCAAGGCCGATCGCCATCGTTAATGCGCGAGTTTCGGGCGCTCGCGATGGTACGAGGTGCGTTGCTGGTACGAAGCGCCGATCGCGGACAGCGTTGCCTCTTCGAACGGCCGGCCGAGCAGCGATAGCCCCGTAGGCAAACCGTGATCGCCGAAACCGTTCGGCACGCTAAGCGCGGGATATCCGGCGAGCGCGCCCGGACCGATCAAGTCGATGGCACCGGGATAAGCCGGATACGCTTTGTCGAACGGCTTGTCGATCGGAAAGGCGACGGTCGAAATCGTCGGCGCGAGAATAGCGTCGTACCTGCCGAACGCGCGGTCGAGCGCGGCGATCGCAATTTTGCGTTGGCGCTGCGCGTCGATGTAATCGACGGCGCGCGTCGCGTAGGCGACGTATCCGCCGGTGCGGTCGCTCGGCGAACGCAATTCTCGCGCACGGCCGCTTTCGATGAGGTCGCGAAACGCGGCGGCCGCGTCGCCGCTGACGATGGCGTCGAGCATCGGACCGAAGGGTTGGTCCGGCAACGCAACGTTTGGCTCGACGTCGCAGAATTGGCCGAGCACCCGAACGGAGCGCTCGAAATTCGCCGCCACCGCCGGCATCGTCTTTTCCGTCGCGCGTGCCACGACGGCCACTTTGGGACGGCGGCGCAGCGGCGGAAAGGGTCGCGTCACCGCCGTCGAGTCTTCCGGATCGGCGCCCGAGATTGCGCGCAAGACGATATCCGCGCCGGCGGCGCTACGCGTCATCGGCCCGAGCTTATCGAGCGTCCATGAGAGCGCCATAGCACCGTTGCGGCTGACACGACCGTACGACGGTCGCAAGCCCGAGAGTCCGCAACTTGCCGACGGAACCAGAATCGAACCCGCGGTCTCCGAGCCGATCGAAAAGGCGACGAGTCCGGCGGCGGTCGCGGCGCCCGGTCCGCTCGACGATCCGCCGCTCCAATACGCGCGATTCCACGGCGTGCGGCCGGGACCGGTGAACGATGCGTCGGCTTCGTTGTAGCCGAAGCCGCCGGCCAATTCGACCATTGCGAGTTTCGCGAGCAGCACGGCACCGGCATCACCCAGCTTGCGCACGACGGTCGCGTCGTAGTCGAAACGCTGATGCCGGTACGGAGCCGCGCCCCATGTCGTCGGAGCGTCCTTCGTTGCGAGCAGATCTTTGACGCCGTAGGGAATGCCGTGCAGCGGCCCGCGAATCGTACCGGCCGCACGTTCGGCATCCGCGCGGCGCGCTTCGCGGCGCGCGCGTTCCGGCGTGATAGTCACCACGGCGTTATAGGCAGGACCGTAGCGCGAGAGGCGCGCCAGGTACAGTTCCGTCAACTCGAGCGACGAGAGCGCCTTTCGCTGCAGCAGACGCTGCAGCTCCGCGACGTCTGCGAAGGCAATATCGTCCTGCGTCACGGAATGTGAGTCGCGAACGTCGTAACCGGCTCGTCGCCGTTATGGAGCGGGTTGTGTTTGCCGCGCAACGTCGCGCCTTCTTTGCTCGCGCCGTCGATGCCGGCAGCGATCGCGCTAACTTGCGCGTCGTCGAGCGCGGGATCGAAACGACGCGTGGCCTCGGCCATCGCTCGCGACGCGGCCGACGGCGTGGGATGCGGCGCGGTCGTCGCCACGCTCGGGGCGGGCGACGTTTGCGCCGGCGTCGAGCGGGGACGCAAAACCAGCGTCACGGCGGCGCCGAGCGCCGTAAGGAAACGGCCGCGACCGCTCGACGACATCAAACCTCCATTACGACCGGGATGACGATGGGCTTCCGGCGCGTGCGTTCGTAGACGGCTTTCGCTAATCCCTGACGCACGTGTTCCTTGACCGTCTGCACGTCGCGAATGCCTTCTGCGGAGCAGCCGTTCAGAATATCGGATACCTTTCGCGTCAGCGCGTCCATAACGTCGCCCGAATCCGGGAGATAGAAGACGCCGCGCGAGACGAGATCGGGCCCGGCGACCACGCGCGCTTCTTCCGCATCGACGGTAACGACGACCATCATGATGCCGTCGGCCGAAAGATGCTTGCGATCGCGCAGGACCGCTTCGCCGATGTCGCCGACGCCGCTGCCATCGACCATGACGTTCCCGCCGTAGGTCTTGCCGGCTTTTTCGGCGCCGGCTGCAGTAATGTCGAGCACGTCACCGTTTTCGATGACGAAGCAATGTTCTGGTGCGACGCCCGTCTTCTGAGCGAGCCCCGCATGCTGCACGAGCATGCGATACTCGCCGTGAATCGGCACGAAATACTTCGGGCGTACGAGGTTGAGCATTAATAAGAGCTCTTCTTGAGAGGCGTGTCCCGAGACGTGAGCCGTACCGCGCGCCGTGCCGTGGATGACCGTCGCGCCGAGACGGTACAGATTATTGATCGTCTTGGCGACGCTCTTCTCGTTGCCGGGAATCGGCGTAGCGCTGATCACGACGGTGTCGCCCGGCAAGATCTTCATGCGCGGATGCTCGCGCACGGCCAAGCGCGAGAGCGCCGACATCGGCTCGCCCTGCGACCCCGTGGTTATGACCACGACTTCGTTCGGCGGGTACTGGTCGATCTGCTCGAGCCGGATGGTCTGCTCGCGCGGTAAGCGCAGATAACCGAGCTCGGTCGAATACTTGACGACGTTTTCGAGGCTCCGTCCTAAGAGCGCGATGCGCCGGCCATAGCGAACCGCTTGATCGACGACCTGCTGCACGCGCGGCACGTTGGACGCGAACGACGTGACGATGATGCGGCCCGGCGCGCTCGCAAAGATGTTCGAAAACGCCTCGCCGACGACTCGCTCGGACGGCGTGTACCCGGCGCGCTCGGCATTGGTCGAATCGGAAAGCATGCAGAGCACGCCCTCGTCGCCGATCTCTGCGATAGCCGCAAAATCCGCGGGCTTCCCATCGATCGGCGTCTGATCGAACTTGAAGTCGCCGGTGTGGAAAATCGTCCCGGCGGGCGTCGCGATCGCGAGCGCGCACGCGCCGGCAAGGCTATGGTTGACGTGAATGAATTCGGTTTCGATCGCGCCGTGATTCACGCAATCGCCGGGCTGTACGGCGACGAACTTCTTGTCGCTGAACTTCTGATCGCGCATCTTCGCGCGAATGAGCGCGAGCGAGAGCGGCGTACCGACGACGGGGACGTCGAATTCGCGTAATAGATACGGAATGCCGCCGATGTGATCTTCGTGTCCGTGCGTGACGAGTAGCGCGCGAAACTTGTCCTTCCGCTCGCGAATGTACGAGAAGTCGTTGATGACCACGTCGACGCCGAGCATCGAATCGTCGGGAAACATGAGACCGCAATCGACCGCGATCAAATCGTCGCGCGTCTCGATGACGGTCATGTTGCGTCCGATCTCACCGCAGCCGCCGAGCGGCACGATGCGGACGAACGTTTCGCTAGGGTACGGTGCGATGACGAGCGGTGCGGGAGCGGGCGCGTGCCCGTTGCGCTGATTCAAAGAAACTCTTTCCGGCTTGCCGGCACGACCCGGCCGCGTGATACCTCATAAAGGAGGAACTCACGCTTTGCTTTTACCTGCCGATTTCGGTGCGCCCCGCCTAGTCACTCTTTCGGCCCCTCATGTCTCGACGACCCACGCGACGGGTCGAGCGGCGGACGACCTTTTCGCGCGACGCCTGAGGCGCCGTTTCGCCGCTTACCTTCGCCTAAGGTTGCTGGAACTGCGGGAAGCTCGCCTCGAGCGCGCCGCGGCGGCCATCGAACGCCGCATCCCACCCGCCTCGCTGGTCGACGAGCGCTGAGCGGGAAAACGATTCACTCGCACCGGCCGACGCCCACTGTCGGCGCCGGCTACTGCACCGTATCCATCTATACCCTCGAAAGCGACAGCCGGGCGTACCGCGCGCATCGACAGGCGAAGCCTGAGGGTCGCGGTTAGGACAGCGGGTTGCGGTTCGAATGGAATCCGGAAAAGGCTGAGGCCAATGCTCGTCGACGATTTTCGGAGATCGGCTCTAGTGTCGTGAGTCAGGAGTCCGTTGATTAACTGACTGCGACATGCTATCGTGACTCATGGCTGGCCGTCCTCTGCATGAACTAAAGGCAACCGAAGCGGAGGCCGTCGAGCTTAAACGCTTGGC
>JAABUX010011008.1_pt1 | contig 10040 bp, 9 predicted proteins | sample 5561851 | NCBI WGS metagenome assembly JAABUX01 (sample SAMN10711883, study PRJNA513361) | rock metagenome | isolation source: Antarctica rocks | place: Antarctica: Victoria Land, Richard Nunatak red sandstone | collected 2016-01-03 | reverse complement strand
GCAGCGGAAGAAGTCGGGAAAGCCCGATGTCCTCGAGGTCGTCGAGCTCGTCGAGCGGCCGGAACGGCATGCTTTGAGCGTACGAGCCGCGGAGTGAGCCGTCCTGTCTCACACGTTAACATGGTGTGCGTGCCTGAGAAGAACCCCTTCTCAGGCACGGGAACCGCGACTAATCTTGACGGAAGAAGACGGGGTGGAAACGGCTCCGCACGACTCCGAAGTCGACCCGCTCGTCGGAAACGGCGTCGGCGGCAACAATTTGGCAACACTCGAGCCGCTCGAGGGGGGCGGAGCCGTTCTCGCTGAGCTGGCGCGAGCCGTCGAGCACGACCTCGCGACGCCGGATCACGCGCCGGCCACAGAACGCGCCTACGCCCACGACTGGGCCGACTTCGCGGCGTTTTGCGGCCAGCATGGCCTCGCGTCGCTTCCGGCGGCCCCACAGACCCTCGCGCTCTATCTCAAGGGCTTGGAGACGCAGCGAAGCCGGTCGCCGGCCGGTCTCGCGGCCGGGACGGTCGGACTCTCGCTGCCGACGCTGCGCCGGCGCGGAGCACTCGCTCGTGCGTCGGCTCCTACGTCGCTATAGCCGCTCCCGAGGGACGGCCGTGCGGAAGAAGGAGCCGCTGCTCATCGAGCAGCTGCCGGCGATTCTCATGGCAATGCCGGATGACCAGCTCGCTACGCGCGATCGAGCGCTGCTGCTGCTTGGGTATGCCGGGGCTTTTCGACGGAGCGAGCTCGTGGCGCTCGACGTCGAGCATTTGCGGTTTGCGGGGGCGGGGTGCTACGTGTGGATCGCGAGCGCGAAGAACGATCCGCGGAAGAAGGGCCGGGAGCTTTTCGTACCGCGCCTACCGGCAACATCGACGAAGGTTGAGCTGTGCGCCGTAGCAGCGCTCGAGGGCTGGCTTGCGATCGTCGGGCTGGCGGGGCCGGTGTTTCGAACGTTCGATCTCCGCGGCGAGCTTACGAAGACGCGGCTTGACTCAGGTGACGTCCCACGCATCCTTCGACGGCGAGCAATGGCTGCCGGCGTCGCTGGAGACTTCGCGGGACACTCCCTTCGCCGCGGCTTCATCACGAACGCGGCGAAGAAGAAGATCCCGATCGAGAGCATCAAGCGGGTGACGGGGCAGCGGTCGAGCGGGATCGTTTTCAGCTACATTGCCTTTGCAACGATCGATGACGATCCACCATTACTCGAGATCGTCGGTTAAACTTTAACCCTATGATGGCGTAGCGGCGGGCTAATCGCCGCGTCCATTCTGCGAGATCGGGAAACGTCGGCCGCGACCTCAGCAGCGAGGCACGATTGACTTGAGCGGCGTTTCGGCCCTCTGAGAGCCGACGGAAGCCGTTCTTTGGCCGCAACATTGTTCAGGCCCCCGATCGAGGCCGAGGAAGCTCCGGGCCAGGTAGGCAGCCCCAGTTTGACGGCCGGTAGCGGCATGTAAAATGCGGCGCTGGATGCGCATGTTCCACTGTAGAGCAAAATTGTGCGCCTCAGGTGCGTTCGCCGCCCGGTAGGACGATAAGCGGTCGACCGAGCCGCCTCCTCACGCCAAAGTCGCGGACTACGAAGTCTCAGAGGATGCCAGGCGCGTGATTTGGCGGACCGCGCCTGGCAATTATGCTGTGGCCGCTGGCCCGCTCGGCCAGATACCTTGCCATCGATCGCCGCAGAAGTGTACGATACGTTGGCACGCCCGAGCACTTCAAGTCATAGATAGAACGGAGTCGCTCGAACGAGCGCAAGTGACTTCTTCTCATTCCGAATCTATATCAGAGGAGCTTCATGGACACGTCATTACTGTCAAAGCTGGGACTGCGCTTAGCCGCTGCCGCCGCCGTCGGAGCCACAACCGCTACCTTGTCAGCCGGCGGAGCTTCTGCCGCCGCCCTCAAATCGCCAGTAGCCCACGTCGTTTATGACAAGGGCGTGACGACGATGAATCCAGCAGATACTGGTGTCGTCGCGGACAACAACAACAATCACAACAACTACGCTAGCGTTCCGAACAAAGGACCCCGGCCACCGCTCGTCGGTTAGAGCCGAAGGGCGAGCGGCTCTTGTCCCGCTCGCCCTTTTAGTCAGCTCCAATGTTGTTCCAAACTCGCCGTTACCGAGGGTGGCTCTAATGTCGTATACTGCCCATGCCGCGCCTGATATCCGACTGATTTTTCCGCCGCAGTGGTCCCCGTTCCAGCCATTCCTGAGCACGCCGTCGCTTAAAGCGCACCTCGAGCGCAAAGGCTACGATGTGATTCGGGACGATTGGAATCTCGGCTTCTACCATCATTTTATATCGCGAGAACGCCTCTCGAACGCGTCGGCGCGGCTTACCCGTTACGCCTCGCAACTCGGCGATGATCACGCTGACTACCGCAACGACGCGGTGTACGCTCTGAGCACGCTGAATCGTTACGATTCGCTCCTTAAGGATGCGTACGATGTACGCGACGTGCAAAACCGCGAAGACATTGTACGCTGCCAGCGCGGCGTGTATGCTTTTTATGAGCTTACCAGTGCCTTTTCAACCGCAGAGCCGGCCGTAGTGGTATCGCCGTCATCCCTGCAAATATCAGCCGCAGTTAACACGTTTGAGGAGCTTGAGCAGTTCACGTCTGATCCAGTTTGCAATCCGTTCATCGACTATTTTCAGGGCTGTGTCGCGCAAATGGTCGAGGCACCTCGCTATTTCGGTATTTCAATCATTGGCACGGAACAGATACTTGCTGGTCTAACACTCGGCCGTATCTTGAAGGACCGATTCCCAAATGTTCCTGTGATAATCGGCGGTAGCGTATTTTCGCGACTCGTTGAAAAGGATAGTGTCCCACTTGAAAGACTATTTGGGCGCTATTTCGACCTGATTTGTCGTTACGAGGGTGAGACCCCACTCGAGATCCTACTCGCCGAGGATACGCCTCTCGAACAGGTCCCAAACATGGCGTATTTACGCGACGGTCATGTTGTTATGAATGACCTGTGCAATCCACTTGACATGAAAGACATTCCGACGCCTGATTTCGGCGATTTGCCGCTCGACTCTTATCTTTCTCCAGGTCTGGTGTTGCCCATTTTGGCAACACGCGGATGCTACTGGGGCAAGTGCGCGTTCTGCTATCACGGCATGATTTATCAAGACCGGTATCGTCTGCGGCCTATGGAGTTGATAAACGAGGACATCGAGACCCTTTTTGCACGCCATGGCACGCGACATTTTGCGTTCAACGACGAAGCACTTCCGCCGAAGCTCTTCCGCCACTTCCCGGATGTGGTCACACACAATAAGTTCTTTTTCACGGCTCTTTATAAATTCGAGCGGTTCTTCTCAAACAACGACTACGAGCGCATGTACGGTGTTGGGTTCCGCTCGTTTTATATCGGGCTCGAAACCGCCTCGGAACGTGTGCAACGACACATGAAGAAGAACAATCGCCAGGAGACGATGATCAAAAACCTCCAGGGCGCACATGACGCTGGCATCTGGAACCATACGTTCAACTTTTTCGGATTTCCGACGGAGACTGAAGAGGAAGCGGACGAAACGGCAAACTTTCTTCTTGAACACGCAGACATCATTCATTCCGAAGGAACGGGCACATTCTCGTTCGAGCATAACGCTCCGATCTCGCACGATCCGCTCGCATTCGGAGTCACAAATATCCGTGAGCAGCAAGACTCGTTTCTTACGATGTACTACGACTACGAGGTCGAGTCGGGGATCGACGCCGCTGGTGCCGATCGGAAACTTGAGGAGTTCCGAGAGAAGCGTAATGCGCAGAACGTGTTCAAATATGGACGATGGATACCGCGTGAGTATCTCCTTCTGTTGTTGAGCGAGCATGGCCGAAAGTCTCTCTTAGATAAACTCGCGGAAGTCGAACGCTCGGCAAGCGCTCGGCGACAACCGCTTGGAGAAGTACTCGTCCCGATCGTAGTAACTGTCCCGGACGGTTCGAAACGACACTTTCTCGTGAACCGGCTGTCTCGGCACATTTTCGAGACGAGCGCAGAAGCTCTGCAAGAAGTGCGATTAATGGATCCATCCGCGCTAGTCGAACCTCTCGACATCGTCGGCGCTCAGGACGCTGGCCAGGAAACCGATCTAGCGGCTGCCATTTTCTGACGGCTGATGTGTGAAGACACGCCGACTCCCGAAACTGAAACCGCGGGCGTGAGTGAAGGCGACAAGCCGCAAAACGAACCCCTCCGCGTACGGTTCGTCGGCACAGGAGCACGTGCAGGCACTGAGACTGTGCGAAACAACGAGAACAACAACTACGTTGTTGACGAACGCCCGGAGAAGCCGTCGGAGCTGATTCATCTCGCGACCGATCGTGAGACGGGCGAAGACAGTGAACGTACCACGTAATTTCGGCGTCAAGCGTCGATCTCGTATGCGAGTTGCACCACGGCCGGCGCAACCAGCCGACGTCGGCGAGCTGGAACGACTATTTAGTGTAGCGTTCTAAGCTTAGGGCAACGGTAGCATGCGGGTCTTTGCTTCGCGCGTGCAGCTCTGTACATATCTCACTATAGATTAAGCATTGACAATCCCGCTTGACGTTAAAGGTCCATTTCGGATACACTCCGTTCGGAACATAGTAACGGGGGGCTGACTATGACGACCGCGTTGGAATTAAACGAATCGCCCGGAATGGTACTGAATCGGGTCGCCACCAGCGGCGCGAGCGCATTTGGTTTCAGCCGAATCGCTGGGTGGAGATAACTCGCGTGAGCGATCCTGATGTTTGCGATGCGTTGCCGCTCGGGGCTTCAACGTTTTATATCCTGCTCGCGCTTGCAGGAAGCGAGCGGCACGGCTATGGGGTTATGAAGGAGGTCGAGGCGCACACTGCCGGCGCCGTCAAGCTCGGGCCCGGGACACTGTATCGCATCATCAAGCAATTACTCGCCGACGGCTGGATTGCCGAACTCGACGACGTCTCGGACGCCGAGCGGCGACGCTACTATCGTCTCACTCGTCGTGGTCGAGCGATCGCGATCGCGGAAGCCGAACGGCTCGACGAACTCGTGAGTCTTGCGCGTGAGCGACGATTGCTGCCTGCCAAGGCGTTCGGCTGACCACGCCGCCCCGCGCGGCGCGTACGCTCTTCGGCGCGGCGCTCGCGCTCTGTCCCCTGGAATTCCGACGAGAGTACGGTGCCGCAATGCGCCGCGAGTTCGCACAGTTGGTCGCCATCAGCTTTGAGGAGCGGGGCGCAACTGCCGCGCTGGTGACGACGTTCGCCGTCACCTGGGACCTCATCACGACCGCCTTCGTGGAGTACGTTTATATGCTCGTTCGAGATCTCCGATACGCGCTGCGCTCGCTGCGCCGTACGCCACTCTTCACCGCCGTCATCGTCGCGACGCTCGCTATTGCGATCGGCGCAAACGCGGCTGTCTTCAGCATCCTCGACGCCGTCGTGCTCGCACCATTGCCGTATACGCATCCAGATCGTCTCGTCGCGATCCATTGGTACGACGGCGCGAGCGGCTCGGTACCCGGCTCACTGCCCGACTATGCCGACGTCATACGCGGCTCCGACGGAGCGTTCGCAGAGTCTGCCGCGTTCTCGTTCTCGCAAATGACACTCACCGGAAATGGGGCGCCACGCTACGTCGTCGTCACGATCGCGACGTCCGATCTTTTTGGAATGCTCGGCGTCCAGCCAGAGCTAGGGACGCTTCCGACGCAAGCGCAAATCCGCCCGGGCGTAGCGCCGCCGGTCGTCCTCGCCGACGCGTTCTGGCACGAAGCGTTCGGTGCCGACCCGCGCGTCGTCGGCCGGCTCGTGCGATTGGACGGCACGGCGTACCACATCGCCGCTGTTGCGCCGCCGACGTTTCGGCAGCCTGACATTGACCGAGGCTTCGTGCCGTCGCAAGTTTGGCGCTTCGTGCCAGACAACGGCCTTGGAACGCCGTACGATCGCGCGGATCATCAGTTCGGCGTCATCGCACGGCTCGCGCCCGGCGCTTCCCTCGCGAGTGCGGGTGCCGCAGCCGATCGCGTCGTCGACGAGCTGCGGCGTTCGCACCAAGACGAAGATCGCGAGCTCGGCGCCCGAGTCGTTACGCTCGCCGACTCGCTCGTCGGTGGCCAGCGAGCATTGTTCTTCGGTATCTTTGCGGCCGTCGTTGCGGTGCTGCTCGTCGCATGCGCGAACGTCGCAAACCTTCTACTCAGCCGCGCGGCGTCGCGCGAGCGCGAGATCTCGGTGCGAACCGCCATCGGCGCGTCGCGCGGTCGCATCGTCATGCAATTGCTCGTCGAGGCGTTCGTGCTAGCCGCAGTCGGTGGTGCGCTCGGAGTCGTCCTTGCAGAGGGTCTGGTCGCTGCGTTCGTCGCCCTGCACCCTACGTCGATCCCGCGCGCCGGCGACGTGGCGATCGGCGTGCCGACTCTGCTTTTCACGTTCGGTGTCGTCCTCGTCACGACTGTCGTCGCCGGACTTGCTCCAGCTCTTACTGCGTCTCGGCTCAATATCGCAATTGCGCTCAAAAGTGCGGGGCGCGGGGGCGACGCGCACCGCAGCGCCCGTGCTCGCGACGCGTTCGTCGCTTCGGAGATTGCGATCACGCTCGCAATCGTCGTCGCTGCCGGGCTCGTGCTCCGGAGCTTCGTAGCGTTGACCTCCCAGCCGCTGGGCTTCGATGCGACCGATGTCGCCGCGCTTACGCGAATCGATCTACCGAAAGCTCGCTATAACACCGACGCTGCGATAGACGCGTTCGAGCAGCGAGGGCTCGCCGCCGTGCGCGCCGTGCCCGGAGTCCGCGATGCCACCTGGAGCTCCGATATCCCGTTTGCCGGTAGTAGTTCCTCTACGTCGACTCGCGTCGTTGGTCGCTCATATCCTCCGGGAACCGAACCGAATGTTAATTTCGAGATCGTCTCGGCGACGTACTTTTCCGTTTTACGCGCCTCCGTTCGCTCTGGAAATGGCTTCACAAACGACGATCGCATCGGCTCTCGTCCGGTCACGCTTGTCAACGAGAGCTTTGTGCGGCGGTTCTTCCCGGCGGGCAACGCGATCGGTGCGCAGATCGTCCCGGAGTATTCAACGACCGGTGCAGTTAATACGACGAAGCGCACGATCGTCGGCATCGTAGCCGACATTCGAAATACCTATACGAAGCCGGTCGAGCCGACGACGTACCTTCCGATTCGCCAGTTCCCCGTCTCTTACGCGGTACTACTGTTCGGACGTACGCCCGGCACGCATCCCGAGACGGCTGCGGCGCGCGCCATCGAGGCGCTCGATCCGTCGCTCCCGGCACCGAAGGTCGTCGACGTCTCGCAGTTTCTCGGGCGTGACGTCGCTTCTCAGCGGCTAAGCCTCGTGGCGCTCGGCGGCCTCGCGCTCGTGGCGCTCGTGCTGGCGGGCGCTGGCATTTTTGCGGTCGTGTCGTTCGGGGTCACGCAGCGCACGCACGAATTTGGCATTCGCATGGCCCTCGGCGCGTCGGGAACGAGCGTTCTCGTCAGCGTCGTCCTCAGGGCATTACGGCTCGCATTCGTCGGCATCGCGATCGGTCTCGTCGTCTCCGCAATCTCCACGCGCTTTCTCGCGGGCGAGCTCTTCGAAACATCGCCCGTCGACCCGATGACGCTTGCGGTCGTCACGGTGCTCGTCGTCGCGATCGCGTTGCTAGCCGCGCTCATACCGGGGTTGCGCGCGACGCGCGTCGATCCCATCGTGGCTCTACGGTACGAGTAGCGTGGATGTCGTTCGTACGCGCCGCGGTCCTCGTCTCGGTCGTTGGCTCATGCCAATCGTCATCGTGCTGCTCGCGATCGCGGCCGGGGCCTGGGTTGCCCTCTCGCTCGCGACGCATCGAGGCGCGAGCGGCCCGGCCGTCGCGCGCGACTCGCTCGTCATCGGCACGGTTCGGCGCGGTCCGCTCGAACGCGACGTCGTTGCGGGCGGCACGCTCGAGCCCGATCGCGTACACATTGTCGCGACGGTCGCCGACGGCACGATCGCGACGGTACCGGTGCGGCCGGGCACGTACGTCGACACCGGCTCGATTGTCGCGACGCTACTGAATCCCGATCTCGCCGTTGGGGTGGAAGACGCAGCGGCGCAGCTCGATGCCGCGCGCGCCGACGTTCGCAGCGCACGCGAGACGGCCGCAGCATCGCACCTCGACGCCGAGAGCGCGCTACGGACGGCGAGCGCGGAGAGCGCGCGCGCGACCGAAACAGCAAACTCGTACACAAAGCTGTATTCGAGCGGCCTCGTCGGCGAGCTGCAGTATCGCGGCTCGCTGATCGATCGCCGCGAGAAGCGCGATCTCCTCACGATCGCCGGCAGCCAGATCGGCGTTGGAGGTGCCGCGGCGGCGGCGAAGGTCGCGGCAGCGAACGCCAAAGTCGATGAGCTCGCCGCGACGCTTGCCGAGCGACGAGCGCAGGTCGCCGAGCTCACGGTTCGCGCGGCGACGCCCGGCATCGTGCAGTCGGTCGCCGTCGATCCCGGCCAGCGCGTAACTGCGGGAACCGAGCTCGCTCGTGTCGCCGACGAGCACGATCTCAAGGGCGTGCTGCAAGTCGCCGAGAGTGACGTGCGGGGCGTCGCGCCCGGCATGGCGGTACGCGTGACAACGAGCGACGGCTCGACCATTCGCGGTCGCGTCGCCCGCATCGCGCCCGCCGCCCTGAACGGAACTGTCGCCGTCGACGTCGTACTCGAGCAGATCCCGCACGGCGCGCGCCCCGATCAGACGATCGATGGGACGATCGTGCTGCGGCGTGTCGCCGAGGCGCTCTCGATCGCGCGGCCCGCGAACACCGGTGATGGGCCGGTGACACTGTATCGCCTCGACGCCGCCGGCACGGCGGCGTATCGCACGCGCGTCGAACTCGCTGGCGGCTCTAGCGATCGCGCGCGAGTTGCCCGGGGCCTCGCGGCGGGCGACCGCGTTATTGTCTCCGATACGTCGTCGTACGACGCCCCCGAACTGCGCATCCACTCTTGAGGAGGCCGCCCGTGCTCATCGACGTCAAAGACATCGATAAGATTTATCGGACCGAGGAGATCGAGACGCGCGCACTGCGCGGCGTCTCGATCTCGATCGAGCGCGGCGAATACGTCGCGATCGAAGGTCCCTCCGGCTGCGGCAAGTCGACGCTGCTGTCCATCCTCGGTCTGCTCGACACGCCGACTTCCGGCTCGTACGTGCTGGCCGATCGTGAGGTCGCGCGGCTAACCGGCGCCGACCGCTCGCGAATCCGCAATCGCGAGATCGGCTTCATCTTTCAGAATTTCAACTTGATCGGCGATCTCACAGTCGCTGAGAACGTGGAGTTGCCCTTGACGTATCGCGGCACCTCAGCGTCGGAGCGCAGACGCCGCGTCGCCGAGGCGCTCGACCGTGTCGCGATGTCGCATCGCGCCGGGCATCTTCCGCCGCAGCTCTCGGGCGGCCAGCAGCAGCGCGTCGCGGTCGCGCGCGCGATCGCGGGCCATCCCGCTGTACTGCTCGCCGACGAGCCTACGGGTAATCTCGACACGACGAACGGCGAACTCGTGATGGAACTGCTCGGCCAGCTCAACCGTGCAGGCTCCACGATCGTCATGGTAACGCACGATCGGCGCTTCACGCACTTCGCCTCGCGCAAGATCGAGCTGCTCGACGGCGCGCTCACAAACGTCGACGCGCTCGAAGCCAAGCCGGCGCCTATCGCAACATGACTGGTATCAAGCGGCTCGGCGGAGCAAGGGGCTACCTGTAGGGACGCACGTCGACCCTTTCCCAACACAGATTCGAGAAGCAGAAAAAACGCTCGAACGCGGCGAGAGCCCCGGTGGCGTATACGTTACCAAACGCGTCCTCATAACGTATCAATAGCTCTGCTAATCCTTGACCGCCTTGTCTCCCCATCGCGACTTTTTCTGCGCCAGCACCAATCGCAGGAATGCCGTGTTGCGCGGCCGAGAACTCCGAGCCGTTTACTAGCCCTGAAAAGCGTATGTTGATCGCTGCGCCGTTGCCCACGTTGCGAAAGCGAAGGTCGAAA
>JAABUX010011007.1_pt1 | contig 10041 bp, 6 predicted proteins | sample 5561851 | NCBI WGS metagenome assembly JAABUX01 (sample SAMN10711883, study PRJNA513361) | rock metagenome | isolation source: Antarctica rocks | place: Antarctica: Victoria Land, Richard Nunatak red sandstone | collected 2016-01-03 | reverse complement strand
TAGCACGGCGAGCGCGTCCAACTCATCGAAATGGTAGACGGGTTGGTCGGCCGTGCCGGTCACGGGTTGCACCGCGTACGGATCTTCCCCCGGTGGCCACCCCCAGGCGATGTCGATGCGCAACGATTCCGGACCTACCTCGGCGAACCGCTCGGCGTCGCGTCTGTAGCGATCGAGCGTCACGAGCCCCGAGTTGTACACGGCGAACTTCTCCTTGGAGAGAGGATAGTCGACCGGGGCGGCGAAGTCGGCGGTGACGGTGACGGGCGACAGCGCGGCCACCGCGTCCTGGACATCCTCTGCGGACACGGGCGATCCCTCCCGATGCTGATAGACGGAGTGACGATTGGCCGGCGGCGCGTCCCGCCAGCGCCCCCTATCCGGTGATGCCGGCGAAGGTGAAGCCCTCGACGAAGTAGCGCTGCACGACGGCGTAGAGCACGACGATCGGCAGCGACATGAGCACCACGCCGGCCATGATCTCCCCGTACTGGCTGTTGTACTGGCCGATCAGGCTCTGCAAGGCCTCGGTCAGCACCCACTGGTCCTGCGTCTGCAGGAAGACCGTGTTGACGAAGAAGCTGTTCCACGCGGTGACGAAGGTTAGGAGCCCGACGGCCGTGTACGCCGGCTTGGACACGGGCACGATGATGCTGCGGAAGATGCGCGCCCAGCCGGCCCCGTCGATGCGCGCCGCCTCCTCCAACTCCCGTGGGACCGTCATAAAGAACTGGCGAAAGAAGAAGGTGAAGAGCGCGTTGCCGAAGAAGGCCGGCACGATGAGCGCCAGCGGCGTGTTGATCCAGCCCAGGTCCTTGAACAGGACGTAGACCGGGATCAGGGTGGCGTGGAACGGCACCATCAGGGTGAGCAGCAGGAAGACGAACAGGATATTGCGGCCCGGGAAGCGCAGGCGCGCCAGGGCGTAGCCGGCCATCGAGCACGACACGAGCTGGCCAACGGTCGTGAGCCCGGCGATGCGCAACGTGTTCCAGACGTAGCGGCCGTAGTCCGGCAGGTACTGGAAGAGGTTACCGTAGTGATCGAGCGTGGCCGGGCTGGGGACCCACTGCCCCGGATCGAAGAGGTTGACCTGCGTGCGCAGGGAGGTGGAGATCATCCAACTCAAGGGGACGAGGTACACCGCCACCAGCGCGATGAGCAGGCCGTAATACACGAGTCCCCGCGCCCGGTGTGCGCCCTTCAACAGGATAAAGGATCGCCGGCGAGGGGCGCCGCGCCCGCGCGCCACGGTGGGCGCGCCGATAGGTTCCGTGGCCATAGTAGCTTTCTACCTCCCGTCGTCGCCGCCGCCGTAGAAGACCCAGCGGCGCGCCACCGACCATTGCAGCGCCGTGACCACGAAGATGAGGATGGCGAGCATCCAGGCGATGGTCGCGGCGTAGCCCAGCCCGGACACGCGCTCGCTGTACTGGAACATCTGGTTGTAGAGGTAGAGGACGATGGTGCGGGTCGAGTTGTCGGGCCCGCCCGCCGTCGAGATGCTCGCGCCGGCGTCGGTCAGGACGATGACCGGGTCGAAGAGTTGAAACGCCCCGATGAGCGAGGTGATGGTCAGGAAGAGCACGGTCGGCGAGAGCAACGGGAACGTGACGTAGCGGAATCGCTGGAGGGCGTTGGCCCCGTCGACCCGAGCCGCGTCCGTGAGGTGTCCAGGGATGCCTTGCAGCCCCGCGAGATAGATGGTCAGCCCGTAGCCCAGGCCCTGCCAGGTCGTGACGATGGCAATGGCGGTCATGGCGTAGGCGCCGTCCCCCAACCAGTCGGGGCTCTGCTGACCGAACAGGTTAAACAACTGTACGATGGGCCCCGACTGCGTGTTGAACATCCAGCGCCAGGTGACGCCGACCGCGACCTGTGAGAGGACGAAGGGGAGGAAGAACAGCGCACGGAACAGGCCGATGCCCCGGCGCGGTCGATTGAGCAGCAGCGCCAGCAGGAGTGAGAGGACCAGGAAGCTCGTCGTGCCCGTCAGGATGAACCGCACGGTGTTCCACAGCACTGTGTAGATGCGAGAATCCTGGAAGAAGTAGCGCCAGTTGGCCAGGCCAACCCAACTGGGCGCGGGGGCGACGAGGTCCCAGTGGGTGAACGTGAGATACAGGGACACCAGCAGCGGCCCGACCACGAAGACGATCAGGCCGATGATCTGGGGCGCCATGAAGACATAGGCCGCGAGCCACTCGCGGCGCTCCAGCGACCGCGCGCCGCCCCGGCGCGCGACGCTCGTACCAAGAGGGGCCACTCGCGCCATGCGCAGTCTTTTTCCCTTCTATCCGGCCGTACGCGAGGGGCGTACCCAGGACAATGTGATGATACCGGCGCGGGATGCGTCGCGCATCCCGCGCCATGAACAGTGTGCAGCGGCGGGCGAGGCCATCGCCAGGGGGCAATGGTCTCACCCACCGCTGGCCGCGCCGCTACGCCCGCATGATCGCGTCGACTTTCTTCGAGATGCCGCGCAAGGCGTCCGCGGCCCTCTTCTTGTTCGTGACGATGCTGGTCAGGGCCGGCCCGAAGCCGTCCTGGCCCGCGATCTCGTCGGACTTCTGGTTGTAGGCGGTCGGCACGGAGGTCAGCGTCCACCGCGTCGGGTCGAGTTGGGCCTGCTTGAGGTGCGCCGGTTCCTTGGGGGCCTGGAGGAAGTCGGGGCCGAGGGCGTAGTCCTTGTAGGCGGGGACCAGCCCCATCTCCGTGCCGGAGCCCACCGTGGAGACCCAGTTGACGAAGTGCCAGGCCAGGTCTTTGTTCGTGGAGCGGTTGTAGACGGACCAGATGTGCATCTGGATGGCGGTGGCGGGGCCGGCCTTCTCGCGCGGCAGCGGCGCCATATCGTAGCGCAGGCCGGGGTTCTGATGGTTGACGAGCCCGGTTTGCTCGTGCGAGCCCTGCTGCATGGCGACGTGGCCGGCGACCCAGCGCAGGTAGCCCGCCTGCTCCTGGTTCACCTGCGGCGTGACCGTCGAGTGGTCCGCCCACATGAGATCCTGGATGAACTGCCAGGCGCGCACGCTGTCGGGGTGCTCCAGGTTGCAGCGCTGGTGGTCCTTAAAAGTCATGGTGCTGCCGCCGAAGGCGAGCAGGACCGGGTCGTAGGCGGGCGCGATGGGCACGGCGGCCAGGGTGTAGAAGCCCCACTGCTTGATCTTGTTCGGATTGAAGTTGGCCGAGGCCGGCGTGTTACCGTTCGCGTCCAGGGTCAGCGTCTTAGCCATCGCGCGTAAGTCCTGCCAGGTGTAGTTCCCGCTCGCGGAGGGGTAGGGGAGCTTGGCCTTGTCGAACATGTCCTTATTGTAGTAGAGGCTCTGCACGTTGAAGCCCATCGGGAGGCCGTAGATCTTGCCGTCCTTGAGGGCGCGCATTTGGGAGATGACCTTGGGATTGAAGGCGGATAGGCTCACCTTGTCGCGGGCGATGTAGGGTCCGAGGTCCGTCAGGACGCCGCCGTCGACCATCGCGTTGTAGTTCCAGATGCCGGGTACGAAGACATCGGGCATGGTGCCGCCAGCGATAAGGGTCTTACAGTCGGCGTAGGACACGCCGCACGCGTTCGCGCCGTACCGCAACGTGATATGGACCTGCGGATACTGCTTCTGGTAGCGGTTGACGGCGTCCTTAAGCGACTGGATATCGGGCGGGCCGCCCCAGATAGCCACCGAGAGGGAGCCCGCCGGGGTCTGCGCCCGCGGGTCCGCCGCCCGCGCCACGTCCACCAACCCTGCGCCGGCGCCGGCGGCGGCCACACCGGCCGCCGCCGTGGCGCCCAAGCGCAGGAAGTCACGCCGCCCGTACTGTGTTTCGTTCTCGTTCTTGTCCATTGCTATAGCTCCTTGCAACGCCTTGTCTTGCTGACTCCCACGGTTAGTCCTGATGATGAGAGGGACGAGTGAGCAATACGACCACTATAACGTCTCGCGTCGGTCTACCCGCCGACGACCACGGCGCGGCCTATGAGGCCACACCGCCGACGGCCCCTATCGGTGCGGTGTGTCGCCTGCGTCAATCACCCCCTTTCTCATGCGAACGACGCTATCTTACAGGCCCGCCCGAATATCCTGCACCTCCTGGGCGGCCAGCGCGTGGTTATAGACGCGCACATCGTCCAGCGCCCCGGGGAAGAACTCGGTCGTGCCGTTGTAACTACCCAGGGTGAAGGGGTCGGACGAGGTCGCGTTGATAGGGCAGGTGGCGAAAGAAACGGTCGTCCCCGACGTCGTGCCGCAGTAACCGGTCCCCACGCTCAGGGTTTGGGCGACGCCGTCCACGTAGACGCGCAGCGTCTTGGTGGCTTGATCGACGGTGGCGGCGACATGATGCCAGGCGCCGTTGTTGAAACCGCTGGGCGTGTTGACCGCGACCGTGTTGGCCTGGGACCCGCCAGCCCCGACCGAGAAGACGACCGTCCCCGAACTGTTGGCGAGCAGATAGCCGTTGGTGTTGCCGTAATTGCCCTTGGTCACCAGGCGCTGGAAGCCCGACGCGGTGGTCTTGAACCATGTGGCGACGCTGAAGCTGCCCGTCCCCAGATTGAGCGCTGTGGGATTGCCCATACTCACGTAGTTGCTCGTCCCGTTGAAGTTTAGGGCGCCGCCGTATGTGCCGGCGACCCAGGTGGCGCCCGATACCGTCCCGTTGTTGCCGTTGCCCGAGGAGTCCACGGCCGTGGTCCCGCTCCCGTCGTCGAGCTTCCAGTAGCCGACCGGCCCGCCCCTGATGGTCGCCTTCCAGCGCGTGTTGTTCCCGGCGTTCTGGAAGATGTACGTGATCTGCAGGCGTCCGCCCCACCCACTCGGGGCGTAGGCGGCCGGGTTGATCTGGAAGGCGGCCAGATTCGGCAACGCCACGATTTGGTCGGCTTGTCGGCCCGTCCCGAAGGGCATCGGCGCGGAACGCCCCGAATCGTAGAGATCGACGCTACCGTTATAGGGTCCATGGAAGAGAACGCCCTTGGTATAGGCCCCATTGACCATGTAGTCCAGGCGCACGCAGGCGCAGCTGTTGGCGTCGTTCTTGACGAGCGTGCCGTCTACCTTGGTCGTGACGTTGAGCGCGGGCGGTAGTTGCTCCGCTGTGACGCCGACCTCCTTATCGGCGAACTGATTGTTGCCCATGCCCAGCCACGCCTGCCACGTCCGGCGGTCGAACTCGGCGTATGCCGAGGTGTTGCGATCAGGCGTGTAGTGGTTGACCCGGATCACCGCGGCTGCGGCATCGGGGTCGAGGGATGAATAGCTTGTGCCGTCGGACACGTCGAAATAGACGACCCCGTCGCTGGGAATCGTCCCCGACCACGACCAGCCGGCGGTGTCCACCCCGTTGTACGTTTCGGTCGGCGTCAGGTTCTCGTTGGCGGGGTTGTCGCCCCAACTCGCGTGGCTTGCGTCGATTCGGTACACGTTGACGGCGCCGGTCGGGAAGGGGACGTTGTTCAACAATGCGCTCATCGTCTGGTCACTACCCGTCTTGTTCCACACAACAAAGCTGGCCTTGTGACCATCGGTCGACGCCATACCACCCATGCCGGTCGGACCGCTGATCGTCACCTGTCGACGATCCACTGGCATCATGGCGTAGATCTTGTAGGCGTTGAAGACGGCTTTGCGATGGCCGTTGAGGCTCACCATGCCGGAGTAGTTGCCCTGCCCGCTGTCCATGAACTGCGCCCAATTGACCTTGGTCAGATAGGGCTGTGAGAGGAAATAGCTGAAATCCTGCAGCAGGGAGGATGCGAGCGGGTACTTATCCTGGGGACCGCCCTGCGGGTAGTTGATCGGATACGAGTTGTACTCGTTGAGATGGATCTCGGTGTTGTTGAAGGACGGCCGATTGGCAAAGTAGCCCTTGACGCTCGTCAGATACGACGCAATCTCAGACGGCTCGTCATAGTTTGAGGGATAGTGGTGGATGGACACGAAGTCGCTCGGCAGGCCGTTCTGGGTGAGGTAGTCCAGGTAGGAAGGCAGCCACGCCGTCTGATTGGCCGACGAGAGACCTCCGACAACCGCGTCTGGATCGCCCGCCCGAAGCCCCGTCACGCCATAGTTGTACATGTTGAGGTAATCGCTCTCGGAGCCCGTGAAGAATGTGGCGCCGTAGTCCGGCTCGTTCCAGATCTCGTGGTACCCCATGGGGAGGTTATTCTGGCGGAAGTGGGCGGCGATGTCCGATAGCGCCTGTTTCCAGGCGTTCAAATTAGACGGCGGGCTGCGGTAGTCCCCGTTGATCTGCAGCGGATAGGGCTCGTAGTCGTAGGACCAGTAGGGCAGCACGTTCCGCCGATCCAGCAGCGTCGCCAGTTGATCGAGTTGCGCGAAGTTGTACTGCAAAGCGGTGGCCGTACCGGTGACCGGGTGCTGTGTCAGGCCACAGTATGGAGATTCGCCAAGGGCGCCGTCGATGCGCAGTGACTCCGGCTTGATTTCGTTGATGAGATTGATGTCGCGGTTGTACTGCGACAAGGGGACGATACACGAGTTGTAGACAGCGAATTTCGTCTTCACCAGCGGATAATCGACCGTCGTGGCGAAATCGACCGTCGCCGAAACGGAGGCTGCGCGCGCCAGCCGACTCCGGGCAGGGAAGGCCAGAGAGCCGCCCACGACGAGCAAGCCGACAAGGATTATGCGAACCGTTCGAGTCATCTCTTCCGTCCTTCCTAGAAATGGATACGTATGCACTGTCGCACAGGTCACGCCCATCGCACGGCTACCCCTACAGTAGAGGCGGCGCTAGATAGAAAGCTGCGGACCTATCGTGGATCATGGCACGATGGATGAAGAGATCCGCTCCGACGTTCATTGCTCTCCCTTCCTCGCCTAAGCATGTGCTCAGAAATCTGGCACGGTTTTGTTAGGCGTGATTCGCCCGAGAAACTGTGCCGAACTTATGGTCAGGTGCTTAGTGGTCCATCCGGCAAGTGGACTACACATTTAGGTGGCCCGCTTGCCGATCACACAGGCGTCGCGCCGCCCATACAAGGCAGTCATAGGCGTCCAGAAAACGCGCGTGGACTTGGCGGATGGACCACTTAGTGGTTCCAGGTAGTACCGTGGTTCTACGTGGTATCTACTCTAGCATAGGTTCTTTGGGCTGTCAATACCCCGTTTCCAATCGTTTCTGGCTCTCCAACGTCAAACGAAACTCGGGCAGGTCCAGCGAACGCACGAATCACCCATAAAGCATCATTTGCATCGGTGGCGCCGAGTCGAAATTGCTCCTCGAACGAGAGCGCGCCGCATCTGTGACGCGAGTAGGCGATATGGAGTTGTATTGACGGATCCCGTTCTTCGAGCGTGGTCATTGACGGACGGTAGCACATATGCTATCGTAGGTGGCAGGTGGAACTAGATGTGCGTACGACAGATTAAGAGCCCAAGGGGATGACGCGTGGGGGGGACAACACTCAAGGACGTGGCCGCGCATGCGGGTGTATCGCACAGGACCGTGTCCAACGTCGTCAACGGGCGTGGGGCACGCTTCAGCATCGAGACGGCCGAGCGCGTGCGCGCATCGATCACGGCGTTGAATTATCGTCCCAATCTCGCCGCGCGGCATCTGCGCAAAGGACCGCTCGGCGTTCTGGCCGTCGCGATCCCCGATCTCGCCAATCCGTTCTTCTCCAAAGTCAGTGCGGCGATCGTCGCGGCGGCCGAACAACGGGGCTACACCGTCCTCGTCGACCATACGAGCGGCAATCGTGAGCGGGAAGCCCTCGTCGCCAACGGCCTGCGCCCGCACTTGATCGACGGCGTCATCCTCAATCCGCTCGCGCTGCATGTGGAGGACATCCATCCGGAGCAGATACAGATCCCGATCGTCCTCCTGGGGCAGCGCCCATTCGGGGCGCCCTTCGATCATGTCGTCGCGGACGATGCGGCCGCCGCGCGTCTGGCGACGGAGCATCTGATCGGCTTGGGACGACGACGCATCGCCGCCATCGGCGTCCCGGAGGACCCGACCGACCTCATGCCGCGTATACGCCTGCAAGGGTACGAAGCGGCGTTGGCGGAGGCGGGGCTCCCGCTAGACCCCCGCCTCGTGGCGCGCGTTCCCCCCCGGTCGTTCCAGCGGCACGATGGGGTCCGGGCGATGCGACACCTGCTCGCCCTTGATCCCCCGCCGGACGCCGTGTTCTGTTTCAATGACCTCGTGGCGCTGGGAGCGATGAAAACGCTGCTCGAGGCAGGACGGCGGGTCCCCGAGGACGTTGCCGTGATCGGGTTCGACGGTATCGATGAAGCTTTATATGCGACGCCCTCCCTCTCCACGGTCGCGGTGAATATGGAGGACATCGCCCACACCGCCGTGTCGTTGCTTATGGATCGTATCCAGGGAAACCGTACAGGGCCGCCCATCCGCGTGCAGTTGCCATTCAACCTCCTGGCGCGCGGGAGTACAATCGGGAGCAGATTCACCTTCGCAGTGCCCCCTCAAATCCTCCCATAATTGCCTTGAGTCCGGGTTGTCATAAGCCGCTCGAATTGCCATTGTTCGCTGATCGTTACCAACCCATGGATTCGGGGCACACAGAAAGCGGCACCGCGTGAGCCATCGGCGTCCATCGCGCGCATAGACATGCCAGCGGTTGACCGAGAATAGAGTGGGCGCCGTCAGTGGGCTGCCACTTGGTCGCGACGCTAGCGCATACTTATTCATTGCGTCAAAGTCGTTAGCAGCCCCCGTGGGCTTGCCACATGCGTCCTAATGCGTCTGCCAACGGTCAAGTGGAGAGGGTAGCGGGCATAGCGAAGGAGAGCCCCCCATTAGCTGAAGCACCCTTCGTATTATGCGCTCCGGCATGAAGTCGTTTCGCCGCATGCTTTCGACATCGCGGAAGCGCGGGATGTGATTTTTGCGCCCCCATGTAACGCGTGGGCTCGGGCGCTACGATCCTCGCCCTGATAGATCACACGGCCTTGCAGCACGATCGCGTGCGCGAACGGCCGATTTTACCGCGCCTTAACAGCGCCATAACATGCCCTTAACGCGCGTGCGCTACAGTGGAGGGACGCACGGCCAGGGCGGGCGCAGACCCGCCGAGCGCGTGGCACGGCACGCGAGCGACGAAAGGGGATGACCATGGCGCAGCAACAGGCGCAGAAGCAGGGGCGTCAGATCCGGCGGGTGACCAACCTCGACATCATCCGCGGCAAGCAAGGCGACGGGCAGCCGGGGACCTATCAACTCGAGCTGACGCTCGACGGGGTAGACGAGTATGTGCTGATCCCGGGCGACGACGAGATCAACACGGTGCTCCGGCTCTTCCAGCATAGTGAGCACGCGCTTTTCGACCAGCGCACCGAGGAACTCACCTTCGAGCACTACCACGACTAAGGACACCGGCGGCCGGTGCAGGCGGTCCCCACCCCGGACCCGATGGACGGGGTGACGACGACGGACGGTCTCGCCACCGTCACGGTCCGCGCTCGGCCCTGAGCGCGCTCCGCTGGCCCGTACCCTGCGCCCCATCGCTGCGCGCGGGGCCACCCGTGCCAGCCGGGCGCGTGGGTGTCTGGCGCGGGGATGGTGGTACTAGTGCGCTGGTGGTACTAGAGCTACGGGTAGTGACTCACCTAGGGTAAAGAGTAGCTCCATGGGCGCGCCAACCCCCCGTTTTCCCGTGTGAAATGGGGCTCTGGCGTAGCTCCATGGTTTTGGTACTAGAGCCATGGATGGTACTACGTTTTGAGGCTCGTTGGTACCACGCTGTGCGGCCTGTTGGAGCCCTCATAGCGCCACAATAGCGCCACGATCTGAGGCCCGTCGGGGCTCTCCCGCACTCGCGCTGCTGTGCCTGCGCGGGGCGCTTCAGATCCGGCGAAGCGGCCTAGGCCGTGTTACCGCTCATTGCCACGCTTGAAATTGCCCGTCGCTTTGGCCATTATTAGTTGGGCCTGCGTCGGGTCCGCGTCCGCCACCTTGTCCGTGAAACCAGCGGCGGCCTTCCCCGTCAGCGTGGTGACGTGCTTGCCGTGATACGAGATGAACACTTTCGCATCTTTGCTGATACGGTAGGAAAAT
>JAABUX010011006.1_pt1 | contig 10041 bp, 20 predicted proteins | sample 5561851 | NCBI WGS metagenome assembly JAABUX01 (sample SAMN10711883, study PRJNA513361) | rock metagenome | isolation source: Antarctica rocks | place: Antarctica: Victoria Land, Richard Nunatak red sandstone | collected 2016-01-03 | reverse complement strand
GTGAGGAGTGTCTTGAGGGTCTATGCCTCTGCCACTTGGGAAAGGGACGAAAGCAGGCTCAGCGTCGTGGCCACAATGACGATGCCCGAACGAAATTGCTACATCTGTATTGCTCCAGACCACCGCTGGCTGAGCGTCATTCGCTGGCGCAGGGTCGCGTCTGCTCGTCGCTGACAGGGCTGCGCTGACACTCCTGCACGCCCTGGACTGGAAAGTCGTCCTGCAGCATGCAGAGACCGCTCTGGGGCAAGATGCGGTGCTCAGTGCACCGTTGGAGGCGGCATGGGCGACGGAGCTCAGCCTCCTTTCGCTGCACGCCGCAGTGCTGCTCCCACAGTCGGTGTGCCCGACTGCATGGTCCACTTGCTGCTGCCAGACGAACGAACGCCCATGCAGCGCTCGCAATCCCGCTGCACAGGCGCACTCGCATTGCAGAGGTCTGTATATAGCTGGAGCACATTGCGTGAAGACCGACACCTGCCTCGTTGAGGTGCCTGTTGCATGTTACAGGAATTGCCCGCATGGTTGGCTCAGCTGCTGCAGCCAGCCGATGACAGCAAAGACGAGCAGACCAGTGAGGCCCGCACACGGCAGGCCACTGCGCGCCTGGCGCTGCCATCATTATTGGCCGCCTCTGACGAGTCTGTGTTTGCGGCTGCACTTCTCAGTCGCCCGGAGGGAGCGCCATGGCTTCTGCAGCCGCTCGTCCGCACACCGACGCTGGTCGTAGGTGAGTCGAGCTCCCGCTGGTCTCCGTCCAGCGAGCTGCGCTTGGTCCTCAAACCCTGCCATGCTCCCTGTATGTGATGGAGCGTGTCGATCCTGCTCTGGTGGGTCCCTCTGCTGTGTTTGATTACGCCTGCCTACTGTGGCTGAAATGCACAATTGTCTGCAGGTGCACCAGGACCCCGCATCGTTGCAATGGGGCGCCTGCTGGCGGCGGGCGCGGCAAAGAGCGGGTCTCCGCTCCTGGCTGCCGCGGTGGCGGACGCCGTGCGCCACGTCCTGTTCAGCTCGGTGTGCCGGACCGCCGGCGCGGATGAGCGGGCTGCTGCCACTGGCGGTGCGCCGCCTCATCCATTGATGCCAAACTCGGTCGGCATGTGCTGAGTCACCATTAAAAGGGCTGTCAAGCCTCCCCATTGCAATCCTGCCAGAGCCGTGTCTGTGTCTCAACACTCTGACACTGGGCAGGTTCGCCGTCGATGGCGCCTTTCGAGGTGCTGGAGGCGTGGCACCTGACCGTGGCCGAGCACCTCGCGCTGGTCCGGGACGTGCTCGTCCCGGTGGCTCGCCTGCATGCATCCACGGAGCTCGCGTGCTCAGGTCAGCCGTGCTGTGCCCTACCTGTCTTGGACATGAAGCGTGCGTACTCATGCTCCGAGGCGTTGCACGTGGTGCTGTTGCAAAGTGTGTCTTCACGTGGTGGTTCCTCCGACCCAGCTCAAGGCCTACCCATCTATCGATCCAGCCCTGGCCGAAGTCTATATGGCCATATGCACAAATCCACGAGTAATATCAGCTGTCCCATGCGCTGCGAAGGCGTGACAGAGGCAGAGCGGAAGCGCTCAGAGTCACTGGAGCAGGCGACTGCTTTGCCGCCGCCACCTGGCGCAGATGCCGGCGCAGCCGCTGACAGTTCGACAGCTGCCCAGCCTCTGTCGCGGGGCTTGCCGCCGCTGCCTTCGATCTCCACCGTCCGCGTGCCGTCCGACCCGGCGGTGCTGCTGAGGCGGCTTCCTTCCGCCGAGGCCGGACCGGCTTTCAGACGCACTGAGGCGCGCCCGCTGGCAACCTGCGACGTGCTGTTGCTCAGATGGCATGACCCGCTGGCAAGGTCGCATCTTCACTTGCTCTGTGTAAGGCGTTCAAGCTCATGCTTGTGCTTCACAAGCTGTGCGAAAGCCCTCATGTACATTCGGTGGCTGGACACTACAGTGTGGAGCACTTACGGTGGTTGCTTGCCATGTGTAGGCTCACGAGCATGCGGTTGCCGCGCTCATGTCCTTGCTGGGCGTGGTGACGGCGCAGCCCGAGACGGTCAGCGTTACGCATTCGTTGCCGTTCTCCAACGACACGCGGCCTATCTTGCCAAACCAGGGCACAGCAGATGCAGAAGACGCTGCGCACATAGCAGACAGCGCTAATGGAGGGAGTACTGGCGCTTCGGCAGCGAAAGGCAAAGCTGCTGCGCGAGGTCAGACCGGCTTGGGTGCGTGTTACCATCACTACCTATGAGCTATCTAGTCTAGGGTAGCGCAGTACCATGCCTGCTCCGGTGTGGCAAAGCGACGCATGTTAAGCTGACCCATACGGACTTGTTGCCCGACCTGGGACTGGCAGACTGCAACGGACCATTGTGAGCGTCCCTGAGGTGCAGATGCTCGCATAGTGCTATCCAAAGTCTGATGTCGGCTTCTCTGAACTCACCGCTTGGCCGTGCTTGCAGGCGAGGACAAGCGCGACACTGTGGATGTGTTCGTGGAGAGCGTGCAGGCCCTGCCCGGGCGACTCGAGGCGTTTTTGCAGGCGCGCCTCGCGCCCGCCGCAGGCGCCAAGGCCGCCCGCGACCCTCTGCTGGCCTCCAAGCTGCACGCCGACGCCGGGGACGCCATCCGCGTGCGCCCATGCTCCAGCCCTGCTCCAGGCACCGGAGCGCTGTCAAACGCAGCCGCCGCGGCTTCGTTCCTGCGGTGCCTTTGCAGCGATGCAATCGAATGCATTGCTAGTCTGCACGAGTGGACTCTGCATCATCATCATGGCCTTGTCAGTGGGTTTCCCAGGCTGAGTCTGTGCTGCTATCAATACCTGATGGTGCGCGCAGGCTGCGTGCGCGGGCGGCGGCGACCCGGCGCTCCTGCTGTGCCTGCTGCGGCTGACGTACGGCGACCCGGCGCTGCGCGAGGCCGACGGCTCCGTGTCGCTGACGGAGGACCTGCTGTCGGACGTGCTGGGCCGCGGCGACGCCGGATCGGACCAGCAGGGTGACGCGCCGCCATCGGGCGGGGCCGGCTCCGCGGCGGATGTTGTCGCGGAGCGCAGCCCCTCTTACACGGAGCTGGAGCTGACCGTGCCGGGAGTGCAGCCGCAGGCGCGCTTGCCTGCCTCCACGTCACCCTCACGTGCATCTTCAACAATGGTCGCCGTGAGCACTCCGCAACTGGGTTGTGTGCCCGTGCCCTGATTGCAGCGTGATGCCATATCGTATGTGCTCTCCGACTCGATAGTTGCCACGTTTCCGCGCGCATGGATACGCGGTTCCTTGGGTCTGCACACGGAGACCAGGTTCTTATCACGTGCTGCAGGATCTGGCGAAGGCGGCCAGCAGCGCGCCGCAGGAGAGTGGCATCGAGCTGGCCGCTCGCCCGCTGAAGGCGTTCAGCGACCGCCAGCTGGCCGCGCTTGCCGGCCACGCGGGCGAGCGGCGCGCGCCGCTCACCGCCGCGGTCGCCATGCACGAGATGCGGGTCCGGGCCGCGGATGCGCCGCGGCCAGTCTGGCGCGCCCATGCCGCCGGTGCGCGTTGAGGGCTCTATAGCGCAGACCGGCAGCATGTACCGGGTTCCTAGCGTACTTTTTTAGTCGCAGCAGACTCGTTCCCATTCCTAAGTGCCCCGTTCACAAGTGTCTGCAAGTAGCGGGGTAATACGCCAGCTGACCTCTTGCCGATCAAAAGTTGCTCTCCACGGTCTGATGTATGACGTTCGCAGAGGCCCTGCGCGTGGCGGCGGCGGCGGAGGTGCCCCTGCGGAGGCCGCAGCAGCTGGTGGCGGTCTGGCTGGCTGCGCTGACGTGGCCCGCGGACACACGGTGGCGTGCGTGCGGGGCAAATGCGCCCTCAGATGCCGTTTTCGCGCTACTGTCGTCGCTCAGCGCCCACGTCACGGCGCTGCGCGTCGCGGCCGACCCGCGTGCAGCAGGTGCGGTGCTGTCGAGCACAATTGGTTCGAGGCTGAGGCGATTGAATGAAGTACTGCAAACCCACTCGGCATCAAGCAGCCAAACTTTGCATTGCTGCTTACTGGCCGCATGTCACAGATCACACAGATGACACTCACTTTCGCCGGAATATGTGCAGGCAGCAGCCCGACAGCCTTCCAGGCAGCCAGCATCAGGCTCAAGGCGATGCGCGCCAACCTGAGCTCGCGGATGGGAGGCTCGGACCGTGCAGCGCCAGGCAATGGCCTTCCAGGTGCCATTAGCGGGTCTGATGCCCTGCTGCATCACGTTTGTCTTCGTTCGCAACACTCAATTGGTTTGACGACGGCTCAAGGTTTGGTGGGTGTAGTCGCGAAAAGCCCTCTCGCATGTGATGGGTGACCCTAGACAGCTGCCTATGGATTTGTTGCGCAGGGCAACCTGGCCATGAGGGCGATGTCACCGGCGGCGGTGGGCGCGCACGCGGCAGCCTGCGCGACATGCTCTCGATGGGCCGTGAGCCCAGCGGCGGGAGCCCACCGTCTGAAGCCCCCGTCGCCGAGAGCCGCACGTCCAAGTTCGCGGCTGGGCTGCGGGCGAGATTGGGCAGCAGTGACGGCGGCGGCGGGGCAGGCGGCGGTCGGCTCAACTCGCTCCGCACGCGCATCATGCGTGGCGACCTGCAGACGCACACGACCGACACCGCCGAGAACTCGCCAGTTGCTCCACGCCTAGTGCGTCAGTTCCCTGCTGGACTTGCCCCATATCTAGCATCTTGAGAAAACAACAACACTACGTGCATGCACAGCACCTGAGCAATGAGGCGGTCCGAGTAATCAGCTAAGCATTACTGAGAAGAAGCTCGTCTGGCCTGCAGGAGCGGGCAGGGTCGACAGCGTCCGATCTGCCGGCTGGCGACAGCGTCATCGCCGACGTGCGCAGCCGCCTGAACGCCGGCGTCAAGGGCCTCGGCGCGCGCCTGGGGCGCACCAGCAGCTCCGCGGGCGCGGCCGCCGGCGACGTGCCGTCCGAGGATGGCAGCCGGGACGGCAGCAGCGAGAGCGGAGCGGTTGGAGCACCAGTGCAGCCCAGGTGTGTTGCTGAGAGGCCTAACACTGCACGTTGCAGCGTTGGTCCCGGGTTTCGTTCGTTGTTTGTCTACATTCATTTGCCAGGGCTACCCCATGACCATGTGTTGACTGTCCTGACAGGTCCATGACCGACCGCCTGGCGGACAAGTTCAGTGACGTAAGGCGGACGCTGCTGGACCAGCCGCGACCCGCGCCGGTGGCAACAGCTTCAAGTCAGGTGCGTCGCTATTCTGTGTGTCGTCTGTGTTGGATGCAACCATGGGCATGAACCCATCATGCTTTGCATTGCATGCCTCCGTTGCCGAGCAAATGATTGACCTCATAATGCACATTAACAGCTGCCGCACGCTTTCCCGGTGTGTACACCAGCATTCTGTTGCGTGCCTGAGCCTAACTGCTGTTGCAGGGCTCGGATGCTCAGGACATGATTGCGACGCTGGGCCTGGCCGCCTTCGCGGTGAGCGCCTACATCCGGACGGTGCTGTGCCCGGACCTGGCGACAGCGGCGGTGCCGCGCAACACCAGCCTGACTGGGACCCTGCTGGCGGACATGACCGGCGGGCAGCACCGCGGGTCCGAGGCCAGCACCCCCACCGTCGGCGGGCACCGCCACAACGTGTCCTGGGGCTCCGTCGACGCCGACCTGATGCGCCAGTTCGACCAGGTGCGGAGCATCCGTACCCGCCTGCCGCTGACGCTGGGCAAGGTGTCCGGCACCTGCCAGCTTCCGTGCGTCTTGTGACAAGGCGTGGCTTTGCAGCTCGCCTACGATGAGGACCACGCGATTGAGCCTGTACATGTGGTGGCTGAAGTTGTTACTCACACAGGTGCATCCGCAGTCTGACATTAAAGCCTTTCCGTTCGTGATGAGTCCAGCCCCGCCATGCGCAGGTGCTGGACGCGCGGGAGGAGCTGGACACGCTGGACGAGCTGGCGGCGTGCCCGCTGATCGCGCGCGACCTGGCGCCGTACACGCCCTTCTTCCTCGGCGCCGGCTCGCTGCTGGCCCTCGGCACGCCGCTGGCCGTGTTTCAGACCCGCCTTCAGGAGCTGCTGCTGCCGGACGACCCGCAGCTGCTCGCGTTTGGAGCCACTCTGCCCGCTCGGGCTGCATTGTAGACATGATTTTTGGACAGTAGCAGCGACCATAACTGTCGTGGGTCAGGGTCTACGGCTATGCCACGCAGCTCGTTATGCTACTGCTGTGCCAGACGTTTTGAGGTGCAGAGGCTGCGGTTTGATTGACCTGCTTCCGGCACCCTTTTGCATCCACAATGTCGCTCAAATAACGCCTTACCTGACTGTCTCACTATGTTCTTTATTGTACGTTGTGGTAATGAACATGAATCCATCCCTACTGCCCAGGATTGAAGTATGGCAGCTGACCCGGGGCCAGCCACCACCCCGGGCTGCCAGATGGCACAGCCAACCACTGATTGAATGAAGACGAGTGCAGATTGTTCAATGCGGTCACATCTGAGCGTCAGCTGGTGCTAATCCTTGCAACACCTTCACGAAAGTTCCACCTGCTTTTGCAGACGCTAATAGCGCCTCAATCGCGGCAAGATCCGCTGCTGCTGCTTCTGGTGAGGTGCTGACCGCAACGGGCGAGCTGAGTGGAAGCGGCGACCCACATTGAGCAGCATGCACCTGCAACGCAGCGACGCTCAGTAATTCGCTGCAATAGACGTGCTTGAGCTCATCTGTAGATGGAGCGTATGACCTTCAACGAAAGTATGAGAGCCCATCAGGGGTTGCCAGCATTGCTAAGGCACGCACCTGCTCCACAAATGCTGCCAGTTCGTCGTCAAGGCCGGTGAAGGCCATGCGCGCCTCCGCAGGCTCCCCGTCCGCCTGTCGGTGCAGGAGCTTATACTCTCCCCTGCCTGCGCCCCACCCGCCCCGCTGCACCTGCCAGCAGATGAATTTCAGTCAGCGAAGCCCCGTCTCCAGTACGCAACGGAGGCTTCTCCATCGACGGGCGGCCTCGGCAGCAGTTTGGTCCGAGCAAATCACTGTGCGTCTGACGTACAATGACTCGGTATTTACCTCCAACGAGCCGTCTGTGCCGACCATAGACAGACTGAACCGAACTTGCGCAGCGGCAAAACTGACACTGACGGAGGCCGCGATGCCGCCATTGAAGACGAGGCCGCCCACCAGCGTGTCCGGCGAGGGCAGCTCCGCTTTCGCGTGCGAGCTGTGCGCCCACGCATGGCGGGCCTCCCCTGCACCTGCGCGGCAATGGCGAGCAACTGTCAGGGCTGCAGGGTTTGCATGTAAGAATGCAGGCTCTTGCCCCACAGCTACGACATCCTTTCAAAGTGCAGCAGGGCAATGAGCTAGCATCGGAGCTGTGTTTTCGGCAATTGGCACTCTGCAGATCTTATTGCTCTTCGCTCGCCGTTTGTACAGTGTCCACGCACCGCCTGCCGCGGCCAGCATGCGCAGGGCTGCCAGGAAGTGGACGGACGACTCCATCATGAAGCCGCCCGGGCAGTGCGCATCGTTGCGTCGCCAGCTGCTGTTGAAGTACTTGTTCTTCACGTTCATCGGCATGTCGCACACCTGCAATGCCGGGCCATGCTCGACCTGGTGCCAGAGACTCATGCTGGCAATTCAGCAGAATTGTGCGAGACCTGCTCCTAAACATGGTAACTAGCATGGTGGCTGGGCCTCACCAGATCTAGTTTCACAAGACGACCGAGACCGGGAACCAGCGCCGCTGCTTCTCGGAACACCTTCTCTGACCTACAGGCTGCAGATAGCCTTGTGGCGTGATCTTGCGACAGCATGCACTGACATCGTGCTGGTGTAGACAACGCATCCATAGCATGGCGACTTGGACGTGAGACGCAAAAAATACCTGTAGTTCTCCGCGATGGCCCAGACGGCAGTTCCAGCGTGAGCGCGGTGCCGCACGACGGCCTCAAAAGCATCGGCCGCGGTCTGCGCGATTGGCTTCTCCTGGAGCACCGCCTTCCCCGCCGCCAGCGCCCGCTCTGCGAGCTGCATGGTACCAGCAGCCACATCAGGCGCCAAGCCACAGCATTGGCGTTGAACCTGACTGTCACGGCGCAGTGCACTGAGCTGTGTCTGTTGTCGGCACATCCGCCATGCAGACAGCAGCCAATGTGATCATGCGCCACATGCTGGAGTCCATCTGGCATTGCTGATGCCCTACATCGAACCAATGGAGATGCGCTGCCCACCTCAAGCTGCACGTGCGCCGGCAGAACAATCGCAATGGCGTCAACGTCGCGATCCTCCAGGACGGCAGCAAGGCCGTCTTCTCCGGACAGTGCCTTCACGTCAGGCGCAAAGTCTTTGACAACCGGCAGCAAGTCTGCTGCTGCGCTTTCCGAGCGGCTCCAGATTGCCACGAGACTGACGCTTGCAGTCGACCGTCTGCGCCATTCCAGGTCACGCGGTCATCAAATGTTTAGCCATGAGGCGTCGGCAGCAGCTCGACACCAGGGAGTGCTCGGGGCAATGGCACCAACGGATTTCACAGACACATGATCCGTGACAATTGCAGAACGCTCGCCTGAGCAGTGGAACGTATGCATCCTTCACGAAGATCCCGGCACCCAACAGAGCCAGTCGGATATGCGGCTCCGACATCACGTGGTACGTTCAGCAAGCAGAGGCGACGATCTGGCTGCTTTGATCACGGATGCAAAGGTGGCGGATGACTGTTAGCAACTCTCGGTAAGCCCTGGAAATTTCAAAGGCCACATTGACCGTTGCATGCATGACTGAGCAGCAGCAAGAGTAGTCGCGTGTGTCACACTGCGACAGGGCTCGAACGGAGGTCAAGGCGCAGCCGGCGGAGCCAGTGGGAACATGGCAGCGAGGCAGATGCCGGCGCCTGACCTTGACATGCCGGTGGCATGCAATAGCGACGGCCGGCCTGAGCATGACCCGAGCCGCATACTGCATCAGAAGTTCGAGGTGCAGAAGCTGCTCGGGCAGGGCAGCTACGGCAAGGTGTACCGCTGCAAGCGGCGCAGCGATGGCAAACTGTACGCCGTCAAGGCGCGCGCCAGGCGGGCACAGGCGGGGCAACACAGCCCCGTTCAGGCTTACGGAGGGAGGACAGTGGCAGTCCTGACAGTCTGAAAGCAGCAATCTCAACCGGGTGGGTCCCCAACAGGTCTTTGGAACCAATACCGCATCTGTGGCATGCGGACAGGAGGCGGATGTGCGGCGGATGTCACCGCTGGAGCGCCTGGACGTGGTGAACGAGATCCGGCTGCTGGCCAGCATCATGCACGTCAACATCTGCCGCTACTACGAGGCGTTCATGGACGGCAACTTCCTGTGCATCGTCATGGAATTTGCCGTCAATGGTGCGGCATATTGGGCTGCATTGCATCCACAACCACCTCGCTTAGAGGTGCTATTAAACTTCGGCAGATATCACACAATTCATGAGCAGTCGTTGCTTTCTGCACATTCAAAGCACCCTGCGGGTGGCCCGCACCGTTTCACCTTCTAATTACAGTGATCCAGCATTTCGGCGTCACAGGTGACCTGGCACGCTTTATCAAAAAGGGAAAAGAGGCAAAGAAGGTCCGGACCCGTCACATGCTTCCGCGCTTATGTTCAGTACTGCAATCGACCTAGCAACCCTGCAAACGCTAGACATTGCAACTCGTGTGACATGCTGAAACGCGCAGCCATTCCCGGAGGTGGTGCTGTTCAAGTACCTGGTGGAGATCGCGCTGGGGCTGTTCGTGCTGCACGCGAACCGCGTGCTGCACCGCGACATCAAGCCGGCCAACATCTTCGTGGGCGCCAACGACACCATCAAGCTGGGCGACCTGGGCGTCGCCAAGCTGCTGTCCGGGGATGCCCAGGCAAAGACCAGCATCGGGACGCCCAACGTGCGCGTACAGCAGTCCTATTGACACCGTGCAAAATATGGTGTGCATCCTGTGATGTTCCCAAACGGTATAGCCTGGTCAGCTGTTGGCTTATTGTGCCCGCAGACTCAGTGTCCATAGCTTGTTTAGAGACTGCAGCTGAC
>JAABUX010011005.1_pt1 | contig 10042 bp, 16 predicted proteins | sample 5561851 | NCBI WGS metagenome assembly JAABUX01 (sample SAMN10711883, study PRJNA513361) | rock metagenome | isolation source: Antarctica rocks | place: Antarctica: Victoria Land, Richard Nunatak red sandstone | collected 2016-01-03 | reverse complement strand
GGGGTGAGGATCAACGGAAGGGTTTAGGCTCAGGCTGAAGTTCACGGGTAGGGTCAGGGTACAGATCAGCTACAGAAGTCAGGGGTCAGGGTACAGATCAGCTACAGAAGTCAGGGGTCAGGGTACAGATCAGCTACAGAAGTCAGGGGTCAGGGTCAGGGGTTAGCGGTTCAACTTAGGGTCAGAATTAGCGTCAAAGCAAGTACCTGCACCGCGGCCACCACCGCCCAGAGCACCGCCTCCAGGGGCGCCACCGTGCGCCGCGGCGGCCTCGCCCGCCGCCGCGTCGCCCTTGGCGCCCAGCCGCCGGAACTGCTTCCACAGGTGCGCCACCGACTGGCTGAAGTCCACCTGCAGCCGGTGGCAACCTGCTTGCAATTGTCAACACAGTAGATTGGGGTTGTAAATTTGGACACTGGAGGGCACTTGAGCATATTGCAACTATTTTGAGCTTAGCTGTGACCGCACTGGTTCAGCACCTGGGTACTAAGTTGTGCCGAAGCACACTTGACGTAAGGTGCAGCAGAAGACGCCGCAAGGCTGCAGTCATATCGTGCAGCAGGTATGCGACATGCCGCGAAGCATGATCCCCTGCACCATGCATGTCTCCCTGCTGGTGAAGCATTTGGATGCTGAGCATGAGGTCTGCGGGTCAGGCCGGTCAGCGTTTGTATCTTGGGGACTGCAGCCCCAGACTCTGGTGGATGGTCGCACCTTGATGCGACGGTCGTCGACGAGGACGTTGTTCATCTTGAAGTAGGCCTCCTCGCAGGCCTCCTCGGAGTCGAAGCCAATGAATGCATAGCACAGGCTGTCGCCTGCGCACAAGCAGGCAGACACATGTTACGCTGTAAGGAGCGACTCACCTGGAACCACGGGGAGATGTTTGAGCAGGCGCAGACTACCGGTACGGTGAGAGACCCTGCACAGCTACTGCTTTGGCACTCAGTGACGATAGCGGGATCGAGCTACGGCAGTTACTGACCGCAATCAGAGCTGAGGCACAGATCACGTGACAGCTGCACTGTTGTCTGACGCACTGATCATGGCAGGCACTGCGCACCGGTCTTGTGGTCGCGGATGATGTCGCAGGAGGTGACCGTGCCGAAGCGACTGAAGATGATTTCGAGATCCTCCTCGGTCGTCACCTGCGGAGTTCAGGCACCATGGCCGACAGCATGAGCATTAATGCGTACCCTGGCAGTCCACATGGCGCTGGACAAGGTCACCAAAGCAGGATGCTGAGCAAATCTGCATGCCGTCCTCCTGTTGCATCATCAGGGCACAGACGGTCATAGTCTTGCTTGGCCCAACACGTTCTGAGTCCTGAGGGCAGCGGAGGCGTCCGTCGAAGGACACCAGCGTTACGCACCTGGTTGAGCTTGCACACGAACAGCATGTCCTCGGGGGGTTTGGCGTCCGCCTCTGGAAGATCGCCGATCATCTCCAGCACGACCGCCCTGCCACGACACAGCATCAACACATGTTGAGCCTTCGATATAAGCGGCTTCACTTGCGGGCTTGCACCGCAAGGCACCAAAGCTCTACATGCCGTGGGCTATCAGCTGCCAACGCGGCTAAAGCTTCCTGCATGCAAAGGTCGGCTACTGCTCCTGGACTCCGAGCAGCACTCCATGCTTGGCGCATGCACTCAAGGACGCTAGCAAAGCAGCGACTGCGTCATGACGCTTCGGAGCAGCTGCTGAGCGCTGGCCAGACGGCGATGCTGAGACACAGGCGCGGGCGCCAGACGTGTGCCTTCGGCTGCACGAGTATCCGGATGAACAGGGGCGCAAATGGACTCAGTCGGCTCAGCGCGCCTGTTGCGGGCCTCCTCCTTGCGGGTCGCCGCCTCAATCTCTTCCAGCGGCCGCGCGTCCTCCGCCGGCACCCAGTCGTCCTCCAGCCGCTGCCCCTGCGAGGGTTAGGGTTAGGGTTAGGGTCAGGACCAGGACTGGGGATGCCCCAAATCCGACGTTCATCCTGAGAATACTCCTTGCTCCCCATGGATGTGCCGCTGACCTTACCTGAGCTGTACACGAAGTCTCTGACCGCCCTTTGACTTGGCACGCAGATGAAGACATGGCCGTCTCATGGCCCTTGCAGCACAGCATCAAGCAAGCTCCTCCAGGTGTGCCAAGTTGACGCGTGAGGAGTCTACAGGGAGCCGCTGTCACTAGGATACAGTGTTTCAGGTGCTCGCGAGCCTGCCGGCAGTCCACAACAGAGCGCACACGGGCGCGAAGGCGGGCTCTGTAGGCTCTCCGGCACATGCTCCGCAAGGGCGGGGCACCAGGCAGCAGGACGCCGCTTAGGCCGGCCAGCATCAACCACACGGTTGACTCCCGCTACCTCTAAAACCAGAAGCTAGCTAAGATCCTAGCACAACAACCTAGCCGCACCGGCGCGAAGGCGGGCTCTGGGGACTTCTCGGGCACGTGCTCCGCGAGGGCGGGCGGGTCCGGGAACGGGTCCTCCAGCACGATCGTATGCCGGACGCGGATGTTCTGGATGGGCACGCCCGCGTCGTCGACGAACGCCTCGTTGATCGCTGCCAGCACGTCCAGGCCCTCGCTCACCTGCGGCGTCAGAGGGCGCGCGTGGAGTGTCTCCCATGAAACATCTGACCCACAAGCTTGCGGCTTGGACACGAAGATATGCAAGCCTGATCAGGCCGCGCTTGCAGTGCGGAGAGATCAGCGCAGGCCAAATGGCACGGCGGGCGGTGTTCGCTGACCGAGAGAAGATCTGCCCGGATAACTGCCAAGTTGAGATCTAAGTCTGCCCCCTTCTGTGGGCGGCAGCGGTGCTGGGTTGTGGCCGGCGCCGGCTCTGCTGGATGGCACAGACCCATAAAGCACTACCCATCCCTTCTGCAACCAACCCACCTCGCCGAACAAAGTGTGTCTCTCGTCCAGGCTGTCCAGCTCGTCGCCGGTGGTGATGTAGAACTGGCTCGCGTTCAGGTCCTTGCCCCCCGACGCCATGCCCACCATCCCTCGCTGCCGGTGCTTCAGGTGCGGCCGGATCTCGTCCTCGAAGAACCGCGCCTGCTCGCCGTACAGGATGCTGCGCGCAGCATCGGGCGAGCTTAGTAGGGGCAATTTCCGACTGAACCTCGGGTCCAACAGTGGGGCTGAAGTCAGGGCTACTGGCAGCAGCTGCAGGCACTAAAGCATTGCGAGCAATGCATGTTCAGTGAGCCCACCAATTCAAGAGTGCTTACTGAGGCTGAGGGACCACCGAATGACAGCGTCGACTGCGTCTTGCGACAGCCGCACGGACCTGTATTGCTCCCGTGCAAATGTCACGCATGCTACTGTAGTAGGTACAGCGCTGCAACTGCGCCGATGCAGCGTTGGCATGGCCGCTTCGCAGCGCGCACCCATTGATGGAGCTGCCGCCCTTGCCGGTGCCCGTCGGGTCGCCCGTCTGCACGATGAAGTTGCGCTCCACCTTGTGGAAGAGCACATTGTTGTAGTACTTGATCCTGCGCAGACCACGGCACACGGTGCGACTGCGTATGCCGCGCCCATGCGCACTAGCCTCCAGCCGCAGCAGGCCGTTTTCAGCCCGCAGGCTGGTGGTGCGAGGGACTGTGATGGCCTGAGCAGCGTTGACAAGCGACCATGCGCGCTCGTTGTGCAAGCGGCGGAACATGTTTGCCAGGGCGTGTCAAAGGAGGGGTGGGAGGGAGGGGTCAGAGGACTTGGCTGCCACTACGCATGGCGATGTAGGCACGTTGCCGCAAGCGCACTTGCAGAGCTTGAGGAAGTTGCTGGACGCGAGGGGGCATTCTTCCGTGTACAGATCGATGACGAGGTCGCCCTTGCTGGTCTCGAGCAGCACCGCCATGGTTTCCTGTTGGCGTACCTCTTACTGCTGCAGGCGTTCACGCGTGCTGAGCATATTGATTGCAAGCAATGAGCTCGATGCAAGTGATGTCGAATCTGAGTTGGTGTCAAAGTGCCTTGCTCAAGAAGTCTTCTGGCTGGTTTACCAGACCCCACACACGAACATTCGGTAGCCGTTACAAGTGGCACCAGCATTGCAACCTCTCGCGGCGTTCTGGTGATCGCCCGCCGATCCTCACTGGAGCTCTGCTGCTGGGATTCGCCGCAATTAATTTGGCGCCGGCACATCAACTGTCGTCTATCAATCGTTGTCCTGCAATTGCGCCGAGCCCCCCGCCAGCTGCAACCAACGCCGGTGCAGTGAGGCGGGCGCAGCGTGAGAGGGCGGCGGTCCCTCAGCCGTGCCGCGGTCCGCACTCGCGCGGCGGTTCATGCGCCTGCCGTGCGCGGAACACGGCCGATGTCCTGCTCGCAGCAGCATGCCGCCGCCAGCCTGCCCGCGCCAACACCTGCGCACCGCCAGCCCCAGCCAGCACAGCCCAGATACCCTCACAATAACGCACAGCGGCACGGCGCGGCAGCGGTGCCCTCAGCGCAGCAGGCTGCGGATGAGTTCCAAGCCGCTCGGCAGCCCAGCCAGTCGACAGTGTGCAGCACTGACTGCTGCTGCAGATGCAGACGGGACCCGGCCTGCAGGCAGCGCAGCCTCTGTCGGCGACCCTCACGGCGGCAGCGGCGGCGCCGCGGGCAAGCAGAAGCGCCTGGCGGTGTTCGTGTCGGGCGGCGGCTCCAACATGCGCGCCATCCACGCGGCGACCCTGGACGGCCGGCTGCCCGCGAGCGTTGAGGTTCACCTTCTGCTCGCGATACTGCCGAATCACATGCTAATTCTTGGACCATGTCACAGCCACGCCGCATGCACGGGAGGTCGTGGGATTTCGCTGTGTTACTGACATTAAGTGGCGTTTTATGCAGCTAGGGCCGATGCCCTTGACCTTTTCAGGCGCTTCCATCAGTCCGAACACCAATACGCCCCTCACCGCGATCATTCTACGCTCTCCCTAGACGCACAGTGGATTGTTTGTGATCCTGCTCCGACCGCAACCGCCTGATGGTACAAAAGCCGCGGCAGGTGGTGGTCAGCAACGCGCCGTCCTGCGGCGGGGTAGCCTACGCACAGGAGCGCGGCATCCCGACGCTGCGCTACCCGGGACGCAAAGACGACCCGGATGCGCTGACGCCGGTAAGATTGCTCACGAGCGCCTGCCGACTGTATAATGGTTGAATTCGAAAGAATATAGCTGGGTAAGGCTCAGTCTCATAGCTGAGAAAAGCTGAGCCTCATAATAACTAAGAACACAGGTAGCTGATTATTGTCGAGTTGGTGCCCTTGAGCCATGCTGAAGCACCAAATCGGTTTTTCAGGAGCGGCTGGTGGCGCAGCTCCGGGACACGCACCGCGTTGACGTCGTGTGCCTCGCTGGCTACATGAAGGCGTGTCTCTGCAAACACACTTTCTCTTTCTCAGCCTCACGACACCTCGGCTTTCGCGGCGCAGCATTTCAGGAATGCCACCACACGCAAATCCCTGCTTGACAGTGCCAATGCATGGTCGTTTGTGGGCTGCAGCCATGTTGCCAGTCGAGCAGGTGCATGGCTTGCGTCAGGCGGAGCATTACGGAGGAAAGGGGTGAGAGCTTGCCACAAACTGACTGACGCACGCCCATGATCGGCGGCTGACTGTTGTCCTTTGTTCTAATAGTCCTTACCTGATTGGCTGATAAGGACTGAAAAAACATGAAGCTATATATTTAACATAGTAAATACTCAAGTAATAGAAAGCAAAAAAGACAAAACTCGACAAAAGCTTGCTATTGGAAGTAAATTTTATGATTTTGGTAAAATGTTTAAAACACGAATTAATGATTCATACACCTTTAGAGCAATTCTCTAGTCTGCTCACTGCTGCAGCTGGTGCCGGTGGAGCTGGTGCGGGCGTACCGCCGTGCGATGCTGAACATCCACCCGGCGCTGCTGCCGGCGTTCGGCGGCAAGGGCTTCTACGGCGAGCGCGTGCACAAGGTCGGTCCGCTGCACAGCTTCTACTGAGCTACTACACGTTGCAGTAACTGCCCGTTGCCGTCACAGCCCTGGCACTTGTGGATCCGCGGGAAAGGTGCACATTGCGCCCAAGCTGGGGTTTGGCCTTCGGTGGTTGCAGCGATGCCACTCAAGCCCCTTGTAGGAGCCCAAGCGAGCAGGTCTGAAAGCCTGTGGTGCTGCTTATTGATCCAAAGGCTGGCCAGAAACGTTACCGCATGAGCCACCAGCCTACAGTAGCAGTGTCACAACTGGTCAGAGGCCAGGGCCGTCCCAATGCAGCACAACGATAGGGGAATACGTCAGTGTTACTTCGCGTCCGCAGGCGGTCCTGGACAGCGGCGTGCGCTTCAGCGGCGCGACGGTGCACTTCGTGGCGGAGGCGTACGACACCGGCCCGGTGCTGGCGCAGCGCGCGGTGCCGGTGCTGCCGGACGACACGCCGGCCGCCCTCGCGGCGCGGGTGCTGGTGCAGGTGAATAGCCAGATCTATGCCGAATCAACCGCGGGGTCAGGTCAGGGTTGGAGTACCGTGCCATTTGCGACGCATGCGGATGCCGCACGCCTACACTGCAAAGTGCCGGTGCTGCCGGATGACACGCCGGCCGGCACGCGTGCTCGTGCAGGTGAGCCTGAGCGTGCCACATCAGCTGTTGGCAGCGGTGCTCAGATTACGGCCGTCCTGTAGTTCGCAGAAGCACACCTAACGTTGCCATAGCCCTACAAATTTGCAACACATGTGTGAGGTCACGGTGATCCCTTTACCTCATACCAGCCCTGCTTTGGCTCCACAACCACATTTGCTTTGGCGCCAGAGGTCTGTGCTGGTGGGATGCTCCAGTCCTTTATTGTTTACGAATGCGGTGCTGAGCCTCTTCTGTCACTTCGCAGGAACATCTTGTATACGTGGAAGCCCTGCAGGCGTTGTGCAGCGGGCGCGTGGCGTGGCTGGACGGTGACATGCCAGTCGTCCACTGAGCATTGTGCCACGGTCTGAAGCCGTGCAGCAGCCGAACCAGTTTGCAGTAGCATCAGACAGCAGCAGCGAAGGGCAGCTGAAGCACTGCTGACCTGGCTGCGCCATGCAAGCTTCTCTGAATGCTCAGAGTCAGCGGCTGCCATGGCAGGCCATGTCATAGGCATATAGTTGATGGCGTCAACATCGGTTTTGGAGGCGAGGATGCCTGCGAGGATGACGAACAGCTCCGCACATGATCGGTGGCTCAGTTGCCGCGCGCGAGTCTTTGCAACAACCTCACAAGCATGCTGACCAGAGCCTACAACGGCCCGCACAATGCTGCAGCGCGGGTTGCGCTCCTATTCAAGCTAGGGTCCCTGGCCTTGTGATGCGTACATACTGCTGGTCATGCCCGAGACAGATGTCCAGCGATCCGCCCACAGGGGTCCTTTTCATCGCTTCGGCCAGTGCTCCGAGGCTGTCGAACCTGACCCCTCTGCCACGCTGTGGGCCACTGTCCGACACCGCTTCCCAGGCCGACTCCGAGTCTGAGTTCCAGTCCGACTCCGACTCTGACTCCAAGTCGACCTCCAGTTCCACGTCCGGCGACGCCGTCGGCGGTCCGCCGGGCGGCGTGCAGATCCTGAACTCCGTGTAACACTCGGGCGCGACCGCAAAGAACCGACACAGCTGCTCTTCGGGTGGTGTCGTCTCAGGACACCAGGTCACGCCTGACGGCCTCACCCGATTCAAGGCAATGCGCTCCGTACATAAATGCAGTGAGTCAAACCCGGGAGGCAGCCAGGAGCTGTCAGCGTGGCCGTCGAGGTCTGCGCTCCCACCAAAGCAGAGCAGCACGCGTTCTGCACGCAGCTCCATGACGGGGATCGTGACGGATGCCACGGCTGCTTCGGTCGGGTCCTTGAAGAATGGGTCGAGCCCACTCGCTAGGTCGCCAAGCCGCAGCACCCGCAGGCTGGTTGGCAGCGCTGGCTCGGCCCCAGCTTGGCCCTGCTGGTCGAAGAAGTGGTGTATGTACGAGCCGCAGTCGTAGCCACGCACGGTGAATTCCTGTAGAGCCGTCAGGTGACCGATGCGCAGGGGCAGCGGACCCGCTTCATTCCTGTCGCAGCCATGGCGCGTCACTGGATGCATTGCACGGCCGTGCTGCTGCGTGCATCGCATGCGAGGCCAGCGCTGGGCGGCGCGAGGAGCTTGTGAGGGGCACAGTCGCTCAGGCATCTGCTCCCCGACCCTGATGGGTCCACTATGCCCCTATGCAGGCCACTATAGACGCAGGCCTACACACCCCCATGTCTCAAGCTGCAACCTTGCAACATGCCAGGTCGCGATGTGAGCGGATACACATCATAGCACGGGCATGCTGCGCGGGGCACTGAGAAGCTCACAGATATGCAGAGGGCTCGTACCCGTAAAGAGTGGTGTCATAGACCGCGACCAGCGTCAGCTCGCGCAGCCCCAGCGGCAGGTGTGCCAGCGCGTGGTGGCCAGGCTCCCGTGTGCCAATCAGCGTCAGCCTTTGCAGCGCACAGAACCGCGAGAGGCCCAGCCGCTGGGGGCCCTCGGCCGGGAAGCTCACCGGCAGGGGCACGTTGTGCAGCTCCGTCAGGGTCTGAGCGGAAGCCTCAAGTGTTCCCTGCAAACACAGTGCTGCGCTTCAATCTCAGGTCACGCTGACACAGTTGTGTTGCGATGGAGCGCCTAACGCAGCCTGCCGGTGTGCGATCAAACTACGTCCTGTATGGCATTCAGATTTGCTGGCGGCTGTTGCCTTATAGTATAACATCTGCTTGGATTGTGAGCTGGCATGGGAAGTCCCTAGGCCCTGACAGCCGCCCGAAACGCGACACAACAGCTGCCATCCCTGCAGTCGGGATGGTGCAGCACACGTCAATGCAGTGACACTGTGCTCAGGCGGCGGCACAATGCGGCCACCACAGGGGCGCAAGACTGTCTCATGCGAACCTCGCGCCACACGGTGAGGGAAGCATCATCGAGAGGGTGAAAGGTGACGCTCCGCAGCGGCCGCGGCGTCGACATCCTTCGCAGCCAGGCTCGCAGCCAGGCTCGCTGCGCCGGCGTCATGTTGTCTGCGAAGTCGACAACCAGAGGTACACCTGCGGACACCTCACATGTGCGCCGTTCGCATTCTCTTCTTCTGTTGTGGCCGATTTGTGGCGCTCACTGTCCGGGAATTGAGGCGTGCAGTACATGGCTCTGATACACAGGACATGACGGTTCGCTTCACTGTAGCGTTAAGGTCCAGTGGCTTTGGGACGGAGTCAGGAGCCGACTGACACGCACCCTTTATGCCGGCACGCCAGGCGCCGTTAACGAGCCTGAGTCTGGCCCATGCGCGCACGTCGTCGCCCTCCAGATGCAGCGCCGCGCGAGCGATGGCGCCCCACACATCGCGTGGCAGGCCGTCCGCGGACTCCGCAGTTTCGCGGCGGGCACGCCGCCGCCTTGTCGTCAAACGCTGCCTGGTGTCGTGCGCTGCAGAGGCTGCCGCTGACATAGAGGCGGTAGTGCCAGGCCGCGAGGTCAGTGCCGGACTCTGCACAGCAGATTGATCACTCTACTCCACGCGGAACAGAGGTGTAGCCGACACAGCCGCTGATCCAGATTGACGGTACCAGGCGAGCAAGGTGTCATGAGGCGAGCTTCGTGGTGCGGGGACTGTAAACAACGGATGGCTGGAGGTGTCGAATACCATACACGCAGGCAAACGATGGCACGAGAGCGCACATTGCCTCGGGGGATGGTTTGCGACTGACGAGGACTTCCGGCGATGCAGGTGATAGCGCCACGCTTGATCACCTCCTGCGGAAAGCCAAGAGAGGAACGATTGGCGAATTTCGTGGGACCAGTGCTTATCACGCCCCGACATGCAAACCTTGCTTCCGACAGCTGTGATATCAGATGCAAATGGCATGACAGACTTGCCCTTTGCCGGCATGCGGAATGCGGTCCGGCAGAGCCAGGACCCCTGCCGTCCTCAACAGCAAACGCATGCGCATTGTGCAGACGGCAGTATAAGGGGCCTCTGTGCGGGTGACGAGTGGTGCAAGCATGCCCGTGTCACGGTGCATGCACCGATCACGTCAGG
>JAABUX010011004.1_pt1 | contig 10042 bp, 13 predicted proteins | sample 5561851 | NCBI WGS metagenome assembly JAABUX01 (sample SAMN10711883, study PRJNA513361) | rock metagenome | isolation source: Antarctica rocks | place: Antarctica: Victoria Land, Richard Nunatak red sandstone | collected 2016-01-03 | reverse complement strand
AGCCGGTTTCGCTCGGATGCCTCGACTAATGCATGCAGTAGCTTTGTCCCGATCCCTTGGCCCTGGATCTTCTTGGCGACGTAGATGCTCACTTCCGCTACCCCTGCGTACGCACGCCGAGTCGACACCACACTTAAAGCTGCCCAACCGACGATCTCTGCTTTGGACCATGCCACGAAACGGCAGCAAGATAGATGGCGCGCATCCCATTCGGTCCACTCAGGCAACGATTGCTCAAACGTAGCGTCGCCTGTACGGATTCCTTCTTGGTAGATTGCACGGACAGCTTGCCAATCGCTTTCGCACATAGGAGAAATTGAAACACTGGACATGTCGGCGGCAGCCATGGATCATCGTATTTCTCAATCCCGAGGAACGCCAAGCTGCCAGCCAAGCTCGTCAAGCCCGAGTGACCGCCTCCACGGCTTCCAGCCGTGGCTCTTGGTTTATGAACCCAAACGTTGAAATGAGCGGGCCGCTCATCACTTCCTGTTTGCCGACAAAGCGGGATTAGTCGGCTTGTCGCGTTTATCGGGACCGATCCGCGAAACCGACGGACCTCTAACATTGCTGCATGTTTGCCCGGCTCCACAGGTAACCTGAAAACATGCTCGTGCTTCCCCATGATGTTTTCTTTGGCGACCTGCAACTGAGTCGGGTGCTGGACGGAATCACAGTCTCGCACCGCATCGCGAATTCTCCGCCTGAGCAGCTTCCAGTACATACGCATACTGACGCTCACTTCGTGCTGATCACAAGCGGCGGCTATGTTTCTTCCGCTACAGGCGATGCCCATCCTCGCACCACCCTCATCTATAATCCTCCCGGTACAAAGCACCGCGATCATTTTTGGCAAGGGACGGGAAGTTTCTTTACCGTTTCTCTCTCCAGCGCACAGTTGTCTCAAGTGTTGGACACGGCGTCACCAGACGTGGCGGTACACTTGCCGAAAGATCGAGCATTGGGATTGGCTTGGGCGTTGCTGATGGAGTGCGTACGCTGGAATTCGACCTCCCAGCTCAAAGCCGAATCGCTCTGCCTGGAACTGCTGGCTGAAGCTTCGGAAAGTTCGCTACCACCCCGCCCATCGCCGCCCCCTTGGCTACTTGCCGCCTGCGAACTGATTCAGGATTGCCCCGGAGAAACTCCCCGCGTCCGCGACTTGGCGAAAACGGTCGGTGTGCACGCCGTTCATCTGGCCCGTGCCTTCCGCATGTATGTAGGCTGTACACCCGGGGACCTCCTTCGCGCGCGTCGGCTAGAGCTTGCGGCGGCAGCGTTGATGAAATCGGAAGGCTCGCTCGCTGAGATAAGTCTTGCCAGCGGGTTTTCCGATCAGGCGCAGTTCACTAGGGCTTTCCGTCGTATATACGGCGTTACGCCTGGCGCTTATCGCCACTTGAGCCGCAATTCCGACTCCCATCGAATGTTGCATTTTGACAAGACGTGCAAAATCCTTGCGCGCAATAATTTCGGCAGTATGTAATTTCTTTTGTGGACCGTTGCCTTGACCCTCGTCCGAAGAACGCACTTTCTCCTATTCCTGCTTGCGTTGCTGCAGGGTAGTCCCAGCGTGCTTTATCCTCAAGCCACCACACCCGGCAATCCGGTGGTAGGCCTCTGGGGTATGGAGCAATCGTTTGGACCCCTGGTGCGCGGCACACTAACAGTTGATGCCCAACAGGCCCAATGGCGCGCCGCGATTGCTGGTTTCGAGGTTTCCGTGGAGCGCAATGGGGATCGGCTTAGTTTCTCGTTGCCCAACGGCGCTGGAGATTTTCGCGGTCGGCTCGATCCCGCATCGAACACGATCAATGGTCAGTGGATTCAGCCTGTCGGCGTCGTAAATAACAACCGCTACGCCACTCCTGTCCAACTTGTTGCCGTGATTAAGTCTGTGTGGGCAGGAGGAGTCGTTCCCCTTGACGACCACGTTTCCTTCTATGTCTCTATCCAGCCGCAGCCGGATGGCTCAACTACCGCGGTCATCATCAATCCCGAGTTCAATCTCTTCCGCCGCCGCTCATACGGCGTGACTTTGAACGGTTCAAACGTTACCTTCACAAATCCCAAACGTTCCCAAGACCACTTCAACGGTACGTTTGACAAGGCATCCGATCGCCTGTTCCTCACTTTGCTCGATTTCAATCCGCCGCTTCCACTTTCACGCCGAGACCGCCGCAACGCATTGGGCTTCTACGCCCGTACTCCCAACACCGAAAAATATACATACACCAAACCAATTGCCGGCGACGGCTGGCCAACAGCGTCGCTTGATGACGTCGGCATCTCTGAGAAGCCGATTGCAGCTTTGATCGAGAAGATTTTGACTGCCGATCCCACCAACAATCCTTTGGATATTGACAGCTTGCTCATCGCGCGCCATGGGAAGTTGGTTCTAGAAGAGTATTTTCACGGCTTCGACAAAGATCGGGCCGCACGACATGCGGTCCGCCTCGAAGACCGTCGCGCCAGTCCTTGCAGGTATCGCACGCAACCGTGGCGTCAACCTCGGCCTCGACACGCCCATTTATCCTCTCTTCTCGGAGGACAAGCCATTCCCCTATTGGGACGCACGCAAAAGTCATGTAACGGTAAAGGCGCTGATGACCATGACCTCCGGCTTCGCCTGCGACGATAACGACGATGCCTCTCCCGGCAACGAGGACAACGTGCAGAGCCAGACCGCCCAACCGGACTGGTACAAGTACACCCTTGACTTGCCGATGGCTGCCGAACCGGGCGGAAAACACGCCGTGTATTGCTCCGCAGCTCTCAACCTCGTCGGTGGTACAGTTGCCCATGCCACTCACGCTTGGCTGCCGGTTTTTTTGGAGCGCTACTTGGCGCGCCCGCTTCAGTTTGGCACTTACCATATGAATCTCATGCCTACCGGCGAAGGCTATATGGGCGGCGGGCTGTATCTCAGGCCCCGTGACGAGCTCAAGCTCGGGCAGCTCTATCTTTCCGGCGGCATCTGGCACGGTACCCGTATCGTTAGTGAGGACTGGGTACGGCAGTCCACCACTGCATATTCAACGTTCGATCCGCAGACCAATTACGACGCGCCCCACGAATACGGGTTCGGCTGGCATATCAATCGCCTACAGGTCGGCGACCAGGTTTTCCGCGCGTATAGCGCGGGTGGCAATGGTGGCCAGATCGTAATGGTGGTTCCTGATCTCGACCTCGTCGTTAGCATCAACGGCGGAAGCTACGGAGAATTCACGAAATGGTACCGCTGGGGGCTCCAGTTGGTGCCGCAATACATCATTCCCGCACTGTCACAAAAGGGACGCCCGTAATCGGTAAGGACAAGTCGCCTTGTTTGACGTCTGATCTGTGAATTTATCCATTGCCCTAAAGGTGACGGCTGCCAACGAGTCATCCATAAGTTTTAGGAGTGGCTCTTCCACGCAGAACAATCATCGATGGCCGCGTGAGCGGCCGCACCTGAGGATGAGAAGGGGTTCCTGTTGACCGCAGGCGTCGGTGTAGTGGAGATTGCAGGAGCGCACAGGTAAAGGGTCGCGGACTTATTGGTGGTTCGACCCCGAATGATAATCTGACCCGCCGGCGGCTCACGTACACCTGACTGGTGCCTCTTCTGAGCCCGTAGAACAATATGCCCAACTCGCCGCCGGCTGCTTGTCCGCACTGGAGGAGCAGATGATTGAAGCGATTCTCGAGCGATGCGCCGGTATCGATGTCGGCAAGAAGTTCGTCGTGGTCTGCGTCACGTCCGGCGGCGCGAACGACGAACCCCACACGCAGATCAAGAAGTTTGGCACGATCGTTAGCGAGCTTCAGCGTCTCGCCGGATGGTTGGTCGCCGAAGGGTGTACGCACGCGGTGATGGAGAGCACCGGCAGTTATTGGAAACCGGTCTTCAACCTACTGGAAGCACACGTGCAAGTGATCCTTGCGAACGCTGCCGACGTGCAGAACAGGCGGCCACAAGACCGATCCAAACGATAGCCGCTGGCTGGCTCATCTGCTTCGTCACGGGATGATCCGGGCGAGCTTCATCCCGCCGCTGGCGATTCGTGAACTACGGGACCTCACGCGTCGTCGCAGGCAGCTGATCGGGGAAAACTCACGGGAGCGCAATCGGGTTCAGAAGGTCCTTGAAGATGCGCACGTGAAGCCGGGGGACGTGCTGTCTGATGTCTTCTGTGTGTCCGGCAGGCTCATGCTGGCAGCGCTTCTCGATGGTCAGATGACCGCAGAGCAGGTCGCCGATCTGGCCAAGAAGAAGGCCGAGAGAAGATCCCGCAAATCACGGCTTCCGTTGCGGACCATCGGCTGAGCGACCATCAGCGATTCCTCATCCGGCATGCGCTTCGTCATCTGGAGTCCCTGAATCAGGAAGTTGAGGCGCTCAACCAGGAGATACGGCGGCGCATGGCGGACCCATCTCTTACCGAGGCGTTCCATCTGATCCAGAGCATTCCAGGCATCAAGGAAGAATCCGCAGCCAGCATCCTGGCCGAGGTGGGCGCTGACATGGAACAGTTCCCGACGGCGGCACAACTCAGTTCATGGGCGGGGCTCTGCCCGGCGAACCACGAGAGCGCCGGTGTAAAGAAAAGCGTTCGCACGAACCGGGGAAACGTCTGGCTCAAGACGACGCTGACGCAGAGCGCATGGGCCGCCACCAATCGCAAGGGCTCACGGCTGCAGTCGCGCTATCACGCCCTCAAAGCTCGTTGCGGAAACAAGCGTGCCATCGTGGCACTCGGACATACGCTCCTCAAGACCGTGCACGCCGTTCTCTCCACAAGATTGCCCTACCAAGAAGATCCTCCCACTACTCACGACGACCAGAATGTCGAACGTGCTCAGCACCATATTCGCTGCCTGAAGAAGCTCGGATATAACACGCTTGCGGTCGAGTAGAGCTGCCTATTCTCAGAACAATGTCCTTTATCATGCGTGATAGGGAGAAGAATCATGGCTGAAGACCCGATCAAGCTGTTCGGCACCCGCGCCGAGCGCTACCCAGAGCCAACCGAGGCTGATATCGCACTCGGGGCTGGGAGAGCAGCACTCGCCGCCGTCCCGTTTGTGGGTGGTTCGATCACCGAAGTTCTATCACTCGTTCTTGCACCAGCCGTTTCGCGTCGGCGGGACACATGGTTCAAGGAGTTGGCTGACGAGCTAGAAGCAGCAGAACGCAAAGTTGACGGGTTCAGGGATTGAAAACCTCACCCAAGATGAAACATTTGTCTCCGCAGTGATTGAGGCCACGCGATCAGCAATCAGCACCCACAAGGATGAAAAGCGGGATGCGCTTCGTAACGGGCTCCTGAACATCGCTTTGCATCGTTTGACGGATGAGGATCAGCAGCAGACGTTCCTCCGGTACATTGACGAGCTGACTGTCTGGCATCTGCGCATCCTCCTGCTCTTTCAAGACCCGCCCAAATACCTGGCTCCCAAAGGTCTTGGCGCGAGCTACTACATGGGAAGCGCATCGCAGGTTTTAGAAGACGTATACCCGGAACTCAGAGGCAAAAGGGAGCTGTACGATCAGATCGCTTCGGACCTGAGCGCGCGCGGTCTCGTCAACGCTCCGGGGTTTCTACACGGGACGATCAAGTGCTCAAGGCATGGTCGCAAAGCGCACCACTCCTCTCGCGGACGCTTTTCTCGACTTCGTTTCAAATCCAGTCGGAAGTGCGTGAGTATGGCCGAGACGTTCATTAGCCTGCTAGAAGAGCCGACTCAACTCCCGACGTCCGTCCACCACGCGCACGATGTCGACACTCTCAACTGGACCGTCGTCTGTGTCAGGGTGCAGTTCGTACAGCACCAGGTACGAGCCTTCCACCACCATGCGGGTAGTCGGTGCGATCTCCGGCCGGCGCGGACCCATGCGTGGAAAGCCGGGCAACATGCCGGCACGAGCTTCAATAGCGGAGTAAACGCGCTCCGCTGCATCGGGATTGTCGAGACCGATGGTGACGTAGATGTCCATCAGATCTTCGAGAGCCTGCGGACTCCAAAGGAGCTCAGCCGACATGGGCAAGCTGGCGCGAGGCCGCCTTTTCTAAGCGCTGCCGAGCTTGCTGACGGACCTTGCCAAGGTCGGCACGAGCTGCAGGGCCGCTCTTCTTGCCCTCGGCCCAGAGCTGCCGGAGCCGCTGGACATCTTCCCCGTGAAGTTCCCGCTTCCGCTGCCAATCGCGCAGCGCCTCGCGCACAATCTCGCTGGTGGTCGCGTACTCCCCAGATTCCACTGCGGTCTTTAGAGTGGCGACCTGCTCTCCGGTCAATGCGACGCTCACCTTCTGAATCTCCGGCATACGCACTCCTTGGTAGCAAATCTTACTACTTTATGGATGCAAGTCAATGACCGCCGGGCTTTGATTGGCCTTATGGTCTACACCTTTGCGCGGGTGGGCGCGGCGGTTCGATGCGGGTTGACCGCTACTTGGAGGGGTACATCCGAGTCGCCGGAATCGCCGAAGAGCGTAAAGGCCCACTCTTCCGAACCACGCGCGGCCGTTCTAGCGAGCTGACCGGCAATCCCATGCTCCAGCCCGACGTTTGGCGGATGATCCGCCGAAGAGCCCTCGCGGCTGACATCAAGACCGAGATCGGCTGCCATACTTTCCGAGCGACGGACATCACGGCTTATTTGAAGAATGGGGGCAGGCTGGAGATCGCGCAGCAGATGGCCGCCCATGAATCGGCCCGAACAACGGGCCTCTATGACCAGCGCAACGATGAGGTCTCCCTAAATGAAGTGGAGCGGATCGGGCTTTGAGCTAATGGGCCGGGCCGCTGTCCTGCCGCAGCCTCTGCAACTGCTGAGTTGCCGAAAAACCGGGCCTAAATTGATGATAAGCACGATCACGCGGAACGAGCGGCAGCCGGAGGACCTTTCCAAGGCTCAATCGGAACTGTTTGTGGAAGCTCGCCGTATATGTAAGAGGGTGCAAGAGCAGGCCCTTGGAAGCTCAGGTGTAGCGGAGGGCACAATGCCAAAGTTAGAGACGAATGCCGAAGCGTATCCGCGATTGCTCGACTGGTTACGTTATTTTTGCGCCTTCATGCTGTACATGTACGGCATTAGCAAGCTACTTCACCTGCAGTTCAACATGCAAAGTCAGCTTGCTAGCCATGCGGTCGGCTCTCTAACGGGCTATCAGCTCACGTGGTATTACTTCGGCTTCTCTCGGGTCTACGCGTCCATTCTCGGTCTAACGCAGGTCGTCGGTGCTACCCTGCTGCTCTTTCGAAAGACCACGCTCTTGGGGACACTCGCAATGCTCCCCGTGATAGCCAACATTCTGCTCATCAACACGTTCATCCTGGTCAATGACTACGGACCGTACCTCATCTCGGGGCTCATTTGCACATCGTTGCTATTCATCATGTGGCACCAGCGTGCCGCTCTCGTTTTTCTTCTCTGGTCTACACAAAGGGGAGAACCGGTGAGCTCTTTGCGGATCCACCGGTGGATTCGATTGATCATCGTTTTGGCGGCGACAACAATCATGGTCTCAGGTGCTATCCTTCAGCACCATGTAGAGCGATCACGGGAGCAGAACCGCCATCGGCCGACCGTAGAGACCCCCAATTAGCACGAGATCGGAATAGTGAACGCGATCTGCGATTCCACGCATCCCAGTTCTACCGGATCATGGCACCCTAAAGCACAATTCCGAATCCCGTGAGCGTCGCGGGAGTTCTTTGGTGCTTCTTACCAAATCCTGAACTGAGTTGAGTAACGGCCTCGTTCCTGCCCGCAACGCCGTCCCTTCGAAAAACCGTGCGGGCCTGTTCGAGGCTGTTACAAAAAACGGTGGGCTCCGACGGTTCTCTACGGTTCACCGCTCTCGGCCGCTGTCAGGAATGCGGGCGGAAATGGACGGAGAGTACATGTTTAGGCACGCCGTTCTGGGCGGAGGTCTTCTTGAGATAATCCAACGCTGCTGCATTTTGTTTGAGGTAGGCGTCGAAAAAGTTGAGCGTGTACGTAGCCGTCCACTGATAGCCGATCGTGCCGTCTTCGCGGTTGTAGTCGTCTAGTTGCATGCGGGCAAAATCGTCCTTCCAGAATTGCTCATTTCGTTGTGCCATTGAACTGAATTCTGGATGCACAAGTCCCAGCATGTGCACCGTGATCAGATCTCCGTGTGTCCAGGCATTCAGTACGTTCGGTCCCTCGGTCTTTGGGGGATCGCTGGCCGCAGCTTGATCTTCAAGCGATGTCTGCCTTCGAAAAAATAGAAGAGGGATCGTCATCATTTCCGGGTGAACGTCGCCTGCCTTCACCAGTCCGGGGAAGTACCGCATACTGCCGTCAAGGTCTGCCAAAGCCTTGATGCGGCTATCTCGCGCTGCTGCAAAAAGATTCGAGATTCCGCCCCAGCTAAACGCTGCCACTCCGACTTCGGATACATCAGCATCGTGGAGCGTCCTCGCGTAACCAAGAAGGAATGAGATATCGCGAGCCTGGGCGTCTATCGAAGACAGATCGTGGGTCATTGCACGCGTCGATGCTCCCATTGCCGGAGTCGCGATCACAACATAGCCGAAGCTTGCAAGGTACTCGCAAAGATCGGCATTCTCCCATGACACGGATGAGAAACTTGGAGCATAAATGATGACGGGGAAACGATGCGCGACCGGCAGCGCATCATGAACCGCTCGCAACGGTTGATTGAGCGCCGAGCCAAATCCGGCAATCCACTCGTTTCCCTTCAGAGACATTGTTGGCTTCTCAAAGCTTGTCTCCGTCGGTAAGACGTTCTTGTAGTCAGCGACGGTCATGGGCTTCGAGCGGCTAGTCACCGCCGGATACCAAATCAGAGTTTGAAGGGGACGGCTGGTCTCTTGTTCGGCATGGTCGTTCGCTCCAGTTGAGGTTGACTCAAATATCCGCGAGAAATCGTACTGTTCCACAACTTTCAACCCGACCTGGTATGGCCCCGATGGGTTAGAGAAGGTGAGCATCGCTGCGGTTTGAGCTTGCGCCGAAAGGAAGAGCGGCGCAAAAACTAGATACAGGCCGAAGGTGATGATCAAACGCATGAGAGTCTCCGGAGCCCAGACAGATCCTCAAAGCGTCCGGCACAGTTGATCTTGCTCCCTGCTATACGTTTACAAGCTTCGCGTGGTTCCCGTTCTGGCAGGACCTGGGATGCTCGGCAGGAGCAAGAGCCCGATGGTAGCTGCCATCGGCGGCGCCGTCCCCTCAGTTGGCCAATTAAACGTTCTGTGTTTCGTAACAGACTCGTTCCTGCCAGCAACGCCGGCCTGAGAACAAACGCAGCAGCAAGAGCAAGAGCGACAAGCAATTCCCGCGCTCCGCGCCTAGCAAGGAAACCAAGCCTTCCTGAGAGGTGAGGGTACCGGGACGTTCGTTACACATTAGACCGGAGACATTCGTTACAAGTCCCTTGCGGGTCGATGGCTCTATTTTGAGGTTGACTGCTTTTCTTGTTGTTGCTCCTAATACATATCACTCGTCGTCGAGGTCGTGGGAATTGTATGGTCCGCCGTCAGATTGCAAGCACAATCTTTGTGGTGAGTGTTTTGGGTCTGCGCAAATGTATCCGGCCTGTTTGTGGAGCTGAGCTCCTGGCCATAATGGAGTCCGCGCGTCGCTGGTCTACAAAGTGGGTCGAACTCCTAAGGGTTCTCATTCCCACACAGGCTTGAGCAACGCCGGTGGAGACCGTTCACTCACACATCGATTTGTCTCGCAAACTTGAGGAGAAAACTCGTCGTCGGAGGGTTGGGAAAGTGGGAATCGCGAAGCGATTTCCACGCCCGTACTTTGGGCGTCTTTTCCAAGCCTCGGGTTTAGGCTGCCATGAGAGCAGGTGCGCAGTAATGGGTGCCCTTACTCAGAATGGCCCATGCAATGCGCGCCATCTTGTTGGCCAACGCGACCACCGTGACGTTGCGATGGCGTCGTGCTGAGAGGCTGGTCAGCCACTCGCCGAGAGCAGAAGGCGTTCGTTCCATCTGCATCACTACCGATCGGGCGCCGTGAAGCATCATGCGTCGCAGGTACTCGTTTCCC